>WNGI01023563.1_pt1 | contig 11926 bp, 9 predicted proteins | sample 5400621 | NCBI WGS metagenome assembly WNGI01 (sample SAMN13153374, study PRJNA577476) | soil metagenome | isolation source: 20 cm soil or saprolite under Garry oak tree replicate 1 | place: USA:California | collected 2016-06-15
GCGCCGGTGATGAGAACGTCTTCGCCAACCAGATCGAACGAAAGCGCAGTGTGAACAGCGTTTCCTAACGGGTCGAAACAGGAAAGGACATCGAGCCGAATGGAGGGATCAGCGTGCCAACAATTCGATTGCGGGATGGCGACGAACTCGGCCCAGGCGCCATTGCGATTTACGCCGACGCCTTGGGTGTTTGGACAAAGATGACGCCGGCCGGCGAGGCAATTGCGACAATGGCCGCAAGTAATGTGACCTTCGCCGACGACGAGATCACCTTTAGCAAAACCTCTCACCTGATCGCCGACCCGATCAACCACTCCGACAAACTCATGGCCGATGGTGATCGGCACGGGGATCGTTTTCTGGGCCCAGGCGTCCCAGTTATATATATGTACGTCCGTCCCGCAGATGGAGGTCTTGAGAACCCGAATAAGGACGTCGTCGCCCACAACTTCAGGAACGGGAACCTGCTCAAGCCACAATCCGGGCTCGGCTTTCGCCTTTACCACGGCCGGCATCGTTTTCTGCACGGAGTAATTGTATCCGGAGATTTCGCAGATTCACACAGATTATCAGAGACAGTTTCTCAATTTAATCTGCGGAAATCTGTGTAATCTGTGGACAAATTTCTGTCTGCTCAGGAAGATTGGAGTTTCATGCCCGCGACACTTGAAAAGGCTGGAGCCGAAACCGCCACCCCGCGGTCCGTTTTCATTCCGCGGTTCCTCAGCACGGTCGTGCTTTGGTCGATTGCGCTCGCGATTGCGTTTTCCGGCTACGAAATTTTCTTTTGGTTGTTGATCAGCGCGTTCGGGCTGGTCGCGCTGCTGGAATTTTACCGGATGCTCGACCACGCGCATCTGCCGAATTTCAAAATCACAGGATTGATCTGCGGCGCAATCATGCTGGCCGGAAGTTTTCATTATTTCTCCACCATCGGCCCGGCCGGTTCCTACGACTTCGAAGTGGCGCTGTTGTTCTTTTTTCTACTGACGATGTTCGCGCGGCAAATGTTCGCGCGTTTGCGACACGATGAGCCGCTGCAAACGATGGCTTACACGTTGTTCGGGTTGCTTTACGTGCTTTGGCTTTTCAATTTCACCACCAAAATTCTTTATCTGACGCCACGGTCGGGCACGGGAATTGTGACCGGACAGTTTTATTGCCTCTATTTGATCGCGGTGACGAAGTTCAGCGATATGGGCGCTTATCTTACCGGGAGCGCGATCGGCCGGCATCTGATGGTTCCGCAAATCAGCGCGAAGAAGACATGGGAAGGATTTTTCGGCGCTCTGGGGTTCGCGCTTTTTTGCAGCCTCGCGCTGTTCAAATTAATGCCGGGACACTTGGCGATGTTGAGTTGGACAAACGCGACAATTCTCGGGCTGTTATTGGGTTTTGCCGCAGTAATCGGGGATTTGGCCGAGTCGATCATCAAACGCAGCACCGGCGTGAAAGATTCGGGGAACTTTTTGCCCGGAATCGGTGGCGCGCTCGATTTAATCGACAGCCTCCTCTTCACCGCGCCGCTTTTGTTTTTCTATCTGCGTCTCGTGATTCGGGTCTCGTAATCCCAATCTGACAGAATGAACAAAATGAACAGAATCGAAGAGGTACCGGAAACCTATGATTTGTGTGGCCAAATCATTGGTCTCGCAATGAAAGTACACTCGACTCTCGGACCGGGATTTCTCGAATCGGTTTATCAAAACTCTCTGATCTGGGAATTGCGGAAGGGTGGACTCAAGTCCGAAGCCCAAAAGCCAATCAGTGTGAAGTACGATGGGCAGATTGTCGGCGCGTTCGCGGCCGATCTATTGGTCAACGATTCAGTGATCGTTGAAGTCAAAGCGATTCAGGCTTTGGCAAAACCTCATGAACTTCAGCTGGTAAATTACCTCACCGCAACTGGGCTGAACGAAGGTTTGCTGCTAAACTTTGGCGCAGATCGGCTGGAATTTAAGAAAAAGTTTCGTTTACCAAAGACGGACTCTGCTGCTTCCAAGTCGAAAGTCATTCTGTAGATTCTGTTCATTCTGTCAAAAAAATGAAACGTAAACGCGTCGTGGTCCTAGGCGCAACCGGATCGATCGGCGACAGCACGCTCAAAGTGGCGCACGACATTCCGGAGCGGATGGAGATCGTCGGCCTGGCCGCGAACAGTAACGCCGAAAAACTGGCGGCGGCGGCGAACATAACGCGTCCGAAAGCGATCTGCCTGGTGGACGAACGCAAGATCGACCTGTTGCGGACGAGGCTGAAGTACGAGCCGAAGATTTTCGCTGGTCAAAATGGTTTGCGCGAAATCGCGCGACTGGAGGATGTGGACATGGTTCTCATCGCCATCGTCGGCACGGCGGGACTGCATCCAGCACTTGATGCGATCGAGTCGGGCAAAGATCTGGCGGTGGCGAGTAAAGAGATTCTGGTGATGGCGGGCGAAGTGGTCACGGCGGCGGCTCGAAAACGCGGCGTGAAAATTCTGCCGGTCGATTCAGAGCACAACGCGATCTTCCAGTGCCTGGATGGGCGCGCATCGGAAGTTCGCCGGATTATTTTGACCGCCTCCGGTGGACCGTTTCGGGAGACGCCCGCGAATCGACTTGGCGATGTTACGGCCGAGGAAGCGCTCAAGCATCCGACCTGGAACATGGGCCCGAAGATCACGATCGATTCGGCGACCCTGTTCAACAAAGGGCTTGAGATGATCGAGGCACACTGGCTTTTCGGCGTCGAAATGAAACGGGTGGAGGTGGTGATTCATCCGCAAAGCATCGTCCACTCAATGGTCGAGTTCGCGGATGGCTCGACGCTGGCGCAGATGAGCTACTCGAACATGTGTTTCCCAATTCAATACGCGGTGACCTGGCCGGATCGTGTTCCGAACACATTACCGCCGCTCGATTTTTCGACGCTGTCCAAACTGGAATTCTTTCCACCACGCTACGAGGATTTTCCGGCACTCAATCTTGCCCGCCGCGCGGGTGAGACGGGTGGAACTTTGCCGGCGGTCATGAACGCAGCCAACGAAGTTGCGGTGGCGGCGTTTTTGAACGGACGTCTGCGTTTCCCGCAAATTTGGCTAACGGTCGCGCAAGTGATGGATCGACATCGCACCGTTGCACATCCCGATCTCGATGCGATATTGGCCGCCGATCAGTGGGCGCGCGCGGAAGCGACCGCCGCCATCGGGAAAAAATGATTCAGTAGCGCAATGATTCTTCACATCGGTCGCGTCATCCTCGTCATCATCGAGGTCCTGGTCATTTTCAATTTGCTCATCGTCGCGCACGAGCTCGGGCATTTTCTGGCGGCGCGCTGGCGCGGTCTTTACATCGAGAAGTTCGGGGTCTGGTTCGGCCAACCGCTTTGGAAAAAGAAAATAAACGGGGTGCAATATTCGCTGGGCTCGTTGCCGTTCGGCGGGTTTGTGGCCCTGCCGCAGCTCGCGCCGATGGACATCATCGAAGGCAAAGCGGACGTGGATCGCGAGCAGCTTCCGCCGATATCAGCGCTCGACAAAATTATCGTGGCGGTGGCGGGTCCGTTTTTCAGTTTGCTGCTCGCGTTCGTGTTCGCCGCAATCGTTTGGGTTGTCGGCTATCCCGTGAGCGAATCGGACATGACAACGGTTGTTGGTTACATCCTGCCCGATTCGCCGGCTGAAAAAGTGGGACTGCGGCCGGGCGACAAAATTTTGGAAGTAGATGGAAGACGAGTGACGCGTTTCCTCGGAATGAACGACAGCGTGAGCTGGGCGGTTGTCCGAAGTGAAGGCGAGACCGTGCCGGTCAAATTCGAGCGCGACGGTAAAGTTGAAACTGTCCAAGTAGAGCCATACAAGGCCGAAACGAGTGGTTGGCGCAGAAAAAGTGTTCGTCAATTGCTGATCCTGCCGGCGGAAACGGCGATCATCGACAAGGTCGAACCGAACTCGCCCGCAGCTGCAGCCGGATTGCGTCCGCGCGACATCATTCGCGGATTCAATCACACCCCGATTTATAATCCTTTGGCGTTGCTGGAGTACATTAAAAAGCATCCCGATGAAACGTTGACGTTGGAGGTGGAGCGCAACGGCTCAAGATTCGAGCTGCCGGTAAAGCCGGTACCGCTCCCGACCGAACAGACTGAAGGAAAGGTAAAGATGCAGCTGCGAATCGGGATCGCATGGGATGCGAGCGGGCAAATGTCGATCGCGCACCCCAGTCCGATGGAACTCATTTATAATAGCGTGACCAGCACGTTGAATACGCTTGGCGCGGTCGCTTCACCCAAATCGGATGTTAAACTGCAACACCTGAGCGGGCCGATCGGGATCGGAAGAATTTATTATCTGTTTTTCGTGAGCGAGCGCGGCTGGCAGTTGGCTCTTTGGCTGAGCGTGGTTCTGAACGTCAATCTCGCGATCTTGAATATGTTGCCGATCCCAGTGCTGGACGGAGGGCACATATTGTTTGGACTGATCGAATCGGTCCGGCGCAAACCTCTCAACATGCGCGTGCTCGAAGTGGTGCAAGGCACCTGCACGATTTTGATCGTTGGCGTGATTGTTTACATCACCTTTTTTGATTTACAGGATTTGCCCTTCGTTAAACGCGCGCTAGACAAATACGCTCCTCAGTCGCAGGCCAAGGACCGGGACGTCCCCTGAGCGGATTGCGCCGGTCGCGCGCCGCTTTTACATTTGGCTTTATGAACCCGTCAATGACAACGACGGCATTTGATTTGCCGGGCTATCAGGTCGTGAAAACGTTCGGCGTTGTTCGCGGCATTATTGTGCGGTCGCGCTCGATTATCGGAACGATCGGCGCGGGATTGCAGACCCTGGTTGGCGGCAACATCACGATCCTGACCGATCTCTGCGAGAAAACACGCCAGCACGCGCTCGAACTTTGTTTGCAGCACGCGCGCGATCTCGGCGCGAACGCGATCATCGGCCTGCGTTATGACGCGACCGAGATCATGCAGGGTGTGACGGAAGTTTTGTGTTACGGCACGGCCGTGCTGGTCGAGCCTCATCCGGCCTAACGAATGCATTATTGCGAGAATCCATTGCAGTTTCGTCGCCGGGCCTCGCGCGAGGTGCGGGTGGGCAATGTCGGAATCGGCGGGAACAATCCCATTCGCGTCCAATCGATGATCACTTGCGACACGATGGATACGGAGATGACGATCCAACAAACGATCGAGCTCGCAAACGTCGGATGCGAGATTGTCCGGATTACCGCGCCGACGGTGAAAGACTCGCGCAATCTGGAAAATATCGTGAAAGGATTGCGGGCACGGGGCTGCAATGTGCCGATCGTGGCCGATATTCATTTCAAGCCGGAAGCCGCGATGGAAGCAGCTAAATGGGTCGACAAGGTCCGGATCAACCCCGGCAATTACGCTGACTCGAAGAAATTCGTAATTCGCGAATACTCGGACGAACAATACGCGGCCGAGCTGAATCGGATTCGCGAACGCTTCACGCCCCTGGTCGATCTGTGCCAGAAGCGCAACATCGCCATGCGGATCGGGACGAATCACGGCTCGCTCAGCGACCGCATTCTAAATAGATACGGCGATACGCCGCTCGGGATGGTGGAGAGCGCGCTCGAGTTCGCCCGGATTGCGCGCGATCTGGATTATCACGCGTTCGTTTTTTCAATGAAGGCGAGCAATCCGAAAATCATGATCGCGGCTTATCGGCTGCTGGTGGCGCGGCTGGATGAGCTTGGCCCAGACTGGAACTATCCGGTCCATCTCGGCGTGACCGAGGCGGGCGAAGGCGAAGACGCGCGAATCAAGAGCGCGATCGGGATCGGATTCCGGTGGCGAGAGCGCTGGCCGGAATGACCTCCACTGTAGCGGCGGGCGTGTTGCCCGCAAAAAAAGCCGCCGAGACGGCGGCCACCACAGAAGATGTCGATTTATCGTTCGATCCGTTTTCGTATCAACGGCGCGCGAGCGAAAGAATTGAGCGCGAGGGGGTCGGTTTGGGCGGCGAAGAATTGATTCGCGTGGTCGTTCCGAGGAAGAACTATGACAAAATCGCGCATAAGATCGACAAGATGGGGGATTACAAACCGGAGATTATTTACGAAGACGCGAAAATCCAGGAGATCGATCCGCGGGACGCTGCCGCGATCGCGGGATTGAACCAAAACGCCGAGGCCCAGTTCGTGACCGTGAAGGACGATGTCGATCTTCCGGTGATCGCGGCGTTTCGTTTGTTGGCGGCAAGAGTGCAACCGCGGCATCCGATTCTATTAAAGGATGAATTGGTAGGGGCGGTTCACCGAACCGCCCGCGGGCGATTGGGGTCAATCGCCCCTACCTCAGATTTTTTGAACACACTTTTAACGGCGTCGACCAACATCGGTTCGCTGCTGTGCGATGGAATCGGGGACGCGGTTATGGTGCAGGGGGAAGACGCGCCCGGACAAGCCTTGCGCTTGAGCTACAACATTCTCCAAGCTGCCGGGTCGCGGATTTTCAAAACGGATTACGTCGCGTGCCCATCGTGCGGGCGGACCTTGTTTAATCTGCAAACGACGACCGCGAAAATTAAAGCGGCGACGTCGCATCTCAAAGGGGTGAAGATCGCGATCATGGGTTGCATCGTTAACGGGCCGGGCGAAATGGCAGATGCGGATTTTGGTTACGTCGGCGGCGCGCCCGGTAAAGTGAATCTCTATGTCGGTAAGACCGCGGTGAAATTCAACATTCCGGAAACGGAGGCAGTGGATCGGTTGAAGGATTTGATTCGCGAACACGGAAAATGGATGGAGCCTTCAGCGGCCCAGCCCGTTCTGGTCTGATATTTCCGCTTGCGTAACCTTGATTAAATAACGCAGGCTGAAAATCGTCTAATTCAATACGGAGGAGACAACTATGAAGAAATTTGCGTTACTTTTGGCACTGCTGTTCTGCCTGAGCGGTTTTGGAACAATCGCGAATGCGATTGGGATCAATATCAACGTCGGGGATGAGCCTTACTACGTTCATGGTCCCGGCTACTGGGTTGGTCGATCTTATTATGTGTGGATTCCGGGACATTGGGACGGATGGCGTCACGGCCACCGCGTCTGGATTCACGGCCATTATCGAGTGCGCTGATAATTCGTCGGCGTTTTCAAATAAATAAGTCGAGCGCGTTCGCCGCCGCCTCGGAGGTCGCAGCGGTGACCAAGGGGGTTTAGCCATTTGTTACGCCAAGAGTCGGCTCTTCGGATTCACCGCATTGATGTCTCCGCCGCCGGCAGCAGAGAGCCGATTGTGAATAAATGTGAATAACTACTGAAAAGTTCGAGAAATTCTTAAAAATTTTCTTGACCTTTTGGGAACTCTTCAGACAGTCTCGCACTTCACTCAACTCAAATTCCGAACTTCCTGACGCTTCCTGACGCTATGAAACTTACCTACAAATCTGTATTCTCACATCTGCGCATCGCAACTGCGGTGACGCTAATGTCCGCGGCGGCGGCATTGGCTTTCGTCGCGGTAAACCCATCCGGCCCACTACTGGCGGGAAAATCCACCGTGGACGAAGAGGCATTCAGTAAGTTCAACAAATTCAGACAAGATCCCGACCAATTGTTAGGGAGCAGACTTGGGTTGCCTGGAATTGAACGAGATGGCGGGCCGGTGCTTGCGGCTGAAGAGGATTATGCAAATCGCGCATATCCCGCAACCGAGATCCCGATTTCCGCGACCTTAAATGCGCATGCAGCCTTCAAGAAAGTCAAAGCGCGCAGCACCACCGCCACCAGTAGTAGCACTAGCGGCACCTGGACACTGCTTGGGCCCAGCCCAGAAAGCGTTCCTGCTATACTGACGTTCAACGGAGCTCCGGCGCTCTATTCAGGTCGAATCACCGCGCTGGCGATCGGAAGCTGCACGAACAGCTGCACGGTGTGGGTTGCAGCCGCCGGTGGCGGCATCTGGCGCACAAATAATGCGCTCGACAGCACCCCAAGCTGGACATTTGTCTCGGGTAGCTTCGTGACCAATGCGATTGGCACTCTGACTTACGCCAATGGAGTGCTTTATGCCGGCACCGGCGAGCCCAATGCGTCGGTTGATTCCGAAGCGGGCGTGGGTATTTACAAATCGACCGACGGCGGAGACAGCTGGAGCCCGCTTGCGGCGACAACAACGACTTCGAGCGCCGCGAACGGCAATTATACCGGCAATGCTTTTGCTGGTCGTTCGATCAGCTCGATTGTGCCTGATCCGAACAACGCCAATGTTCTTTATGTCTCCTCGACACGCGGCGTCCGTGGCATCAGCTCGGTCATCTCGGGCGGCGTGACCACGAGCCCGCCGACACCGCGTCCGCCATTCGGCCTGTTTAAATCGACTGACGGCGGAGCCACCTTCACATTCATCTGGGACGGCAACGCGACACTACGCGGGGTGAATCACGTTGAACTCGATCCGAATTACGGGAGTAACAGCACGCTCTATGCGGCGGCGTTCCAGCAAGGCATCTGGCGCTCCAGCAACGGCGGTACGAGTTGGACGCAGATCTTCGCGCCACTGGTGCCGAGCGAGAACACGGACCGCGCTGAGTTCGCAGTTACGCTCAAGAGCGGCCATACGCGTATGTATGTTGGCGACGGGTCGACTGGGGGGACTCAGACGGTGCCGAACGGCCCTATCACGAATGCAAGTGAGTTTTTCCGGAGCGATAGGGTGGAGAACGGTTCGCCTAAGTTCGCCCTTAAATCGAGTCCGGATCGCACGAATCCGTACTATGCGACGTACAACTACTGCGAGGGCCAATGCTGGTACGACAATTTTGTGGTCACGCCTCCTGGCCAGCCCGATGTCGTTTACCTTGGGGGCTCCTTCCAGTACGGCTTCTACGGACTTCGCTCCAATGGCCAGGCAGTTCTCTACTCGGACAATGCAGGCGAGCACTTCTATGATGCGACTTGGGACGCGACAACGAACCCACTGCCGCCCGGCCAATGCTGTGCCACAGGTAACACGACCGCGGCGAACGGGATCCATCCGGACCAGCATGCGTTGGTTGTTTCTCCGAGCAATCCAGGTCTTTTCTTCGAAGGCTCCGACGGTGGGCTAGTGCGTTCCAGCGGGACCTTCAGCGATATCTCGTCACAGTGCGACTCGCGTCCGCTTAGCGCCGCAAGCAACACCGCCTGCCATAACATGCTGGCAAAAGTGCCGACTACGTTGTCGACGGCTGTGAACGCCGGGCTCTCGACGCTACAATTTCAGAGTGTCTCCTACAATCCACTTGATCCACTCCACAGTCTGCAAGGTGGAACGCAAGATAACGGCACTATGGTGTATACTGGTTCGACCACATGGAACCAGGAGATCTACGGTGACGGCGGTCAATCCGGGTTCGATGCGGCAAATCCCGCCCACAGATTCAACACATTCTTTTTGAATTACACAGATGCGAATTTCCAGAACGGCGATCCGTCGAAATGGGTTGTTATTTCTGGACCGCTGTTTGCCGAAGCCTCGTACTTCTATAAACCGATAATCGCAGATCCATCGGTGACCGGGACGATCTTCGTAGGCGAGCAGAGTGTCTGGCGCACACAGGACTGGGGCGGTAACCAAGCGTTCCTCGAGCCGAACTGCCCCGAGTTCACAACCTCGGGAGCTGACCCCAATTGCGGTGACTTTGTTCAGATTGGCCCGACCGGGGCGACCGATCTGACGGCGTCTAATGGAGACTATCGCGGCACGACTCGCGCGGGTGGCCTTGTCGCCGCAGTCACGAGGGGAACGAGCGATACTGGAACTCTGTGGGTCGCAACCGGTACGGGGCGCGTGTTCATATCGAAGAACGCGGACGGGCCGGCGGGCAATGTGAGCTTTACCCGACTGGATACGTTGCCTAGCGCGACTGCAGATCCTGGGCGATTCGTTACCGGAATCGTTATTGATCCCGCCAACTCGAACCACGCGTGGATCTCCTACTCCGGTTATAACTTCAACACCCCATCGCAGCCGGGTCACGTGTTCGAAGTGACCTTCAATCCCACCGCTAATTCGGGTGCCGGTGATGCGACATGGACGGACCGCGACGGCGGCACTGGGCCGATGGGCGACCTTCCTGTGACGGCGCTGGCGCGTTTGCCAAGGGGAGACCTGTACGCGGGAACGGATTTCGGAGTTCTCCTACTGCCAAGCGGCACTTCGACCTGGGTAGTCGCTGGCACTGGGCTGCCGGCGGTAGAGGTTGCAGGACTCACTGTCGTCACCGGTTCACAGATCGTGGCCGCGACCCACGGACGCAGCGTCTGGTCCCTGAAAGTACCGTAAGTCTTGTTTGTTCTTGGGCGGGGTAGTCAAAATCTACCCCGCCCAGATTTTTTGCTGAGACGATGTATTGTTACGGGACAATGTATCGTTCCCTCAAACACCTGATTGGCGGCGTCGTCTTTTTCATTCTGGCCAGCGGCACTGCATCGCTTAACGCTGAGCCGCCGGGCGCGCTCGAAGGACATTTAAAGATCCTTTCATTGAAGGAGGTTGAGCTTGCCGAGGCAAGCCCTACGGGGGGCACGGCTGAAAACTATGCGGAATATCCGCTCATCATTTTGAGCAAGGCCGGCCAAAAAGAAGTTTCCCGATTTACCGCCGATCAGGACGGAAATTACCGCGTTTCGCTGCCGCCGGGCGATTACATTTTGGATGTGCAAGGACGCAAACCTAAAGGTCACCTGCGGGCGAAACCGCAGCCCTTTACGATCGTATCGAATCAGACTGCTCGGGTCGATATGGATGTCGATGCGGGGGTGCGTTAAGAGCCGCTCTGAACGTCGCAGAATCGCCTGCCTGGCCTGCTTCGCGTCCTGAGGTAGCTGCGGTTCACCGAACCGCGTGCGCTTTTACGAACTCTGCGGCTCTTAAAGGGACGGGAACCTGCCTGGTTTGCTTGCGCCGCTCGTTAGGCGTTGGGACCAAACAAGGCGATCGCGGAATTATCGCGCGTCCGCAATCGTCGGATTTATGTCCTCACGCCCGGTGCAGGAGTAGCGTAAGACAATGAAAACTTGTCGCTCACGTCAATCCTGATTCACCTCCCCAAATCTGCGAAAATTCGTCGCTCGTGCCGACGGTTCAGAAAAGTAACAACTCTGTTACTTTTCCGGTCTGGCATCCGGCTCAGATAAAATTATTGGTAAAGGTTACTCAAAATTGAATTTCCATCTCAACTCGATTTTTTAGAACAAACTCAACCTCGAAAACCAAATGAAATCACTATCGTCCATTCCTACTTCCGCACTGTTATTCCGCGCCGGCTTTTTTCCCACGGTCGCTTTAATTGCCGCCGCGCTGCTCTTGGCGCCAACGTTGGCCAACGCGCAGAATTCACACAAGCCGACCCGCTTTCATCCTAAGCCGAGAGTCGATGATACGGCGCCACCCCAAGCAGAGCCAGAGACTGTAATAACGGATGGAGCAGCAGCGATTGAACCACACAGCGGACCCGCGATTTCCTCGTTCTTAAACACCACCACCTTCACCGTACCTACTACCCCGGTGTGGACGGCTCTCGGTCCGGCACCGATCCCAAACGGCCAGACTATACCGGCTGACGTGAACGGCGTCTCTCTCACTCAAGCCCCCGTCAGCGGACGCCTGACGGCCGTGGCAATAGACCCCGCCGATTCGAACACGGCGTATGTCGGCGCGGCGCAAGGCGGTGTGTATCAGACCCGCGATGGCGGCTTAACGTGGACAGCTCTGATGGATACCGCGGACACGCTGGCCGTCGGTTCCCTCGAACTTGATCCAACGGACGGGACGGCGAACACGCTCCTGGTCGGCAGCGGCGAGTCCAACTTCTCGGGCGACAGTTATGCTGGATTCGGCGTTTACAAACTCACGGCTCTGAAGAGCGGCAATCCGGTCCTGAGCGGGCCATTCGGCTCCAGCCAGTTCATCCATCGCGGCA
>WNGI01004962.1_pt1 | contig 11925 bp, 10 predicted proteins | sample 5400621 | NCBI WGS metagenome assembly WNGI01 (sample SAMN13153374, study PRJNA577476) | soil metagenome | isolation source: 20 cm soil or saprolite under Garry oak tree replicate 1 | place: USA:California | collected 2016-06-15
CACCCCCGCAGAGCGGGTGGCTTGGTGAGTGGGGCCGCCTCCAATGTGAAGCTGTCAGTAATGTGGAGTTGGCACGTCAAGGTGCCGCCAGTCGCGACTTTCTGGGCCCCAAACTTCACATTTATATGTAGCGTCGGAACGGCTGCCATCCGGCGGCTGAATCCACTTCGAGGAGATACCGATGCTACGTTCTCTATTCCCGAACTCTCACCGCAGGTTTCTGTCACTACCACTGTTGGGACCGATCGCCGAGGGCTTTGACGATTGGCTTGCCTTCAATGGCTACACTCGATACTCGCGCCAGTATTTGATCAGCATGCTGTCGCGCGTGGACGCTGACCTTCGGCACCGTCAGGTTAAAGCGGTCGCCGACCTAACCCATCCAGTTCTCTGCGATTGTTGGAGGACTCTCATCAAGATCCATCGCCATGGCGCAGGAACCGTGCGGACACTGGAACGATATCTAGCCACGAAGGGCCTGATCACCGATGGCAGGCCCACAACAGCAACATCCTCCGCCTCGATTCTGGTCGAAGAGTATGCCAGCTACCTGCGCGAAGTGCGCGGAAGCGCTGCGTCTACCGTTTCAAACCACCGATATACAGCGCAGTGCTTTCTCCAGCACCTAGATGAAAAGGGAATCGCACTGAAGGACATCCAGACTAGCCATATCGAATCCTACGTCACCAAAGCCGGCAAATGCTTGAGCCGGGCAAGTCTCCAAGTCTACATCGGTGCGCTGAGGGGATTTCTTAGATTCCTGGCCATGGACGGCAGGGTTCGCCAAGGGCTGGTCAGTCAGATCGATACGCCGCGCGTTTATCAGTTCGAACAGTTGCCGCGAACCCTCCCTTGGGAGACGGTCCGCGCACTCCTGCGATCCATTGACAGAACCTCGGCTATGGGACTGCGCGACTACGCGATGTTTCTGTTGATTGCCACCTACGGATTGCGGGCCAGTGAAGTAGTAGCCCTCACCCTCGATGACATTCGCTGGCGACAAGGCAGTTTGCGAATCCACCAACCCAAGACCTCTTCGTTTTTGGAACTGCCGCTGACCAATGAGGTCTCGTCCGCAGTGGTGAAGCATCTGAAGCGGACTCCACCGCCCCCACCGTATCGCAGGATCTTCTTGAGAATGCGCGCCCCCATTGGCCTGTTGAAACGCACGGCCATCGAGGAAGCTTTTCAATCCTGGGTTCGGAGAAGCAGACTCAGCATTCCGTTTCAGGGTCCGCATTGCCTTCGACATTCGCTGGCGGTTCATCTTCTAAAAACCAGAACTCCTCTGAAGACCATTGGCGACATCCTCGGGCATCGTTCGGCGAGGAGCACGTCGACTTATCTACGACTAGCGACCAGAGATTTGCGCCAAGTTCCTCTTGCAGTTCCGGGGAAAGGGCGTCCGGCAAAGGAGGGGCAGCGATGATCGGACCAACGACTGTGTTTTCGTCTCGGCTTGCACCCGCCTTGGCACGGTATGTGGATTTGAAGCGGGCCTTGGGCCGACGCTTCGACAAAACCACTCGGACTCTACAATCGCTGGACCGATTCCTCCACGATCATGCTCCCCACTACCTCGACCTAAACGCTGCTGCGTTTCAGGCCTGGTGCCAGACCCTGGGGCATCTCGCTTCCGGTGTTCGACGTAAGCGCATGCGGGAGGTTTACAGCTTCTGCCTCTATTGCCGCCGAACCGAGCCCCGGTGCTTTGTTCCCGATCCTGCTTCGTTTCCGAAGCCTCATCAAAGACTCCAGCCGTACATCTTCTCGGAACAAGATGTCGCGAGACTGTTGCGAACCACCTCTGGGTTGAAGCGAGTACCGTCTTCGCCGCTTCGCCCCGAGGTAGTTCGGCTGGCGATCGTGCTCTTGTTTACGACCGGAATCAGGCATGGGGAGTTGCGGCGCCTGACTCTGGGTGATTACAACCGGCAGGACTTGACCTTACTGATTCGAGAGACGAAGTTCCACAAGTCACGCATGCTTCCTCTCAATGGCGATATTGTCGAGGAGATGGATCGCTATCTGCACGTCCGAGCCCAGCGGCAACTTCCCCTCTCCTCGGATACGGCCTTCATCTGGAATGCCGTCAAGGGCGGAGGGGCTTACAAAGGCACGAACCTTCAACGCTGTCTGCGGCCCCTACTCCAACAATGCTCCCTCTTCACGCCGACGCGGCGACTGCCGCGGATCCATGATTTTCGCTTCAGCTTTGCCGTCAATGCCTTACTGCGCTGGTACCGGCAAGGCGCCGACGTCGGTGCCAAGCTCCCCTTGTTGGCCACCTATATGGGGCACGTTTCCGTGGTGTCCACCCAATATTACTTGCAATGGATCGAGCCGCTCCGTACCGCCGTCAGTGAAAGATTCGCCCGCCACTACGGTGAGCTGGTGGTGCCCGGACCGTGCCGGAAGGGAGGGCAGCGATGAAAAGGCGACTTCCCAACCTGCTGGGCGCCATCGTGCGCGACTACTTTACCGACCACCTGCCACATCTTCGCGGAACCAGCCCCCACACCATCCACAGTTACCGCGACAGCCTAGTGCTGCTTCTGCGGTTTCTCTCGGCACGCTGCAAGCGGCCCGTAGCGGAACTCGACTTGAAGGATCTAGATCCACCGGGAATCCTGGCGTTTCTCTCCTATCTCGAGCGGGAACGCCACAACCGAGTGGCGACACGAAACGTTCGGCTCTCCGCCATTCACGCCCTGTTTCGTTTCGTAGCTTCGCGGAATCCCGAATATCTGGACCTGGTTCAGCGGGTTCTCGGCATTCCCTTCAAACGTGCACCGGAACGTGCCATTGACTATCTGGAGCGGGAAGAGATCGATTCAACTCTGAAAGCAATCGACCGCACAACATCGAAAGGAAGTCGTGACTACGCTCTTCTGGCCACGATGTTCAATACTGGAGCCCGCGTGCAGGAGATCGCCGATCTGCGCGTCTGCGACCTCCAACTGACCAAGCCCTTTCAAGTGCGATTGTTCGGCAAAGGGAGGAAAGAGCGTTACTGTCCGCTGTGGTCACAAACCGCTGCGGTCTTGCGAGCTTTCTCAAAGGAACGGAGTCTGGATGTGCGGTCCGAAGCTCGCGTGTTTCTGAATCATCGAGGTCAACCCTTGACTAGGTTTGGGATCCGCTACATCCTCGCCCGATGTCTTGACCGTGCTTGCCAGGATCTCCCGAACCTCCGCAAGAAGCGGCTTCACCCGCACAGTATGAGGCACAGCACAGCTGTAGGCCTGCTGAAGTCCGGGGCCGACCTGTCGACAATCAGCCAGTATCTGGGTCATGCCAGCCTGACCACGACGAACCGCTACGCGAAAGTGGATCTGGAAATGAAACGTCGCGCTATCGCACGGCTCAAACCGGTTCCCACTCAGTCGCACACACCGTGGAGCAGGGACCATACGATCCTTGATTTGCTAGAGTCTCTTTGAGCGCCAAAAATGTGGAAGTGGAACTCCGGAAAGCCGCGATTGGCGGCGCCTTGGCGTGCCAACTCCACATTACTGACAGCTTCACATTGGAGGCGGCCCCACTCACCAAGCCACCCGCTCTGCGGGGGTGTCTGACTAACGATGATTCAGTTGCACTTACCCGGTCAGTTCCTCCTGAGTATCTGGCAGATCGCCAGATGCTCATGTATGAAGTCAGTTTATTTAAATTGTTTCGTATGAGATAGATAACGCACCGGCGAATTCTCACAAGTGCCCGGAATGAGCCAAAACTCGAGGTTGAAATCGAAGAAGAACTTGCCGTAAACTGTTGACAGTGAAGTGTTTTGCTGCGCGCCCATAGCTCAGTTGGATAGAGCGTCTGGCTACGAACCAGCCGCAAATTCAATCCAAGTCGTTGCTCCGGTTGCGCTTACGAGTTCTGGGCCATCCTTGGCCTGCTCCAAAGTTCCTCCAAAAAAGAGTCGCGAAAACATCTCGGAAACTGAAATCTCATCGGACCAAGATTTGGTGCAATTTGGCTTCGCTAATCAGGCAAACGGATTACTCCCCTTAGCCGAAGGTCCCTAGCTGGAAAGTCGAGCGGCTTGGCTGGGAATCTGCTCAGCGCCTTGGCCGCCAAGCAACCGACGGTTCAGTGCTCCACCCGCAAAAAGCATTTCTTCGATCGCGGCATCCACGGCCGACTGCGTCAGGACATTGCCATGCGAGGATTCAATCTGAAATTGGGCGCATCGGCGCATGAGTTCCTTAATGAACGCCCCGCTGACACCCTTTGTGCGACTAACAACCAGTTCCATGAGTTTTTCAGAGATTTCCAGCCCACGGGCGTAGAGTTTCGCTAGTTTCGCGCGGCCTTCCTCATCAGGCAACGGAAACTCAATCGCCTGATCAATGCGGCCGGGCCGAGAAATCAGGGCTGGCTCGATCTGCTCCGGACGATTCGTGGTCAGGATGAGCAAAACCTCGGCATCTTCTCGCAGGCCGTCCATCTCGTTCAGCAGCTTGTTCAGAAGAACCTCCTCGCCTGGGCTGTGCATGTGCGTGCGTTCACGAGCAATGAGGTCCACGTCCTCGATGACCATCATGGACGGCTGCAGAAAACGCGCCAGCCGGAAATACTCCCCGAGCAGCCCGACTTGCTCTGCCGTCACGAGTAAGGTCGTATGGTTTTTCAATTGCGAAGCCAAATAATGAATCGTATAAGTCTTGCCCGTGCCCGGTGGTCCGTAGAACAAAATCCCCTTTCGCACCTGAAACTGCAGCGTCTTTAGCTGCTCTCGGGCCATCATGAATGCGGCTACATTGTGGTCGAGCACAGCAAGAGTTTTCTCGGGCAGGATCACACTGTCGCGGTCGATTTTGGCCAAACGGTGCACTTTGACCATGCTGCCGCCACCCAACGGATCGATGTGGCCTTCCAGAGAGATGATTCGCCCCCGATAGGTTCGGCCCTGGCCGACCAAAAGTTCGAGTTCGCGGAAAAACTCCTGTGAAAACTGCGCCCCGTGCTCTCCGGCCGGGACGGCAATCTCAACCTGCACGCCGGTGCGGAGCCCGAAGCGACCGCCTGGTGCCATCATGATCGCGAACGGCAAATCCTTATCGCGCGACAGCCATAAACCGTTCTTCAGACAGCGAACTGGAATCGGTTCGCCCACGTCGATCTCCTCGTATTGAAGTGGACCGGCATCAATCGGGAAATATGCTCCCGCCAATGTGCTCGCAATGGCCGGTACCTCATGCTGATTTGGCGAGAGGATTCCGAGAAGCTTTGTGCCTGTACGGGGTCTGAATAGGTCCTCAAGCGCCGACTGGATATCGACCCTGGCTGTTATCGGAAACTGGCGCCCTGCCGTTGCGATTTCTCCGGGAGACACGCCGAAATGCCTGAGCAGAGTCTTGCGTAAGCGCGACCCTCCAACGGTTCCTTGACCGACAGAAAAGGCGAATCCCATTTGGCCTTCATGATAGGTCTTCCATTAGCTGCCGCCAAGCCTCCCTTGCATTTCGGTAGTGCTGAAACGCGGAAACCGGACATGTGCGGCTATCCTGAGAGACACTCGCGACGACCGGATATAATCTAACAACATGATCCCTGCTTCCTACAAACCGAGAAAGAAGTTCATGGAGTTGGCTGTCGCGGAGGCCAAACGCGCCGGTGACCGAGGCGACTATCCCATTGGCGCAGTCATTACACGCCTCACGGGCAAGCGCGAGGTGGTCATTGCCAGCGCAGGTAACCGAGTGAAAACTTCGGGATCAAGCATCAAGCACGTAGAGTTGGAAACGCTCAAATACGTATCAAGTGGCTATGGCCGCTACCTGCCCGACTTCGTCCTCTACTCCACGCACGAGCCCTGCGCCATGTGCGCCGGTGCCTGCGTGTGGTCTAGAATTGGCGCGGTCGTCTACGGCGTTTCCCAAGAAGACATTGCTGCTTACGGCCGCAAGCGCGGTACGGAAGACTACAAGTGGCGAGCTTGTCTCATCCCGTGCCGGCTCGTCTTCGAGAAGGGCAATCACCCCATCCCCGTCACCGGCGGTTTTCTCCGAAAAGAATGCCAAAAACTGTTCAGTTACAGAACGGCATAGTGACCCCTGCTTTTACCTAATCTTTTCGGTTCACTTCTCCGGTGATAATCGACTACTTAAAACTTAGCTGCCGCTGTCGATTGACCGAAAGACTTCACACCCGCCGCCTCGTCATTCATGATGTCGAATACGGTGTATAGTTTTGTAATTTGCATTATGTCGGTGACCTTATTCGTCAGGTTGAGAAGTTTCAGTTCTCCCCCCTGCTTCCGCACGCTCACGAAGGCAGCGACCAGAGAACCCAGGCCCATGCTGTCGATGTAATCGACAGCACCAAGATTGAGCAAAATCTGCTTATGTCCCTTACTTAACAGGTCACAAACCACGTCGCGCACCGAGGCGCTCTCTTCGCCAAGTACAATCCGCCCTATGATGTCCACAATCTTCACGCCGCCAACTTGTCGAGTGCTTATCGTCTTGCTCATTGGCAACCTCCTAAGACATTCGAATCCCGAAGACTTCGCCCTTGCATCAGAGCACGCTGCGCGGTTCCTTGCAATACTTCGCAGTTAAGCAAAGTCTGATAAACGTTAGCGCTTTACCGGAAAAGTGAAGTGTTACTTCAAATCTCCGGCAGGGGGGCGGTGCTAGCGTTCGATCCTGAAGCTTAGAACGCCCTAGCCGGTCACTCGGTTGCGGGTGTCATGGTCAGCCGATTCTCATTTGTGACGCGAAAGTTGTACGACTTACCCCGGACCTTGATGAAGCGTAGTTCGAGAGATTGCCAGGATGGCGGTAGCAGAGGCTTGTACTTTTTCGTGAGACCGTCGTTCGTAAATCGCAGTCCGGTGAATCCGAAAATGATCTGTTGTAAGAATGCTCCTTCTGCGGTGAGGAAGACCGTCCGATTGTTGTCGGGAGTTTCGGTCATTGCGTAAAACGGCGGCTTTGCATAAGAACGCATCGTGGAAAGAAATAACCTGTAGGCCGTGTTCTGATCGCCCAGTTCGGATGCCGCGACCGAATAGAAATTCCCGAGCATTCCGACTTCGTAGCCAGGCTTGCCGAAGTTTTTCAGGCAAGCGTTGAGATCATTGCGCTTTATCCCGTCGGCAAACTCCATCTCCAGCGGGTAGGTCAAGAGGATCAGAGCATGGGCGTACTTTCCCTCTTCGTCACCCGAATGTTCCGGATGGTACTGAAGGCGCGCGTTAAAAGGGATGAAGATCGCGCGGCTCGTGCGCTCCCAATCCGGGTTCGGCGTTTCGCCCAGCAAACGTGCAGCTTCGCGCGCCACGTCCAGCGTTCGCTTTGCAATGGCGTTGGTGTACGCGTCGTTGTTGACGTGAGTAATCGCTTCGTTGGGTCCTGTGACGTCGAGGATTTCATAGTGATCGTCTTGCTTGCTTGGGGTCAGGCGGCTAGCCCAGAAGTCCGCGACGCTGCGCAGAACTGGGTAACCGCATCGTCGCAGCCAGTCGCGGTTGCCGGTCGCCTGATAAAATCGCCACTGTGCCAGGGCAACGTCGCCAGTCACGTGGATTTCGCTGCTCCACTCCGGCGCCTCTTCCAACCCAGTGCCTGCGGATTCCATCGGGAATTTCGCACCGCGATAGGCACGCTCGCGAGCGCTCTGCTCCGCCTCCGGTAGCAGGTGGCACCTGTAGTCGACGATCGAACGTGCCAGTTCAGGATGCAGTACCAAAATGGAGGGAAACACGAACGTGTCCGCATCCCACCAGATGCGTCCTAGGTAGGCGCGAGAAGGCAGGGCCATGGCTGGGATGCTCCAATGGCAGTCCCTGCAAAGGCTCGAAAGCAGGTAATACATCGCCGCGTGAACGACCCTCTGGGCCTCGCCATCGCCTTGGATCACGATGTCGGTCCGCCACATTCGCTGCCATGCCTGTTCGTGTGCATCGCGCAGCCGCTCATACCCAGCCTCCTGCGCTTCCTCCGCGATCTTCCGGGCTTCCCCAGCCGGCGACTTCGAATCCAGCGAGGAAACTACGCCCACAAATTTTGTGAAATCGTAAGTTCGTCCCCTTTGGGCGATGAACTTCACGTTGAGCGCGGGCTTTTGGAAGCTTGGCGACAGCCCCAGCTGAACCTCCTGCGGCGGCAAATTCGGCGGAAGCGCAACGCGCACTGCTTCGGCCACTTGCGCACTCTCATCACGCGTTCTCGAGATCGCCAAGAATCCGTGGTGGTCAGGGTCAGATTCTGCTTTGAGAATCGGAATCGCAACTGGTAGGTTCGCGCCTTCCCAAACGAAAGCAGGCGCCTCTCCGCCTCCGAGCGGGAAAGAGACGGTGACCGGTCCCACCTCCACACCAAAATCCGGAGTGATCTCAATATGCGTCACTCCCAGGTGCAAGTTCTCCCGGCTGATGAATTCCTCGACTTCCAAGTGCGTACCATGATTTGCGTCCAGCCAGTCGTATCGCGTTGAAAGTATTCCGTTACGGGCGTCTAGGCACTGAAGATAGCCGCTAGCCTGAACGCTCTCTGCAGGAACTTCATTGAGCCAGTGTGAGCCGTTCCAGTAGTCGACTCCGCTCCAGGAAGGAATCAGCGCCTGGTAGGTGTAAGACTTCTGCTCGAGGTGATCGTAGAGGCCGGCCAGGCTCGCCTCCGAGGAATTTGTTCCCTCCCAGGAGCTGGAGTCAAAAAGATAGCCGTTACCGAGAAGCGTGGGGCTGTATGGCGTGAATGCACTCGTGGAAAACTCGAAGGAATCCGGCGAGGTGGTAGTCTCCACCTTGGCTGCCTCGCCTGGCAGGTCCATGTGAGCCCAGACCAGAGAAGTTGCCACCGTTACGCACGATAGCAGCCCAGACAGTATGGTCATTCGTGAGTGCAAAGGTGGGAATTTTTTCTGCAAATCCTCCTCCCAAGTTGTCTGTCATTGCCTCAGCAACCTCCGATACTAGCATTCTCGCTCACGGCCGGGACCTGTGATGTTTCTCAGTGCCTGGTAACGCGCTTACCGGATATCAAATGCACTTGCGCTCTGTCTGGTAACCGAACCTACATGTCAACCGACTTGGAAGGCAACGGCAGATGATTTTATCATTCTGGACAAATTTAGCAGCAAGACGTGGCTGCGAAGCAAACTGTGCCAAGAGGATATCAACAATTCTAGGATGGGACACAACCCGAAGACGGATGTCGGAACTATATTCCCCTACGGATGTAGAACTGGAACAAGGACTTCGCGAAGTGGAAATAGTCGGCGCCGGGCCTCGGGTTCGAGATTCCTACTGTGTTGCTCCAAATGCTCCGAAATTTTCGGCGAACCGGAAGTTGAAGTTGCAGCGTAACTATCCTTAAAGAATGAAGTTGCCAAGGATGCATCGTAGCTCAGTTGGATAGAGCGTCTGGCTACGAACCATGGCAGTGCCAAATCTATGATGCAGTTCGATTCCCCCAGCGGAAAGCTCTACGGCGGTCATGGTGAAGCTCGGACTCTGCCGCAGCACGCGAATCGAATGCTTGACATCCTTCAGCAAGGATTCCATCGCGCGCGAGCTCCTGGTTTCGAGTATAACGAGCGAAGTCAGAAATCAACACTCAACTCGATAGATGCTGCATGGTCTAGTTTTTGTTGGCTGCTCGCGCCGCGCCTCGGCAAGCCTTCCGGGCGGTTGCCGATACCGGAAAAGTGGAATCGCCCAAAGTCAAGTTTCCGGTAATAACCGACTAACCAGACAGTAGCGGATTCGTGTGCGTGCAAAAGACGGCTTCACCCTCTTTGGGTGGTTTATTGGCCATTAGCTTTGCCGATTCGCGTAGAAGGGTTAAGCCTTTTGGCATAGCCACACACAGCGCAACCGAAGATACTTCGAGCACGTCTCATATAATAGAACGAGTGAGTAGGGAGGTTCCCATATGCTCAGAACAGCATTGGTTGCTCTTCTTTTTGCTTCCCCCGCTTTTGCCCAAGATTCAGCTGCAAACATTCTGGCAGCTGCCGGCTGCGGGCCGAATGAAGTCCACTTCGATGTGAAAACCAACAAAAAGCAACACCCAACGGCGCAACCTGACACCGGCAAGGCACTCGTATATGTAATTGGCGATTCCTGGAACGACCATGTCGCGATCCACATTGGTACGCCACCGACGAGATTCGGTGTTGATGGCACATGGATAGGCGCGAATGGCTACAGGTCCTACTTTTTCTTTCCGATAGAACCCGGCGATCATCGCTTGTGCACCAATGTACAATCGAAACTCAACGGACCGATCCAATCTTCTACGGCGGCCACCAGCTTCACGGCTGAAGCCGGCAAAACGTACTACTTCCGGACCAGAACGTCAGACAGAGAAGTATCGAACGTAGCAGAGCTGAAGTTTGTTCCCGTTGATCCCGCTGAAGCGCACGTGTTGATAGCCGCCGCGTCGTTCAGCACATTCCATTTAAAAAAATAAAAGCGTGCGGTTCTGGACCGCGCCTCGGCGGATACTGATTGGGAGGCTACAGCACGAATGGGATTAGAGGGCAAGGCCTTCGACGTGCGCAACTTGCCCCTGGCGCGCGCTAGATAATACCGGTAGCGAAGGCTCTGTTATAGGGCACAGGGTGACGGCTGCGACAAAATGTGGTGCGGTGACTCCCGATGCGCGGTAATCGTAAAGTGCTACTTCACATCTACGGTCACGCGAAAAATCAGATGAGAGTAGTTTCCGCTTTGGTGCTGAATTTGGCGCGATCTATCTCAACAGCTAGCTACGAGCGGCCGGTTTCTGTTGTCCCAGCCGGGAGACTTTCAGCACTTTGAGTTGAATATGGGAACCGGGCGGCCCTCGTTGGTAAGAGCTTACGGTTTCGTGAGGATCTTGGCCGGCATTCGGGTTTTGCTGATAACCGTTGCTTCGCGGATGCCGATTGCGTTCGCCGTTACAGATTCCCAACCGTCGTTGCGAGCGGGGCGAGCCCAGGCTGCGCCGTATTTCTTCGAGGGTCCTGTATGGTTGAGCAATAGCTCGCTATCCGGCTCGGCCTCGACGAGTTCCGGACCGCGTGGGCTCCAAGGTTGGCTCAACGGTTCCCAAGCTCGATCCGATCAGGCCATAGGTTTCTTTGGCCAGGCGCACGACTTTTGCGAGGCGCTTCTCGACGGGATTTCGCGCTGTGGGCAGCCAGAACCATTCGTGCTGGTCGTCCAGCCAGTGAAGGTCTTCGAGAAGGGAACAACATAGATCGGCGAAGTCGGCGGATGCCTCGACAGGCAGCCTCGCCGTCACATAAGCCTTATTGGTAACTCCGAAGCGGCTTACTCCTCTGCGGGCCTCGACATGAAAATTCCGGATGGCCTCCAGGTCGGTCGTTTTCGCTACGAACTGAACGCCATTCCACTGGTGAACAGCCCAGCCCGGATCGATATCGAACCAACGAGCCGTGGCCCACAGAGACACCAGTCGAAATGGGGTGCGCATGATTCCTTCATGGACGAGCGCCGCCTCAAGCTCGTTCGCCATAGCGGGCGCACGGCTCGCGATGAACCGTATGGCGCGGTGGAGGAGGACAGCTTTCTCCCCCGCAAACCTCAATATCCACGCTCTCGCGATCTGCCGGACGCGCTCGCGGGTGAGCCCGAGCTCGCGTGCCGCGCCTTCGAATGTCGTCCCTGTGCCACCATCCCACCCAAGGAGTTTGCGAATGATCGGCAAATGCCGTTCGCGTCCCTCCTCACGAACTGAAAACTCGAGTTCGTCTTCGAGATAAGCCGCGGTGGACCTCTCCGAGCGGGCCAAAGCGGCGCTCAGGGTCCGGCCCAGGTGCGGGAGGGCGCTCTCGATGTCCCCACGAAAGGCCGAGCGGAAGCTCTGCAGATAGGCTGTTACAAAGGAGGGCGGCGGTATGCCGAGAAACAGTCGGAAGCAGGCCAGTTGCGCAGGCAGTTTCCGCCAGGCTCTCGAATCCGAC
>WNGI01007183.1_pt1 | contig 11925 bp, 8 predicted proteins | sample 5400621 | NCBI WGS metagenome assembly WNGI01 (sample SAMN13153374, study PRJNA577476) | soil metagenome | isolation source: 20 cm soil or saprolite under Garry oak tree replicate 1 | place: USA:California | collected 2016-06-15
CACGCAGAAGGTCGCGACGCTCGAGCAACAGCGCGACGTCGTGGAGCGCGCCACCGGTCAGGTGGCGCATCTGCACGATCTCATGCGCGAGATCGACGGCAAGATCCAGCAGCACGAGCGGAGCGCCAAGGGGTTGGGCGAGCTCGAGACCAAGGTCGGCGAGCTCCGGGCGCTGCATGGCGACGTGCTGCAGCGGGCCGACGAGATCCACGCCCACCACGAGGAGGCGAAGCGGGCCGACGAGGAGCTTCGGGCCCGGCTCGCGGGGCTGCGCGACGAGGTGCAGCGGACGGTGCAGCGGTTCGAGCTCGAGAACCAGGGGCTCGACGCCGTCGGGCAGCGTATTCTCGATCTGCGCGGCGGGCTCACGGACATGGAAGGGCGGTTCCGCGCGCTGGACGAGTCGAGCCGCACGATCGGTGAGGTGCGGACGCAGGCGGACGGCCTGGCGTCCCAGCTTCAGGGGATCAGCGAGAACGTCTCGCAGCTCGAGACCCAGGCCGAGCGCGTGCGCGCCGTGGAAGCGAACGCCGGCCGCCTCGGTGATACCGTCGAGGAGATGACGCAACGTGTGGTGCGGCTCGAGAAGGCCCAGCCCGTTGTTGCCGCAGTGCTGCAGGACGTGGCGAGCCTCAAGGGCACCCATGAAGCCGTCAAGGGCGCAATCGAGCAGGCGCAGGTGGCGGAGAGCGAGCTGGCGCGGGCCCGCGAGGGCCAGGCCGGCACCAAGGCGTGGCTCGCCAGCGTGACCGAGTCGGTCACGGCGCTGCGCAGCGAGCTGGCAGCCGTCGAGGAGATGAAGCCGACCGTCGAGAGCGTACGGGCCGACGCCGACCGCCTCTCCCAGTCCATGGCACAGATCGAAGCCCGGCGCCAGCTCGTCGAGGACCTCGACAAGCGGCTCTCGGGGCTCGCGGCCGCTGGGGCACAGCTCGAGGAGCGCAGTCGCGGCTTGCTCACAAGGATGGACGGCGCCGACGAGCGGTTCCAGGCGCTCACGGCGCACGGGGAGGAAGCGGCGCGGATCGAAAAGCTGGTCCCGACGGCCCTCGCGACCGTCGAGCGCGCAGAGCGCCGGGTCGCGGACGTGGACGCGGCGGTCACGTCGCTCGAGTCACGCGCCCAGAACCTCGACGGCGTGGCGGAGCGCACGCGCGCCCTGGGTCAGGAGCTCGAGTTGAGGCAGGCCGCGCTCGACAAGGCGACCGAGCATCTGGACCGCGCGTCGCAGCTGCGGCAGGAGGCGGCCGCGGCGACGCAGCAGCTCGAAGACCGGGCCGGAGAGCTCACCGGCGCGGTCGCGACGGCGGGTGGCCGGCTGACCGAGCTCACCGCTACGCTCGACGAGCTCGATAATCGCGCCGGTACACTGCGTTTCGCCCAGAAGCGCATGGCGCAGTTCGAGGAGCGGCTCGCGAAGTGGGAAGCAGTCGAGACGCACCTGACGCGGTCGCTCGAGCAGGTCACGCAGCGGCAGGCAACGCTCGACGCCCTCCAGGCGGACATGCACCGCTTGTTCGAGGTGGCAGAGCGGACGGTGGACGACGTGCGTTCCATCTCCGCTGCCAAGGAGGAGATCACGCAAACCCGCGCCACGCTCGAGAACGTGCTGGGTCTCGTAACCCACGTGCACGACGCGGCCAACGGCCTGGACCACCGCAAGCGGCAGGTCGAGCGGGCCGAGGAAGGGCTCGCGCGGGCCGAGACGCTGCTCGCCGACATCCAGTCAGCCGTCGCGGCGCTGCATGGCCAGAAGGCGATGATGGATCAGGTCGTCGAGCAGGCGGGATCGCTCGAGTTCCATACGAAGCAGGCGGAGGCGCTGATCGCCACGCTGCGCCAGGAGCGCGACATCACCGAAAAGGTGCGTGCCGCGGTCACGCCGCTCCGGCAGGAGAAGGTCATCAAGACCGCCTGACTCCGGTCGTGAGCGTCGCGCTTGATTCCTCGACAACGGCGCGCGCCGCGCTGGTGCAACATCGTGCTCCCGTCGGTTGGCACGACCCTTGCCCCCACACTCACCGATCCACACGTTCACCGACAAGAGCACACCCGGAGTGATCCGGCGTCGCAAAGCCAAGGGTCGGAGCGTCCCCGTGTCCAAGCAGTCGCGCCAGCCGAGCGCCATCGCGCACGCGGTCGCCCATCCGCTCACCACCGCCCTCATGAGCCTCGAGCTGTCGCTCGAGCGCGTGCATGCAGCCGACCAGCTGGATGCGCCGTTCCGCGCCGGCCTGCTGGAGGAGCTGGCGAGCGTCGCGGAAGGGATGGAGCGCTCGACCGCCTTCTTGCGCGCCATGCAGGACCGGGCCCGGGGCGAGCCGGCGCGGGCGGAGCGCTTCGACGCCGCCGAGGTCGTGCGCTCGTGCGTTGTGCTCGACCGGCCGCTCGCGCGCCGCCAGGGGGTGGCGCTGCAGAGCGCGGTGGGCGCGAGCGAGGTGTTCCTGCGGGGCGACCCGAACGCCCTGTATCAGGCGCTCACACACCTCATCCGCAACGGCGTCGCGGCGTCGCGGGATGGCAAGACGCCCGTGGTTGTGGGACTGGGGCAGGCGGGGGAGACGATCCACGTGATGGTGCAGGATCGCGGGGTGGCCCTGGCGGCGGGCGAGCTCGCACCGGAAGGCTTCGAGCCGCGCTCCTGGACCGCACTAACCGTGGCGCGGCAGCTCAGCGAGGACATGTTCGGCGGGCGGCTCGAGGTGGACGTCACGCGCACCGGGAGCACCACGTTCGCCGTCGTCATTCCCGTGCCGCCGCAGCGCAGCGCAAAAGAAGGGCGGTAGGAGGGGCGTTCGACTAGTGCTGGACCAGCTCCATGTCGGTCGTGTGTGTCTCGAGCCCCACAACGGGCGGCAGGTTCAGCGTCGTGAATTGTCCCGCCAGCCCGTCGCTAAATGTGAGGAACCGGAACCGGTCACCCACCGCGGGCGTGAAGCCGCTGGCCAGGGTGGCGTTCAGTGAGCCCGCCAGGATCGCCGCTCCGGACACTCTGATGAGACTGAACTGGTCGGGCGCGGTGCCCTGGATAGCCACGTTGGTGGCGCTCCCGGCTCGGTTCGTGAGGTGTCCATTCACGGTGATCACCGATCCCGGGCTCACATCCAGCACACCGAAATTAGTCACATTGTAGGCGAGGATCTGCGACGCGAGCCCCGGTCGTTCCGACCGTATCACTCCCTGGTTCACCACTTGATTTGAGCTCTCGCCCACCTGACCGCTACCGTGGACCAGGAGTCCGGGCCCCAGCGTTAGTATTGTGCCCGGCGTCTCCCCAAACATGAGCGCGTCACCATAAATGGAGTATGAAGTACCTAAGAGGATCTCGCCGGAGCCTCCCACGGTCTGGCTACCAACGACCTTGACGATGCCGATGCCTCCCTCTCCCACCGTCAGCCGCCCGTCGAGGGTGAGTCCATTCCGCAGCGTCAATGTGGCGCCGGTGGGTACCGTCAGATTGAGTCCAGCCGCCAGGGTAACGCCGTCCAGCGTGCCGGAACCGCGCGGTGCCATGATTAGCGGCGCTGGCTCTACGGGGCTCGTGACAGCAGCAACCGTGCCGTTGAGGATGGTGCCTCCCTGGAGCCGGATTGGACCGATGCCGCTGGCTCGCACGTCCAGTACGGCGCCGGTGTTGTCTAGAGTCCCTGTCAGGTTAGGGTGGTAGAGAGGGGTCGGCCGGATCCAGCGTCCGATGTCGGCGGTTGTGAATGTGCCACCGAGATTGACGACGCCCTCTTGGTACCAAATCGTGCCCCCAGCATTGCTCCAGGCGCCGAGCAGTGTGAGCTCGGCTGCGACGTCTATCGTTCCCAAGTTGGTGAGGTTGAACGCTGCAAGGGGGATCGTGGTGCTGGGGCCTACCTCCCCGTAGTTGATGACGGCATTGGCAGGCGAGCCAAGATTGCCGCTTCCCCCCACCTGAAGCCCAGCGCCCAGCGTCAGCACCGCGTCGGTCCCGGTCGCCGTCAGTGTGTTGAGGCCACCGTAGCCCAACATGACGATCCGGCCCGTGCCGGCGAGCGTTTGGCTCCCCTGCGCCAGGACCGTGGCGACGTGGCTCCCCGACAGGCTGTGCTGAGCGTCCACTCCCGACAGGATGAGGTCGCCGTTCACCGTGAGCCCACCGAGCACCTTCAGCGTGGCTCCACCCATGACGGTAAACGTGTTGGCCAGCGTACCCGCGGCAACCTCCACGGTCGCGCCCTCCAGCAGGTCGATCTTTCCCAGGGCGTTGAGCGTCTGGATCACGGTGTTTCCTGCGCCGTGCGCCACCGGGGTGGGACCCAGGTTCGGCACGATCACGTCGTCACCCGGGCCGGGTAGCCGGTTCTGGTCCCAGTTCCCGGGAGCCTGCCACGAATTGTTGCCAGTGCCGTTGGTCCACGTGATGGTGTGGAGCAGGGTCACTGCTACGGTCACCTCGTCGCTGGCGCTGAGATCGCCGTCCGATGCAGTGAGGCGAACGACATAGTCCCCGGGCTCCGAGAACGACGTGGTGGTGCTAGGCGCGCTGGCGTCGCTGAACGTCACGCTGCCCGGGCCGCTCACCTTGGTCCACGTGGTCGTAAGGGTCGATCCGGCGGGGAGGCCGTCGTCGGTCACCGTGCCGTTGAGCGTGGTAGTCGCGGGGAGGGTGATGGTCTGGTCCGCCCCGGCGTTGACTGCTGGAGCATGGTTGGCCGGTGTCCCCGCAAAGGAAGCGCTGACGATGGTGAGCGGCTCGCCGTCCGCCGCTCGATTGATGCCTGCGACGGTCACCGTGTACGTCGTGGCGGCCTGGCTCGAGGTGGTGAATGCGACGTCGTTGCCCGAGAGCACCGGGGCACTCAGAGTAAGCCCGGGTATGCTATAGTTGGCGAGCGTCGCGGCCTGGGCGGCGTTCGGCGGCGCGTCGAAGCTGACTGTCATACCGGTCTTCCCGATCGAGGCGGCGCTCACCACGTTGAACCCGGGGCGGACGGCGCCCTGCTCGATCCGGAACTTGATGGGCAGGGTGCGGCCGTCGAGGAGCGGGATGTATTCGCCGGTGTCCACGCGCCTCAATTCGCTGCCCCGGGCTACCACGTCCACGTCTGCGTGCCCCAGCTCTCGGCCGCCCACGAGGACCCGGATGCGGTACGTCAGCGCCGGATCGAGCTCGAAGAGGTCGGTGTGCCAATTCACGGCGTACTGCTCGGCCGACAGGTCCACTCGCACCACGTCGGATCCTTCGCCCGAGGTCCTTGTGTAGGTGGCGATGGCCGAGGAGCCGCACTGGGCCAGCACGCAGATCTCGACCACGGGGGTGAGAGCGGCGTCGAAGGCACCGTTGTGGGCGGGCAGCGGCCGGAGCGGCGGCAGAAAGAAGAAGTGCTGGTTGCCATTGTTAGTCGCGCCGTCCACGATCTCGAGGTCGGGCAGAGATGTTTTCGCCGGGCTGGACGCATCCTGACACGTGGTCGCAAGGAGCGCGAGCGAGATGGCGCTGATGACCTTCAAGACCGGCGAGAGCGTCTTCATGGATCGTCCCGTGTGGAATGTGTGATCTGCGGCTACCGGCAGATCTTCCCGTCGTACCGCAGCGTCACCTCGCCCGTCGCGAGGTTCACGTCCCCGTGAATCCTTATCCCACCGCTCACATTGACGTAGGCGCCGGTGCCGCTCACGAAATCGTACTGCCCGTTGGCCCGATAGAGCGGCACCGCTTCTGGCGAAAGGACGCCACCGTCTGACGTGTTGATTGTCCCCAACGCGTTGGTGATGATACGGTGGGCCGTGAGGTGAAGGCTCCCGTCGTCGCCCGGCACGATCGCGTCAATCACCGCGTCGAACGTGCCCGTGAGATCGCCCGACAGCGTGCCGATGGCCGTAGTGGGACTCGTGAACTGGGCGAGGTCCATCCCCTCGATGCTCTGGCATGTCGCCGAGGAGAGACTGAGGGTCGCGGCCGCGGGGGCCGTGGGCGAGTCTGGGCCGCAAGCGGCCAGGAGGCCGGTCAGAAGTAGGACGCAGGGCACGCGGCTGCACATCGGAGCCTCCAGAGGGGTTCTCTGGTAAGGCGCCATTTGGCGGCTCCGGGGCTCAACCCCGCGTTTGCCGAGCGCTCGGGTGGGTGTAGGTTGGTCGGGTTACCAATTGCAACGTGAGCACCCCTCGAAGCATCAGCAGCCTGCTGCGAGAGCTCTCGGAAGGTCGGAGCGGGGCCTTGGACCAGCTCGTGCCGATCGTGTACGACGAGCTCCGGCACATCGCCCACCGCCACCTTCAGGACGAGCGGCCGGGCCACACCCTGAACACGACCGCGTTGGTGCACGAGGCCTACCTGCGACTGACCGAAGTCGAACGGGTCCAGTGGCAGGATCGGGCCCATTTCGTCGCGGTCGCTTCGCGCGTCATGCGACGAGTCCTGGTCGACTACGCTCGGGCTCGCGGCCGAGACAAGCGGGGTGGCGGGGCGGTACCCGTACCGCTGATCGAGGCCCTGGACGTGCCGGCGGGACAAGCGCGGGACCTCACCGACCTGGACGAGGCCCTCGAGCGTTTGGAAGCCGTCAATGAACGCCTATGCCGGGTGGTCGAGTGCCGCTGCTTCGGCGGCATGTCGGTCGAGGAGACGGCCACCGCGCTCGGGATCTCCGAAGCCACGGTGAAGCGGGACTGGACGTTTTCCCGGGCTTGGCTCAACCGGCAGCTCGCGCGGGGCGATCCAGCCTGAGCGACGATCGCGCGGCACGCGTCGCCGAGCTGTTTGCCTCCGCCCTCGAGCGACCGCCCGAGGAGCGCTCGCTGTACCTGTCTGCCAAGGGCGCTGACGCCGCCATGCAGGCCGAAGTGCTTTCCCTGCTCCGGGCGCACGACACCGAAGGTCCGCTTGACCGCATCGCCGACCAGCTGAGCGGCGCCCGCGGGGCACACGCCGCTCGGCTCACCGGGTCCCACCGCTTCGAGCCCGGCACGATCCTGAACGGCGTCTACCGCATCGCCGCCGTGCGTGGCGAGGGCGGCATGGGTGTGGTCTACCGGGCGGTGGACCAGCTGCGCGATCGCACCGTGGCGCTCAAGACCGTGCGAGCCGACGCGCTCTCTCGCGAACAGATCGAGTTGTTCAAGGCCGAGTTCCGCACGTTGCGGGAGCTCAACCATCCCAACGTGGCCGCCGCGTTCGACTTCGAGCCCATTCACGAGACCGACGCGTACCTGTTCACCATGGAGTACCTCGAGGGTCGCACGATCTTCCAGGCGACCGAAGGTGCCGACTGGCCCGAAGTCCTCGATCTCCTGGTCCCGGTGTGCCGTGCCCTCGCCTACGTCCACACCCGCCAGTTCATCCACTTCGATCTGAAGCCCGAGAACGTGCTGGTGAACCATCAGGGCGCGGTGAAGGTGCTCGACTTCGGCGTCGCCGGCGTGAAGCACGCCGTGGGGGGGGGCACCACCCGCTGGCGCGGCACGCTCCAGTACATGGCGCCCGAGCTCATGACCTCAGCCGAGCAGGTCGATCACCGTGCCGACCTCTACAGCCTCGGCATCATGGCCTACGAGCTCCTGTGCCGGCGACTTCCCTTCAATGCCTCGACCCCGATCAGCTGGGCCGCGCAGCACCACACCGCGCCCTTGGTGTTCGACGCCGCAGCCCAGGCACGCCTGCCGGAGTGGCTGCGCCACGTGGTGGAGCGCCTGTGCGCCAAAGTCCCCGCCGACCGTTACCGCAGCGCCAACGCGATCATCGAGGACTTGAATCGCCAGAGCGGGCGCGCGTACGAGGTCGAAACCAAGCAAACGCGCGAGAGCTACGTCCTCTCGAGTCGCTTTGTGGGGCGGGACGCCGAGCGCCAGGAGATCCTGCGCTTCGCCAGCCGGCGGCTGACGGGAGACACGCCCGAGCCGCCCGCGTTGTTCGTGGGCGGCGTCAGCGGCGTCGGGAAGTCGCGCCTCATGCGAGAAGTGCGGCTGCAGGCTCAGCTGTCGCGCATGGTGTTCGTGGAAGGTACGTGCTACGAAGGGAGTTTCGTCGAATACGGGCCGCTCCTCACCGTGATCGAGCACCTGGTGCGCGTCGCGGAAACCGCGGGGGCCACTGCCCTCCTCAAGCGTTACGGACCTGAGCTGATGAAGCTCGCGCCCCGAGCCATCGCGGGTCGCGGCATCGAGCCGTCGCCACCGCTCGAGAACGCCGAGCTCGAGCGGCTGCGGCTGATGGACCAGGTGACCGAGTTTTTCGTCCGCGTCGCTGAGATCGCACCGTATGTCATCTACCTCGATGACCTGCAATGGGCCACCGCCGGTACCGTGGACCTGTTGACGTACCTGATTCGGCGCGTGGCGCTCGAGGAGCGGGGAGGACGCGAGCTCCAGTGTGGGATCCTCGGGACCTACCGCGACGACGAAGTGCACGGCAGGCCCGTGGAGAAGCTGCTCCAGGGACTCGAGGCGCTGTACTCCTCCGTGCACCTCGCTCCGCTCGACCGCGCGCAGGTCGGGACGGTGCTCAGCTCCATGCTGGGCGTCGAAGCGCTCCCTGCCCCGTTCGTCGAGCGCGTGGCCGAGGAGACCGCGGGCAACGCCTTCTTCGTCGAAGAAGTGATGCGCAGCCTGATCGAGAACGGGTCCGTGTACCTGGAAAACGGGGAGTGGGCCGCCCGGGAGCGAATCGGTGAACTGCAGATTCCGGCGGGGATCGAAGCCCTGTTCCGACGCCGCACATCGTTCCTCGATGCGGGGCCGCGCGCCATTCTCGACCTCATGGCCGTCCACGGACAACCGATCACGGCGGGGGTGCTCGAGGCCGTAGGCGGCGTCGAGCCCCAAACGCTCCATGCGTATCTCGCGCAGCTCCAGCGGCGGCAGATGGTGCGGCTGGTCCCGGGCGACACCGTGAGCTATCAGCTGCTCCACGACCGGATGCGTGAGATCCTGTATCGGGACCTGGAAGAGGAACATCGCCGTACGCTGCATCGCGGCATCGGCGCGGCGCTCGAAGCCCTAAGCGAGGCGGAATCGCACGTGTACGAGCTCGCCTACCATTTCTGGCAGGCAGGAGACGCCGACCGCGCGCTGACGTATTCCCTGCGGGCGGGCGAGCGCGCCGAGCGAAGCTATGCCAACGCAGGGGCGATCGAACTGTTCGAGCGCGTGCTGCAGCTGCTCCCAGCCGCCGGCCGACCCGACGCCAAAGACGTAGCAGCCCGGGTGACCGAGACCCTCGGCGATCTCCATTCCCTCCAAGGCGACTTCGAGCAGGCCCTCGCGTCTTACCGGACGCTCCTGAACGATGCCACGACCGAACGCGACCGCGCCCGGCTGTTTCGGAAGCTGGGTCAGGTCCACTGGCAAAAAGGCGAGCTGGCGGAGGCCGTGGAGGAGCTTTGGAACGCCGCGGTGCAGCTCGGCGACCGGCGACCGGCATCGAAGCTCGGCGGAGGAGTCGCGACCCTGGGCGCCGTGCTGACGCATCTCGGACACCGGATCTTCAGGACCGGACGTCGCGAACACCGCCCACCGGAGGAGCGCGCGCGGCTGCTCGAGCTGACCCACGTGTACTCGTACCTCGGCGAGGTTTTATTCTTTCACGACCCGGCTGAAATGCTGCTCCCCACCATTCGCGCGGCTAACCGTGGCGAGCGAGCGGGGGGTGACTCGCGCGAGCTCGTGGTGGCGTACAAGCCCATCATGGTCGTGTACGGGACACTCACCCTGTGGGGAAGCGCGAGAACGTACGCGCAAAAGCTCGCCGGCATCGCCCGCCGCCTCGAGTCCGACTGGCACATCGGCATTGGCCACGCGTACTGGCTCATCCTCGACTATTACGCCGCGGAATGGGCGCGGGGGATCGAGGCGGGACACGAGGCGAAGGATTTGCTGCTCCGCTGCGGCGACATGGCCGAGCTGTCGTTCGTGTACTGGCTGTTGAGCCTGTGTCACTACTATCGCGGCAACCTCTCGGACGCCCTCGCGATTGCCAAAGAGGGCATTACCACGATGGAGCGCTCCGATTCGCCGCAGCCCTCCAAAGGCATTCTGGCCGTGGGAGCGCGGGTGCAGGCGCGGCTCGGTGACTTCCAGGGCGCACGCGAGGCGCTGGCGCGCAGCGTGACGCTGTGCGAACAGGCCCAGGACCGGTTTTTCTCGACCTGGGTGCAGATGATGCAGGGCGATTACCATCTGCTCGCGGGCGAGTTAGACCAAGCGGTCGCCTGCCTCGATGGGGCGCGCGAATCCCGCGAGAAGCACAGGCTCCTCCCTGAGTTTCTGGTGGAGATCTACCCCTTGTTGGCTACGGCGTTACTGGAGCAGCTCCGTCGTGATGACCCTGGGCTCGATCCTGCGGAACGACGGGCGCGCCTGAGCCGGGCCTCGAAGATCGCTCGCCAGGGCGTCGGCTTGTCGAAGCGCCGCCACGGGTACCATGCGCCCGCGCTGCGAGCCGCCGGCACGGCGGCCTTCCTCTCGGGGCAACGAGATCGAGCCTGGACGCTCTTCTCCCGGAGCATCGCCCACGCTGAAGAGGTCGGTGCGTCGCTGCAGCTCGGCGAAACGCACCTAGAGCTGGGTCGTTGCTTAAAGCAAGCGGGCGACGAGCAGCAAGCTCGCCGCCACCTCCAGACCGCACTGGACCTGTTCGAGCGCGCCCAGGCCCGCACCTACGTCGAGCGCGCCAACTCCCTCAACGGAGGCTGAGATGCGGTTTCTGATTCGGTTTCGTTTCCCCACCGAGCACGGCAACGCCTTGCTGCGCGACCCCAAGTTCGGCGAAAGGATGGGCGGGATGCTGGCCGAGCTGAAGGCCGAGGCCGCGTACTTCACGACGGTGGAGGGCCATCGGGGCGGCTACATCGTCGTCAATATCGCCGACGCCTCGAAGATTCCCGCCATGGCCGAGCCGTTGTTCTTCTGGCTCAAGGCGGACCTGGAATTCATTCCGGTCATGCTGGCCGAGGACCTCGGCAAGGCCGGCAACGACATCGCGGCGGCGATGAAGAAGTGGGGGTAGCCCTGCTTTCAGAGGGAGAGCGCCTCGAGCGCAGCCACCAGCGCGACCGCCAGAACGTCCTGGATGATCGCGAGCTCCGGATCTGAGCTCTCGTCAGCCGTCACGGACGCCTGTAGGCCGGCCGCCGCCGATCCCACGGGCGCGGTTGCGTGAGCCACCTCGCCTTGTGCTCGCGCGAGCACGGCCGCCGCCGTGCGGATTTCGTCCTCCGTCGGTGTGGTCGCGAGGGGGGCGAGGGCCGCCGCGAGTTGATCCGCCGTCCCAGGCCCGGTCGCCCGTTGAAGCAGGGGGCGCAGGAACGCGCTGTCCACGAGCTGGGCGACGAGCGCCAGAGAGTTACCAGACGTCCCCGGGGCTTCCGGTCCCGGCGTAATGGCAAGACCGGCCGGGTCGTCACGACAGCTCGAGCAACATGCAAGCAAAGCGACGAGTCCGAGGAGGCCCCACGACCGCGGCGCGCTCACATGCGGGTCCCGGTGACGGTCGCAACCCACGGATCGCACGTGAACGCCTTCCATCCTAACAATTGCGAATACAGTTGCCCCTGAATGCTGAGGGTCACAGTGGCCGTGAACGAGTTGAAATCCACGAACGTGCCGTTCACAGATATGGCCCCGCTCTCGATAAGATTGTCGTACGAGAGCGAGAACGGCGTCGAGGCGGCGAATGAGCCATTCACGCCATTGAACGGCATCGCGAATCCTCGAGCCGAGACTGGGAGCGTGGAGTACGTTCCTTCAAAATCGAGGACGATCTGGTCAGCCGCCGGTAGGCGGGTCTGTATGACCGTGAACGCCAGCGTGCTCGATAGCGGCGGGTAGTCCGGCACCGAACAGTGCGTCCGTAACGCAGGTTGCAAGGACCACGCTCCGACATACTGCGTCGGCGGCGGCGGCGTACCGCCTCCACCGTCCGAGCCGCCGAGGGCGCTGCACACCAAGGCGCCGCTCGTA
>WNGI01026139.1_pt1 | contig 11925 bp, 17 predicted proteins | sample 5400621 | NCBI WGS metagenome assembly WNGI01 (sample SAMN13153374, study PRJNA577476) | soil metagenome | isolation source: 20 cm soil or saprolite under Garry oak tree replicate 1 | place: USA:California | collected 2016-06-15
TTTTGGCGTACTTACATAGCAACAATGACCCCCTACGCTGTTGGACCAGGTTGAACCTCGGGCTCAGAACAACTTAAGGGATTGGATGTTGGTTTGTGATTGATGTACGATATCAAGTGACATGTGACATACTAAGGCATCAATAATCGGCCTGCAGATTGTACGGGGTGTGCTAATTTTAATTGTAGTCTCACCCATCTCTACTGCTGCAACAATGATGCGCATGTCTGCAACTACGTTATGCCGTTGGCGGGTTGGAGGAATGTCTTTCCAAACAAGGACAACACAAGCCATACTTAGACGCCAGAACAAAATCAATCGTTTGAAGTTGGAATTGCCTCCGACCACACAGCGAACTCGAGATGGAGCGACAAGAAACCCCGTCAACGAAATTTCCCTGATACGTAAGTGTAAAAGTTCAAAACGTTCAAATCCAGTATATTAACGAGCACCTCCCATCGACCTTCTCTACTTGTTGCTCACCTTCCTGCCTCAGAACGTTATGCGAAAGAGCTCTGTGCTGACAATTTTTATGCTTATGTTCTGCACGGCTGCCTGTCCTAATCTGCAGCACAGGCAATCGGGGAGCGTTACAATCATTCCCTTTCGCAAACGAACCGCACTTACGAGTGATGATGGCATCTTTGACTATGAAAAGGCTCTACGTTCCACTGAAATCACTATGAACAAGTATCGGCAAAACAGGATTAACATCGAACACAATCTGAAAGCCAAGGTGTGTATTTCCTTCCCCACTCCAACGAACTCGCTTTGATAATCGTTGACGTTTAGACTGTACAAAACCCTACTCGAATCGCTCATGCATCTTCATCCGACAAGAGAACGGGCTCAGACCAACTCACCAGTCAGGGTAATGCAGAATGGACCGGGCCCATTTCCGTGGGCACCGCTGCCCAACCTTTCATTATCGACTTTGACACTGGTTCTGCTGATCTCTGGATTCCTTCATCCGAGTGCTCGAGCAAAAGCTGTGCAGGAAAGCATAAATACAATGCTGATGCATCAAGCACGTCGACGCACCGTTCAGGTAACTTCTCGATCGAGTATGTAGACGGCTCGAATTCGTCCGGCGACATCTATACAGACACGGTCTCCGTGGGTGGGGCCCAGGTGACAAATCAATACTTTGCATCAGCGACGCAATTATCCGACGCGTTCACTGGTGCTCCACAAGATGGGTGAGAAATCAATTTCCTGCGGCAGCATCTCAAGCCTCTATCTAAATGCATTCTTCTCAGCATCCTCGGCATGGCCTTCCAGTCCATTTCAAATCTCGGTCATCCACCATTTTTCCAAACGGCTGTGTCGCAAGGCGCCGTCTCAAGTCCTGTCTTTAGCTTCTATCTCTCCCCCAATGGCTCGGAATTACATCTCGGAGGTGTCAACCGGCAGCACTTCACTGGAATTATCGAAAGTCACATTGTCGTGAACGCCTCCGAGCCAAACCCCACATTCTGGCAGATTAACAATGCTCATGTCAGCATCAATGGAAGTGCTGCAGTGGTGTCAAGCTTCCAGACAATCATCGACACTGGGACAACGTGCGTGTACGGTCCTACGGATGCAGTGGCCAAAGTATATATTCAGATACCAGGAAGTCGGGAGTGGCTGAGTGGATTTTATATTTTCCCTTGCGATACCATACCCGCTGTGAGCTTTTCGTGGGGTGGTGCTGAATGGACGATTAGTGCCGAACAGTAAGCACCTGACCGCTTCAAAATTTCTCCTCGGTCCTGACCATGACTTGATTAGTTTTAACCTCGGCAAGCAGTCCCAGGGCAGTTCAATGTGCGTCGGAGCTCTCGCGGCGCAGGACCCGTCGATATTGGGAGATAATGTTTGGCTGTTGGGCGATAAGTTCGTACACCACGCTGCTCATTGATGAGTATCCATTTGATTGATGTGATTTGACAGATTCATGATGAATGTTTACACCGTTTTTGACGTATCGAAGCCGTCTGTTGCTTTCGCGCGACTCTCTGGTCAATAGATTTGACTTGTTTTCCCTAGATCTACTCTTAAATAATAACGCATTGATACTGCGTTCGCTAACGCTATGCCACCCCCATGAGTCATTGACAACGACTTGGGCCACAGGTGCGGCGGTAACTTGACCAACCTCGCTTTCAACGTCTTCTGCTGCTGCCGCGCCCCTGTCTACCATCTCGATAAAAGTTCGACGCCCGTTTCTTTCCACGTCCACGTCCAAAACGATACCATGAGTTCAACGTACACTCACGATAAGTCTGTGATTGAACAAATCTCTGTTGACGCATCTATTCTAACACGAAACCCCGTGTATGAGGGGACGTCAAGATCATTTCTCTTTGCAAGCGAAGGAAGTGTTGTTATTATATTTGACTATGAAACAGCTCAACATTTTGCATCAATCACTATGACAACGTTGAGGGAACGGGATTTTGAACAGTTTCAGAACGCTGAGCAGTGAGCAGGTCGTCATTCGGCTGCGGGTTTCCGCGACGCTTACTTGATTAGTGTTAGACTTGGAACCGTCAAACGCGTGTTGAATACGGAAACGGTAGCTATGTTCGCATCTCTAATGATAAGATCGTACCAACATCTGATACATACTTGGCACCTCTAAAAAAATAACTCTGAATGATCGAGTGCACATGGGGGATCAATAATGGAAGTTAGTTGTAAAAGCTTTTGTTTATGTCGTACAATTGTTCTATCCATGGTATACATTGTCCGAGGTGATGAATGGCAACACCTTCAGAATCCAAAAGTTCTGGAATCGAGAATCAGCCATCGTTCCTCAAAACAAATACGACTGACATACTCTAGATGTACCTCCACGCCTCCGATCTGAGTCTTCATTTCCGAATTGACGCTAGAAACCGCAGAAACAACGTCTTTGCTCATGCCCTGGGGGCCACAAACACCGACAAGCATCCCGCTAGGAATATCTTGAGCTGAACTCCGTGTCGCATCGCTGACACCATGAGTTGCGCGAGAGATGGCTTGTTCCATCACGCTAACGAAGTGTTGTTGCCCTGGGCGGCCCGCGTACTTCACTATGCGATGCTCTGACAGGTCCGCTTGTGATTGACCTGGATCACTGGTTGAACCACTTGAGCCACCGCTTTTCTGTTCCATCTGGGGTGTATAAGGGCGAGTATAGTGGATGGAGATATTCAGGTATGAGCATGAATTCATGAACGATGTGAGAAGCGGTAACAGCGGCGCTATGGTTTCTGCAATGACGCCACTCCGTAAGCAATACGACTTCAGACGGAAGAAAGACGGGAACCTGGACTTTGGACCATCCACACGAGTTCAATTACTTTGACGCGACTGTCACCCTGCAGGCCCTTCTGCACTAAGTCTTGGATAGTCGACAGGGCAAATGTGATGCCACTACCACCTATGATCATGACGACAGCAGAATATGAAGCGAATATCGCGTGACCGGGTCCCCCTATTTGTGTATGACGTTGGTCGTCGATATATTGCTAAAAATGACCTACCATATGGGCCTTCAATCAAAATCTTGACAGTTCTGTTGGTAAGGGCACCACCGGAATCAATAGGTCGAGAGGCCTTAGCCATATCAAATAGTTTGCTCGTCCATCCACCGGCCTTCTTGCATATCAAAACAAGCCCTTGTTCTTCGATGAGACCGATGTTTGAGTCGACCGGTGCGCTAGCAATGGTAAATGGATGTGGCTCCATCCAACCGAACCAACCAAGCGATGTGGACAGAACACGTATTCGAACATGTTGACCAGCCCGCCAACCATGATTGAGGGAGGGAATCTCGATGCGCGTCGCAGAAAAGGCTGATAACGGACTGATTGTAGCGGTAACGAGGCGTGTCTTGAGCAAGCAAAGTACGCGATCCAGAAGGTAGACAACCGAAACAGCGATAATAAATGGGAGAGCTTGCGATTGATGCGCGTACAACTGGCGCCGTATAAGTATTGAAAGAAATCGCGTGTGTATATCCACTTACAGCTGGAACAATGAGCAAGTAGCCCACGACATGAGTGATTCTGAACAAGTTATACGCCCTTGCCCTGACGATGGGTGTAGAGAACACAAAAATGATATCCATGCAGATCAAAGTGACCAGACCCCATCTATTGCCTGGGTCTTTAAATTCGGTAGCAATGGTACCGAAAGTGATGAACTGATAGACTGCCACAATCAATATGCAAAACGCGTAGACGAAATCAAGTCCGTACGTACACCAGCCAATAGCGTGAACGTTGATTGCAAGGACAACTAGGCAGCCGATGTATCGGTGAAAATAATTAAGCTGGAATAAAGTTAAGACCGAAACCAATACTAGACAGACAGAGAACAACGTACACCTTGATATCCAATTCCTAGAAGCAAGCCAGGCACATTGTTCTTTGATGCGAACGCGTACAAGAACGGTAGCTGAGAAGTAGCAATTATGCCTGACCGCCTGGGATTATTTAAGAAATTTGAGCGGTAAGAAAACGCATATAGCAAGATCCCTAAATATGCTAGCATGACTAGGGCTTGCCAATTGGAATATCCGGGTACGATAGAAAGACTGAGATACTCCGCGAAAGGACGTAGGAATGCTGGGTAAGTTGGCATATGCGGGGGATACGTGGGTTGTGTAGCCTCTGCCATTTTGAGCAGTTGTCTGCGGTCACCGTAATTGTAAAACGCGTGTACTTCACTAGTCGTAGCAGAAACAGGATCCCTGGATAAAGGTTCTTTGGTGGGAATAGCGTCTGACTCCTGGCTCGAACCCGGCGGCACCTGTCTGTTTCTTGCTTTGTGTTGAAAAAAATGGCCCCGCGACCATTCCGACCTTTTTCGGAGCCTAACAAGAGCGCGGGGAAGCTGGAACAATGCAAGGAAGCCAATGAGGGCAGCTATGAGGATATCGATATGCTCCACGAGCAAAAATTCGTTCAAGTTCTTCGGGGGAGGATGCTGCTCATTGGACGACATGGTCGATTAGAGCTTTGAGCGGGAAAACGAGGGTGCCAAAATAAGTTCGACATGCATTTATTATGCAGCAAAATTGGTTACGGAAACCAGCAGCCACACTGGGCGCATGTGTGGGTTGGAGCATGGAGAACGGCACTAATCGGCTTTGTGCACATTTTCTTGGCAGTCTGATTCTCGAGATACGTCACGGTGATGACTCCAGGTAAAAGAAGTTCTGTGACTGCGGCAGTCATCACTAGTATTACGCCATTTAACCTCCACGAAACATCAAACATACCGTCTTTGGATATCGATAAGGATCAGAGGTCGATTTATAATCGACGCACGGATGCCCTTGGGACTCTGAGGCATGATTATAATCAGTTGGGCGCATATGATAATGGTTTAATATTCACGTACAGCCTTCTCACTCATCAGCACTAAGTAAAACCAACTCTAGCCTTTCTCAGTGCTCACCATCTCCTTCGAGTTGTTCGGGGATTAGCCAAGTACTAGCCAAGTCCTGTTTCACTTTCAGATTCCCACTGCGGCCATGTGCTGTGCATCAGCTCCAACTCATTACTTGGTCTTGGCGACTTCCAAGCAGAAAACGTGCGCGCTCAAATCGACAACCGAAAGCCGCGAATGGTGACCACCGCAGCAAGCATGGATTTGCCAAGCAAATGAGGTTCGGGTGGAGGACGCGAACTTGAACGTGTATGATACTCCATATGGTTGTCGGATTTATAGTTGATTAGATTATCGATGAAAGCCCTTCAAGTTAATGACACTCCACCGGGTTAAAATCGCAAGCAAGGCGTATGCGTCGTTAGGCGTTGCACCATCATGATCACAGATACTTTCTCAATAGATGACTTGCAAGATATGTCACACGACCAGCGCATGTTCATGCCGCGGCCCAATCTCGCGGGCCTGGCCCAGGCCCTGTGCAGAGCTCACATCATTAAACCTCTCGGCAGTGAATTACTTGCAAGTGCTACAACCACGATTGCTGAACCACTCGTTATCAAGGTAATGCGTCACAATATGCATTTGCGGTTCGTGCTAATGATCGTAGCGTAGTTTGGGCGACGAAACACGATGGGTCTAGTATCTACCGACTTGCTCAAACACTATGACTACTTTTTGGGGGCTCCTCTTCCATAGCGCATGAGAAGTGCGCAAGAGGAGAAATACGGATGTGATTGAAAAGGCGAAAATAGTGACCATGCTGGGACTGTACATGTGTACTAATTGTTCCATGACAACGGTAGGCAAGTGTTTTATATCAATGGGCTAAAAACGACGAACTCTCGGATTTTGCTATGCCAGCAAGCAAGAATAACAGTCTCAGACAAGAAAGAAGATCAGCAACTGTACAGGGAAGACAAATTACGGTACATAACTAACTCTATTACTACACTTGTCACTTGGTTCTTACATCTCTGATATACATTAGCCGACATATCGGACAGAAAAACTCAGAATTTAAATGTCCTGGAGCCTCGAGTCAGTTATCATTGTCCGAAACATGAAGCAAGATCAACGTACTCCTGATGCATTTCTACACCTCCAATCCGAGCTTTCATCTTCGGCCTAATGTCAGATACCGCGGCAACAACGTCCTTGCTCATCCCTCTGGGACCGCAAACGCCGACCAGCATTCCACTAGGGTAATGGACAGAGATGGTCAAGTGGGGGCACGAATTCACCAGTGACGCGAGGACAGGTGATAGAGGTGTCACGGCATCTACAATATTTTTCGAATCGTAAGGGGTACGATGTTGGACTAGGAAACGCGTGCAAACCTGGATTCTGGACCATCCACACGAGTTTAATCACCTTGACACGACTTTCACCACGCAAACCTTTCTGCACCAGGTCTTGGATAACCGGCAATGCAAATGTAATGCCACTACCGCCTATAATCATGGTGACAGCAGAGTATGAAGCGAACATCGCATGACCGGGTCCTCCTATCGTGCACGACGTTAATTGTTGACAGATTTCCGAGCGACTGAATTACCATATGGACCCTCAATTAAAACTCTGATAGTCCGACTGGCACCTCCGACACCAGATTCGGTTGATTGGAAAGCCTTGGCCATGTCGAATAGCCCCCCTGTCCATCCACCTGTCTTTTTGCAAATCAAAACAAGCCCTTCTACTGCGAGACCTCCGTCTGAAGTGACCGGAGCACTCGCAATGGTGAATGGATGAGGCTCAGTCCAGCTGAACCATCCAAGGGATAAGGATAAAATCCGTATCCGAACATGTTGGCCGGCCCGCCAACCGTAATTGAGTGATGAAATTTCAATACATGTCGCAGAAAGGGTCGGCAGAGGACGAATTTTTGCCGTGACGATGCGCGTCTTGAGTAGGCGAAGCACTAAGTCCAGAAGATAGACAACTGAAATAGCGATAATAAATGGGAGAGTTGTCTGTTGATGCAGGTATAACTGGTGTCGTATGGGTTTAAAACTCACGTACATAGAGGGGAATCCACTTACGGCAGGAACAACGAGCAGGTAACCCACGAGGTGAGTGATTCTGAATAAGTTGTATGCCCTTGCCCTAAGGACGGGGAGAGAGAATACAAAGATAATATTCATGCAAGTCAAAGTCACCAGGCCCCATATATTGGACGGTTGCCGGAGCCTGAGAGAAATGTTGGAATCTAAGGTGGCCCATCGATAGACTTCACGAAATCAGTACGCAGACATATGGATGGGATTCGGTATGTACCAATTCCGACGGCGTGAACGTTGGCCACAAGGACAACCAAACGCCCGACATAACGGTGGAAATAATTTAGCTGAAATGAATATGACCAAATGCTGATGCTAGGCACATGAAAGACATACATGTTGATATCCGATTCCAAGAAGGGAGCCAGGTACATTATTTTTTGCCGCGAATGCAAAGACAAACGGTAACTGAGAGGCAGCAACTAAACCTTGCCGCATTGGGTTCTTCAAGAAGTCGGAACGGTAGAAGAGCGCAAATAACAATATCCCCAGATACACCAGCATGACTAGGACCTGTAAATTAGAATATCCGGGCATGATGGACAAACGTAGATATTCGGCGACAGGTCGTAAGAATGCGGGAAAAGCTGGTATATGTGGTGAATACGTGGATCGTTGATGCCCCAGAGTGTTGAAATGTTGTTGGTCACTGTGGTTGTAATATGAGTCTGATTCGCAGGACATAGCGAATTCTGGCTTGTCGGACCGCCATTTTTTGATTGGGTTAGCATTACCAGCACTAGAACTTGGTAGTGCCCATCGGTTTCCTGCTTTAAAACGAAGAAAATGGCCTTCCGACCATTCCGACCATTTCCAGAGCCTAGCAAGCAAGCGAGGAAGGCGGAGAAGTGCGAGAAAGCCGATCAGGGCAGCAATGAAGATATCGACATGCTCTACCAGCAAGAGGTCGCTATCTGGAGGAGGCTTATGGGGCTCTGCCGCTTTGCCTAGGAGAAAGCGAGGGATGGTGCCGAAGGACATTATCGCTGGCACAGTGGAACGACCTCGGAGGACCTAGGGATGTGAGATTCAGAACAGGCATATTATGTAGACCTTTTAAGCTGATAAAACGAGGGTCCTTTTACGTTCGAATGATATAAAAGTGGTGTGTATCTATGTAGCAGGATTGCTGAGATCAATGATAAACGTTGGCACTGTGCAAAAAGAAGAGAGAGACTCCGCTGCCACATGCTACCGCATGCTACGAGAAGTCTCACCGTACGCGTTATACTCGGCCTTGTAACTTAAAGAAGCGCGACACAGGGGTTTTTTAGAGGTTTCTGGTTATCAAACAGGTTTGTGCGTATTATCTTGGGAGGTTATCCATCGTCCGCGACACTCGCAGCGCACTACTCCGCTGCCGTTCCCTACGGCAGCTCACACGCCTACTTTTGTGTCGACGCCTTCATGTCACTGAATTGGATCTCACTGAATGAAAGCAGATACTTACAAGAGATAATAATCGGATGTTGATGCACACGGTGATGCCATGTCGGAAGTAGTTTCCCTGCCGCAGCTAATTAGTAATTGATGAATTGTTGGCATGTGTTGATACTGTCTTTCTCGGTACGTCAAACGGTCAAACAAGCACCGACTCCACAATGACAATTCCACCTCCGTAGACGGAACCGACTTCAAATATTTCGGGCACGACCTTTGCTAAGCGACCGAACATCATAGTGCCTCCGTTCCTTGGGCCTCGGCAAAGCAGAAATTACTACTCACCCCCAACCGGATGGTACATGGATATCGCACCGCTCGCAGGTAGGATAACATGGACGGAAGTCCGCAGGAAGCATATTATAGTTAGCATGTTCTCTTGACTAGCTAATCTGCCAGTGTTCCAGGCTAAACATGAATATCCCCGCCGGTGGTCGCTGCCTTGTCGATCGATGTGAGCCTTCTTTATTTAAACGTTGCGTTGGCAGTAGTGATCCCTATGTCGGCACGAGATTGCCCGGGACCGAAAGTTGAAACATGATGATTCGGAGCCTTGTTAGTGTAACTGATCTGCGTTGCTCTTTTCCCTAGGAATTGGATTCAACCGTTTCTGCTCTTTGCAATGTCAAAGGCATCAGATCCATGCAGTGGTACAAAAAGCACAATAGGTGAGGCACCACGTAAGTAGACCGTGCTAGCAACTTGCTGCTCGTGCGACAATTTAGTATCCGCCTACATTTTTAACCGATCTGTATATACTAGCGGTCATCGCTGGAGCGCCGACACGAACCCAATTTCTTTATATAAAATGTCAGGAAAGAGTAATGCCTTGATTACTATCGGACGGGAGTCCGACATACAAAAGGGTTAAAAGCTACAGTCGGAACGTTATTGGACAAATGTGTCACAACTGCAATCTGACGACTCAGTTTAACCGTTTGGATTGACCCATACCGATTGTAAGGCAGATGCTTTGCAAATAAGTAGAGGGAGCAGGATGAAGAGGAGCCTTCAAATCATCTTATCTTATTGCTAAATGTTTCCCACATTTTGCAGTTTTTGTGAATTTACATACCATGAGAGTGACCTTGCTGTGCAAGGTAATAATCTGCAGTGTGACTCCAGCCTGCTGTATCCTGGATATCAACAAACCTATTTATCTGCATGCTATTAAGTTATCTCTGTATGCTATAGTACAACCTTGTCCTAGGCCTGTTTTCAGCAGTGTACAGTATAACTGCTTGTAAAATTGTGTAGGGGACACATACATAAGATTGTGCAGAAGATCAATGTACATTCATTTCAGCTCCTACTTGTGCAAAGTCTATGCCCTACTAGAATTGGGCTTTCATATATACATAAGTGGGAATAGTAGCCTTGGATGAAATTTATGTAAAACTGAATACTGGAGATTCATTTGAACAAGAGAGCATTTGAGGTACTGGTTATAGTAAAGGAGTCAAAAAAGGAGATCCAATGAAGACCATAGCTAAATTGAAATGTGCCAAGGCACTGTCAAAGGTTTGGTGTGATTCATGATTTATCCTATGCCAGTTAATTTGAGCTGCATGGGCCATAGATATGGATGGAGTAAAGTGTTAATAACACATACAGGTTTGGGCAAACATGAATGGAACTAAATCATCATAACCAGAAGGCAAAGAGTTAGAAGTAATGTAACTCTTCAGTTTTTCCACATAGCCTCCTCTTTTGAACTGGTGAGAAGCTTCCATGATTGATAGTTCAAATGGTAGCATTTCCTCAGCAATGATTAGTTCCTCAGCTGGCTTCATTGGCTTCATTACCCAAAATGACAGTTTTGCAATGATAGTGATTGCTGTAAAATATAAGCCCTGGAAAGTAAAATAAATGCACTACTACCAGCTAAGATTTGACATGCAGTAGGCTGGTTACAGCAACATCAATTAATGGTTCTAATACCACAAAAATAGCAAGAAATTTACAGTTTCTGAGAATTGTATTGAATGATTTCCAAATGATGAGTGAAGTTGGGGCTGAAAACAAGAAGTTGAAACTATGTAGGAATTTAGCTCAGTAAATAACATACAAGCTGAATAATATTAGTATGGTCATTGATATTTCAACATTGTAATTACTTACCTGGAAAGCTATCAAGAAAAAGTTTGAGAAAACTGAAATGTCTTACAATCTGCAAATATTGATCAGATTGTGAATACATAAGACAGAAAATAAAAAGTAGAGATTCACTGACTTTCTGTTAAACTCATATCAAGATGCTGTATGGGAGAGGCGCAATTTGCTCACTCTCTATTTATGGGTGGGAATGCCTTACAAGAAGTGAAGTGCAAGCCACTAACTTTCTGTTGTTTGAGAAAAAGGGATGTATGTATCTGGAGAGTCAGATGATGGTGCAATGTCACTCACAAACTAACAGTAATATATGTATGTATATACATATGAGAGACTCTGAGTTGGAATAAGTGCAATGTTACTTACAAACTGTTGACCATAAGTGATAATAAATATGAGGTGTGTCAAGCTGCCTGTCAGAAGGCAGTATCACTCACTTGCTATTGGTCATGCAACTTTGAGATGAGATAAAACATCCACAGTGAAGATGCTGGACTCACTCTCTAAAAATCATGACATGGCATGAGGTGAGTCAGTCTACTTTGCTAGTCACTCACTCTCTGTCAGTTATAGGCAAATGTGATCTGTATGGCCAAACAAAACTCTAATGTGCCAACACACCTTCTGAGTTACTTGTGAGCCAAAATTGTCTGATGGAAAGGAATACAACACCACTTATGTACATTCTGTTGAATGTAATATGAAATAGTAATAATAGATTATATCAGAAAACTTGACTAACTCTCTATTTTTGATGTCACTTTGCAAGTGAAAATGAGAATCCACTCACTGCCTGTTGGTTATGGGATGAGATGTGATGAGATTCCCTGGTGTTTAAAGAAAGCAACATCACTCACAAGCTGATCATGTGATGTAATGTGATGGGACT
>WNGI01004963.1_pt1 | contig 11924 bp, 10 predicted proteins | sample 5400621 | NCBI WGS metagenome assembly WNGI01 (sample SAMN13153374, study PRJNA577476) | soil metagenome | isolation source: 20 cm soil or saprolite under Garry oak tree replicate 1 | place: USA:California | collected 2016-06-15
AACACCATGGAGGTCGTCGAGGTGCGCCTCGACTGCGACCTCGACGCCGTTCTCCTCCGTGTGCGCCCGGCCGGCCCTGCCTGCCACACGGGCGCGGAGTCGTGCTTTTTCAACGAGGCGGAGTAGGGTTTTCGCGCCCCTCTTCGCACCACTCCGATCCTCGCCCGAGGCAAATCGAACCCCTCACCCCTCTCCACCTTCAGGGAGAGGGTGCCATGCATCTTTATACAATGCAAATGTATACTCATGCGTCCGTGACAGGCAAGGTTCGGGCGGCCGTTGCAGGCGCCAGCGGATACGCAGGGATGACCGCCGTGCAGCTGCTCGCCCGCCATCCGGCGGTCGAGCTGAGCCAGTTGTCGTCGCGCTCTTATGCCGGTAAGCCGTACTCCGAGGTGTTTCCACTCCTGGACGTCGAAGGGGAGTTCGTCACCGAGCCATCGGCCGATGGCCTCGATGTCATCTTCAGCTGCCTGCCGCACAACCTGGGAGCGGCGAAGGTGAGGTCGTGGCTCGACACAGGTATCCGGGTGATCGACATGAGCGCCGACTTCAGGCTGCATGACGCGGCGGAGTACCCGAGGTGGTACGGGCAACCGCACCCCGAGCCGGCGCTGCTGCGGGAGGCCGTGCTCGGATTGCCCGAGCTTCATGGGGATGAATTGAAGGAGGCGCGCCTGGTCGCGGTGCCAGGGTGCTACTCGACCGCCTCGATCCTGGCCCTGGCGCCGGCCGTGTCCGCCGGGCTGGTGGGTTCGGACATCGTGGTCGACGCCAAGTCGGGCGTCAGCGGCGCGGGTCGCTCCGTCGGCCTCGGCACTCACTTCAGCGAGGTGGACGAATCCGTCGGCGCGTACGGGATCGACGGGCACCGCCACCTCCCCGAAATCCTGCAGGAGCTGTCCGGTTTGACCTCTCCACCTGCTGGGGAGGTCCGCGCGCAGGGCCGGGTGGGGGTTTCCGAACTGTCGATAACCTTCGTCCCTCACCTGGTGCCGATGGTCCGCGGCATCCTGGCGACCTGTTATTTCGACCTGAAAGGCTCGCTGGAGCAGCTGCGCGACGCGTACCGCGAGTTCTACGCCGGCCAACCCTTCACGAAGGTCGTCGAGCGGACAGCTGCGACCAAGGTCGCGACGCACACGAACCTCTGCCTGGTCAACGTCGCGGCCCAGGGCAGAAAGGCGGTCGTCACCTCCGCGCTCGACAACCTGGTGAAGGGCGCGTCGGGCCAGGGGGTCGAGTGCTTCAACATCGCGTTCGGCTTCCCCCGCACGACTGCGCTCGAAGGTGCGACGCAATGGCCGTGACATTCGCGCGCGGATTTCGGGCGGGCACCGCGGCGTGCGGCATCAAGGCGTTCACCACAGGCGCTTCCGCCATCCCTGGCAACCAGCGCGACGATCTGTGCGTCATCCACTCCGCGAATCCATGCGATACCGGGGGCGTCTTCACCACGAACAAGGTGAAGTCGGCGTCGGTGGTGATCGACCAGCTGCACCTTCAGCGCAACCGCGTCCAGGCGCTGACGATCAACTCCGGCAACGCCAATGCATGCACCGGAGCGCAGGGATTCCGTGACGCGCTGCTGATGGCCAAGCTTTCCGCGGACAGGCTCGATCTGGACCCGGACCAGGTGCTGGTCAGCTCCACCGGCGTGATCGGCCGCTACCTTCCGATGAACGCGATCAAGCCTGGAATCGCGCAAGCGTGCGAGATGCTCAGCCCTGACGGGGGCGAGTCCGCGGCGCGCGCGATCATGACCACCGACACCCGCCCCAAGACCGCCCGCGTGGAGGTCGACGTCGGCGGCGTCACTGTTCGCGTAGGTGGGATGTGCAAGGGGTCCGGAATGATCCACCCGAACATGGCGACGATGCTCGCCTACATCACGACCGACGCCGCGGTCGAGGCCGGACTGATGGCGAGGATGGTGAAGACCGTCGCCGACCGCAGCTTCAACCAGGTGACCATCGACGGTGACAGCTCGACCAACGACAGCTTCCTGATCCTTGCCAACGGCGCGGCAGGCAACGAGCCAGTCCGCGCGGGGAGTGTGGACGAAGAACAGCTGCAGGCAGCGCTGACTCACGTCGCGCAAGAGCTGTCGCGCGCCATCGCGCGAGATGGCGAGGGCGCGACGAAGCTGATCACCGTCAAGGTCCTGGACGCCGCAACCAACGACGAGGCGCGGACCGCGGCGCGTGCGGTGGCGTCTTCGAGCCTCGTCAAGACCGCCGTCCACGGCGGCGATCCGAACTGGGGCCGCATCGTGTGCGCCCTCGGCTACAGTGGCGCCGAGCTTGCGCTCGACCGTCTCCACCTCACGGTCGGCGGCCTGGTCGTCTTCGAGCGCGGCTCGGGCGTCGACGTCGACCTGGCGGCGGTGCGCCGCGCATTCGAGCAACCGGAGATCGAGATCGTGGCGAAACTGGGCCTGGCGGAAGGAAACGCCGAAGCCTGGGGCTGCGACCTATCGGAGGAATACGTGCGAATCAACGCCGACTACACGACATGACGCTCACCGTCGCTGAACGGGCCAAGGTTCTCGTCGAGGCGCTGCCCTACATCAAGCGCTTCCACGGCCAGATCGTGGTCATCAAGGTCGGCGGAAACGCGATCGAGCACGCGCGCGACGAGACGCTGCTCGACGTTGTGCTCCTGCGTTACGTCGGCATGCAGCCGGTCCTGGTGCACGGGGGCGGGCCTGAGATCACTGCCATGAGCGAGCGCCTCGGTCTCAAGGCCGAGTTCAAGAACGGACTTCGGATCACCGACGACAAAACGATGGAGGTCGTGAAGATGGTGCTGACCGGCAAGGTCAGCCCGGATCTCGTCGCGGCGATTCACCGGCTCGGCGGCCAGGCCGTCGGCATGAGCGGCGAGGATGGCCCGACGATCATCGCCGAGCCGCTGGACGAATCGATGGGCTACGTCGGGCGCGTCACGCAGGTGAACAAGGAGCCGATCACCGCGCTGCTCGGGCGCGGCTACATCCCGGTGATCGCGTCGATCGGCCTCGGCTACGACGGCCACGCATACAACATCAACGCCGACACGGTCGCGGCCGAGATCGCGGTCGCGCTGGGTGCGGCGAAAGTCATCCTGCTGACCGACGTCCCTGGCGTGCAGGGCGTCGACGGCGAGGTGGTCGCGGTGCTGTCGAAGGACGACGCGCGCAAGCGCATCGAGAAGGGCGAGGTCACCGGCGGGATGATTCCCAAGCTCGAGGCGTGCCTGCGCGCGCTGGACGGCGTGCCGCTCGCGCACATCGTGGACGGCCGGACCAAGCACGCGCTGCTGCTCGAGCTGTTCACCGAAGCCGGCATCGGGACGATGGTCACGCCGTGACAGCCGAACTTGCCGAGCGCTACTTGATGCAGACCGGCCGCCGCCTACCGGTGACCTTCGTTCGCGGCCGAGGTTGCCTCCTTTACGACGATGCCGGTCGCGAGTACCTCGACCTTGTTGCCGGCATCGCGGTCAACCTTCTCGGCCACGCGCACCCGGACGTCGTCGCCGCTGTGTCGAGACAGTCGGCCGAGCTGATCCACACCTCGAACCTGTACTTCACGCAGCCGCAGGTCGACCTCGCCCGTCGCCTTGTCGAGCTGTCGTTCCCGTCGCGCGTCTTCTTTTGCAACTCCGGAGCCGAAGCCAACGAGGCGGCGATCAAGCTGGCGCGCAAGTGGGGGACGAAGAATCGCGACGGCGCCTTCGAGATCGTCTCCACCACCGGTTCATTTCACGGCCGCACCCTCGCCACGATCACCGCCGGAGGGCAGCACAAGTACTCGGACCCATTCCGGCCTCTTCCGGACGGATTCGTCCACGTCGCTTTCAACGACGCGAAGGCCATCGAAGCCGCGACCACGGACAAGACTGTGGCGGTGATGCTCGAGCCCGTGATGGGCGAGATCGGCGTCATCCCCGCCGCACCGGGCTACCTGCGCCAGGTGCGCGACTGGTGCGACAAACAAAATCTGCTCCTCATCCTCGACGAGGTCCAGACCGGCCTGGGCCGGACCGGACGCTGGTTTGCCCATCAGCACGCCGGAATCACGCCGGACGTGATGACGCTCGCCAAAGGGCTCGGCGGCGGGCTGCCCATCGGCGCGTGCCTGGCCAACCATCGGGCTGACGTCTTCGAGCCCGGCGATCATGGCTCGACCTTCGGCGGCAACCCGCTTGCATGTTCCGCCGCGGCCGCTGTGCTCCATGTCATCGAACGCGACGGGCTCGTCGGCCACGCGGCCGAGATGGGCGAGCTCCTCCAGTCCTCCCTCGGCGAGCTGGGCGCGAAAGACGTTCGCGGCGTCGGACTCATGCAGGCCTTCGAGTTCGATGACGCGAAGGCGAAGCCGTTTCAGCAGGCCTGCCTCGACAGCGGCCTGATCGTCAACGCAGTCGACGACCACTCCGTGCGCCTTGTGCCACCGCTGATCATCACCGCCGAGCAGATCGACAGGGCGCACCCGATCATGCGCAAGGCCGCGGGATGACAGCGACCAAGACGGAGCGGCACAGCGCCATCCTCGAGCTGGTCAACCACGGATCAGCCCATACGCAGCACGAGATCGCGGCGGCGCTCGCGCGCCGGGGCATGCGAGCGACCCAGGCCACGATCTCGCGCGACATCCAGGAGCTCGGGCTGGTCCGGTCCGGCGGCGGCTACCGCAACTCGTCTGGCCTGGTGCGCGAGCTGGTCCTCTCGGTCGAGTTCATCGAGCCGATGGCGGTGATCAAGACGCCGCCCGGGACTGCGAACCTCGTCGCGCGCCGCATCGATGAGGCGGCCCTTCCCGGCATCGCGGGGACGGTGGCCGGGGACGACACGATCATCGCCGTCCTGCGCAAGCGCGGCGCCGGCCGCGCGCTGAAAGAACTCCTCGCGAATGCCGGCTAAAAAAGTCGTGCTCGCCTATTCCGGCGGGCTCGACACCTCGGTCGCGATTCGCTGGCTGAAGGACCAGGGCTGGGATGTCATCGCGTTCACAGTCGACCTGGGGGAGAAGAAGGATCTCGACGCGATCCAGGCCCGCGCCTTGAAGACCGGCGCCTCCGCCGCGTATGTGGCCGACGGGAAGGTGCCTTTCCTACAGCTCTTCGTATGGCCCTCGTTGCAGGCGGGCGCCGTCTACGAAAAGGAGTATCCGCTCGCGACCGCTCTCGGGCGCCCCCTGATCGCCGCCATGATGGTCGAGGTCGCCCGTCGGGAGGGCGCGCAGGCCGTCGCACACGGCTGCACGGGCAAGGGCAACGATCAAGTGCGGTTTGACGTCACCACCGCCGCGCTCGCGCCCGACCTGGAGGTCGTCGCGCCGGTGCGCGAATGGAACATGAATCGCGACGACGAGATCGAATACGCGAGCACGCACGGCATCGAGGTGCCGGCCACGACGCGTTCGCCTTACTCGACGGACGAGAACCTGTGGGGCCGGTCGATCGAAGCGGGAGTCCTCGAAGATCCGTGGGCTGAGCCACCAAAAGACGTCTACGCGTGGACGCGAGATCCCCGCCAGTGTCCCGACGAGCCGACCTACGTCGAGATCGCATTCAAGGAAGGGATTCCGGTCGCGCTGGATGGCAAGCCGACCTCCGCTCTCGAGCTCGTGACTTCGTTGAACAAAGTGGGAGGTGAAAACGGAGTCGGCCGAATCGACCATCTCGAGAACCGGCTCATTGGGATCAAATCGCGCGAGATCTATGAAGCCCCCGCCGCGGTCCTCCTCCTGCAAGCTCACCAGGCGCTCGAAGACATCACTCTTCCGAAGGAGGTCGCTCGATTCAAAGACCTTGTCGCGCAGCAATGGGCGCAGATGGTCTATGACGGCCTGTGGTTCAGCCCGTTGCGCGACGCCCTCCACGCGTTCGTCGCGGAGACGCAGCGCCACGTGACGGGAGACCTGAGGTTGAAGCTCTTCAAAGGCTCGTCACAAGTCGTGGGCCGGAAGGGGCCCCATCAGCTCTACCAGCTCTCGCTCGCCACGTACGGCAAGGGTGATCAGTTCGACCAGTCGGCCGCCGCGGGCTTCATCAAGCTTTGGGGTATGGGCGTGCGAACCTCGGCGCGGGTCCAGGGCCGGCTCCAGGAAAGGGACCTCGGCAACCTGCTTGGTGACGTCAAGAGGCTCGCGCCATAGCCTCTACCCGAGGCCCAGCCGGATCACGCGCCTCTCCCCGGCCTTCTCCCCGAAGGGGAGAGGGAAAGAAGCTGTGGAGCGGGCGCTTCAGCCGGCCGATGCTGCCTGAGCTCGAACGGTTCGCTTCCTCGCTCGAGATGGACTACGAGCTCTATCCATACGACGTTGCGGGCAGCATCGCCCATGCGCGAGGTCTTGCGGCGGCAGGTCTTCTATCGAAGACGCAGGCGACCGCGATCGAGCGTGGACTTCGCCGGGTCAAGCGGGAGCTCGACGAAGGCGCGTTCAGGTTTCGGCCGGCAGATGAGGACATCCATAGCGCGATCGAGCGCCGCCTCACCGAGATCACGCCCGCCGGCGCCTCTTTGCACGCCGGTCGTTCACGCAACGACCAGGTGGCGCTCGATCTAAGGCTCTTCTGCCGTGACGCCGCCGCCGAGGCGACGGTCGGCCTCGCCGCGCTGGTCGAGGCCCTCGCGAGCAAAGCCCTGGCGCACGCTGGATGGCTGATGCCCGGCTACACGCATATGCAGCGCGCGCAGGCAGTGACGCTGGGGCACCACCTCCTCGCACACGCCGAACCGCTGCTTCGGGACGCCGCCCGTTTCCGGCAGGCATACGAATCGGCGGGCGATATGCCGTTGGGCTCGGGCGCGCTCGCCGCGACAACGCTGCCCCTGCGGCGGGACGTGGTCGCCCGCGAGCTCGGCTTCACCAGGCTCACGGAGAACAGCATCGACGCCGTGTCCGACCGCGACTTTGCGCTTGACCTCGCGTATGCGAGCGCCGTGCTTGCGATCCACCTCAGCCGGCTCGGTGAGGACATTGTGTTGTGGGCGAGCGCGGAGTTTGGGTTTGTGACCCTGGCCGACGAGATCTCGACCGGATCAAGCCTGATGCCGCAGAAGAAGAACCCCGACATCGCCGAGCTCCTCCGAGGCCGTGCCGGGAGATCGCTCGGTTCGCTGGTCGCGCTTGCCACCACGCTCAAGGGCCTGCCGCTGGCCTACGACCGCGACCTTCAGGAGGACAAACCAGCCCTCTTTGCAACGGTCGACAACACATTCGACTGCCTGGAGGCGGCGGCCATCCTGGTCGAGCACCTGGAGTTCGACCGCAAGCGCCTGGCCGCAGCGGCGGGCGACCCGAGCCTGCTCGCCACGGACGCAGCGGAGGAACTGGTCCGCCAGGGGACCGCGTTTCGCAAGGCGCATGAGGAGGTCGCAAGGCAGGTGCGCGAAGGCAAGTTCAGGACCTCATTCAGCGCCAAGTCTTCGGTCGCCGGCCGCGACCTCGTAGGCGGCCCCAATCAGCGCCGTGTGGCCGCTCGAGCCCGTGCGGTGCGGCGCGAGGCCGCCTCGCTTCGCCGCTGGGGCCAGACACGTCCGACACCGCTCCGCGAGCGGTAGAGTCGCAAGACGCTCTAATGCTGCTTGCCATCGACGTCGGAAACACAAACGTGACGGTGGCGCTGTTCGACGGCGACCGTCTGGCCGCGGACTGGCGTGTGACGTCCCACCGCGAGCGAACCGCCGACGAGATGGCGCTCGAGCTGAAGCAGCTCTTCGAGCTCCGCGGGTTCGAGCTTGGGGTGGTGAGCGGCGTGGTCATATCGAGCGTGGTGCCGACCCTCAATCCGGCGCTGGTCGAGGCATCCCGGCGCTACCTGAAATGCGAGCCGGTGATGGTTGGACCGGGGGTCAAGACCAGCGTCCGCATCCGTTACGACAATCCCAAAGACGTAGGCGCCGATCGGATCGCGAACGCGCTGGCGGCCTATACGAAGTACGGCGGTCCGATCGTCGTGATCGACTTCGGCACCGCCGTGACGTACGACGCGATCAACGCCGAAGGCGACTACCTCGGCGGGGCGATCGCGCCCGGCGTCGAGATCTCGCTCGACGCCCTGGTCTCCCAGACGGCCATGTTGCGCCGGGTCGAGCCTGTGGCCCCCGACTCGGTGATCGGGCGCAACACCGTGGCCTCGATCCAGTCCGGCCTCGTCTGGGGCTTTGTCGCCCAGGTCGAGGGCATGGTCAAACGGATGGTCGACGAGCTCGGCGGAAAGGCGCGGGTGGTCGCCACGGGCGGCCAGGCCTCGCTGGTGGCGGGACTCACCAACGTCATCGAAACGACCGACCCGCTCCTGACCCTCGAGGGTTTACGCCTTATCTACGCGCAAAACTCGGACGGGGGTGCTAGAACGTAGCCCGCTCATGAAAACGGCCCCGCGATTTCATCTCTACGTGCTCGACGGCGGCCGTATGGCGGGGCTCGAAGGCGCGGGCCTGGAACCCGAGATGCTCGGTGATCCCTCCAAGGTCCAGCAGCCGGCGCTGGTCGTGCTCGGCCCCGGGCAGAAGCCGCCCGAGCAGCTTGCCGAGATCGCCATCGAGGTCCCTCCCGACGCGCCGCCCTCGGCGGTGCGGGAGCTCGTCCGCGTCGGCATGGAGAACATCGCGCTCAAGCGGCAGGTCACGCAGCTCGAGGATGAGGCGCACCGGCGGCATCGTCAGTTTCGCGAGCTCAACCGCATCGGCATCGCGCTGTCAGCGGAGAAGGACATCGACCGGCTGCAGTCCTTCATCCTCACGACGATGCGCCAGCTGACAAACGCGGATGGCGCGAGCCTGTGGCTGAAGATGGAGGAGGAGGGGACGCCGAAGCTGTTCCTGGCCTCGAGCCAGAACGACTCGATCGACAAAGACACCTACTCGGCGTTCACCGTGCCGGTCGACGAACGAAGCGTCGTCGGCTACACGGTCTCCACCGGCAAGAGCCAGATCTACGAGGACGCGTACAAGCCGCCGCCGGGCAAACCTGTCGGCGGCAAAAGCTTCGACGCGCAGTTCGGCTACCGGACGAAGTCGATGCTCACCGTTCCGATGCGCGACTACAACAACGACGTCGTCGGCGCCGTGCAGCTGATCAACGCCAAGCGCCGATTCGAAAGCAGGCTCTCGCTCGACAACGTCGACAATGAGGTGGTCACCTTCCAGCCCGACGATGTGGAGATGATCGAGTCGATCGCGAGCCAGGCAGCCGTGGCCATCGACAACAAGTCGCTCCTCGATTCAATTCAAGCGCTGTTCGACGGATTCGTCCAGGCCAGCGTCACCGCGATCGAGCAACGAGACCCGACCACGGCCGGCCACTCGGGCCGCGTCGAGGGCCTCACCGCGCGACTGGCCCGGGCGGTCACCGAGATCGACACGGGCAAGTACCGCGAGGTCCGGCTCACCGAAGACCAATTCAAGGAGCTGCGCTACGCGTGTCTCCTGCACGACTTCGGCAAGGTCGGAGTGCGCGAGCACATCCTCATCAAGGCGAAAAAGCTGGTGCCAGGCCAGCTCGAGGTGATCCAGGCCCGCTTCGAGTTCATCGAGCGGTCGGTGGAGGTCAAGTACGCATCGGAGAAGCTCGAGGCGCTGCGTGATGGAAGGAATGGCTCAGCGCTGGACCAGATCGACGAGCGCTTGCGAGAGGAGCTCGTGCAGCTGAAAAAGTGGGTGCAGAGTGTGGTGGCTGCGAACGAGCCGACGGTCATGCCCGAGGACAAGGCCTCGATGATCGAGTTTCTCGCGCAGCAGACCTACTACGACATCTCAGGCAACCCGCATCCGATGCTCGAGCCCCAGGAGTTTCGATTCCTCAGCATCCGCAAGGGAACGCTCGATCCACAGGAACGCCTCGAGATGGAGTCGCACGTCACCCACAGCTTCCACTTCCTGACCAAGATCCCGTGGACACCCGTGATGAAAGGCATCCCCGAGATCGCCTACGGTCATCACGAGAAGCTCGACGGATCTGGCTACCCACGTGGCTTGACCGGCGAGCAGATTCCGCTGCAGGCCAGGATGATGACGATCGCCGACATCTTTGACGCCTTGACTGCGCAGGACCGTCCGTACAAGCGAGCGGTGCCGGCGACGACGGCCCTAGACATCCTTCACGACGAAGCGCGGCAGGGCAAGCTCGACAGCGACCTGCTCGACGTGTTCGTGACCCAGAAGATCTACGTCCCCGCCCGATGAGGGTCAAGTTCTGGGGCACGCGGGGAACGCGACCGACCCCCGGACGGCGAACCCTGCGCTACGGCGGAAACACGACGTGCATCGAGGTCCGCGACAAGGAGAGCAATCTCCTGATCGTCGATTCCGGTTCAGGCATCGCCGAGCTCGGCAACGCGTTCAGCCCGGCCGAGCCTTTGCAGGCTCACCTCTTGATCACACACACGCACCTCGATCACATCCAGGGGTTTCCCTTCTTCCTGCCGGCATTCGTGCCAGGCACGCATCTCACGATCGTCGGGCCTGCCGGTTCAGCAAAGTCGCTGCAGGCGGCGTTCGCTGATCAGACCGATCCCGCCTACTTCCCCGTGCGCTTGAGCCACATGCCCGCCGAGATGGAGTTCATCGAGCGCAACCCGGGTGAGATGTTCGAGGTCGGCGCACTGAGGATCACCCCACACCTTCTTATGCACCCCATACCGACTTTTGGTTATCGGATCGACGAGGGGGACTCACGGTTCACGTTTGCCACCGACAACGAGATCGCGCTGTTCGCCAACGGCAGCAACGGCTCCTTGAAAGACCTCGCCAACTGGTGCCGCGATTCGGACCTGCTGGTCCACGACGCGCAATACAGCTCCGAGGAGTACAAGACGCACGCCGGGTTCGGTCACTCGACGTATGAAGAGGCTTTGTCGCTGGCCGAGATGGCGGGCGTCAAAGAGCTTGCGTTCTTCCATCACGACCCGGTGCATTCCGACACCGACGTCGACGCCCTGATCGAACAAGCACTCGGTAACCACCGTGCGGCCGGCGGCGCGGATGTGAACTCGTTCCCGGCGGCTGAGGAACAAGAGCTCAGCCTCTAGTTAACCTTTTGTCGTGAACCGCCCCGGTCATCCGGCGCGCATCTCATCGGCTCGGGCCGCCGATCCGTGCGTCAGGGGGCCCGGCCTTTCGTCGTCACGCATCTGCGATGCGCTCCTCCTCCGGCCACCCCTTCCTTCGTCTCGGCGACCCGACCGCCGCCTCCGGCGGCTGCCGCGATCTGCACACCGTCTGCCGGATGCGGTTAACGGATCGTGACGGAAGAGACCGAGCTCGATCTGCCGGCTGTGATGCGCGATCGGCGGGAAAAGCTCGAGCGCCTGCGTGCGTCGGGGGTCGATCCCTACTCGCGTGGATTCCTGCCCACGAACACCACCGAAGGCGCCAGGGCTTTGCTTGGCGACGCCGAGCGCAGCCAGCCGGTTGCCCTCGCGGGCCGGCTGATGGTGAAACGGCTGCAGGGCGGGCTCGTGTTCGCCGACCTGCAAGACGGTCATGGACGGATCCAGCTGATGGCGAACCGGAACCAACTCGGCGAAGAGGAGTTCACGCGCTTCGCGGACCTGGACGCCGGCGACATCATCGGTGTCTCCGGCCCGATCTTTCGCACCAAGCGGGGCGAGATCACGCTCGAGGTCCATTCGTTTCGGCTTCTGACGAAATCGCTCCGGCCGTTGCCCGAGAAGTGGCACGGCCTCAAGGATGTGGAGATCCGTTACCGGCAGCGTTACGTCGACCTCATCGCAAACCCGCAGGTCCGCGCTGTCTTTCGCGCTCGCACCAAGATCATAACCGCGATCCGCAGTCTGCTCGACGAGCGCGGCTTCGTCGACGTCGAGACGCCGGTCCTGCAGGAGATTCCTGGCGGCGGCCACGCGCGTCCTTTCCTGACTCACCACAACTCGCTCGATCGCGATCTCTATCTGCGCATTGCCCTCGAGCT
>WNGI01004964.1_pt1 | contig 11924 bp, 8 predicted proteins | sample 5400621 | NCBI WGS metagenome assembly WNGI01 (sample SAMN13153374, study PRJNA577476) | soil metagenome | isolation source: 20 cm soil or saprolite under Garry oak tree replicate 1 | place: USA:California | collected 2016-06-15
CGGGCCAACAGTTCCGTGGAGAGGGTACTTCTGCGCGCACCCCAAGTGATTTTTCGGAAGCCCATTTAAATACGGAACAGGAAAACCCAAGGCAACGAGTCCTCAGAGCAGATCTGGGGCCCGCGCTAGCGCGTTGAATTCAGCAGCCGGCGGATCTGATTCACGGCGTTATCGACCTTGTACTGAAGGAAGATGTCGCCGAGCGCGGCGGTCGCCTTGGTCGGATCGCCATCGACACCGGTGCGAGCAGTTTGCGTTCCTTCACTCGCCGCTAACTTGTCCTCGCGGACCCAGCGGTGCTGACCATCGAGTGCCATCAGCTCCGACGTGTCGTCGGTCCCCGCATGAGCGTCGTGCGTCGGAAGTCCGTGTGACGCTTCGTACGCCCGCGCCTGTTGCTTCTCCTTGAAGTATGGGTCGGGGACGTAGAACACGCGCACTCCTTTCGGCCTCCACTGCGCGTCCAGCTCCTTTGCGACGGCGCCGAGCACGTCCTGACCGTCGCCGTGATCGCCCATGATGAAGACGTTGTGAAATCCGGCGTCGATCGCGCTCAGCGCCACATCGTGAACGACCGAGCGATACGTCTGCGGCGTGAGCGTCACCGAGCCGGGAAAGCGCATGTGCGCTGTGCGCTTCACCGCGTCGCCAGTTGGCGCAAACGGCAGCGTTGGATACACGAGAGCGTCACCAAGTTTTATCGCGATCGCGCCCGCGACCCAGCGCGCGATGAAGTTGTGCTTCCCGATCGCCATGTGCGGACCGTTCTGCTCGGTGCTGCCGGTGTAGATGATGGCGTTCGTTTTCCCGGACTGAATCGCCTGCTGCACTTCCGGCCAGGTGAGATCTTCAATGTAGACTGATCGTTGGGCGAGAAGCGGAGTGGCAGAAAGAACGAGAGCCGCAAACGCAACCCCAAGTGTTGTAACCTTCCCGCTGAGCGGGCAGCGGGCAGCGTCTATCAATGTTGTCGGCTCACAGCTGGCCGCGATCATTTGTCTTTCATCTCATGTTGCCAGTATGCCCCAGAGAGTACCGACCCGGCTGCGGCCACACCGCAAGACCGTGTGGCTCGCGCCCCACCGGAATCCGGTGCGTCAGCTTTCCCGTCGCAGTGTCGAACACGTACACCTCGTCGTCGTAGCGCCCCGACACCCAGAGCTCCTTTCCATCCGCTGTAACGTTACCCATGTCGGGACTGCCGCCGCCGGGAATTGGCCAGTTCGCAACGACCTCGTCCTTCGCGGGATCGAGAACGCTGATCGAGCCGGGCCCGTGACGGCCGCCGGCGATTGTATTCCAGCCGCGGTTAGTCACGTAGAGATCCCGGCCGTCCCTGCTCGGATAGATTCCGTGAGCGCCAACCCCGGTATTGATGAATCCGATCCGCTCGAGTTTCTGCGGGTCGACGACGAAGACTCCGTCCTCCTTCATGTCCGCCACGTAGAATTTGGTCCCGTCCGCCGATGAGCGGATGTCCTGGGGCATCGATGGCACATTCATGAGGGCCACCATGGTGGCGTTGTTCCGCTTCCGACGGCTCCACAATCTGGAGATCTGCCGCGGGATGTAGTTGGTCCACTTGTCGGGATCGAGGGTGAGATATCCGGCCACTTGTCGCGTCGCGAGATCGATCTTCACCAGCTGACCGGAGAACTCACATGTCGCGATCGCATAAAGGTTGTCCGCGGTGAATTCAACGTGGTCGAGGCCCTTGCACGCGACGCGCAGCGACTGCACCAGCTTCATGTCATGCGGGTCGCGGAAATCGATCCGCCGACGCGCCTCGGCGATCACCATCGCGTACTTGCCATCGGGAGTGAAGTACACGTTGTAGGGATCGTCGACTTGTACGCTTTCTCCCTCCTTGCCCGTCAGCGGATCGATGGGAGTGAGACTGTTGGACGAGTTGTTCGCCACCCACAGTGTCGAAAGATCGTACGACGGAACGACGTGCTGCGGGACCTTTCCAGTCGGGAATGTGCGAACGACCTGATACGTTCGCGGGTCGATCTCGGTGACTGTGCCACCGCGCGAGTTGGGGACATAGACCATGGGCAGCGCTTTCGCGGCGGTCGGCGCCAGCTCGTTCACGCCCGTCTCCGCGTAAATGTTGACCGCTCCAGTTCCGGTTCGATACGCCGCTCCTGTCACCGGCGTTCCGGTCGAGCTGTCTTTGTTACTGCACCCAGAGGCAATCAATAGCGCGCCTGCGATTGCGGCGGAGATGCTGGTCGCGCTCATGTTTCCTGCCTTCACTCAACTCTCTACGGTCGACTGGTTGGAATTGGAAAAAAACGCGCTCACCTGTCAGGAGCATGACACCGATGCGCCGCGCTTTGGTGCGCCGCGATATTGTTCGTCGCCTGCTCGCGCGTTTGGTCCTGTGTAATGCAACAGTGAAGCAACAAGCGTGCTGAGGCTGTTACGTGGAATGGCTCAACCTCGATAGTTTTTGCGGACAATCGAAGGCAACGTCGGACTTCAAAGGGGAATAAGATGAATCGATCGATCCTGCTGCTGTCACTCGTCGCGGCGCCTTCGCTGGCGGCGCAATCATATGAGATCACACACACCTACAACGTCGGCGGCGACGGCGGCTGGGACTATGTAGTTCCCGACGGGCCGAATCACCGCGTGTTCATCGGCCGGCAAAGCAGAGTGATGGTTGTCGACATGAACAACGGACGCCTGATCTCGGAAGTCACAGGAATCAACGGAGCGCACGGAACCGCCGTGGCGACGGGCACAGGACACGGCTTCGCGACATCGGGCAACGACAGCTCCATCGTCATGTTCGATCTGAAGAGCTACAAGACGCTCGCCAGGATCCCGGCGGCGGATGACGCGGACGCGATCATCTATGATCCCGCATCGAAGCGCGTCTTCTCGTTCAACGGCGACGCCAACTCGTCGACCGTTGTCGATCCACGCAAGGGGACGCTCGTCACCAACATTCCGCTGGGTGGGAAGCCCGAGTACGGACAATCGGCGGGGAACGGCAAGGTCTACGTGAATCTCGTCGACAGCAGCCAGGTCGCGGAGATCGACACCAGAACGCTGACCGTCACGCGCCGGTGGTCAACCGCGCCGTGCAAGAATCCGGTCTCGATGGCGATCGACACGCGACGCCAGCGATTGTTCAGCGGCTGCCGGAGCGGAGTGATGGCGGTGTCGGACTACAAGAACGGAACGGTCGTCGCGACCGTTCCGATCGGCCAGGGCGTCGATGGTGCCGGTTACGATCCAGGACTTCACGACGCGTATGCATCTAACGTCGATGGAACACTGACCGTGATTCATCAGGATACGCCCGACAAGTACCACGTCGTCGACAACATCAAGACTGGCGATCGCGGTCGTAACATGGGGCTCGATCCCGCATCCCACCGCATCTACGTCGTCTCGGCCAAGTTCGGACCGGTGCCCGCGGAATCGACTGCGACAAACCCGCGCCGGAGACCAGCTATGGTTCCCGGGTCGTTCACGGTAACCGTCGTGGAGCCGACGAGCTCACACTAGATCGCGAGGTACGGAAAAACCAACTGCGAGAAGAACAAGGTGAGAGGCAAGAGGGTGTAGGTGAGAGGTGACGGGTAGAATCCTGGTTTACCCGATACCTGACACCAAAGCCCTTTCACCTCTCACCTTGCTCTCCTCGCATTTGCAGTTAAAGTTGCGCGCGGATCCAGTAGCAGACCGAATCCTGAAGATTGTCCCAGGCCGTGAGCCGACGGATATCATCCCCGGTCACCCGCCGCGAGCGAGCAAGATCGCTCACGAACGCCTTCTCCAGCTGCGCCGCGATTTCCTCGTCGAGCGCGACCACTCCAAACTCGGCGTTGAGGGCAAACGAGCGGGGATCGAAGTTGATCGAGCCGATGGACGTCACCGCGCCATCCACCAGCACGATCTTGCCGTGAATCATCGTAGGTTGGAACTCGTAAAGCTCGACGTTCCCCACGAGAAGCGCGGGCCACGTTCGGCGACTGGCCCGACGAACTGCGGGCTCATCGTGGTACGGGCCCGGCATGAGGATCTTCACATCCACGCCGCGCGCCTTCGCGTCGCAAAGCGCCTTGAGGAATGGGGGAGTCGGAATGAAGTAGGCGTTGGTGATCCATAACCGCCGACTCGACCCCGCGATCAACGCCGCCATCGACCGACGAGCATCGCTCGTCGCACTGGTCGGGTTGCTCTGAATCGCGCAAATCGCCACATCACCTGCCGGAGCCTGTACGGGGAAAACATTCTCGTGAATCGGTAGCTCTCCTGTCGCTTCGTTCCAGTTGTCGACGAACGCCGCCTGAACGGCGGCGACCGCCGGTCCAACGATGCTCACGTGAGTATCGCGCCAATGCGCGGGAGAATCTCCGTCGCCATCCCACTCGTCCGCGATGCCGACGCCACCAGTGAAAGCCAGCTTGCCGTCGACGATTAGGAGCTTCCGGTGATTTCGGTGATTGTACCTCGCCCACGTGAGCCACTTCACCGACCGGAACCAGCGAACGTCGCATCCGGCCTCGCACATCTGCGTGACTAGTTCCGGTGGAATCTTTTTGCTGCCCCTGCTATCGAGGATAACACGCACTTCGATCCCACGCCGTGCCGCCGCGGAGAGGGCAGCTGCAAACCTCGTTGGCACACTCCCGGACTCATAGATAAAGGTCGAGAAGTGGATCGCGTGGCGGGCGCTCGCCATCGCGTCGAACAGCGCTGGAAATATCTCGACCCCATTCTGCAGAATCGCCATCTCATTGCCGCGCTGAACGTCCTGCGATACAGCTCCCGCGAGCGCGCGCATGAATGCGTTCGGATCCGTCTCGATCGCCGGCACCGATACGATCGCATCGTCGCGGTTCGCTTCCGCGTTCACGATCGCCGTCAGGTAGATGAAGCCCGCCGCAGCGAGGATGAGCAGGAGGGCCGCGATCATCAGAATCAGAGCTAGCAACTGAGCCGACCTCTATTGTCAAAAACCAACTGCGAAAGGAACAAGGTGAGAGGTAAAAGGTGATAGGTGTCAGGTATCAGGTCGATCCCTTCGTGGTGCGGCGATGCCGACAACATTCACGAAAGAGGCTGAGACGCGCCTCAATAGTCCATTCAGCATCTTTCTGACTTCTATCGTTTGGGCGACGAGGCTCGCAAAATCGTTGACACCCATAACTCCCGTGTCCCGGCCCATGATCAGGTGGTAGTGCAGCTCGGAGGCAGAGTTTATTGCGTAACGCAAGAACCGAGCGAATTCACGCCGACTTTCCTGACCGCAACCCTCGACGATGTTAGTGGGAATCGACATCGCAGCTCGGACCATTTGGGTTCGGAGAGCCGCGTTGCTTTGACCTCGAATTCCGCTCGCGGTCCGGTGAACCGCGAGTGCGAGCGCGTGTGCCTTGCGCCAGACTTTCAGCTTTCTAAAGTCGCTCATGCCCTCATGTTGAGACCGAGCGCCCTTCTCGCCGACATCTTTCTGATCCAGCTCGGTTCAAATCGTCGAACTTCGCGGCTTGTTACCTGACACCTGGGACCTACTACCTTTTCCCTCTCACCTTGTTCTTCTCGAAGCTGTTTTTAATGAAACGCTAAGTGAGCGAATCGAGCTTAGCGGACGGAATCGATCGCCCGCACCCATTCAACGAATTGCCTGCACGTGCGTACTGTCACGTGAGGGGAGGCTGATCCGAGTTCCAACGAGCGCACGAGCCAATCGAAGACGGGATTCCACTCTTTGCAGAAGACCGTGAAGCCGCTGGAATGGTTGAGCTCGTGTTGCTTGTCGGACTCGGATGCAGCGTCGCTGTACACATGCCAAACTTTACCCCTCAAGAAATGTTCGAGAATCTGAGTCTTCCACACCTGCTGATGGTTCTCGCAGTGGCGATTCTCGTGTTCGGGCCAAAGCGAATTCCCGAAATCGCAGGCTCGCTAGGAAAGGGGATACGCGAGTTCAAGAGACACATCGGCGAGACAAGTCGTCCCGACAGCCCGACTGATAGCCCGGAAATTTCCCGATCGGGGTCTAACGAAATAGTTTCCGTGACGTCAAACGAGATGACGCGCGCGATTTCACCGGAGTCGAACGAACGCGGAGAGCCCAAGCGGCTCCTCGATTGAAGAGCACCCCTTGAGATCTCAAATGGCCAAGAAACTGGAAGACGACGTCCGCACCGCGTTCGAACGCGCGACCGAAGGAACCGGATCGCCCGAAGATCTGATCAAGGCGGTTCGCGTTCTCGTGCGCGGTCTCAAGAAGGAAGGCCGGCCACCGGAGAATGCCGTCGTCACCGTCAAGCGGCTGTGTGGGCTGCCGCAGATCGCCGTTGCGGCCGACACCGACTCGAACGCGGTCACGTCAGTGAGCAAGAGGATCTCCGACATGGTGGTCAGGGCCGCGATCGACGAGTACTACGCGGGGACGCAAAAGGGGCCACGTCCGTGGAAAGGGTACTCTGTGGAGCTCGAGGATCTGAACAGCTAAACTGCAAAGGCAAAATATGACTACCGGCCGGGGGCTGTCGGCGTGTCAGCTAATGGCTGCGGGCCGCACCCAGGTGGTTTTTAGTCTGGCTCGCAGCCCATGGCTGGTCCGCCGAAGGCCCCCCGCCGGTAGTCATATCTGTTTTTTGTTCTTGCTAGGCGCAGAATCTTCTCGGCGCGATGCAGCCGAAATTCCACACAAAGCCAGTGTAGATCGCCCGGGATTGTGGTCCCGTTATCGGCGCGATGATGCCGGCATCCATCGCGAACCACTTGCGCACCAGAAAAGTCGGACCGATGAGAAATGCGGCGATTGCTTTGGTACCCGCTGGACCGGTGGTGCGCGGAAAGCCAAAGATCTCAACCGCTGCCCCGAGCGGGCCGCTCACCGGAAATCCGAATGACGCCGTCCAGATGCGTGCGGTCCTCGGCGCCGAGGTTCCATCGCCGCTTCGACGCGTCTGGCCGGCGTTGAGATCCATCGCGACGGGCCCGAACTGGTGACTGGAGATCAGCAGCAGCGAAAAATCCGTCGTGCCCGTGCCGGCTCCGTTCAACGTGGCGCTCGGTAGCTTGATCGCCGGGAGTATGGCAAAATCCCCGAGTATCCGGTCGTCGTCGACGATGCGGTACTTGACTCCAATCGTGATATCGCCCGCTTCGAAGGCCCCGCCCGGGAATGCACGGTCGTAAATGAGGTTGAAGAGAAGATTGAGCTGAACCCGCGAGCCGAGGCCGACCTTGAGATTCGTGGGAGCGAAGAACGTTCGCGCTCCATCGGGAGCCTTGTCCCATTCGCCCCCCTCCTCCAGCTCGATCCATCCACGCGCGACGGTGCCCGCGTGAGTCGCAACGGTCGGCCGCTCGGGTTGAACGGCATGTGGGTCCCGCGCTGTCGAATCCTTCTCGACCACCTGGGCGCCGAGGTCAAGACGAATCGCGAGCGCCGCGAGCACAAACACGCAGGCAGTGGGGAAAACATTTCGTCTCATGGTGTACGTACAATACGACGAAGTAGGGGTAATCTGGAATCCGAGCGAGTCCGACCGACGTCGTGAACCAGTAACTTTCAACTACGCTACTGACCGCGGGCACCCGTTCAGGTGTCTCTCACCTTTGGTACCTCGAATGAAACAGCTCTTTAGAAATCGCCTCGCCCTTTCGGCTCTGCTCTTGGCCGCGATCATCACGGGCGCTTGCGCGCCCTATGCCGCCATCAAATCACGCATTTCTCCCGCGCCCGTGGTGTCCGGAGCCAATCCGTTTTTCGTCGAAAGCACACTACCGTATCATGCGCCTCGATTCGACCTCATCAGGAACGAGCACTACCGGCCGGCTCTCGAAGAAGGAATGCGTCAACAGCTGGCCGAGATAGATGCGATTGCGAAACAGATGCAGGCGCCGACTTTCGATAACACGATAGTGGCGATGGAAAAATCCGGTGCACTGCTCACACGCACCGCAAAGACGTTCTTCGGCGTCATCGGAGCAAACACCAACGACACGCTCCAGAAGGTGCAGGAGGTCGAGGCGCCGAAGCTCGCCGCGCACAACGATGCGATCTACCTGAACGACCAGCTGTATCGCCGTGTGAAGGGCGTGTACGACCAACGGAATGCGAGCAATCTCTCCGACGAGCAGAGGGCGCTGATCGAGCGCTACAACCGCGACTTCGTTCGCGCCGGCGCGACGCTCTCCGAGGCGGACAAGATCCGCATGCGTTCCCTCAATCAGGAGCTGTCAAAGCTCTCCACCGATTTTTCCAACAAGCTCCTCGCGGGGACCAAAGTCGGCGCGCTGGTCGTCGACAACGTTTCGCAGCTCGACGGACTCAGCGAAGACGAGATCAAGACCGCGGCCGAAGCGGCGAAGCAGCGCGGGCTCACCGGCAAGTGGGTACTTCCACTTCGAAACACCACGCAGCAGCCGGCGCAGGCGGAGCTCAAGAACCGTGCGGTTCGTCAGAAGCTGTTCGAGCAATCGACGCTCCGCACTTCGCGCAGTGACAGCAACGACACCAGGAGCACCATTCGCCGCATGGCCGAGCTGCGCGCGGAGAAAGCGCAGCTACTCGGCTATCCGACCTGGGCGGCGTACGTGCTCGCGAATCAGGGGGCAAAGACTCCGGAAAACGCGATCAAGCTGCTGACCGACCTCGTTCCACCGGCGACGGCGAGAGCCCACGCGGAAGCCGCGGATATGCAGAAGCTGATCGATGCGCAGGGTGGCGGGTTCAAACTGCAACCATGGGACTGGCAGTACTACTCCGAACAGGTGAGGAAGGCGAAATACGATCTGGATGAATCGCAGATCATGCCGTATTTCGAGCTTAACAGCGTGTTGGAGAATGGAGTTTTCTACGCCGCGAACAAGCTCTATGGTCTCACGTTCAAGGAGCGGCACGACATTCCAGTCTATCACCCGGATGTGCGAACGTTCGAGGTGTTCGACGCGGATGGCTCACCGCTCGCGCTCATCTACTTCGATTACTTCAAGCGCGACAACAAGAGCGGCGGCGCGTGGATGGACCAGTTCGTCGATCAGTCGGGACTCACCGGTTGGAAGCCGGTGGTCTACAACGTCGCGAACTTCACCAAGCCAGCCGCGGGCCAGCCGGCGCTGCTTACGTACGATGACGTGACGACGATGTTCCACGAGTTCGGACACGGCCTGCACGGCATGTTTTCGCGCGTCGGTTACCCGACGCTATCGGGGACGAACGTGCCCCGTGATTTCGTGGAGTTCCCGTCGCAGTTCAACGAGCACTGGGCGCTCGAGCCGACAGTGTTCGCCAGCTACGCAAAGCATTATCAGACCGGTTCGCCGATGCCCACCGCCCTGGTGGACAAGATCAAGCAGTCGCGCACGTTCAATCAGGGATTCTCGATGACGGAACTCCTGGCGGCGTCGCTGCTGGATTTTGCCTGGCACACGCTGCCCGCGGGAGCGACGCCCAGTGATGTGGAGTCGTTCGAAGCGGCATCACTCAAGCGGTTCAACGTCGCGGTGCCCGAGGTTCCGCCGCGGTATCACAGCACCTACTTCTCACACATCTGGGATGGCGGCTACTCCGCCGGTTACTACGCGTACACGTGGAGCGAGGTGCTTGATGATGACGCTTTCGCGTGGTTCACCGAGCACGGTGGATTGACTCGGGCAAACGGCAATCGCTTTCGAGACATGATCTTGTCGAGAGGCGGCACCGTCGACGCTGCGACGTTGTATAGAAACTTTCGAGGTCGCGATCCGAATGTCGATGCGCTGTTGGAGGAACGCGGGCTGAAGGGCGATTCGTCGGTCAAATAGCGGCGAATTATCGCGCTTCGGCTAGCGTCTCTGTACTGGGTCGGCGAGGATGTCCTCTTCGGCGCTACGCTCGCTTGGTCGGAGCCCCTAACAGCGCTCCCTCGCTCTGCTCGGTCGCGGGTCTCCTCCTCGCGCTCGCTTTGCAAAGCACCTACGAGGACACCCTCACCTCCCCGCAAAGAGTCGTAACTGCAGCGGCGCTTTGCGCCGCAGGTGTCCGCGGCTCGTACTCTGCGCGCGCGCTCCGTCCCATGGGGGCACGGGCGAGCCGAGCTCTGCTCGGCGCGCTCCCGCGCGTGTAACGTTGGCTCCCGCGCGAAGTGACAGCGAGGACCGCACGATCGAACCCGAGAAAGCGCGGCGAGAGGCGCGACAGCGATGACTAGCTCCGTGTTTGACCGTGAGGGAAGGCGGAGAGGGTTCCCGTAGGCGGCTTTGCAAAGCGAGCGCGAGGAGGAGACCCGCGACTGAGCGGAGCGAAGGAGCGCACTTGGGGGCTCCGACCAAGCGAGCGTAGCCGCCGAAGGGAATCCTCTCCGCCGTACCGGCTATGAAGTCAGGCGAGATGGATCGAGACAAGTCACTGCGCCGGCTCTCGAATCTGATGAAGCGTGTTGATCGAGGGCTTGGTCAAAGTCTGAACTAGACCGCGGGGCCAGCGGATCATTACGCTGTCGATGTTGCTCCGGTCACCCAGCCCGAAGTGCACCGTGCGGCTCGATTGGGCGAGGTAGCCGCCGGCGGGACTCACCTCGCGCACCATCACTTTGTTCCCGATCCAGAGTCGAACCGCCGCGCCGATCGCATCGCGATTGCTCTTCGTTCCAGTCAGTCGAAACTCCACGTAGTTCTGGCGCGGAAAGCGATTCGCGAAAAAGTAAGGGCGATCATTGAAATTGTTGGTCACGATGTCGAGTCGGCCGTCACCGTCGAAGTCGGCAACCGCGGCGCTCCGCGAGCTGCGCGCAGCGCGCTGTCCACCGATGTTGTTTTCCTGATAAATGCCACCCGTTGGTGGCTCGATGCCAAGTGAAGCGGCTCGGTCGCGGAACGTGCCGTCGCCCGTGTTCATCATCAGCTGGTTGGGCCAGTAATAGAAGGGATAGCCCATCCCCGAGGTAATGAACACGTCTTCGTTACCGTCATTGTCGTAGTCGCCAGTCGCGATGCCCCAGGGCCAGAACGTCTCGAGGCCGGCGGCGAGTGCGGTCTCGGTGAATTTCCCTTGACCGAGATTGCGATATAGAGCGTTGCCGAAGAGGAGCTCGTTGTAATTCTTGCCCTCCATTGCAAACTCTTGCCGTTGGTGATCGATGAAGCCGGGGGCCGCCTCGTTCACTGTCGGTCCTGCGGGGGACAGGAATCTCCGATGCTGTGTCTGAGTCGCCAGCTCGAGAGAAGTGTGGCGTGAATCGAGCCCCATCCACATGTCCGAGTGCATGTCCACGACGAAGAGATCGAGCCGCCCATCGCCATCATAGTCGAATACCTTGCTCCCGATCGCTCCGTGTGGAGTCGGACCGAGGGTTTCTACCGTGACGTCGGAGAAGGTGCCGTCGCCGTTGTTCTTATACAGTTGGCCCCGGCCGAACATGCTCGGCACGAACAAATCGAGGAAACCATCTTCGTTGTAATCGAAGACGGCCACGTCACCGGCCCATCCGCGGCCTCGGAGGCCGGCCTTGGCAGTGACGTCGGTGAAGGTCCCGTCACCATTGTTGTGATAGAGAATGTTGTATTCCACCGGACTCGTCATCAGGCTTCCGAGGCTGGCTTTCCCCTCGTAGTTCCCGCCCGCGAAATCAAAGGAGTCGGTGGTCCAGTGAGCGGTGTTGGTGAGATACAGATCCAGGTAGCCGTCGTTGTCGTAGTCAAAGAAAACCGGCGTCTGTGAGTGTCCGACGTGGCTCACGCCCGCTTTCGCGGTAACGTTCTCGAAGGTGCCGTCCCCACGGTTGTGAAAGAGCACGTTGCCTCCCCGCGTGCTGGTCACGAAGACGTCGGCCCATCCGTCGTTGTCGTAATCGGCGAACGTCGCGCCGACGGAAACCCTGTCGCCGAGGCCCACTCCCGCCTTCGCGGTGACATCCTCGAACGCGCCGTCTCCGCGATTGCGGTAGAGGCCGTTCGAGCCGTGC
>WNGI01021090.1_pt1 | contig 11921 bp, 8 predicted proteins | sample 5400621 | NCBI WGS metagenome assembly WNGI01 (sample SAMN13153374, study PRJNA577476) | soil metagenome | isolation source: 20 cm soil or saprolite under Garry oak tree replicate 1 | place: USA:California | collected 2016-06-15
TCTGCGCAACAGTATCTCTGTGGACGTGGATATAGAAAGGAGGAAGAAGGCATCCGAGTGGATGAGGACACTGACGCGCAAGATAAATTCGTCTAAATGAGTAATTATTTGTATCTATTTGTGTGCAACGTGGTGTCGCTTAGTGTCGGAGTTCAAATTCATGGGGGGAATTTCCCATCACATAACATGTGCCTATCATTCCTCGTTTGCCACTTCGTCCCCGACCATCACTTTCACTATGCAGGCGAGGCGTCCCCAGGGTGCAGCTCCCATCGCAGTGGCTCTTCAACCTCAACCACTGCAAAGCTGTCGCTCTTCATTGCTTTCTGCCGCTTCGAGCCCTCGGACGCCCTGCGGCTCGCCCAGATGGTCCCCCATCTATTTTTCGTCAGCAGTAAACAGAAATAGCACAGATAGTTGGAACAGCTCAAACGGCCCCGACGAAATAGAATGGGAATGGAAACCGGAGCAGGTGTTGCTTTTGACAAGAGTATGTCCCTTCCCAAACTTACGCGCCTATTTTCTGATTCACGTCGGAAACAGACTCTGGACGCGCTCCCAGCTCACCTTGTCACTCCTTTTATTGGCCCAGTCCCTCCTTCAAATCTTCTCGACAAGATCGCACGAGGCGTTACTCACGCAAAAAGTCCTGTTGATTGGCCTCATTCTATCCGTGCCACACGCGTCAAATTACTCGAGCTTGCAAAATTACGCGCCAAAGAGGATTCTGCACAGAGCCGTATAAGCTCCAATGTATATGAACGCGAAAATAGGTTCGATACCCAAGTCCAGAACGCGTGCACTAGTCCGGATAAAAGGCAGAATATCCGCCGCCCCCTCTACAGGCAAAACAGCATGGATTTCATGAACGTTGCAGAACCTCATCTAGACGAAGATAATATTACCAGGTATTCCAGTCGCGTTTGCCCTTTTCACGCGTCTGATAGAGATCGATGCAGACTTTCTAATCGTCTTCAACGAACGGACAAATCGACCATTTACGACTCATACACGCGCAAGTCGCGTCTTCAGCATGCTACGGGCCCATCATCTCCTCCAACCACGCCAAGTTCATCCACGCTTACTTCCCTTTCTTCGGCATCTTTTTCTTTGGCACGTTCCCGCCGCTTGCGTCGATCAGTGTCGTCGGTTTCTACTACATCATCTATGTCAGTGACAAGTGGCAGCAGCGCGCCGCTATCAGTCCCCCGCATCCAACATATCAAATCGATAAGGGCAGATATCCCCCCTCCCCCTCCTCCTAAAGATATCAAATCACCAAAGCTTGGCTCAAAGCGCGCACCGTCATATGGTGCTTTAGCTCAAGGCACTAAGGAGGCAAGGATTCCTGTAACTCATGAAAGGCGGGACTCGATTACTTCATGCGCTTCTTCTGATGAGGAAGAAAAAGTCAGAGCAGAACGTACTAAGAAACAGAGGACAAAGGCCAGCGTGACACCAGTGCCCATCAATAATCCTGGTGGCGCTTCACCGCACTTGTCATCGCCTTCCACCCCTTCAAAGCTAGTTCCCTCGATGCCCGTCTTACGAGAGTCCTTTGCTCAGAATACAGGGATAACAATCTCGAAAATGCCCTCGGCTAGCACAAGCCCCAACAGGAAGTTACTTAGCCTGAGTGAATTATCCCAGGATGTTACAAGTCCGCGTATTCGGCAAAAGAAGTTACCTATGAACCTCCAGAGAAATCCCAGTATCTTTGGCGAAGAGTTACCCCAAGCTACTCTAATGTCCCCGAAGCATGCAATGCAACCCAGTGCTACGCCACCTGCGACACCTGTTACTCCAGCTTCCCATCCTAATTCACCCTCCACGACGACGTTACTATCTTCCGCTCAAGCGAGTCCAAGCCCTAGTGAAATGCGCAGAAAGACGCTTCGAAGAGTAAGACGCATGGGTAATGGCAGGCGTATATCCTTCGGAAGTCTGTTACCTATCACAGGCAATGACGACGTTGACGACAACGTTGTCAACGCTGATGAAGAAGGTAGCATTAAGAAAATCTCTCTAGGGAGTGCATTCCAAATGCACTGATACCAAATACGACAACAGTCCACATTACCAGTGTTTGATACACTTGAAATATCAAGTGGCTCCCGTCTACAATCCTCCGTCGATTCTAACCAGTCATTTCCACTTTTGACCGTCTTTGACGCTCATGAACTGGACTTCCACATCGAAACTTCGCATATCTTTATCGCATATATCTCCAAGTCCTGCAACCATCTCTTAAGCATCATTCACCTTTGTTTCGTAAACTCGGCAATGTCGACATTAATTTCCTATGGCTCCAACATCTTCGATCCCGACTTTGTCGTGCGACACCTGATTTCCCATATTCAAATAATCACCATACCTCCACCCATGCTCCAATTTACGATGACTTCCGGTCCATCGAAAAACTGTACTTCAAGTTTCTTCCAACTACTGTCGTTCGCTCATTCTCTGTATTATCTATCTACTCCACATCTCACATTCATTTGTTGGATTTCCAATGGATTTAGGATTTTAAACGTACACATTCCTTCACCCCCCATATTCCACGCTCATTTACTTTTTACGTTTATCTTGATACGACCTAGAAGGTCTTGGGATATCTGCCACTTGCAGAATCCTTCTGCATTGACATTTCGAGACGCGCATTACTGTTTGAAACCATCGTCAATTCTCATCCATTTTTTCTTTACCTGATGTTCATTTTGCATTCATCGAATCCTTCGTACACGGTGCAGGTATCCACATGTAATCGTAAATATACTTCCTTTATCACCCATGCTCCGAGTTAGTGGTGCTAACGTGTTCACAAATGCCCATGGCAGCCAGTTCGTGGAATGACACGGAAAGTTTGACATAAACCTAGATACTTCACAATACTACGCAATCCAAGGTAAATCTAATGGTCTTAGATCGTTCTAGGATGGTATCTTGCAGGCGTCACCCAAACGATGAAGCAGCGTGCCATGTCATATCTGAACTGCCTATTCTTTTACCGGTCAGACCCTCAGATTCAAAACAAAAAAAAATTAAGCACACACCGCCGCAACAGCCTTATACAGAGGTCATTGTTATGCATCCGCCGCGGTTGTTGCACTATTCTCTACCATGCGCTGGCGCCGCCGGTCAGCGATAGCGGCCCGTCTCTCTGTAATCAGTTCGGTGGAGCGTATGTCCCAGTTGTACGCCAAATATCCTACGAAACCGAATACACCCATTGAGATGAGGTGTCCTCCGGGATCTGCATTTTACCGTCGTGAATAGTCTGTAAAGTACCATAAAGGCGCTACGTACTGTCGAGCAAGTTACGCCTTTGTATACCCAATTGACCCATGCGCACGGCTAGGCCAAACACAGAAAATCCAAGGATGTTCGCCAGTAGCGGCATGTTGCTTTGAGTATCGGAAGTTCGCGTGACGGTCGCCGCAGAATGTGGGCAAACAGGAGCAAATATTTTGCACAGCCTCAGCCGGTCTGTTATTATTGGCACAATCTGTGGCACGTTTCTGTCTCTAATCTAACCAACGTGAACATCGTTCAGCCGTCCCAGATCCAGAAGAATGGAGACTGATCCCATTGCAGATGCCGCCCGTAAGATTGAAGAAGCAAAGCAGAGGAAGGAAACAGGTGATCAGGCCTTCAAGACAGGCAACGTGAAAGATGGTGCGCATGCATTCTGCTCGATAACGAAAACTTATTCGCAAAAGCTCTTCTGTCATATCACCAGGTAAATTTCAAGTGATTATTAGCGTTTCTCGAATTATGACATGTTCAAGGCTTTGTTTTACCTCGTTGGTCTTGACAAGTACGCCATCCTTAGCTGTATCGAATCCCTACTGAGTCCTGTTATCCAAGGTCGTCCTATGAAAGGCTCAAAGGAGTCCCGCCCGCAGAACCGGGCACACCTCAAGCCGAACAGAAGTCTGAGGTCAGTCACATTGTTCTTACGTACTCGACACTCAACCACGTGCAGATTGACGACACGATATCGAAAATCTACTCTAACATGTCCGCGTGTCATATCAAACAGACTAATTGGAAACGTGCCATTGAAACCGCGGACAAGGTATTCACTCAGACGGTGAATTAGATCCGTCTACTGAATGCTACTTCCAGGCTCTCGCTAAGGATGGCAAGAACTATAAAGCGATGTTCCGGAAAGGTAAAGCATTGGGAGAACAAGGTTATTTCGAGAAAGCGGAGAAGATTCTGGAACAATTGAAATCTGAAAGTGCTGCAGGTTGCGTGTTTTCTTGCATGATGTCGGTGGCACAAGTGACTCCAACCCTTGATTCTAGATGTTCCCGCAGCCGATGCGGAACTTGCGCGGCTTCGTACCATCGATAACGAACGAGAAAGAGCAAGTAGACAAAAGATGAAAGGTAAGGGAACGATTGATTCCGTGAATACAAACCGTCTTATTCTGTAGGATTCTTGAAGAAGCAAGATCTTGCACCGCAAGATTGAGCTCTTGGGTGCTTGGACTGTGCTTACGTATTCTCCAACTGTACATTACGCTCATCTCTTTTAGTCGAATACCATTGAACGACTAATAAGCATGAACATTCTCGGCGGAAATCACGACTTCACGTCATTCTCGCAACCCTGACGTCGACAAAGTTTTCTACATTGAATTCATCTGCAGGTGTCTTCACAACACCGGCTTTCTCCAGGACCCTGAGACGAGCATAGTAAGCTTTGCAACAATTCAATCGTACGCATAATAACCTTAGTGTGTCTTGGATGACGTTTCTTGACACCACGCTGCAATCATCTGCATAGCCGACGGTACGAAGCCAAGCCTATCAAAACAGGTAAGAATTAATCCTCCGTGGCGCTAAAACCTTGCCTTGATATCTTCTTCGGGATAGCCGAACTTCTCCTTGATAAAATCAATGTCCTTGACAGCGCGATTCTCCTCCGAATCAAATCGTCGAACGTGTGCTGTCAAATCTGCGAGGAAACGTCGCACGACCTCCTCAGGTGCCCGCTCTGGAGAGGGGTGGGCAGCGATTAACCACGAAGGCCATGGCGTTGGGACAGAACCAATCTTCGACTCCGCAATCAACCTAGGCACACGTAAGGCATTGTCGATCACTTACGAAACGAACTTTTCCGGCATCAGCGAAAGGCTTGGTCGTAAACCATTCCCACATAAACGCGCTTGTAGAATCGTCATTGACTGAGCTGATCAATCCGTCGATGTCATTGTTCACTGTACATTCACGTAAAAAATAAGTCCAGCAAAGTAATCACTATAGTGCCAATACCTTGGAACTTCAATTGGGCCGTTGGCCACCCCTGCTGAAGAGCCATAACGTAGGCCATTGTTTGACTGCCGCTTGAGAATGATGTTAAAAAGAGGGATGTGTTTACAATACCGTCAACTCTTACCTCCCATATCGTGATATGCCAATAGTTGTCTCTTTCAGGCCATTGACATCATTGAAATTGCTATTCTTCCCTGTGATGACCGCCCTAAGACCGTGCTTAGTTTGCGCAGAAAAACAGAACACATTTCACCATTACCAGTTAAGTGGAGTTATAACATAACTACCAACGAGCCTATAGGCTTTCGATCCGTTGGCGATTCCGGAAATCAATGGATCAGTAAGAGCACTAAAGTAGTGCCTCGTAAATCCGAGATCTAGGAGGAGTACACTGGTCATACATGGCGAGGTCTATCTCGTCATTTGTCAAACGGGAAATCAATTGCCCAGAACCACCTGATGTTGTGGAAGAACAAGGACAGGAGATGGCATTGATCGACATACTAGGGCATTCAACTAGTGTAAACGTTTCACCGTTGTCTATTTCCGCATATTGGAGTAGTGGCGATGAGAAGTGTTCTCGAACTGGAAACGTGGGATCGAAGGTGTTCAATGCAAGAGTATGATTGCATACCGTATCCGACTGTGAATCCATACTGAAGCAATACTATCCTCATGTCGAAAATTTGGGCAGCTACTTATCGTTTATACTACAGCCCGTTTTAGATCCGGCCGCAGGTCTTTTAGGGCATGCATTCAGACCTCATGAACGGGACTCACCCGAATATTCACGTCTCGTCGGCACCACGTTGGTAGCAACTCGGAATCAGGGAAGCTGTTACGGAGCTTTCAAGGCTTATAAACCTTCCATCGAAGTAGACATGCTTTATGTACGTTCTTCAATGTTGGCGTTGGTATTTTAATAATCTAAAATCCAGGTCATTGACAAAGCGCAGGAAAAGTTGCTAAGAGCCAGAGTCGTCGGTCATATCATAACGTCGGGATACAGACTAGTATGAATTAATTATTGGATCACGTATTTGCCTGGCGTGCTCATCATGTATCTAGTCATCCGGTGAAGGCGACAAAGGAAAGCAAGGAATGGTACGCCTTGGCATAACAAATGAACATGTCAATACAAATGTTACTAGTCTACAAACACCTGAATGGGATACACTCTTGCAAAGGTGTGTCGATGAAACTGGAGGCAGCACCAGTGCTGACTTCCATAATCTCACACCACAAAGAATCGGGGTCGATTCCATGGTGCATTTGTTGGCAGACACGTCCATATTTGTTTCACTTCGAAATGACTGTTATTGCCAAATGACTGGAAAAATCATTCTCTACTTGGCACCATCGTTTGGCATTCCCTTTGATGAAAAATCTGCAACGCCAAAAAGGCCATTAGAATCTACTTCAGGGATGTATGAGCAACAAGCGAAGCGCATCAAGCTCTCCAGCATTAATCAAACGGTCGCGGAGAGGTTTGTCATGATCACATTCATAACCCGACGTATGATAACGGACTTTGGCTTAGGCATGCAGCTGAAATCGTCTTCGCGCGTCGGAAACTGTTTTACGCTCGGCCTATCTATGTAACTGGACCGCGGCGCCTTGCCGTGGGATTGCCACCTAGACGTGAGCATGTCTTTTTCTTGTCTTCTACTGGTAACATTGTTATCCCAGATTTTCTGAACCAAATATGTTCTTCGTTTACCCGGCATGCCCGAGCTTATCCAAGCTCAAATGGCGAGTTATATTCCAGGACGCAAGCTGAGCATGCCAGACTAGCGGCCAAATATGTTTTCTCGCGACAATATGGTTTGTCAAATCCCTTCAACACAAAAGCGCAAAGCAAACAAAACAGCGCTTATCGCGATAACCTGGATAAAGAAAACGAAATTAAGGTATGAATCAATACAGCGAGTGAGGCATCCCGTTCAAGGACTTCGAAGCAAAAAGGACCTTGTGGAACTCCGAAGCGAGTCAAACGCCTGCTACCCATACTTGATCAAATGATTTGGAAGCATGGGAAATGTGGTTACAAGCCTCTCTTGAACATTGCATGCCCTTCCAAGGTAACTCAAGCCTTGCTTATAGCGACGAGTTTCCATTAAATCAAATGAAAGACCAGCGTAAGGAAACTAGACAGTAACGTCATCTTGGTTCGTTGTGCATTTGGTTATCTCCCACTCCCAAGTGTTCAACCAAGATGAAAGGAATTATTATCGGACCAATCAAGTGTATTGCAATCTCAGTCGATGTCATCTGGCCATTTTTCGATTGTGTCCAATGATATCTCTTACTTCTCTTCTGGTTTATCGGAAGCGAAACGTCACGCGAAGATTAAGCCCAGATTTGCGGAATTTGTTTGTGAATATCACGAGGTTTGTCATCCCCTACGTACTCTGTCGAATGTATTGAAAGCTCCCATCAGGTGTACCGATATGTAGCCTTGGTTACCAAGTCTGTCATTCCAAACTCATTTTGGGGTTCGAAAAACAACCTCAGACTCGTACTTCGTTGTCAGCTACAATTTCTTTACCCCGTTTACTCAATCAACTGAATTCTCGTGAAGATGTCGAGCAATTTATTTCTTGTCGCAAACACGAATCGTTGTCTCTGCATCACGTTATCCAGGGACTCAGAACCTCCGATTGCGATTGGTTAGCGCCTTCCGGAATTTCTCAGAAATATAGGATGTGCGTCTCGGATGCAAAGAAACGAAAAGAACTTCTGGAAGATTTTGTCTTCTGGTATTTCGATGGCTTTGTTTCGCCACTATTAAAGGTAAGTGGACCTAGGAACGAAATTTAATAATTGATGGAGAGTTTAGACAACATTTTACATTACTGACTCTAGTGCTTACCGAAACCGTTTGCTCTATTTTAGACATGACGACTGGAGTATCCTTTGCGCGCCTTTAATCGAACGTCTGACTACCGAGACGTTTGTAAAATTAGAAGAAGTTAGTTATCTGCGGCTTCCAGTCTATTTTTTCTTGACCGATATCAAGAACGAAGTGGCCGAAATACTGAAAATGCGAAAACTTGGTTTTTCGTTCGTGCGACTACTTCCAAAAGAGACTGGCGTCAGACCTATTGTTAACCTAAGCCGGCGGAGGCCACTCTTTCGGGTACGTACTATCGATATTCTTCTGCTGATTCTCACTCGATTATGACCCAAGCTAAAGGGCCAGGGTCAAGCACCATTGCGCGGGGATAGCTCTGGCCTATCTATTAACAAAGTATTACAGGCCGCGTTCCAGATCCTAACATTTGAAAAGGCAAGTCAGTGAAATGGAACGAAGTTTTCTCATCTTTGAATCGTGTCCAGCAAAGAAATACCTCTCTTTTGGGAGCTTCTCTCTTTCGACCGGATGACTTGTATGCTAGACTAAAAGCTTTCAAGACTCGCTTGCCGCGCGATTCTGAGGGTAAATTGTAGGTTATGCGCCCTCTGGTCCCAATTGCCGCTTACAGTACTAGGCCGAAATTATATTTTGTGAAAGTTGATGTCCAAGCCTGTTTTGATACAATTGAACAATGGGAGTTGCTCAGAATCATCGATAAGCTTATATCAGAAGTAGGTTCCCTTATCCTTTTGAGGACCGTACTCCCTTACCGGGAATATAGGACGTGTACATGATCCAGCGTTACGGGCAAGTTGGAATGTCAGCTGGGAGACCAAGAAGGACCTTCGTTAGACGAGCTACTGATGGTATGTTGTTCTCGTCTTTTCCAGGATGTAGCAAATGGGCTCTGTCAGAGGACCCTCCCCACTTTCTGCAGTATGCCGTCGAACTAGCACAGTCGCTTCGAAGCGTTATATTCGCTGACGAGGTAAAAGTGAGATACGGCCATAGTTCGTGACTAACTGAACATAGGTTGTGTACCATGATGCTCCGAGGGAAGAGATTTTACAGTTGCTACGAGATCATATAACCGAAAACATAGTCAAGGCAAGTGGCAAGGGTTCTCCAGTGTTCCAATTCTGAACCCGTTGGAAGATCGACAATAACTTTTATCGTCAAGCAGTCGGTATTCCCCAAGGATCAATTTTATCTTCGCTACTGTGCTGCTTCTATTATGGTGACATGGAAAGCCAGTTTGGGCCATGGACAGACCCGGAGAGCGTAGGTGCAACGATTATTTAATCAGTCTCCAGCCTCAATTTGGGCGACAGCTTCTCATTAGGCTGATAGACGATTACTTATATATAACAACATCGTTAAAGAAAGCTAAAGGATTCCTGGATATGATGAAGAAAGGTAAGGTGTGCCACCAGGGAACATGATTCATCTTGCTAAATTTAACAGGGCATCCCAAATATCGCTTTTCCATATCTCATGACAAGACACTAACAAATTTCGACTATGACCATCAAATACAGAATGTGACAGACCCAAACCAGTCAAGTATTAATATCAGATTGTATTTTGTTATGACCTGCTAAATAAAAGCATTGCAGGTTTTCCTTGGTGTGGTTTCTTGATCGACATGAAGGAATTGACCATAACGGTCGACTACCCAAGATATTTTGGCATCAGTGAGTAGCATGTGCATTCAATCTTTGCCGAGCAGTTAGTAACAAATACAGACCTGCTCGACTCCGTAACTGTTCATAGAGGACGAAGCCCTGGTCTGAATTTTATTAACAGGATGCTCCTGTAAGTTTAATAATAAAATGAGATATCGTATTTACTTAATCAATGCGTTTCAAGATACTCGAAGTCAAGGAGTCACATTATTTACACAGACACAAGTCTTAACGGCGAGCACGTTGTACACCTCAACATATACCAAAATTTTCTGCTGCTAGCCATGAAGGTTCACACGTATCTGCGTGCTAGAGGTCTTGGGTCCAGGAAAAATGAATCGTTCATCTTCCGTCTGTTCATTCTCACAAAATCGTGCGCGTTGGAACTTAAATAGAATCATCTAGGCACGGTGCAGAATCTGATCAACTACACCTTTTCGTCAATCAAAGGTAAGGGCTTAAAGAAAATTGCCGTTGACCATGATGCAGTATGTGATATACGAAGGACGGTCGTCGTCTGGTGAGATTTCCTTTCGCTTGACATGTCGTGCGATTTATATGGTATTGAACAGGCTCGGCAATCGCGCATTTTATAACATCTTATCACTAAAGGCGCAGCATTATGGAAAATTGCTTTCACTTCTTCGTTTCGAACTATCACGAGCACGATATAGACAATACAACGGGCGCTTCCGAAGTCTGGTGAGGGAAGGCGAGGCAGGGCTCTCAGGGATCAGATTCTAACCTACACGTGGGCGCGTGATTCGATAGGCTAGAAATAGCGTCATGTACAACTTAGTGCGGAGAATCACGCAACTCCGCTCACCGCCGACCGCCCTCTGGTTTGTAAGAACCAGACAGCTTACTATAGCTAGATTCTGTCGTATTGCAAAACCACATAGCAAAGTTTCCCTACCCAACATATCCATCTCTGTTCGTGGATTCTCTACAATGTCCAACGAGTCGGGTTTCTATTTGCTCAAGGCTGAACTGCCAGGAGGTGAAACGTACGACTTTGCACAGTTGAAAGGAAATACGGTTCTAATCGTCAATGTTGCCTCGCAATGGTAGGTGTACACAACCGAGTCACTTACCGATCGTCGTTAATTTAATTCATTCATCGTGTACAGTGGGTTCACACCCCAGTATAAAGGTGAGAACTAGCGCAGTCTCTGGTATCCGACGGTGTGCTGGAACAGTCTGGTTGCGCACAGGTCTGCAAGCGCTCTACGATAAATACAGGGACCGCGGACTCGTCGTCCTTGGCTTCCCATGCAACCAGGTAAACATGAACAGCAACCGCTATATGATTATTATCTGACGTCACATAATGCAAAGTTTGGTGGTCAGGAACCCAAAGATGACCAGGGCATTGCCGAGTTTTGCACTCTCAATCATGGCGTCATCTTCCCCTTGATGAAGAAATCAGAAGTCAACGGAAGTAACACGAATGAGGTGTACAAGTGGCTAAAGAACGAAAAGTCGGGGCTTTTGGGACTCAGCCGTATCAAGGCAAGCCTATTTTCACTGTGTATACATCTTTCTTATCTAAATATGTCTTTTAGTGGAATTTTGAGAAATTCTTGGTCGACAAGAACGGAAAAGTTGTCAATCGTTGGGCTTCTACGACGACGCCCGAGGCTATTGACGCTGAGATAGCAAAGATTCTCTGATTAATGTCCCTCTGTATTAATGTGACTGATACATGTATTCAATACCGCATTGTCCAAAAGATCTATCTCCGAAACAGGGATCGTGACTTTGACCCTGTCAACTGCATCAGCTTTACCTCTCGCTCCCTCTCGTCCACACTGTACATTGCTCTAAGGCTATCCACTTCTTGAGACTTTGCCTGCATTTGCTCAGTAGCTTCCCTGGCATTCTGCCTGATTCTGTTGAGCGCCTGCGATTCAGCATTGAGCCGTGACACTGTCGCTTCGTATTTAGCCTTTGCTTCCATATAGTCTGCTTCGCATTTCCGCAAGCTCCCAAGTATCTTGGTATGCGCAGTATGAGCCTTTCCTTCGTTCTAATTCTCCCCGTTTAGTTTTGTCCTTCGGTGGCGAAAAACTAACCCACCTTTACAGCCTTCTTTTG
>WNGI01021019.1_pt1 | contig 11919 bp, 14 predicted proteins | sample 5400621 | NCBI WGS metagenome assembly WNGI01 (sample SAMN13153374, study PRJNA577476) | soil metagenome | isolation source: 20 cm soil or saprolite under Garry oak tree replicate 1 | place: USA:California | collected 2016-06-15
CAGCTGCACGAGCTCATAGCGCGTCGTCTCGTCGCCGGCCGCCGCGGCAGCCGCGTGGATGGCCGCCGTCTGCACGTGCTCGTTCGTCGAGAGCGCGTTGACGTCCGCACCGCCTTCGAGCAGTAAACGCGCCGCTTCGGGGTGGCCGAAGAAACACGCGAGCCCAAGCGGGTGAAAGCCGTCGTCGCCGAACGCGTTCGCGCGCGACGGATCCTCGTCAAGCAGCTCGCGCAGTCGTTCAGCCCTCCCGAGCGCAGCCGCCTCGAACACGTCGAGCTCGGGATCGACGGCAAGGAGCTTCTCAACCTGTTCGCCCTCCCCTCGGTACAGCGCTTGCAGCAAGTCGGACAACGCGATCCTCCTCTCGTGACCTGATGAGTTAGCCTAACTTGGTGCACGCGAACGAGGGCTTCGTTCCCTTCCGCGGTTACCGCACGTGGTACCGCGTTGTCGGCGACGAGCAGTCAGAGGGAAAGCTGCCCGTCGTCCTCCTGCACGGTGGCCCCGGGGCGACACACGACTATCTCGAGCCGTTAGAGAGACTCGCCGAAATCGGAGGCCGGCGGGTTGTCTTCTACGACCAGCTCGGCTGCGGCAAGTCCGACCTACCCGACGACGCGTCGCTCTGGGTGGTCGAGACGTTCGTCGAAGAGCTCGACGTCGTTCGCCGCGAGCTCGGGCTCGACCGCATCCATCTCTTCGGAAATTCATGGGGCGGCATGCTCGCGATGGAGTACGCGCTTACCCGCCCGCGCGGACTAGAGAGCCTGATTCTCGCGAGCTCCCCCGCGAGCATCCCGCAGTGGGTAGAGGAGACGGGCAAGCTGCGCGCGAAGCTGCCGGCGGACGTCCAGGCCGTCCTCGATCGCCACGAAGCGGCCGGCACCACCGACGATCCGGAATACGAAGAAGCGGCGACGGAGTTCTACAAACTTCACGTGTGTCGCGTGGACCCGTGGCCCGAGTGCGTGCTCCGCTCATTCGAGTTCATCGCGGAGCACGGCGTGGTCTACCACACGATGAACGGTCCGAGTGAGTTCCACGTGACGGGCAATCTGCGCGAGTGGAGCGTGGTGGAAAGACTCCCGGAGATCTCTGTGCCCACGCTTGTCGTCACGGGCGAACACGACGAGGCGACGCCCGCCATCAACAAGACGGTGGCTGACGGCATCCCGGGCGCCGAGTCGGTGATCTATCCCGGCGGCTCGCACATGGCGCACGTCGAGGACACCGAGGGCTACGTCCAGCTGCTCGACGGATTCCTCAGCCGCGTCGAGGAGCGCGTGCTGACATCAGCGCAGCAATCGTGAGAGGCGCCGGTCCTTGAGGACGCGCCCGCCGGTCTGACACTCGGGGCAGTAGTAGATCGTGTGCTCCTCGAAGTCCACCTGCGCAATCGGCGTGCCGCACACGTAACAGGGCTCGCCGAGCTTTTTGTGGACGCGATACGTGCGCTTGTCGTTGGCACCGAGCTCGCGGAGCTCCAGTCCTCGTTCGAGCTCTGAGTCGATCGCCTCCGCCAGCTGCTCGACCTCTTTGGGTGTGACGTCGCGTGTCAGTTCATACGGCGAGAGCTGGGCGTGATGCAGGATCTCGTTCGCCCACGCGCGCCCGATTCCGGCGATCACGCGCTGGTCGCGGAGCATCGAATGCAACCGCCTCGATTCGGCGGCACAGATCTCGGCGAGGCGCTCGGCACCGATCCCGAGCGCCTCGGGCCCGAGGTGGGCGAGCTCCTGCTCCGCTTCCTCCGGCGAGAGCAACCAGACACCCGCGCGCTTCTTCGCGCCGGCCTCGGTCAGCACGAGCCGCGCACCGCCCTCGAAGGTGAGCTGAAACGCCGGTTTCTTCGGCCCGGTCTCCCCGGTCTTGAGGTACTTCAGCCGCCCGGCCGTCATCAGGTGGACGAGCACCACGAGCTCGCCGTCGGCGGTCGGGAACAGCAACCGCTTCGCACGCCTGTCCGCCCCCGCCAGCTGCCGCCCTTCGAGTGTGGAGAGCGGCGGATCGAACGTCTTCAGCGTTGCAATGTGTGCCGGCCCTGCCTTGACGATCGGGAATGCAGAGACCGGATCGTCGAGCGTGCGGCGCCAAGCCTCCATCTCCGGCAGTTCAGGCATCTCAGTTGGCCTTTAGGCTCCAGCGCATCGATCCGATCAGGGTATCCGTGCGTCGAGGGGGTGTGACCGAGGCGGTCCATCGCGTGCATGCGGTTGCGGTGCAGGACGGAGCCGTGATCGCAGAGGCCGGCGATTCGGGCCTGGTCGCCTTCATGCGCTCATCGTCGAAGCCGCTTCAGGCGATCCCGGTGGCGCGTGCCCGGGCCGAGCTCGACGAGCGCGATCTTGCAATCGCGTCAGCGTCCCACCTTGCCGACGATGCGCAGCTCGCAGCCGTGCGCGCGCTGCTGGCCAAGGCGCCGGCGGGCGAGGAGGAGCTCGAGTGCGGGCCGGAGGGTGAGCCGCCGTCGCGGCTCAAGCACAACTGCTCCGGAAAGCACGCCGGGATGCTCGCGCTCTGTCGCGGGAAAGGCTGGCGCAGCGAGGGCTACCGTCTGGAAGGCCACCGCGTGCAGCGGGAGATGCTCGCCGTCCACGCGGAGGCGTCGGAGGTGCCCGCGGACGAGCTCCGCACGGGGCTGGACGGCTGCGGCGTCCTCACCTTCGCGCTCTCGCTCGAGCGAATGGCGCACGCGTTCGCACGACTCCCTCAGCTCGAAGGCGGCGATCGGATCGCAGCAGGCATGAAGACGTATCCCGATCTGATCAGGGGGCCACGCGCCGCAGACACTCGGTTGATGAAGACGCTGCCGGGCTGGATTGCGAAGGGCGGCGCCGAAGGATTGCTCTGTGCCTCGGGCGACGGCATCGGTGTTGCACTGAAGGTCGAGGACGGAAACGGGCGCGCGGTTGGTCCGGCTGCGGCCGCGTTCTTTCGGCAACTCGGACGTGACCTCGGCGACCTCAGCGTTGTCCCGCTCGAGAACAGCCGCGGCGAGCTAGTTGGAGAGATCACTAACCAGTAGAAACTCGCTATTTGCTTTCGCCGCAACCTCTGTAATATCCGGGCGGGTAGAGGGCGAGCCGGGGAGGCAGCGGGTATCCGGCTCTTTTGCGTTTGTAGATCGAGTCCCCGTCAACCGACGCGAAAAGAAACGGGAGGTAGGCCGCCGTTGTTGACCGTCGAAATCTCTCTTCCTGAGGTCGAGGAGCTGCAAAAACTCGTCCAGGAAGGTCTCGAGAAAGGCGTTCTCAACTACGACGAGATCGCAGCCGGGCTCGAAGACGTCGAGCTCACAAAGGAGCAGATCGAGGACTTCTACACGTACCTGGTCGATCACGGGGTCGAGCTGCTGGAAGGCGAGACGCACAAGCATCCGCCGCACGAGCTCCCCACACCCGAAGAGGAGAAAGGCCCGAAGCTCGACCTGAGCGTCGAGCCGTCGCTCGACTCGCTGCGCCTGTACTTGCGCGAGATCGGCAAAGTGTCGCTCCTCACCGCCGACCAGGAGGTCTACCTCGCAAAACGCATCGAGCGCGGGGATATGTCGGCGAAGACCCAAATGATCGAGGCCAATCTCCGGCTCGTGGTCTCGATTGCAAAGTCCTATCTCGGTCGTGGCCTCAGCTTCCTCGACCTGATCCAGGAGGGCTCCCTGGGCTTGATCCGGGCGGTCGAGAAGTTCGACTACCGCAAGGGCTACAAGTTCTCGACCTACGCGACCTGGTGGATCCGGCAGGCAGTGACGCGCGCGATCGCGGACAAGGCGCGCACGATTCGCATCCCTGTGCACATGGTCGAGAAACTGAACAAGGTCGTGCACATCGAACGGCAGCTCGTGCAGCGACTGGGCCGCGAGCCGCGCCCGGACGAGATCGCCGAGGAGCTCGAGATGACCACGGACGAGGTGCGCGAGATCCTTCGCATGTCACAGCTGCCCATTTCGCTCGAGAAGCCAATCGGCGAGGAAGAGGACTCGGAACTGGGCGATTTCGTCCAGGACGATTCGGCCGAGTCGCCGTTCGACACCGCGACGCTGTCGTTACGTCGCGAGGATGTCGAGCATGCGTTGTCCGCGCTGCCCGAGCGTGAACGCCAGGTGATCGAGCTTCGATTCGGCCTGTCCGGCGCGCAGCCATGCACGTTGGAGGAGGTCGGGCGTGCGTTCGGCGTCACTCGAGAACGAATCCGCCAGATCGAGAACAACACGCTCAAGAAGCTCGAGTCGCTGCCCGAGGCCCAGGGACTCAAAGACTGCGTCTAGAGGGCCGGCTCAGCGGAAGTTGACGCGCTCGGCGAGCACGCTGACCGCGCGTTCGCCGAGGTAGCCCGTCCGCGCCGAGCTGAAATGCAGGCTCCACGGGCCTCCGGCGGGAACCCGGAAGCTGAGCGGAATGCGTTGTCCGGGACGTACGCGGATGGTGCGCTTGATTCCCTTGCCAGTGAGGACGACCGGCGTGACCTTCGTATGGGCCGGCAGCGCCAGTACGAGCTCGAGTGTTCCGCCGGTCTTCGTCCAGACCGTGATGGCGCCGCGCGGGGTGAGCCACCGGTCCGCGAACCGCCCGGCGGCGAGCAGACGTAGGCGTGGCGTTCCGACGGGCCGGTAGAGGTCGAAGATCAACTCGTGCCGAACTCGTTCGACGCCGCTGAGCTGAACCGTCGACGAGTAGGTCTGCACGAGGAGGGGACGCCCCAGCAGGGGCCGGCCGTCGACGAGCAGCTTGCCGTCGGGCGCAACGCGGACGGTCTTTGCATCGAACTGGTCGATCGGCGCGCTGCCGAGCAGGAGGAGCCGCTTGACCGAGGTGTTCCAGAAGAGCTGCTGCCACGATTGTTCCTTGCGCGAGCCGGGCGGCGACAGAAGGTCCACGCTGCCGAGCCGCGCGTGGTCGACCCAACGGATGTCGTGTGGGAGTGTGTTGCGCAAACTCCGGCTCGTGCGCGCGTCGAAGGCGGATGCGCCGGCCGACATCGCGCAGCACGCGACGATTGCGCTGACGAGCGCGAGAGCTGCGGGCACCTTGCGGAAGGCGACGAGTGCGCCGAGCACGGACAGCAACGCGGCAACGAGCGCGATCGCGAGCGAGCCGTTACCGACCGACGTCAAGCCCTCCAACCTGAGCACGGCCCACAGGGTGGGCGAATCGTCCTTGTTGTGAGCAGCGGCGTACCCGGAGAGCGGGACACGGGCCGCGAGCAGAAGCAGCCCGGCCGAGAGCAGACCAACGGGGATCCGACCCGGCAGCCCGCGCTTCACGTAGAGGCAGAACGCAACTGCAAGGAGCGGGACGAGCGTGAAGAGGTAGCGCTCCTGGAAGCGTTGCGAATCGGTGTCAGCGATCTGGGCCGCCTCGAGGAGGAGTCCCACCGCGAGAAAGAGGGTCGTCACGGCAAACGCCTGCTCTGCGCGCCTTTGGGGACGGAAGAGCACGACGGCGAGCCCGGCCAGTGCGCCCGGGAGGATCACCCAGCCCGCCGAGTACGTGAGCAGCATCGTCTCCAGGCCGACCCAATGCAGGATTGAGACGGGATGCACCGCGTGCGCACCGTTCGCATAGACGCCGAACACGCGCTCGGAACCGAGCGTCGCCAGCAGTAACGCAGGCGGGACGATCAACAGCACGAGCGCAAACCAGAGCCGTCGGACGGCCCGACCGACATGGAATCGGTCGGCGACGAGCTCCGCTGCGAGCACCGCAACCGGGACGATCACATACTGGATCCGCGCAAAGATGCTGAGACCGCTGAAGACGGTGAACGCGAGCTGCGCACGCAGGGTCGGGTCCGTCACGACACAAACCCCTGCGTAGACCGCGGAGAGGACGAGCGGATAGGCGAGCGGATCGGAGTGGCGACCCCGAGCCGGCGGCAGAGAAGGTAGGCCGGAATCGCCGCGAGCGAGAAGAGCACGGCGTGAATGCCCTGAGTCAGCCGGAACGCGGTGACGGGGTCGTTGGTGACGAGCCAGACCGGCGCGGTCACGATCGGATCGAGCAGCGCGGGGAAGTGCACGCCGGCGCCGCGAATGAGCGGCCGCCCATGCTCGGCAAGGCTGCGCGCGAGCGACGGATAAATGTATTCGTCCGGCAGGTAGTACGGGGTCAGCCGGGCGACGGCGGCAAAGAGGCGCCCGCCGAAGCTGGCCGCGACGATCCCGGCGAGCCAGACCCAGGCCGGGACAGCGGCCACGCGTGCGAGGGCCCGCGGGGCAGAGACCTCGGGGCCCGCGCGCAGATCTCGGGCGACGTCGAATGCCACGAAATCCCTATCGGCAAGCCGTCGGCATCCCTTAAACGAGGGATGCCTCTCCGAGCGAAAGCTTCGCTTTCGCTCGGGCTTCTGTGCGGCGCTTCGCGCGGAACGTGCGTGGGCGGAGCCCACGCACTCTTACCGCGTCCACAGTCCACGATCGCGCTCAACTGTGTGGGCACGGGCGCTGACGCGGCCGCGCCCACATCAGTACGCCTGCGGCTAAGCCCGGCTGCGCCTGGTCTTACCCTCCGGCCTTGAAGGGAACGCAGGACGAAGGTTTTAAAGCTCACAGCTACCCTCGGCCCCCCGATTTGGAGTGCGCGGGCTCCGCCCGCGCACGTTCCCCGCGAAGCGGCGTCCCTAGAGCCGGAGCGAAAGCGAAGCTTTCGCGTAGGAAGCGCTAGCGCTTGGCGCGGTCTGCCGGTACGAAGAGGCGGCAGTGGGGGCACTTGAAGCCCCGATGACGTTCGGTCTGGCCCGCCATGAGTTCGGCCGTGAAGGTCTTCTTGCAGTGGGGGCACACGATCTCGTGCGCCGGCTCCTGGGTGGGCACCTCGGTCACCGTGCCACGCTACCTGTCCTAGGGCAGGTAGAGGCGGTAGTCGCCGAGCGGCGCCCGTTCCGGGGGCGGGGGATCGCCGCGGGGCGTCCCGAGGTGGATCAGGCCGAGGAACCGCTCGCCGTCGGGTAAGCCGACCACATCGCGTCCCGCCTTCGTGCGGAGCACCTGCGGTGTCCGCCAATAGCTCGCGAGCCCACGTGCGTGTGCTGCGAGCAGCACTGCGTAGATCGCACTCGCGGTCGCGCAGATGTCCTCCTCGTCCTGCTCGAGATCACCGGTCAAGACAACAGAGGCAACGATGAGCGTCGGCGCACGCTCGAGCTTGGGGGCTTCCGCGGGACCGGCCGCCTCCTTGAGACCCGCCAGGGTCTCGGGGCCGAGCACCCGAAACCGCCAGGGGTTCGTCCGGTGATGGTTCGGAGCCCAACGCGCGAGCTCGAGCAGCTCGTCGACGACCTCGGGCGGTACCGGTTTCGGCCCGAACGACTTGTGCGTCCGCCGCGACCGGATCAGATCCGACATATCCGTCAAGCCGAGCACCCTAGCCCGACGGGCCGAGCCGCCTGGTCTAGTGCCCCTAGTAGTCGTCGAGTCGCGGCATGCGCCGCTGCTCGTCCGGCGACTGTGGCGGCACGCGTCGCCAACTCAGGAAGCGCCCGGCCCCGCGACCGCTGTCCTGGCTTCCCGGTGCATCGAATTGAGCCTTGAAGGCCGGCTTTGCGTCGATCGACGAGATGAAGAGGAAGAAGACGGCGAAGGCCGCCCCTTCCAAGACATGACCAAACACTGTAGGCACGGCCACGACTAGACCGAGGAACAGCCAGAGCGACCTCGCCGGCCGGCGGAGCATCATGGTCGGATTATCGGCTTCGCCGCTGCGAGAAATCGTTGCGCTGACGTTAAGAGCCGCCCGAGTCCTCGGGCGGCACGAGGCGGTTGCCCTCGATCCTGAAGCCGGCGGCCCGCAGGAACGGTCGCGCGACTTCGACCGCGCGTGCGAGGTTGGTGGCCATCCAGAAGCAGAGCGCGGCGAGCGGCAGTTCGACCAGCGCCGCCTCGAGCGAGGCCTGCACGAGCTCGCTGGTGGTGCGTGAAGTCAGCACGTCGAACCAGGCGTCGCACACCAGTAGCGTTCCACTGATCGCTGCGGCAACCTCGGCGTAGGGTGAACGACGGACCACCGCAACAGCTGTAGTGACCAGCGCGACGCCGAGGCCGATGTCGAACCCGCCCCAGGCAACGTACCAGTGGTTGGCCGTGTAGTTCCGTGGCAGCGTGATGATCAGGAACCCCGCCCAGACGATGAGGATGAGCGCGCAGAGGATGAACGCCGGGGCGATCCAGGGCGGCACGAGCCAGCGACCTCGCCCCGAACGGAGTCCTGCGCGCGCTCTAAACTGGATCATCTACGCAGACTAGATGCAGGCTCTAGCGCGACTCGAGGAGCTCCTTCATGCGCGCCTGGTCTTTTGGGATTTGCTTCCGCGCCTGGCCCTTCGCCACCGGCAGGAGCAACTTGCCACCGAGCCCGTGCCCTTGGAAGTCGAGCGTGAACGTGAGCCGCGAACGTGAACCATCGCCGACGGGCTCGACCGAGATGGTTCCGACCGCGCGGATCGGGCCGTCGAGCACTCGGAACGACGAGCGCCGCGGCGGGTCGTACTCGGTGACCTCGTAGGTCATCGACCGGTCGCCGCCTGGTACCCGGCGTGTCTCCCGCACGCGCTTGCCGACTCCCATCGGCTGGTCACTCTCGGGCTGCACGTCGACGATCTGTTCCTGCCACTCGCCGTGCCGCTCGACGTCGTCCAGGTACGCGAACACGTCCTCGGGCCTCCGGTTGATCTCGATGCTCTCGGTAATGGGCGCCACTGTTGCCTCCTCGGCCGAATTGCACGCTGATCCTCCTGTTTGCAGCCTTGCCGGTCAATTCCGACCCTGCTCTCATCGACCACTCATCTGCCGGTCTTACCCTGCGCCGGGGTGATGAGGGAATGAGCGCGGCAGTCGAAGCGCGAGGCGTGCGTAAGGAATACGGCGGTCTCGTTGCGGTCGAAGATCTGACGTTCGCCGTCGAGCGAGGGCAGATCCTCGGCGTGCTCGGTCCGAACGGCGCCGGGAAGACGAGCGCTATCCGCGTGCTCACCACGATCCTCGCGCCGACGCGGGGAACGTTCGCCGTGGCGGGCGTTCCCAACACACGGCCCGCGGACATCCGGCAGCGGATCGGCGTCCTCCCCGAGAGCGCCGGCTACCCCGAAAGGCTGACCGGCGAGGAGTACCTGCGCTACCACGCACGCCTTTTTGGTCACAGCAAGCAGAGCGCGCGCGCCGTTGCCGCGACCTTGCTTGCGGAAGCCGGCCTGCCCGGGAGCGCCCGTTCCCCAATCGGCTCCTACAGTCGAGGAATGCGGCAGCGGCTCGGTATCGCGCGGGCCCTCGTCAATGAGCCGCAGGTGCTGTTTCTCGACGAGCCGACGCTGGGGCTCGACCCTTCCGGGCAACGTCAGGTGCTCACACTCGTGCGCCGCATTGCGCGCGAACGCGGTGCAACAGTCCTGCTCAGCACTCACCTCCTCGCTGAGGTAGAGGAGACGTGTTCGCGTGTGCTGATCCTCAACCGTGGGCGCGTCGCAGCGGAAGGCACCGTGGCGGACGTATCGCGGCAGGCTGCGGCGCCGCGCAGCGCTCGGCTCCGCGTTGATGCGGACTCCGTCCCCAAGGCCTTCCGCATCCTTTCGGCCGAGCATGGCATTCGTGTTATCGAGCAAGCTGATGGTCAACCGGGAACGCTGGCTCTGACACTGAAGGACGGGCAGGACTTCACGTCGATGAACGCCGCGTTGTGCGCGCTTACGGAGGGTGGCGTGTCGGTTCTGTTCTTCGAGCTCGAGGGCGCCCGCTTGAGCGATGCGTTCCTCGCGATGACCGAGGCGGCTTAGATGGTTGCTGTCGAAAGCACAGCGCGGCCCCGTGCTTGGGCGGTCGTCGCGGGTCACGAGCTGCGCGACCTCTGGCTCGGGGGGAGAGGGTTGCTGCTCAGCCTGGCTTTCAGCGGACTGCTCAGCGTGCTCTCGTACCTCGTTGCGACGAACCAGGCGCTGAACTTTCTCGAGCAGCGCGAGTCCGTGAATCTGACGTTGCAGGTTGCGATCGCCGTCGGCGCGATGCTCGCGCTTCTGGCGGGGGCCGACGCTATCAGCGGTGAACGGGAACGTGGTTCGCTCGAGAGCCTGCTGCTGACGCCGGTCTCGCGTCTCGAGCTCACAGGCGGGAAGCTGCTCGCGGCGTTGTCACTGTGGATCGCGGCGTTTGTCGTCACGATCCCGTACATCTGGTTCCTCGGGCGCGGCATCGGAATCGTCGGCGACGCCCTCGCGACCGGTGCGCTCGTCGGCACGCTGCTCGCGCTCTTCCTAGTCTCGCTCGGCGTGCTCGTCAGCATCTTCGCCGGCTCCAACCGGGTCAGCCTCTCGGTGAGCCTGTTCGTGTTGCTCGCCCTCTTCGCCCCGACTCAGTTCCCGACCAGCGCGCAGCAAGGATGGGCGGGAGATCTCTTCCTGCGCGCGAACCCGCTGACCGCAGGCGAGCATTACGTGGGCAAGATCGTCGTCGACGGCCACGCCTGGAGTGAGGACGTCTCCTGGCTCGTCTCGCCGATCATCTTGGCCGCGCTCTTTGCGGTCCTGGCTGCGGTCGCGGGAGCACGCTTCATGCGACTGAGCGGAGACGTGTCTAGATGATCCGGTGCCGACTCGTCGTGTCGGCTCTCGCGGTGTTCGTCGCCCTGGCACTGGCGGGGTCCGCGCTCGGCGCCGCGAACAGCATTGCCATTGCGGTCGACCGCACGGCGATCTCGACGTCGCTCGGTCACAAGTTTTCAGTTCGGAGCCGGATCACGAACAACGGTGATCGTGCTGCCGGGGGTCTGGTCGCACACCTCAACGTCCTCAGCCTCCGCCCCGACGTCTACCTCGATCCCGAGGATTGGTCGTCGCATCGCACGCGCTACCTTTCCACCATTCCCGCCGGAGGCTCGGTCGCGATCACCTGGAGGATGCAGGCGGTGAACGCGGGCAGCATCGCCGTCTTCGTTGCGGTGCTTCCGCAGAATGGTGAGCCGCGGCCACCGGCAACTGGGCCGACCGTGCATGTCTCGATCGCGCGCCGCACGACGCTCAACTCCGGAGGCATCCTTCCGCTCGCCCTTGGGATCCCCGCCCTGCTTGCTGCGGTCTCATTTGGGCTCAGACGACGAAGGCGCGCTTCGAACTAGACACCATTCGCGCTGCTAGCTTTACTTTCTGAAGGGGTACCTGCGTTTAGGAGGAGACATGGCTTTGCAACTCGGCGATACGGCACCTGATTTCACGGCGGAGACGACCGAAGGCCCGATCAGCTTCCACGACTGGATCGGCGACTCCTGGGCGGTGCTCTTCTCGCATCCGCGGGACTTCACCCCCGTCTGCACCACGGAGCTCGGCTACATGGCGAAGATCAAGCCTGAGTTCGACCGGCGAAACGTCAAGGTGATCGGGCTCTCGGTGGATCCCGTGGACAACCACTCCCAGTGGGCGGCAGACATTGAGGAGACACAGGGCAACGCCCCCAACTACCCGATCATCGGCGACGCCGACTTCAACGTCTCGAAGCTCTACGGGATGCTGTCGGCCTCGGTCGAGGGAGATCCGACCGCCCGCACGCCCGCGGACAATCAGACGGTGCGGAACGTCTTCGTCATTGGGCCCGACAAGAAAGTCAAGCTGATCTTCGTCTATCCGATGACGACCGGCAGGAATTTCGACGAGGTGCTGCGGGTGATCGACTCCCTGCAGTTGACCGCCAAGCACAAGGTCGCAACGCCGGTGAACTGGCAGCAGGGCGACAATGTGATCATCGCTGGCTCGGTCTCCGACGACGAAGCGAAAGAGACGTATCCGGACGGATGGGAGTCGCCCAAGCCTTACATCCGGATCGTGCAGCAGCCGAGCTGATCTACGGCGTTCGGGCCGGCACACTGAAGCGCAGGTGGGTGACTGACGGAGACGCGATCACCCTCGTCGCTTCGAGGCCGAACGGTTCGATTCCGAGCCGGTCGAAGA
>WNGI01004970.1_pt1 | contig 11918 bp, 10 predicted proteins | sample 5400621 | NCBI WGS metagenome assembly WNGI01 (sample SAMN13153374, study PRJNA577476) | soil metagenome | isolation source: 20 cm soil or saprolite under Garry oak tree replicate 1 | place: USA:California | collected 2016-06-15
CCGCAAGCTGCTGTTCGTCTCCGGCGAGGCGCTGAACGGGCGCACCGATTGCGGCACGCAGGGCGTGGGCGACACGGTGAGTCACGATCGGTTGCGCGGGATCCGCATCTTCGACGTCACCGACATCGCCAATCCCCGCCCCATCACACAGGTCCAGACCTGCCGGGGCTCGCACACCCATACCGTGGTGACGTCTCCCAACGACACAGCGAACGTCTACATCTACGTGTCCGGGTCGGCGCCGGTCCGGTCTCCCAACGAGCTCGCGGGCTGTTCCGACGCACCCCCGGACTCGAATCCGAACTCCGCCCTGTTCCGGATCGAGGTGATCCAGGTCCCGTTGGCGCATCCCGAGCAGGCGCGGATCGTGAGTTCCCCGCGGATCTTCCACGATCTGACGCAGGCCCCGTCACATGGTGAGACGCCCGGGGACATCGCCGCGGCGCAACACGCCGCCGACTCCGCGCGGGCGGCGCGCGGGTTCGTCGCCACCATCAACGGGCGGGACGTCATCGTGTCCCCGGGCTTCATCACCCAGCAACTCGACAGCATCATGAAGGCGCGCGGGGGCAGCGGGGTGCCGAGCGGCGCGGATAGCGCCGCTCTACGGGCGGGCCTGCAGGACATTGTGAACCGCCGTGCCGAGGCAAATCGCCGCCGCCAGGGTCCCCCCACAGGCCCGACACAGTGCCACGACATTACCGTCTACCCGGCGATCGGGCTGGCGGGCGGTGCGTGCGGCGGCTATGGCCTCCTGCTCGACATCCGTGACGTCGCCAATCCGAAGCGGATCGGCGCCGTGTCCGACTCCAACTTCTCTTTCTGGCACTCGGCGACGTTCAACAACGACGGCACCAAGATTCTGTTCACCGATGAGTGGGGCGGGGGCCTGCAGCCGCGCTGCCGCGTCACGGACAAGCCCGAATGGGGCGCGGACGCGATCTTCACGCGGTCGGGCAGCACCATGACGTTCAAGAGCTACTACAAGCTGCCGGCGCCGCAGACCGCGAACGAGAACTGCGTGGCCCACAACGGCACGCTCATTCCCATCCCTGGCCGCGACATCATGGCCCAAGGGTGGTACCAAGGCGGTATCTCGGTGTTCGATTGGACCGATCCGACGCACCCGAAAGAGATCGCCTATTTCGACCGCGGCCCGATGGACTCGACCAAACTCGTCGGCGCCGGATCGTGGTCGGCGTACTGGTACAACGGCTACATCGTGAGCTCTGAGATTTCGCGCGGGCTCGACATCTTCGAGCTGCAGCCCAGCGCGTTCTTGTCTCAGAACGAGATCGATGCCGCGAACCTGATCCACTTCGACTACCTGAACGCCCAGGATCAGCAGCAGCTGGTGTGGCCTGCGACCTTCGTGGTGGCGCGGGCGTATCTGGACCAGCTGGCGCGGTCGAACGGCCTGGCGCCAGACAAAGTAGCCGCGGCTCGGAAGGCGCTCGCCGCCGCCGAGCGCGCGTCGGGGCAGGGCCGCCGCGATGCGTTGACCCAGCTCGCGACGCAGCTCAAGGTTGACGCGCAGGGTGCTGCGGATCAGGAAAGACTGGGGATGCTCGCCGGAACAGTTTCCGATCTGGCAGGCGCCGCACGCTGAGGAGCCTCGTCCGTGTGCTGCTCCTGTCCGCACCCGGCTTCCTCTCGGGGCAGCCGGCGTGCGGACAGGGGCGCGCCTGGATGTTCGGTCCATTTGAAAAGCCGCGCGAGGTGAATCCCGCCATCACCCCCAGCCCGGCGTACCAGTTCCGCTCGCCCATGGGCGACACCCTGGTGCGGTGGGAGGAGCACGCCACCTTCAATCCGGCGGCGGTGGTGAAAGATGGGCGAGTGTTGGTGCTGTACCGCGCCGAAGACGCGACTGGTGAGCGCACCATCGGGGGTCACACCTCGCGGATCGGGCTGGCGCAGAGCCTGAACGGACTGCAGTTCGCACGCCGTAGCGTGCCCGTGCTCTTCCCCGACACGGACGCGCAGCGGACGTACGAGTGGCCCGGCGGCGTGGAAGATCCGCGCATCGTCGAGGCGGAGGACGGTTCCTATGTCCTCACGTACACGCAGTGGAACCGTCACATCCCCCGCCTCGGCGTAGCGACCTCACGCGACCTCGTCCTCTGGACGAAGCACGGCCCCGCGTTCGCAAAGGCCTCCGGAGGCAAGTACCTCGACCTGGAATCGAAGTCCGGCGCGATCCTCGCTCGCGTCGAGGGGAACCGCGTGATCGCGACCAAGGTGGGCGGGACGTACTGGATGTACTTCAACGTCCCCGACATTCTCATCGCGACCTCGGACAACCTCGTCGACTGGACGCCGCTGGAGGACGCGGCGGGCAAACTGATCAAGGTGCTCTCGCCCCGCCCCGGCTATTTCGACTCGTGGCTGGTCGAGGCCGGCCCGCCGGCGCTGATCACACAGCACGGCATTCTGGTGCTATACAACGCGGGCAATAGCGCGCAGTACGGCGATTCGGGTCTACCGCCTCGCGTCTACACGGGCGGGCAGGCGCTGTACGATCTCCGGAATCCGCTCAAGCTGCTGGCCCGTTCGGACGCACCGTTCATCAAGCCCACGGAAGACTACGAGCGGACCGGGCAATACCCCGAGGGCACGACGTTCGTGGAGGGGCTGGTGCCGTTCAACGGACGCTGGTACTTGTATTACGGAACGGCCGACTCGCGCGTAGGCGTTGCGGTCTGGAACCCGAAGCGCACGACAGACGGAGGCAAGCCTCGATGACCCTGGTTCGCGTTCCCCCACCGTTGGAGCAGGACGTCGACCTCTCCAAGACCTACGATGCGGTGATCGTGGGCTCCGGCGCGGCGGGCGGGATGGCCGCCCACGTCCTGACCACGCACGGCCTGCAGGTGCTCTTGCTCGAGGCCGGGAAGAAGCTGCCCATCGAGCAGGAGCTGCGCTCGATGCAATGGCCGTACGATCACCCGCGGCGGGGCGAGGAGCCACCGGGATCCCACCACCTCACGCTCAACGAGTACACGATCCGCAAGCCGCCTTACGCCAAGGGCGCGGCTTTCAAACACGTGTACTCGTACGTCGGGGGATGGTCGGGCTCGGACTACGTCAAGAACATCCTGGTGGACGAGAAGGATCACCCCTACACCGGAACCAACTACGCGTGGGTACGGGCCCGCTGCCTGGGGGGCAAGACCAACATCTGGGGCCGCCTGGCGCTGCGCCTGTCGGACTACGACTTCAAGGCCAAATCGCACGACGGATACGGCGAAGACTGGCCGATCTCCTACGCGGACCTGGAGCCGTATTACGACAAGGTCGACCTCTACCTCGGCATCTCCGGCGTCAAGGAGAACTTGCCGCACCTGCCGGACAGCCAGTTCCAACGTCCCTCGAAGCTCAACTGGGGTGAGGTCAAGCTGCGCGAGAGCTTGAAGAAAGCGGGACAGGTCCTGACGCCGTATCGCGCCGGTGTCACCACTGACGGGTTGAAGCACAACAAGTATCGCAGCAAGTGCTACGGTCGGGGTGCCTGCGATCGGCGGCCGGGCGGGTGCGACATCCACGCCGTATTCGATTCGCCCACCGGGCTGATCTATCCGGCGATGGACACGGGCCACCTCACGGTGCGGCCCAACTCCACGGTGCACGAAGTCGTGGTCGACAAGAACACGGGGCGGGCGCGCGGGGTTGCCTTCCTCGATAGCGTGACGCGCAAGAGCTACGAAGCCAAGGCGCGGGTCGTGATTCTGGCAGCGTCCACGCTCGAGTCCGCCCGCCTGCTCTTGCTGTCGCGCTCCGCACAGCATCCCAACGGCATCGGCAATTCGAGCGGGCACGTCGGTCACAACTTCTGCGAGCACGTGATGGGACCGGGTGTCACCGGCCTGATCAAGGAGCTCGTGGGCAAGCCGCACACGCTCGACGACGGCCGGCCGGGAGGGTTCTACATCCCTCGCTTCCGGAATCTGAAAGACCGCCAGCCCGGGTTCATCCGCGGCTATGGTTTTGAAGGAGGCGGCGGCCATTCCATGTTCCCGGCGCACGTGTGGGATACGCCGGGATTCGGCGGCCCGTTCAAGCGGGCGGTGCGGGATCACGCGGGGGCGTTCATCAGCCTGGGCGCCTTCGGCGAGGTGTTGTCGCGTTACGAGAGCCACGTCGATCTGGATCCCGAGACGAAAGACGCCTGGGGCATTCCCGCGCTGCGCTTCCACTATCAGTTTTCGGACAACGAGCGCAAAATGGCCGAGGACATGGTAGCGACGGGGCGCGAGATGCTCGAGGCCGCGGGGATCGAGGTGGTGGGACAGGACAAGGAGGTCCTCACCGAAGGATGGTCCATCCACGAGCTGGGAACGGCACGGATGGGCAACGATCCCAAGACCTCGGTCCTGAACCAGTTTCAGCAGTCGCACGACGTTCGGAACCTGTTCGTGGTGGACGGCTCGAGCCACGTGAGCGCGTCGTGCCAAAATCCCACGTGGACCATCATGGCGCTGGCGTGGCGCTCGTGTGACCATCTGGCGGACGAACTCAGGAAGGGGAACCTATGACGGACGCGCCCAACCACGTGGAGTCACTCTCGCGCCGCGAGATGATCGCAGCCACCGCGGCCGCCTTGGTGACACCCCTGCTGCCCGGCGCAGCGGCCACCCCGCCGGCCGCCGCTTCAGTCCCGGGCAAGTTCCTGACGGCGGCGGAGTACGCGCTGCTGGATGAGCTCAGCGAGCTGATCATCCCCGCCGACGACCATTCACCCGGGGCGCGCGCCGCCGGCGTCGCCGGCTACATCGACGGCCGTCTGGCGGAATCGCTCGAGCCCGACTGGCAAGCGCTGTGGCGGTCCGGCCTCCAGGCCGTGGAGGGACTGTCCCGGGAGCTCAACGGGAAGCCGTTCGTCGACGCCACGCCGGAGCAGCGGGGCGCGGTCCTCACCCGGATGGCCGCGGGCGAGCAGGACCCCAAGACGGCCCCTGAGCGCTTCTTCAGAGAGCTCAAGGGGCGGACCGCGCACGCCTACTATACGTCCAAGATCGGCATCCATCTCGACCAGGAATACAAGGGAAACGTGTATCAGCGTGGGGAATTCGCCGGATACGATGCGAAGTGAGGCCCGAGCGCGACTGGGTTATTACGAAAGGGGAGGAGGCCGACGATGGGGATCCGCATTGGTGACGAGGCCCCTGATTTCACCGCCGAGACGACGGAAGGCACGATACGGTTTCACGAGTGGATCGGCGATAAGTGGGCCATCCTGTTCTCGCACCCGAAAGACTTCACTCCGGTCTGCACCACGGAGCTCGGATACATGGCGGGTCTGAAGCCGGAGTTCGATAAACGCAACACGAAGGTCGTGGGCCTCAGCGCCGATCCCGTCAGCGATCACGCGCGCTGGCTGGGGGACATCAAGGAAACACAGGGCCACGCGGTGAATTACCCCCTCATCGGCGACGCCGACCTTCATGTGGCCAAGCTCTACGACATGATCCACCCGAACGCGAGCGGCGGGAAGCGCACGGCCGTAGAGAACGCCACGGTACGCTCGGTGTTCGTGATCGGGCCGGACAAGAAGGTGAAGGCGATGATCGTCTATCCGATGAGCACCGGCCGCAATTTCGACGAGGTCCTCCGGCTGCTCGACTCCGTGCAGCTCACCGCGAAGCACACGGTGGCGACCCCGGTGAATTGGAAGCCGGGCCAGGACGTGATCATTCCGACGTCGGTCTCGGACGACGACGCGCGCAAGAAGTACCCCCAGGGCTTCAAGACACACAAGCCGTACCTACGGACGGTGCAGCAGCCGAAGTAAAGAGTTGCGGCGTCGCGGCCTCGACCGCAGCTTGAGACCCGGACGACTCGTGCGGGCTCTCACACGACCAGGAGGATGAGATGCGTACACGCTTGCTCGCGCTCGGACTGACGTTCCTCGGCGCGCAGCTAGTCGCGGCACAGACCAAACTGTCTGGCGCCGGGACATGCGCCAAACCCGACGTCACGCATTCGATCGCGATCGGCGATCGCCCCAATCATTCGTTCACGATCAGCCAGACCACTTGCCGCTGGACCAAGCCCTTCAACATCGCGGGCATCCGGTCCAAGGGAGGGCAAGGTGTGCAATCCGACGAGCTGAGCGACAGCACGTCGCAGTTTCACGGTTACTACCTGGACACCATGTCCGACGGCGATCGGGCGTACTATCGCTACGTGGGGACCGGGACGCCGCAGGGCGCCATGTGGAATTGGCTGTTCGTGGGTGGTACGGGGCGGCTGCGGGGGCTCAGGGGGAGCGGGTCGTGCCGGGCGAAGGGCATCGCCAATGGTGCCAGCGCATGGGAGTGCACCGGCGCGTACCAACTTCCGAAATAACGGTCACCCGGGGCTACGCCCTAGAAGTCCAGCGACTTCAGAAACGCGCAGTTCTGGCGCGCGCTGTCGAGTGGATGCGCCACGCCCTCTTGCTCGACGTACGCCGGTTTGTGATCGATGTCTGGAATACTCGCCAGCAGGCGCCGGAAATCGAGCGTTCCGGTGCCGAGCTCCGTGTCTCGCGAGCGGTCCTTCACGACGTCCTTGAGATGGAAACTCCAGTAGCGATCGCGGTACCGCTCGAGATAGGCGAACGGATCGCCGCCCCCCATGATCATGTTCCCGACGTCGAGCTGATGGCGCACCACGGTCGGGTCCGTTCTCTCCACGAACACGTCGTAGGGCACTTTGCCGTCGATCGGCTTCATGTGGTCGGGCTCGTTGTGGAAGGCGAGCCAGATGCCGGCGCGCCGCGCCACCGCGCCGGCCGCGTTGAAGCGGTCGGCCCACTCGCGCCAATCGTCGAGCGAGCGCGCGGTGTCCGCCGTGAAGCTCGGCACGATGAGGTATTCATGACCAAGCCGGTGGGCGATGTCGAGGCTTCGTTCCCACCCGACGAGCACGACGGCGGGTGAGACGTGCGCCGAGGGCGCGCGCAGTCCCTCACGATCGAGGGCCGCCCGGACCTGCTCGGTGGTGCGGCCGAAGTTCCCGAAGGACCAGAGCAGCTCGACGTCGCTGTACCCCATGGCGCGCACCGCGGCGAGGGTGCGCTCGGGATCCTGGCCCATCGCGTCCCGCACCGAGTAGAGCTCGAGCCCGATACGGTTGAGGCGGCGCGGGGAGGGCGCGATGAGGGAGGCCAGCGGTCCGGTCGAGAGCGCAGCGCCGAGGGCGTGAACGAAGGTTCGCCGGTGCATGCCTGAAGCTGTCGCGAGGCCGGAAGAGTGGCAAGACTAGCCCGTGTTACGCAGCCCCTGGGCAATACCGTTGATGGTCGACGCGAGACCGGCGCTGACCGGTTCCGTCGCCGCGTCGCTGGCCGCCTCACGTTTGCGCTGCAGCAAGGTCACCTGGAGCAGCGACAGCGGATCCACGTACGGGTTCCGGAGCCCGATCGCCGTCTGCAACATGGGGTTGTCGCGCATCAGGTACTCGCTCTCCCGGATGCGCAGCAGGAGGGCGATGGTGCGGCGGAACTCGTCTTCCAGGTGATCGAACAGCGCGAGGTCGCTGCTCCCCCCCAGCTCCCGCACGTACATCCGAGCAACCGCAAGGTCGGCTTTGGCACAAACCATTTCCACCTTGGCGAGGAGGTCGTCGAAGAACGGCCACGCGTGGGCCATGCGGCGTAACACCGCGAGTCCGCCGGGCTCGCTGCCGACGGCCTCGAGGGCCGTGCCCACGCCCAACCATCCCGGCAGCATGAGTCGCGTCTGGGTCCACCCGAACACCCAGGGGATCGCCCGGATCCCCTCCATCGTTTCTTCACCCGGCGCGCGGTAGGCCGGTCGCGACCCGAAGCGTACATCCGCGAGCTCGCGCACCGGCGTCGTCTCGAGGAAGAGCCTGAACAGGTCCGCGCTGCCGTACACCAGCGAGCGGTAGCGGGGCAATGCCTCCGCCGCCAGGCGATCCATGACTTCCCGGAACCGCGCTTCCTCGCCGGGCGCGAGGCCGGTGCGCCAGTCCTCGAACCGATGCAGCAAGACGCCGCTGAGCATCAGCTCGAGACTGCGCTCGGCCACCGACGGGAGTCCGAAGTTCTGGGAAACGATCTCACCCTGCTCGGTGATCTTGATACCCCCATGGACGGTGCCCGGGGGCAGCGCCGTGAGCGCCCGCGCCACCGGCGAGCCCCCGCCGCGTCCCACGGTGCCGCCGCGGCCATGGAACAGGGTCCACGACACGCCGGCGTCCGCGCAAGCCCGCGCCACGTCCTCCTGCACACGATACAGCGCCCACGCCGAGGGGAGCAGTCCCGCGTCCTTGGCGGAGTCGGAGTAACCCAGCATCACCTCCTGGTGCCGCCCGCGGGCGGCGAGGTGTCGCTGCCACATCGGGTCGCTGAGCAGCGAACGCACGACGAGCGGCGCCTGCTCGAGATCCTCCAGGGTCTCGAACAGCGGCACGATGTCGAGGCGGGAGAGGGCGGGCTCGCGCGACAGGTCCACGAGGCCACCTTCGCGCGCCAGCAGCAGCACGCGAAGCATGTCATCCGCCGACCGCGTGCGCGAGACAATGTAGGTCGAGGCGGCCGCCGCCCCGATCTCGTCCTGGATCGCCCGCATGGTTCGAAACACCTGCAGGGTGCCCTCAGTCGGCCCCGCGAGCGTGACGTGCGGCGTGTGCAGCGGGCGGCGGCCGGCCAGCTCCTGCCGGATGGCCGCGCCGTCCAGATGCCCGAGTCCGACGGCCGCCGTGAGGTCGTCGAGCGTCCGGGTGTGGACGGAAGCGTCCTCCCGTATATCCAGGCGGTAACCGTGGAAGCCGTGGGCGCGTACCTGGGCCAGGAGTGGCCCCACCAGCGCACGCCTCGCGTGCGCCGCGCCGACGGCATCCAGGCTGTCTGCCACCAGGCTCAGATCGCGCTCCAGCTCCGCGGGCGAGGCATAGCCCGGGGGATCGGCCTCGACCCGGGCCCGCATGAAGCTGACCTTCAGGCGGAGCGGCTCGTCCGCGTTGCGGCGTCGATTCTGCTCCCACACACCCGGCAGCTCCTGGCGGTCCCGCTCGAGCGAGGCCCGCAGCTCGGACGAGACCGCGGCGAGCCGCTCGGAGACGGAGAGACGCGCCGCGAGGTCGGCCAGCGCCCGCGCGTAGTGAGCGAGCACCGCGCGGCGGGCGCTGCGCGCCGCGGCGAGGGTGATCTCCGCTGTGACGAACGGGTTGCCGTCCCGGTCACCCCCGACCCAGCTGCCCATGCTTAGCGGGGTCACCGCGGGGAGCCCGCGGCCGAACTCGTCCTCGAACGCCTGCGTCAGTCGCTCGCCCACGCGCGACGCGGCGTCGAGCAGGCGGTCCTCGAGATACCAGAGGGCGTTCGACACCTCGTCCATGACCGACGGGCGGTCGCGCCGCACTTCCTCGGTGAGCCAGAGCAGCTCCACCTCGCCCTCGAGACGCCCCTCAATGGCGCGGCGCTGGGGCTCCGGCGCGCCGTCCCGCGTCAGGAGACCCTCCGCCAGCCGCGCCTGGAGATCGAGGATCGTGCGGCGGGCGGACTCGGTGGGATGCGCGGTGAGGACCGGTCGGACGTCGAGCGTGAGCAGGGCGCGCGTGACGTCGTCGGCCCCCTGGCCGGCCTCGTGCAGGCGGCGCAGTGACCAGCGCACCGATCCGCGCTGCGCCGCGGCCAGGTCGTCCTGGCGCGACCGGCGGACCCGATGAGCCTGTTCCGCGGCGTTGATCAGGATGAAGAACACGGTGAAGGCACGCGCCGTGAGACGCGCCGTCTCCGGTGGCAGCGATCGGGCCCGTGCGAGCAGCGTGTCCAGGTCCGGTGCCCCCGGGACACCGAGCCGTCGGGCGCGGCAGGCCCGGCGCAGCTCTTCGACGGCACGGAATGTGTCCTCACCCGCCAGCCGGCCGACGACGCGGCCCAGCGTGGCCGCAAGCCAACGCACGTCCTGGCGGAGCTGCGCGTCCTGGGGCCGCGCGACGGGCGGCGGAAGCGGAACGGTCGCAGCGACGTGGGAGGTCGTCATGGCGTGATCATGTCGCATGATCGCGGGGACCGCGGAACGGCGCAAGGCGCCGCGAGCCTCGCGGATCATGCTGCTCCAGTAAGTCCGGCTCGGTGTACTGGCGGAGGCCAGTACGGGCGCGCACTATCAAGGGACCCCAAAGAAAAGAAGAGCATGCGACAGCCCCTCGCGGTTACGCTCGGTTTGCTGGTCCTCGCGCCGATCTCTCCGAGCACTGCGCCACCGACGCGTCACCCATCACTCGCCAGCGCTGTTCACGTCACCATCCTCTCCACGATGCTCGCGGGCAACCCCGAGCACGGCATCGGCGAGTGGGGGTTCGCGGCACTGCTCGAGGTCGACGGTCGCCGCCTTCTGATCGACACGGGTGCCCGGCCCGAAACGGTACTGCGAAACGCGCAGGAGCTCGGCATCGATCTCTCCAGCGTGACGGACGTTGTCTTGACGCACAATCACGCCGACCATGTGGGTGGGTTGGTCATGCTGCGGCGGGAGCTGGCGAAGCGCAACCCGGCCGCGCTGGCGCGCGCCCACGTCGCTCCCGGGATCTTTCAGAGCCGTTTCACACCCGATGGCCGCGAGGCCAACGGCCTGCTGCCGCTGCGAGCCGACTATGAAGCGAGCGGCGGGACGTTCGTGGAGCACGGTCGCCCCACCGAGCTGATGCCGGGCGTATGGTTCAGCGGGCCGATCCCGCGCCCCCACCAGGAGCGCAACTGGAACAAGGGACTGGTGCTGCGCGGCCCGGCTGGCGCGGTGGAAGACACGATCCCGGAGGATGCCGCGGTAGTGGTCGACACCAAGGAGGGGTTGATCATTATCAACGGCTGCGGGCATGCGGGGATCGTGAACACCGCGGAGTACGCGCGCACGTTCGTTCGGCCTGCCCCGGTTCACGCCGTGATCGGCGGCCTCCATTTGTTCGCGGCGACCGATGCGCAGGTGGCATGGACGGCGGGCAAGCTGCGTGAGTTCGGGTTGTCTTATCTCTTGGGCGCCCACTGCACCGGCATCGAGGCCACGTACCGCCTGCGCGAGCTCGCCGGACTCAACCGCAAGACGGCCGTGGTTGCGGCCGTCGGGGCAAGCTTCACGTTGGGGAAGGGGCTCGATCCCCTTGGCCTAGCGGGTTAGACGATAGCACCGGAGACCCCGTCGATGAGATCCCTCTACCTCGTCAGTCTGCTACTGCTCACGACCGGCGTCGCTGCGGCCGCCCAGGCCAAGAGTCCCATGGCTCTGTTCCCCGGGACGGAGCTCGAGTGGAAAGACGGTCCTCCATCATTACCCAAGGGCGCGAAGATGGCCATCCTGGAGGGTGATCCGACGCAGCCCGGAATGTTCACCATGCGCCTGCGGTTCCCGGACGGCTTCCAGGTGTTTCCTCATTGGCATACGCAAACCGAGCATGCGACGATCATCAAGGGCACGCTGCACCTTGGGATGGGTGACCGGTTCGATCGCGCGTCCACCCAGGCTCTGGTCACCGGCTCGTTCGGCTACTGGCCCGCGGGGACGAAGCACTTCGCCTGGGCCGAGGGCGAGACGATTCTGCAGCTGCACGGCCAGGGGCCTTGGACGATCACCTACGTCAACACCGCGGACGACCCGCGGACCCCGCACCCGTGAGCTTGTCACCATGATCCTCGTCGTCGGCGCAACCGCACCGCCTCCTCGACGGTGTCGAGGCAGGAGGGCGATTCCATCGAAAGCGTCGACCGGCAGGGGCAGCTGGCTCTCATCGACGCCGCCGCGGCCGCCGGGGTGAAACGATTCATTCTGGTGTCGTTTCCGAGCGTGGAGGTGGACTTTCCGCTGCAGTCCGCGAAGCGCGCGGTCGAAGAGCGGCTGCGGCGCAGCTTCGCCGGTTCGCTTGAGGAGGCGCGGGCCGCGCTCAAGCCGTGATCCACAACCCCTTCAGTC
>WNGI01004975.1_pt1 | contig 11917 bp, 10 predicted proteins | sample 5400621 | NCBI WGS metagenome assembly WNGI01 (sample SAMN13153374, study PRJNA577476) | soil metagenome | isolation source: 20 cm soil or saprolite under Garry oak tree replicate 1 | place: USA:California | collected 2016-06-15
CAGGCGCGCGAAATCGGGCGGACCCGAGCGCGGCCCCAGGACGGCGCGGATCGCATTCACGAAATCGTCGCTAATCGCGAAGGGCGCGGAGAGCCGGCGCCGGATGATCTCTTTCGCCAGCGCACGCCCGCGTCGCTCGTCAGCGTAGTCCGTAAACACCGCGCCGAGCCGCTCAGCCGGCCACGTGTTCAGGACATCTCGCGCAGTTATTCCCCTTCCCCCTTCCCCCGTCCCCTTTCCCCCCATTCGCATATCGAGTGGCGCGCCGGGCCGGAACGTGAACCCGCGCTCCGGCGTGTCGATCTGATGCGAGCTGACACCGAGGTCGAGCAGGATCCGGTCGGGATGAAATGCCGCGATGGCGGCGAGGGCGGCAGGGGCAGCAAACGAGGCGGCGAGGTACTCAACGCCTTCCGTGCCGAGCCGTGTTTGCGCCGCGTCGATGGCATCAGGATCGCGGTCGATCCCCAAGACCCGGGCCCCCAGCTCTCGCAAAATCGCGGCGTGGCCGCCGCCGCCGATGGTCGCATCGACGGCACGCGTGCTGCCGCTCGCCCACTCGCGCACGGCCGCGGCGAGGACCGGGGTGTGATACGGAATCGACGGGGAGTCGGAAGCTGCCCTGGGCACGCTCCATAATAAGAAAACCCCCGCCATTCAGGGGGCGGGGGTAGGAAGTCGGAACGCTCTCAGGCGGGGCTGACGGGGCTCGAACCCGCGACCTCCGGTGTGACAGACCGGCACTCTAACCAGCTGAGCTACAGCCCCAAGCCCCTTACGGAGCGCCGGAATATAGACCCGTGCTCAGGTCAATTCAACGGCGGTTACAGCGGCGGTTTGCACTTGTACGCCGCCTGCACCGACTGTTTCGCCTTTTCGTACTGCACGGCGTACCCGAGCATCTGATCCGCGAACGGTGGAGAGACTCGGCGGCCGAGTAGCAGGGCGGCTTTCGTACGTGTGACGCGGTCAAATACCGCACGCGCCTGCGGGCAACGAGCGGCACCCTTGGCCTTCGTCATCTCTTGATACGGGCCGCTCAACGTCAGCACAGATGAGACGCCATACCAGAAACTTGCGTTGATACGAATCTGGTGCTTGGGTCCCAGCGTGTCAGCGGCATTCCTCGGCGCAAAACCGATCATCGTGAGCAGCGAGTCGGTCCAGCTGTAAACCGCAGGAAACGCAGCGGCTTGACCGAGCTTAGAAGCGGCAGTCAGCATGATAACCGCGGCCGCCAGCCGCTGTGTCGAATCTGGCGAGCTGAGCCCGGGTCTCAGATAGAGCTTGGCCGAGTCCAGTTTCGCGACGAACGCCGCGCGTCTCGGCTTCACGGCGACGGTATCCTTCTGACCGGTCGTATCCCACACCGCTGCGTCGACCATGACTTTCGCGATCTGCAGGCTGGTGCCGACGTCGTTGGTATTGACCGCCAGCGCCTTCTTGTAGTAGACGAGGGCGGAATCAGTCCTGCCCGCCAGCTCGAACGCCCCGGCCCGCGCCTTGACGAAGCTGACGTTGTTCGAGTGAGAACGGACCGCAGCTTCTGTGAATTTGAGCAGCGCCTGCGTGTCGGAGACTTGTTGCGCCGCGCCGAGCGCCGGTTTCAAGAACGTCGTATCTCCACGCAGGGCGGTGTCGTGATCGAACTTCGCGACCCACACGTCCAGGGCGCAGCGGAAATTCGACGCTTCGGTGCAAATCGTCAGCTTCATATCGAGCAGCTGCGCGTCGCCGGGCTGCACCTTCAACCCTTCGTCGAGTAACGCAATGGCGCCGTCGTGCTGCTTCGCCTGCCGCATCAGCTGCGCGACCTGCAGGCGTCTCTGCGTGTTACGCGGCTCGCCGCGGACCTGTTTGATGAGCGCTTCCATCGCCTTCGCCGTGTCGTTCTTCTGCTGGTAGAGCTGGGCCAGGTTCTGGAGCGCGGTGCCGTTCAGCGAGTCGCCCTGCAACGCCCGCACGTTCGCGGCGATTATGCTGTCCAGCGGCAGGCGCTGCGCCTCGTCCACCGTCGCGATGCAAAGCCACGCGGAGGTCGAGTTGGGATCGAGGGTCAACGCCTTCTGGGCGTCCGCACGCGCGCGAGCGAACTGGCCCTTCCGCCGGTCGTCGTAGCACGTGCGGACCTGCTCGCTCACACGCACCGTCGTCGCGATCTTCTGCGCAATCGTCTCGGCGAGCGCCGCCGCTGTCCCCGGATTGCCGTTCGTCGCCGTAAAGCGGCCGGAGATACCGGAGCTCGCGATGTCGATCATCTGGACATCGGCCGTCAAGTTCGAGCCGCTCTTCGCGAACGTCCCGGTGACGTACGCATGCACCTGGAGAAAGCGCGCGAGCTGCTTCGCCTGTTGATCGTCGAGCAGACCGTTGCAGGGGAATCCCGATTGACTGAGCGCTTCGCACAGTTTCGCTTTGGGCACCACCAGGACTTTGTTCTTGACGAGCGCATTGACGCGATCGCGCACGGCATCGGCCAACGCAATGCTCGTGGCCGAGTCGGCCGACGCAGCCATGAAGGGCAGGATGAGCAGTCTCTCCGTCGGCTGCTGCGGCGCGGCCAGTTGCTGCGCGGGTGCGAGGCTCGCAACGCCGATCGTCAGAGCTACCGCGAATGGAAACGCTCTCACCGTGTTCGTTCCTCCGTTACGGGCTGCTACACCAGTGGGCGAAGAGGGATTCGAACCCCCGACATCCTGCGTGTAAGGCAGGCGCTCTGAACCGCTGAGCTATTCGCCCGTGCCATTGGGGGAGCGGAGGCGCTAAAGCGCCAGGCCTACCGGAAACAACACACAGTAGCCCAGGACAAGCAGCACCGGCGCGAGCGTCGTAGATCCTCTCGACAACAGCCAGTAACCCAAGACGAGCGAGACGAGCGCCGCACCGAGAACGATGTAGTTCTTCGGTCCGAACCGCAGGCGCGAACGTGCAAGCGTTTGGTCTGGCATAAGCGGCTGGATTCTATTCGGTAATCTCAAGCTCGTCAAGCAGTTCCGCTTCCAAGGCGGCGCGCTTGCGCTGGTCGCGGCGACGCCGCAGCAGCACCAGCGCCGCGAGGAGCGCGCCAATCGAGAGCCAGAAAAAGCCCATCGCTGCAAGCCACGACAGCCAGCCGTAGCGTGAGCCGACGTCGCGCTGCCAGCGCAGCTCGAAGTCCCCCTCGGTCACGTGGTACGTCGCGCGCAGCGCGGCGTCAAAGGACTCCGCCTGCGGCAGGTTGGCGAGCAAGGGCGCGAGTCCGCGTTCCCCGCCCCACCGCTGGAGCAGCAGCACGGCGGTGGCGGCGAGCGCATAGCCGGTTTCGGCGTCACCCCGCGCTCCCCGGAGGGCGCGATCGACGTCATCGAGGTCCATGCGCACGCCGCGCGCGAGCTGCCAGTTGAGCCGCAGCGCGTCGAGCCGGTCCCACTCCTGGGCCGCGACCGCGGCGTACCCCTCCTCGAACCAGAGCGGCACGTGCCGACCGACATGCCAGCGGAGCGCGAGGTGCGCGAGCTCGTGACGCAGAGCGACGGTCGAACGGTCGGACGGTCGGTCGGTCAACAACACAATCGTTCCCGCGTCCGGGAATGCCGCGCCTTGGCTCCATAGCGGGAGTCGCCCGCGTGTGAGAGAGTCGTACGTCGCGCGGGTCGGCGCGAGGATGACGCGAATCGGGCGATCGGGCAGCGAACCGATGCCGGGGAAATCACGTGCATGGTCGGCCGCTTCCGCCACGGAAGCCGCCAACGTTTGCTGATTCGGCCATGCGATGGCGGTCACTCGACCTACGGTGATCGCGGTGGGACCCTGCAGCAGCAGGGCAAGCAGCGCTATTCCCGCGGCGGCTCCTCGCCCTTGGCAACAAGCTCGAGCATTTCCTGACACTTCTTGCCCCAGGGATTGAACTTGTTCGCCTTGAAGCCGTCTTCCCAAGTGGACTTGGCTTTCGCCTGATCCCCGGCGAACCAATGCGCGCGACCGAGCTCGTAGTAGGCCTCGATCAGGTTGGGACCGAGCTTGATCGTCTTCTCGAAGAAGGTCTCCGCATCCTCGAACATCTCACGTTGCAAATACACGAGGCCGAGATAGAAGTGCGCATACAACGTCGCCTTCCGGTCGTTGTCCAACCGGATCGCTTTCGACAGGTGCTCGATCGCTTCGCCGAAGATCCGCTTCTTCAGGCAGATGTAGCCGACGTTGATGCGCGCGAGGGAATTCGCCGGCTCCTTCATCAGCACTTTCTGGAAGGTGCCGAGCGCGTCGTCGTAATCCTCGTGTAGCATCTGCGCCCAGCCGAGCAGTGACTCGGCCTGCGTCTCGCCGGGCGAGAGCTGCAGCGCCTTGGTGAGCGCCTGAATCGCGCCGGCGTGGTCGCCGAGCGAGATGAGGCTCCAGCCCTTCTCGATGAAGGTCGTCGCGCCGATGTGGTCGGCGTGGAGGACCGGCCGCTGTCCGGTGAATTCCGGTGCGGCGGCCTGCTTCGTGTCGGCGGCCAGCTGCTTGTAGCGATCGACGAGCTGGCGGATGTCGTCCTTGAGCTGCGTCATCTCTCCGAGCATCCCGTCGACCTTCTTGAAGAACGCGATGATCTCGCGCTTCGCCGCTTCACGCTCGGCGGTTCCGGAAGGGCCTCCCCCCTCGAGCTGCCGCGCGATGGCATCGTATTCGCGCCGTAGCGCCGCGACGGGTGATTCGGCCATCAGGTCGCTCCCTGCAGCGCCATTTTTTCCTTCGCATTGAGCAGCTTGTTCGTGTTCAAAACCACAATGGTGCGGCCATTCTGCACCACCAGACCGGAGATGTATTCCGCCGCGAGTCCCTTCACGATGCCGGGCGGCGGCGTCACCGCCTGCGCCGCCACCTGCATCACTTCCGTGACCGCGTCGACGATCATGCCGATCTTGCCGCCTTCGAATTCCAAAATGACGGTGCGCGTATCCTCGCGCAGCGGCGCGGCGGCGCCGAGGCGCTTGCGCAAATCGACGAGCGGGATCGCGCCGCCCTGATACTGGAGGACGCCTTCGAGAAACTCCGGCGCCTTGGGCAGTGGCGCCGGCGCCTGGTAGCGGAGAATGCGCTCGACTTGAAAGATGTTGAACGCGAAGTCCTGGCCACCGACCTTGAACGTGACCAGCTGAACGTCGTCGCCACCCAAACTGCTGGTCGTCGTCATGGGATCCGGTCTCCCAGCGCGTCCAAATCGAGAATCGGCACGAGACCACCCGGCTGCTCCGCCACCCCCGCGGCCCACGGCAGCGTTTGCCCCCTCGGCACCGGTAGCGGCTGCTCGCGTACGACCGCATCGGCGTCATCGACCTCGAATGCGACCTGGCGGCCCCCGGCGCCGAGCTCCACCAGGACGACGGTCCGGACCGCGCTCGCCGCTCCAGGAACGGCGGGCGGTGTGTCGCTGCCCGTGAGAAACGCTCCCAAATGGATGAGCGGCACGAGGCGCCCGCGCAGCGGCGTCAGACCTCGCACCGCCGGGAGCTTGCGCGGGATGTGCAGGACTTCCGTCGCATCACCCACCTCGAGCACGCGGGCGACCGGCAGTCCGTATGTCTTGCCGTCGGCTCGCACCAGCAGATAGCCCTTCATCGCGGCAGGTCTCTCCGCATCAATTCAGCAGCGATGCGATCGGCGATCTGGCCGAGCGCGAGCACGGCATCGACGCCACCAGCCTGCACGGCGGCAACGGGCATGCCCGGAATGACGGCCGTTTCCCGATCCTGCGCGAGACCGGTTGCGCCCGCGTCTCGCATGGCGCGCAAGCCAGCCGCCCCATCGCGCCCCATGCCGGTCAGCACGACGCCGACGGCGCGTGCGCCGTACACCTCGGCGATGGAGCGGAATAAAGGATCAGCCGCCGGACGTACGCCCCAGAGAGGAGCGGATTGGTCGAGCGCGATCACCGGACCGTCGGGAGCGGAACGCACCCGCATATGATAATCGCCCGGGGCCACGTATGCCGTATCGGCGACGATCGGTGCGCCGTCGGCTGCCTCGACGACGCGCAACGGGCTCATCGAGTCGAGTCGCTCTGCGAGACTGCGCGTGAACCTCGGCGGCATGTGTTGCACGATGAGCACGGCGGCGCCGCGGCCGGTGGGCAAGCGCGGCACGACGTCGGCGAGCGCGCGCGGGCCGCCGGTCGACGCGGCGATCCCCACGGCGAGCACGGCACGGCCCCGCAGCGCGAGCTCCGGCGGATGGACGACGGGCGCCGGTGGTCGCGCGAGGACGTTGACGTGCGAGACGTCGGCGGCGAGCGCGCGGCGCACCGCCGCGATGAGCTGCGGCGCCAGCGACTCGAGTGCGGCACGCGGGTGGCCGAAGACCTCGGGCGGCGGCTTGGCGACGATTTCGACGGCCCCGAGCTCGAGCGCCCGAATCGCCGACTGGGTACCGGGACCGGCGTGCGCGCTGACGACGACGATGGGCCGCGGCGATTCCGACATGATGTAGCCGATGGCGCCCAGGCCGTCGAGCTGCGGCATCTCGAGATCGAGGGTGACGACGTTCGGCTTGTATTGATGCACCTTACGGATCGCGTCCAGCCCGTCGCGCGCGGTGGCGACGACGCGAAACTCCCCCGTCTCCGCTTCGCCGCCGCCCAGCACGTCGACCAGGACGCGCCGCATCAGCGCGCTGTCGTCCGCGATGACGACGGTCGGTTTGGAGGCGCGATCAGATGACAGATTCACTGGCCCCCACCGACCGGATTTCGACTCGGCCGTCTTGGACGTGAAACCGGACGCTGCGGCCGCGCTCGCCCCCGATCGACTCGCGGACGATGGGGATGGCCGCGGCGCGCAGCGCGCTGCGCGCCGCCAGCACGTTGCGCTCGCCCATCTGGATCGTGCCCTGGGTCACGAGCTGGCTGAACATGCTGGCGCCGCCGGCCAGCTTGGCGACGAGACGCCGAGGGTCGGCGCCCAGCGCCTTCAGGCGCTCGATCAGCAGCGGCACCGCGGTTTCGGGAAACTTGGCCTTGTTCGTGATGTCACGCGCGAGGCTGATGGACGGCAACAGCACGTGCGCCATGGCCCCCGCTTCGATCTGGGGATCGTGCAGCATGATCGCGACGCACGAGCCCAGCCCCAGAGTGACCAGCACGCCATCGCCGCGCTCGGCCGCCCAATCGGCCACCTTGACGATTGTCTCTTTCACGCCGGCTTCGTGTAGATCCGCTCGCGGGGATCGACGAGCGTAAGCCGCTCGCGCGCGGGACCGAACAGCGTCTCGACCTTGCCGAGCAGCAACACGCCACCCGGCGCCAGCGCGTCGACGAAGACCCGAAACAGCCGCTCCTGCGCCTGGCGCTCGAAGTAGATCACGACGTTGCGGCAGACAATCAGATCGTACGGCGGGTGCGGCGGCGGCTCGCGCATCAAATCGTGCGCGCGCACGCGTACGAGCTCGCGCACCGGCTCCAGCGGCTGGCCGTCGCGAAAATAGCGGCGCCTGAGATTGGCGGGCATCTCGGTGAACGCGGCGTCAGGATACTTCGCCTGGCGGGTGCGCTCGAGACTCAGGCGATCGACATCCGTCGCGTCGATCAGACCCTGGACACCGGCCTCCGCGAGCAGGACGGCGATCGTGTAGGGCTCTTCGCCGGACGCGCATCCCGCCGACCAGACGCGGAGCCTCGGGCGGGACCGGGCCAGGGCGTCGAGATACGGCCGCAGCGCGTTCCACGTTTCGACGTTGCGGAAGAACTTCGTGACGTTGATGGTGAGCGCGTCGAGCAGCTCCTGGTACTCGTGCGCGTCGCGGTCGAGGATGGCGCCGTAGTCTTCGTAGGTGTGGACGCCGCGAGCGCGCATCCGCACCGCGATCCGGCGCTTCAAGCACTTGTCCTTGTACGACCCGCAGCTGACTCCCCGTTCGCGTGAGATCTTGTCCGTCAGCGCTTCGAACGCTCGCTCCGGAGGAGCTTTGCTCACGACAAGGCGCTCAACGTGTCCAGATTCGCTTTGACGAGCTCGTGTTTGGGGTTGAGCTCGAGCGCGCGGCGCCACATCCCGCCCGCCTGCTCACGCTCGTTTCGCTTGTAAGCGATGTTGCCGAGCTTGAAGTAGACGTCGTCTCCCAGCTCGGGCGACAGCTCGATCGCCCGGTGATAGAGCGCCCACGCTTCATCGTAGCGCGAGGCGCGGTACGCCAGGTCGCCGAGGTTCTTGGAGAGCTGCGGGAGCGACGGCTCGTCCTGCAGCGCCGCGCGCGCGAGCTCCTCGGCCCTGGGCAGGTCTCCCGCCAGCTCGTGCAGCACGGCAAGGTTGTTGCGCAGCACGCCGTTCTGCGGATACGCCTGGACGCCCAGCCCGGCCACTTGCTCCGCCGTCTCGAAGTCGCCGGCCGCTGCGGCCGCCAGCGTGCGCGCCCAGAACCAGATCGGTGGGACGCGTTCGGCGAACAACTCCTTGGCGCGATCGAGCCGGCCGGCCGCGCTGCCGTGGTCGCCCTGCTTCAGCGCCACGACCCCCCACCCCACGTAGACGCGCGGATCGGTGCGCGCGCGGGTGGCCGCCTCCGAGTAGGCGGCATCGGCGTCTTCCAGCCGGCCGAGCTGCTCGTAGGCGAGGCCCAGATTGTGGAGGACGGCGGGCCGCGAGCCCCCCTTCTCCGCCGCGAGCCGCAGCGCTTCCATGGCTTCGCGCCACCGCGCCTGCTTCAGGGCGACCAGGCCGATGAAGAAGTGCGCATTGGCATCGGTCGCGCGCAGCTCGGCCACCCGCCGGAACTCGCGCGCCGCTTCGTCCAGCATGCCGGTCTTGTAGAAGGCGATGCCCAGATTGCGGTGCTCCTCCACCCGGGCGTCGGTCATCTTCAGGTCTTCGGTGCTGGCGGTACGGCCCGCGCGATGCAGGAAGCCGGCCGTCACGAGGCCGTAGAGCGCTTTCCCCACTTCGAACTCGCCGAGCCCAGAGTCTTCGATCACCTGATTCACGTCTCGCGATCCGTCGAGCAGCGGCAGGAGCCGATCCTGGATCTCGGTCAACTTGGCGTCGCTGATCTCGAGGCGATCGCGGTCGACGAGGAAGATCAGATCGAACGAAGGGATCTTCTTTTCGATCAAGCCCCACTCGTCCACGCGCCGCGCACCCTCGAGCAGCAGCGACTCCGGGTTGATCGAGACCAGGAAGTCCTGCTGCTCCGGCCGGACGTCGGATTCGAAGTTGAACGTCCCCTGCGTCCAGGTGAACAGATAGTAGACCGATTCCTCGATCTGCATGCGCATGTAGCGCTCGAGCTCCTGCTGCGTGAGCACGTTCTGCGTGACGAGAATCTCGCCCAGCTTCTTGTCACGCTCCCTGGACTGGCGGTGAATCGCGGCGTCGAGCTGCTCCTGGCTGATCTTCTCGTGCTTGACGAGGATGTCGCCCAGCCGGTCCCGGCGGTTTACGATGGACGCGTAGGCGATACGGCCCTTGTCGAAGTAGATGTAGCCGAAGTTGGAACGGTCGGCGATCGAGAGACAGCCGGTCTTTTGCCCGAGCGCGAGCAGCTGCAGGACGTCGGGCAGCGACGCTTCCTTGAGTGAGCCTTTGATCGCCATTAGCGCAGATCCTCGATGACGCGATCACCAGCGGCGGGCCAGTCCCACACCATTTTTTCGCGGCTCCGCACACCGCCGGCGCTCGAGACAACGATGCCGCTCGTGCGCAGCCCTGTGGTGCGCCGCGGCGGGGGCGCACCCTCGAGCACTTCGCGCGCGAGGCCGGCGCTCACCCGCGCGTCCTGCGCGGCGGCCGCCTCGACCACCCGCTGCACGATACCGGTCAGGCTGCGGACCGAATCGATGGGCCGGTCGGCGAGATAGTCGAGCAGCGCCGGCTCCATGGGTAGGTGCTGCTGCGTCAGCAGACGCTCCAGCACACTGCGGCGCAGCTCCTTGTCCGGCTCCGCGATTTCCGCCACCAGTCCGCCCTCGAGCCGGGACACGATGCGCTCCTCGAGCCCCTCGAGGGTGTTGGGATGCGCGGGCGCGGTGAACACGAGCTGCCGGTCGGCGTCGACGAGCTGATTGAACAGGTTGAAGAGCTCTTCCTGCGTCCGTTCTTTGCCGGAGAGCAGGTGGATATCGTCCAGCAGCAGTGCGGTGGCGCGCCGGTAGCGCGCGCGCCACCAGTCCACACGGTTCCCGTCGATGGCCGCGATGAGCTCATCGACGAACGCCTGCGTCGACAGACATGCCACGACGGCGTTCTTTTTCCGGGCCAGCTCGAGACCGATGGCGTTGAGCAGGTGCGTCTTGCCGAGCCCGCTTTTGCCCACGATGACGAGCGGATTGTACTTCTTGCCGGGCTTGGCGATGACGTCACGCGCGGCGTTCAGCGCCACCTCGTTGGATGGGCCCACGACATAGGTCTCGAACGGGAAGGCGGCCGACGGCGCGGGCGGTGGTGCCGCGCCGTCGCGCACCTTCGCCGCGGCCGCCTCGGCCTCGTCCATGTGGTCGGGATCGCGGAATACTCTTTCGCCCGCGGCCTGGGGATCGAGCACCGCGACTTCCGCCTCGAGCGCCTTGAGCCGCTCCACATCCTGCACGTACGCGGCGATCGCATCGTCCACCGCGGCCGGCTGTTCCTGATCGAGCAGCTTCTCGAGCCTTCCGGTCCGGTACCCCTCGCCCTCCCACCGCATGACGGCTTCGGTGACGCGTGCGCGCCAGGCTTCGACGGCTTTGCCGACGGTGACGGTGACGTCGGTTAAGAACTGGGAGAACTCGTCTGGTGCGGCGGCGGCTGATGAAGCGGCGGCGGGTGAGGCGGCGGCAGATGAACCGGCGGCAGAGGCAGCCGTCGGAATGCCGAGGACTTTGCTCGCAGCCTCCGCGTTGATCGGCGTGTCGTTGACCGCCTGGAACGCGATCAGGCGGTTCAGCGCCCCCATCAACTCGCGGACGTTCGGATACTCGACCTTGGCGACCGCTTCAAGCACGCCCGGCTGGAACTTGCTGGCGCGCTCCTCCGCCTTGCGGCGCAGGATGGCGACGCGGGTTTCGTAGTCAGGGACGCCGATGTCCACGACAAGCCCGCCCGAGAACCGCGAGATCAGACGCTCGTCCAGGTCCGCGATTTCGGCCGGCGGACGATCGCTGGCGAGCACGATCTGATGCCCCGACTGCTGCAGCGCCTCCGTGAGGCGCAGCAGCTCTGCCTGCATCTCTTTGCGATTCGTCAGGAACTGAACGTCGTCCACCAGCAAGACATCCACGTTCTGAAAGCGGCGGCGGAACGCGTCCCCCTGTCCCGCCGCGATCGCCGCATGGAACGCCTCGACGTACTCGTCCAGGGTCAGGTATTCGATGTTGAGCTGCGAGGCGATCGTCTTGGCCGCATGGCCGATGGCCATGAGCACGTGGGTCTTCCCCAGCCCGGAGCCGCTATAGATGAAGAGCGGGTTGTAGGCCGAGCCCGGATTCTCCGCGACGGTGCGGCCGGCCGTGACGGCCAGACGATTGGCGGCGCCCACGACGAACGTCTCGAAAGAGAAGCGGGGATTGAGGGCGCTGGTCATGCTGCCGGACTCCCTGCGGCGAGTTTCTTGAGGACGAGCTCCGAGATCGCCTTCAGCGTCTCGAACACACCTTTGCCATGCAGCGCGTCGGCCGGAAAGCTCGGGACGCTGCGGAAGTTGAGCGCGTCATCCAGATCCGGTGGCGTCAGAATCAGCTCGCGGGGCAAGTCCTGCTTGTTGTATTGCATGACGAACGGCATGGTGCGCACGTCGACGCCGTGCTCCAGGAGATTGCTCTGGAGGTTCTGGAGGCTCTCGATGTTTTCGTCGAGCTGCCGGGCCTGGCTGTCACCCACGAACACCACGCCGTCGGCGCCTTGCAGCACGAGCCGCCGTGTCGCGTTGTAGTAGACCTGGCCCGGCACGGTGTAGAGCTGAAACCGCGTCGAAAAACCCGAGATTTGCCCCAGAT
>WNGI01004976.1_pt1 | contig 11917 bp, 13 predicted proteins | sample 5400621 | NCBI WGS metagenome assembly WNGI01 (sample SAMN13153374, study PRJNA577476) | soil metagenome | isolation source: 20 cm soil or saprolite under Garry oak tree replicate 1 | place: USA:California | collected 2016-06-15
GGGTGGGAGCGAGAAGGTGGTGGTGGCAGACTGGGAGACACTTCGGGCCTAGGGCTTTGTCGGGCTGTTTAGGGCGCACAGGGTTTCGGGGTGCATTGGGTCACACAGGAGGCACTGTTTGCGCAGGACTTTGTTAGCCTCAGTGGGTATCTTGGAGTTCTTGAAGTTCGTGGGCACTGACTTCTTCAGCCTTCTCTCTTCTTCTTCACCTCTCTCCTCACCATCGCTCCGCTCAACCCCGTTCCGAATCAAAGTGGTCCTTCTCCCCGCAAGTTCTGGGTTGCGAACACACCAGCCAAAGCGTTGCCATAATGTGGAAATGGAGCACGTTGCTCCCCATTGAACAAGCACGCCAAGTCAACCCCATTAAGTCATCATAATAAATATCGATAACACAGCGTTATCATATTTATTGGAAATGCTTCCTCATCATGCATGATCATGCGTGATAAAAAAATCAAGGAACTCTCACCCACGCATGAACCATTCAACGCGCGCATGAGCACGCAGGTTCATGCGTGCTGACGCAAATGTAGAGATAACCAGAGATAACCTGTAAAACTATTATATTTGATCACACCATGTACAGTCTACGCCCTATTCGACACCAATGAGAGCGCGTTTCTCCATCATTATGATGGCAGTTGATGCCGAAAAAAAATTGTGGAGAAGGTATGGTGAAATGCAATGCAAAACATTGAAAACAATGTAAAGATTCCAATGTATATCAGTGCATGCAAAACCCTTATTGAAAATTAAAGTTTTGTTGCTTGCGAAATGCGAGGCTAAACTTAAACATTGAGCAATGTGTTTTCACCGAATTTTGCAAGCGGCAAAATCCAGAATACGTCCAACGTTGGACGTATTCTGCATATGATAAAATGCAATGCAAAGCATAATGTATTGCAATGAAAACAATGTAAAGATTCCAATGTACATTAGTGCATGCAAAACCCTTATTGAAAATTAAAGTTTTGCTGCATGTGAAACGCAAGGCTAAATTTTAACATTGAGCAATGTGTTTTCACCGGATTTTGCAAGCAGCAAAACGTAGCATCCCCAGCTGCGCGAAATCCATTTGCCATATTCCACGTGTAGCATGATGGTAAATGCTGACTGCAAAACTCAAAATAAAATCAAAAGTTTTGCATGTGGCGAGACTTCGAATGTTGGAGATGTTCTGCATATGGTAAAATGCAATGCAAAACATAATGTATTGCAATGAAAACAATGTAAAGATTCCAATGTACATTAGTGCATGCAAAACCCTTATTGAAAATTAAAGTTTTGCTGCATGTGAAATGCAAGGCTAAATTTTAACATTGAGCAATGTGTTTTCACCGGATTTTGCAAGCGGCAAAATCCGGCCTCCCCAGCAGTGTGTATGGCAATTTAGATAAGGGAGTGGAGAAGGTGTACTGTGGTGCTTTGGCTGCTTCGGCGCGCCATCCAAACTGTACGGCAATGGAATAAAGTAGAAAGTGGCGTGCGACGCCCGTAAGGGACTTATCGGGCGGTTCAACGTTGTTTAACCTTGCTCGCAACTTGCGTTCGATGACGTCCATGGAGTACTTTCGCGCCGCGCGACAGACCTTCAAGAAAAGGGGAGTGCAAAACATTGCTGGTTCAGGGTCGTAAGGATAAATAAGTGAAAGAAGGGATAGAAGTGTTTTACTATCCTCAGAGACCAATACAATAGGTAGGCCGTCTCTCGTATCTTCCTCCATTGCATCTGCCGCAAAAGAGAACATATCGTTAAAGACAAATGACACGATGCGAAGCAAAGGCCAGAGTACGAAGAAGTCGATGGAATCACATGAGCGTAGAATGACATCGGACAAGGCAGATGAGTCGAACGGCTCGGGCGCATCCCTAATCCTGGTCGCAGAGCAGGTGGTGCCACCGATACTGACGAGTGCGCTTGGAGGGTTCATGAAGGGAGAAGGCGAGGTTACAGACCGCCACTTTAAGAGGCAACGCGCAGTAGTCGTGGCAAATCATCATGCACAGGCTCTAGTTAGCACATTGCTGTATTAGTTCGTGTAAAAGGAAATTTGAGAAAACATGTGGGAATAGCCAGTTAAGAATTGTCTAAAAAAAGCTAAGTAGCATCTTCTTTTGACATCTCCGTAGCGCCTGCATTGTCAATGACAGTAAACTTGGCGCCTTCCGGCATTTCGGTGGTGGCCTGTGCAGTCTTGGGGAGTCCAGAAGAACCTGCGATGCCAGCCTTTACTAAACTCTTAGCCAATATCGGGACCTAGTCAAATTTACTTGAGTCGTACTTCTACAGGGCTCAATTGCAAGTCATACGGACCTAAATCTCCATGTTGACGCCGAAGTGGGCCGCAAGTCCAGAAATGGCACTAAAGCGGATGTTTAAAGCCGGTTACAAGAAACAGGCCTCGTGCGTTACCCCAAGATGGTCTCCACGGGACGAGAATCAAGACGGTTCATCCCTTTAAGCATACCAGGTCTGAATATGATAGTATCGCTGTAACCTAACTTCGCGAGACCTAGTTCCGTAAGGCCTTTGCTCCTGTGAAAGGAATATCAGAAAATTTCCAATAAGATCGTCAGTCTTACTTAGTATAGGGAAACAGTGATGAAGGATTTGCTCCACCCGACTAGCATCATTGCAGAGTTATATTGTGCTGAACCTTGACAACTTGAACTGCTTTACCGAGAGATATACGAGACGCTGTGAATGATTCGGGTCGCCTGTAAAGGCTGAGCGAGCCGCGTTGAGAACATACCTGAAAGCAGCTTTAGGAAGCACAACGCAGGCAAGAGGGAAAAGCTTACTCCCTATCAATCCTCTCAAATGCATCAGCACTTCCCGCAAGCTTTCTCGTCGTTCCAAGCCTGTTCCAGCATTATTCAATGACAATGACATCCCTAACAAGAGCCACGAACGTGATGAAGACCACATCCCACTTTCCATCCTTCAATCCCGCCTGGTCAATCTTCTCAAAGTCGACCGTCTTCTGTTCGAGTTTTTCCTTCCCATTGGTGATAGTGTCTATGTTAGTGACTCTACGTCCATACTCTCCGACACGAGTAAAATGAGACGAAGCCAGAAGTTCCTTGAGGACATTTTGACCGACTTGTCCAGTTGCGCCGAGGAGCAGAGCAGAAGGCATTTCCAAGCAATGACCAAGCGGCGCACGTGGTATGCATTAATGCCACTTCGCCGGAAACTACCACCGCAAGGTCTGACGGGTACATCTAACACTGGCTACAGGATAGTATTTGCTCAAAGCTGCATGATACAATCATAACCGCAATGTTGTTACTTGACTGAGTTGAAATGACTCTATCCCGAGCAGACCTGCCGTGCCTGGGGACGCACCCACCTATCTCGTCCCTGGTGACTATCTGGGGTAACATTGGCAGCGGAACAGATATGGCTAAAAGAGATGCGTTGTATCCTTCTTTGGCAATTCTCATGTTTCTTTTTACGCGAGCCAATATACAACAACAAGTATGCCAACTGAAGCCTGTACTGGGTGATTCAACGTTTCTACCAACTATTGTATCTTAAAGTGGCAAGTCGGCGCTTCCTTAATTTTGTCTTTCTCCGTTCATGAACTCTCCAACCACAGACCCCAGTACCAGTGGCGATACTAGTACCCATGTTGCCACCACAATCAAGGATGCTCCAAAGCCATTCGACGGATCTTCTTTCTCCGATATTATCCTACGCTCAGACGATTCGGTCGACTTCTTCGTACTCCAGTCTTTGCTGTGCTTCGTATCGCCAGTCTTTAAGGATTTACCCTCTGTCGTGAAGGAAAGGAACTTGATAAAAGGACTACCCATCATATCAGTCCCCGAGGATAGTGAAACGCTCCTATGCCTTCTTTCACTTATTTACCCCCATGACCGCGAGCCGCAAGTGGCGAGCGCTGCACTTTTCTCAAAAGTGTGTCGAGCGGCGCGGCAGTATTCCATGGATATCATCGAACGCAAATTACGGGGGATGTTAAGAAGCGTTGAGCCATCCCATGGGCCCGATACGATCGTCGCACACCACTTTCTGCTTTATGCCATTGCTGTCCAGTTTGGGTGGCACGCAGAAGCAACCAAAGCAGCCCGGCATACCATCTCCACTCCATGGCGCAAAATGCCATATAACGACGAGCTACGAAACATAAGTGGGGCCGACTTCTATGAATATCTAGCATTTAGGGAAGGATCCAAAACCTTGCTTCGGGCCAAACCGCTTCCACCTATCGCTACTGCGACAAAGACCAACATACAAAAGCCATCTATTGACGCCGAGGAACCATTCGATTCGTCCGCAAGGGCAGACATTATTCTCCGTTCAACAGACGGGGTGGACTTCTATGTACTTCGGGATCTGCTGGATCTCGTCACGCCAGCCTTTCGTGATGCCAGTTGCACATGTTTGAAGAACAAATTGCCTGTTCTTAACGTGAAAGAAGACAGCACTACATTTCGACATCTCCTCTCCTTTATATATCCCCAGGTTGAAAGCCAGATAGATGACTTTGACAATTTCGTGAAAGTCTGTCGGGCAGCGCGAAAATATGGAATGGGTGTCGTGGGAGAGAAGTTGAAGCATCAGCTTGACGTGTCTGGACATATCGTCGATCATCCAATGAGAGCCCTATGGGTCGCTATTGGATTTGGTTGGGAAAAGGCGGCCAAGAAGGCAGCAAAGAATGCACTTGCACTGCCACTACCGAGTGATAGGATTCCACTTGAGGAAGAGCTATCGCTTGTATCCGGTGCAGACGTGTACTGGTTCATCCAGTACAAACTCGCCTGTTGCGACGCGGCATGCGAAGCTGTACTGAAGGACACACTTGATAAGACAGAAGAGAAGGAGAGAGTCTTCCAGCGCATCATTGATAGACTGAAGGAATCTACGAGGGGAACAAGCATTAAGCAAGCATGTGCATCTGAAATTCAAGAAACGCCGAACGAGCCGTCAGATCACCAAGCGAGCGTTCTTTTCAAGCTCTTGAAGAAGCGAGACAAGTTAGTGACCATAGTTGAGAACGCAATTTCAAAGGTTCGTTTTACTTCTTGTTTATCTTTTCTGATCACCGACCCGATATTCTTGATTGTCAGGTTCCCCTCCGTGTTAATTGCTGTGCGCAAGGGGCGTAGTCAGTGTCGGGTGGATATAGGCGCCATAATAGGTAATAATGGACTAAGTAATATATTCTTTGATAATAGTATCGTTTCGACAAAGGGACTTAACTTGGTGGCCTGCATTGCCAGATATTCGTGCTAATTCAGAGCATTTTTTAGAAAGTAGCCATTAACGGATGTCCCTCTTGTGGACTTGCCTGTAGATCATACACTAGATCCAGTAGTCTCGAGTCTCTCGACTCCAGAGTCATGATTGTTGATGATAAAACCGCCTATTAAGTTGAATAGCGATACTGGTTATCGAATCTCACGACCCAATAGCAGCAAGAATTTAACAGGGGGCCAATGATGATCGTAGCATATTCGCAGGCACCCAGTGAACCTTGGGGTAAGGCCAGTACCCGCTGAATCGTAATTTCCTTCTTCTTTTATCACCATGCAGAAAATAGATGAAAAGGGAGAGAAGCTGAACCACGACGGGTCCTAAGACTGCATGCCGTCGCCTGCTGCTCAAATATCTTTCAGAGCGCACCGTTAGTATGATCCACGTCTCAGAGGTCCTGTAGATTAACGCTACCGACTACAATGATGTGGTCCATCGCTTCGCGTGGCATGCATGATTAGTGCCTAGTGCCTCGTTACAAGCAAGAACAAAAAGAGGTCTCTAAGTACTATGGAATACATTTGGAAATTTTCTAGTCGACTTGCACATCATCCAGGTTTATTATCAATTCAATGACCACTATCAGGACATCCCCGTGAAGCCTCCAATATTCGCATTACGACCAGAGCTTGCGACCTCCAGTCACAGTGAAATGATATCTGTCCAATATAAGAAATCGATTCGAACGGAGTTGAATTGAACGATAACCCCGTCTCGAGCCAAGTCACTAATTCGCCCCTCGTATTCATCCAACTTTCCACCATCCCGAACCACAAAGGAAAAAATCACCCGTCTGGATGAAGACCTCCCCCAGAAGTCATTTCCCATTCCGATATCAAGTCCCCGTCTGTATGTGCCGCGAGTCAATGTGGCCCAGCGTAGTACCCGTAATTGAAACACAGCCTTTTGACATCTGTCAAGTTGGGTACAACCACATCTTGAATTGATGCAACTGTTTCGGCATCAACGACAACTAGTTTCAAAATCTCTCGGAGATTTGTCGCAGAGCGCAAAATTTCTAAACAGATTGATATCGGTACAGGCCCATCTATCCATAATTTTTCAATTGTCTTGGATGTCACTAATGCGCTGAGCGAATCAAAGTACTGGCACATATATAGTGCTGAGAGGTTGGGGAAGCTATGGTGGCCAAGTGATAGCAGTGACGAGTCGCTTTTGCTATTTCCGAGCTTCAGAATCCTAAGAGGCAAAAGTGATTCAATAGGGATTTCTGAGAAATCTAGCTTCTCAGCGTCATGGCGAATGACCAGATCGATATCCGAGAAGGGAAACCGTGCTATGAGGGATTGGATTGGAGCGGCAGGTCCGTAACGCGTGATCGACAAAGAACGAGGACGCAACCCTGCACGAGAGAGCCATAGGGAAGCTAGAGAAAGCTGGGACGGATCGCTGGATGTCATGACCGAGTCCCAAAACATAGGGGCATGCAAGAGGAGCTGTCTCCATCGTGAACAAACTTGTAACAAAAGCAAAACGGGACTGTTGTCGAGTAGTTTTCTTCCAGGATGCGTATCAAGCGCGTGATAATAAGTGCAGCGTAAGTGAAATATGTGCTGCAAAAGCAGGTAGCTTGTGGATGTGAGGAAGAGTCATTGTAATGTGCGTCAATACAAGCAAAAACAAATAATTTTGAAAGCGAGGAGCGCTGAGTCTCGGAATTTATACGACTCGGAATTTTTTTGGTTGGGTGGCTGACATCACCGCGTGCGTCCTTCCCAACAACTCCTAAACTTCGTTACTGAATTGCAGCTAGCACCGGAGGCTCTAGGTATGAGCCGGAATCACTGAAGCCGACGAAGGCCACCTTCGAATTCGTTGATCCGCCAACATGCCTCTCGGCTACACGTAAAGAAACAGCCTTCTTTGAACCCACGCCACCATACTTTGAGGCCAGAAACGTGTTTGCCAATGCACCAGGGGCTCCTCAAAGCTCAAATACTGGTGGCAGAAGAGAAGTCGCGGAGTGAACAAGGCTCATGGCATTGGCCACCTCGGCGAACATTATAAAGGCTTCCATCACGCGTTTAGCTCTCCATATAATTTATCATGGATGCTCAGAAGCCCTTTGACGTCTCTGCCTACTCAGACGTTATCTTGCGATCCAACGATAACGTCGACTTCTTTGTGCTCGAGTCTCTCCTTCGCCTCGTTTCGCCCGTCTTCTGCACAACATTTTCTTCGAGTCGCGATTCGAATCTTAACGAGAAGAAGAATGACCGATCTGTCGTCCCCGTTGCAGAGGACAGCAGGACGCTTTACTACGTTCTATCCACCATATACCCATATGCCCACCAACTAAAGCTGAACGACTGTCATTCGCTTTTGAAGGTGGGAGCAGCTGTGCAGAAGTATAAAATGAACACGATCGAGAACAAGCTCAAGTTGCCACTGTCGAGTTCTGCCCCCGGGTGTGGGGTAGGTGCGTTCCCGGACCAATTTCAGTTGTATGCCACTCTTGTGCAGCTTGGCTGGCACCACGAAGCTACCTTGGCCGCCCGCAAAACCCTGGATATGCCACTTCGCGAGTTGCCTTTCATCGACGAGCTTCGCAACATCAACGGTGCCGATTTCTACGGCTACTTGAATCTCAAGTTTCGCCATGAGCGTATTTTGGGTGATAAAACGAAGGCAGGCGTCACGTCCAAGCGTCTCTCCGTTGCCTCTAGCCAGCAACAATCGGATACCGATACGCTCGTCAACCGCAATGATAACATGTTCGAACCATCCAACGACGCCGACGCCATTTTCCGCTCTTCCGACTCGGTCGACTTTTTCGTGTTCAAAACTCTCGTATCTCTGGTTTCGCCGACGATCGACAGGAAGAAGCCTACCAAAGTTGGGGGTGGTCTACCTATCTTTGACTTTGATGAAGACAGCGAGATCCTCCGTCTTCTCCTGCTTCTCATCTATCCTCACGGATTATCGGAACGACAGATTGACAAGTTGGATACCTATTACAAGCTAGGGAAAGCAGCACAAAAATACAGGATGACCGTAATCGAAGACAAACTGAAGCAACAGCTACTGGCGTCCTCGTTCCTGACCGACGATCCTCTCCGCGTTTTTGCCATCACGATCACGCTCGGATGGGGAGAAGTGGTCAAAGCCGCAGCTTTGAGCACGTTGAACAGCCCGTTGGAGGATATACCTTACGTCGACGAACTGAAGCAGATCACGGGTGCGGATCTGTACTGGCTCGTCCAATACAGGTTTCAATGCGTCGACGCGGCATGCGAAATCGTCGAAACGGAGTCGATCTTTGCGTCCCAAGAGTTGCACAAGAAAGGAGTCGAAAATTCGACGGTCAAGTCTCGCACTTTGGACAAGTTGAAGATCTGTCCTCGCGGTTCTGCGATTGTCGAGTCGTGCGCTGCGGAACTTGAAGAGCTAGAAAAGGGCGTTTATTGGGATTTGAAAGTGATGATCAAGTTATTGAAGAAACGAGACGTTTTAGCCAAGATGGTTGAAGTGGCCATCGCCAGGGTATGTATTTTACTTGTTGGTGACTGACTGTTTCGAATGACGCGCTTTTGGTGACTCAAGGTTCCTCTCAAAGTCGAATGCTGTAAGATCTTTGAATCCGTCGCTTTTCCCAAGATAAAAGACAATGAGGGGGAGGATAAATAGTGTAATCAAGAGGTCGCTGTAGGGTATATACATGTCATGTAGATAGTGTAACGATACAAACTCGGTGTTATTACCAAGTCTTGGGTGGTTACTGCTAAGAAGTAACGATGATGTCCACGATAGTGTATCAAGAACTTAGGATATATAAAGATGGCTACTATATTGGGTTGGAAGGGGCGAAAGTGGGTGACAGCGATGCAGGAACGAATGTGGAGGGATGGTGTTGCTACAAGTAGAATGACGACGGGAGAGGATGGATAACAACACAATGGAGTGCAGGTGAGAGTTTCTAATCGTAAGTGCTTTTATCATGACGATATTTCGAATTCGGCGCAGACGCCTTACTGGCGTTGAACAACGGGAACGGAAGCGAGTATCGCTTTGTGAGGGTTTTAAGCTTGTTGTAAGGATTGCGTTTTGGTCCTTTACGGAGGAGGGACTCGACGCGCTCCGCGGGCGTTGTGGGAGTGTCGACAGAACGCCAGATTGAGGGCACCTCCTTCGACGGGTCTAAAGCAGCGTCACTACTACGCATCATAGTAAATTGAATAACAAACGTACCATTGTTGCCACGACCAGAGACATTAAAGTCATCCGTCGACATACCTCGGGACAATCGGTTAAGTGCCGCAGGATCCGCGATGGTGCCCCTTCGAGGGTGGATGTAAATATCGTCGGCAGTCACACCTTCATTCTCCTCAGAGAACCTTTCAGAAGTGGGAGAATCGACGATACGGAGATCCTCCAGACTCGTCCGCTTTCTGATGTCCAGCACGACATTCTGGGAGGATGGATCATCTGGGTCGTATTGCGGAGCAGCAGCAGTCGAAGACGAATGTGAAGAAGTCGACTTTACTGTGCTGCCATTCGATTGCTGTGGCTTATGAGATGTAGCAGACAAAGATGAGTTGCTAGAAAATATCTTGGATGCTTTGAATGACTTTGTCGAAAGTAAGCTAGTTGAGAACCTGTTGGGCTTGCTCGTGGATACCTTTGAGGTTGGCAAATTCGGGACGGGAGGTGCGTCGTTTGGCTTGGAGAAACTCGACTTATGTTGGTGACCGAAGCGAAGACTGCTCTGAGAGACGCGGTTGCTTCGTCGTCGCGCAGCCGAGACAATGCTGACGCGGCTCTTGGCGCTTTTCGCGCTTTTATTGCTCTTGATGCTTGCAGCATCGTCGGCGCTTCTTGGGCTGAGCATTCCATAATCATTGTCTTTAGGAGGTAGAACTGGCGCTTCCTCCCGGTCCTCTTCAACCTCTTCGGTCTCTTCGATCATATGCGGAATGGAGGATGATGCTGACGATGGTTCGTACGATGGTTCGCGTGACATAGCAGGCGTGACTTCTGATGGTACCATCTGAGGTGATTCTGGAAACTTTTGCGGCGCATTGACAAGTGATGGTGCTTGGGCGAGAGCGATTCTCGAACCATTCCTCGAGAGTGCTTCTATGGTAAAGTAGGTAGGGACCATCGGATGTGGGACACTAGGTTCTTTTGGAGGTTGGTGCACCGAAACGACCGCTGCTTTGGATATGACGACTTCCTCTTCACCATCCGAAATTGCTGCCGCGGCATCTATCGCGTCCAATTCCTGAGCGAGCCGCTCAGCTTCCTTCCAAGCATCGTCAAGCTCTGCTTCAAGCTGCGAAATCCTTTGCCGTGATTGGTTGAGAGCATTAGTCCGTCTGCCATAGCTACTGTTGAGCTATAATACAACAATTCTCAATATCTGACCCTTATGATCAATTGTCCGACCCACCTTGCGCAAGGCAATAGCAAGGGCACTTCCCCAATGCACATCCAGTATTTTGGCAATCTGAGCCTGTTGATCATAAATTTTCGCCAACTCGCCCACTTGTTGATCGCATTCAGCCACGGTTTGCGATAGCTGCACCGCAAGCGCAGAGATGGTCGACGCAGATTCCTCCCTCTCTTTTGCAGCGACAGGGGCAGAAGCGCGCGAGTTTATACCTTGGAGTAGCATTGTTCTTCGATGGACCAGAAAACGGTACTTGGACTGTGTCATTAGCTTGGCATTTTCGAGTTTTTCAAGCTCGGCTGGAAGGACTTTATCTAGATTCTCTATAGAGAGCAACCGAATGAATGATTCGCCTGCCGAAGCCCGAATTGAGCGTGAGACGATGTGTTGGAGCTCTTCGGACGTGAATGTCCCTGTTACAGTGTCAAAGCTTGACGGGTACGTGACAGGAAGAATACGTACAGAGAGCAGCTTCGAGGGGTAGCCCTTTCCATTGGACTGGCGTGGATTCGAATGAGATTGAAGAGGGGATGGTCAGTGGCGGTGGTTTATTGATAGGCTTGATTGCGGGTGGCGTAGAAGGGGGCTTTGATACAGGGGGCGTTTCAACAAGGGCATGGGGAGATTGAGATTCTAGTTTCGGGGAAGCTGGGGTGATGTCTGGGGTGGTTGTTCTGCTGAGCACGGGCGAAGAAAGCTCTAGGGCAGCGCTCGAACGAGTGCGACCACGAGGACCGAGCGGGGTCATGCTCGGGCGCAGGCGCAGGGGGGAGGAGGCGGCGGCGGTGGCGCGCGAGGAGAGCTCTGGATCTTCAGCCATGCGTACTTTCTTATAGGCGCCGCCAGTTAATTGATGGATCACGGTAGCGAGCAGTGGTTGTCAGGGTCAGGGCCATTTAACTAGTACTCTATCTATATCAGCTCCCGGAGATATTCAACAACCTCCCTCGCAACCTCACCCGGTCCTCCCAGCGCCGCATCAAACGACACAAGCTCTCGTGCCTGTTCTACAAGTCTCTCAAGCTTGCTCTTCCTGCTCTCACCCCTGGATGGAAGCGAACTGATAATGATGTCTTCATTCGCACCGTTATCCCGCATCAGAAGACCGAAAAGCACAGCAAGGTGACCCAGCAAAGATAGCATGTCCAGTATCCTCCTCAGTTCACCATCATCCTCGTCCGTTGTGTCATTGCGCCGGGGAGCGTTCCCAGAACTTTCTT
>WNGI01005287.1_pt1 | contig 11913 bp, 9 predicted proteins | sample 5400621 | NCBI WGS metagenome assembly WNGI01 (sample SAMN13153374, study PRJNA577476) | soil metagenome | isolation source: 20 cm soil or saprolite under Garry oak tree replicate 1 | place: USA:California | collected 2016-06-15
GGCCCGGACACGATCAACACCAGCGGCGCAGTCTCTGTCCCCGTGTTCATTCGATGTTTTGCACCTGCTCCCGCAGTTTCTCGATCTCCGCCTTGATCTCCAGCGCCAAGCCCGTGATTGCCAACGCTTCGCTTTCCACGCCGGGCGTTTTTGACAGCATGGTATTCGCCTCGCGATGCATTTCTTGCAAGAGAAAATCCAGCTTCTTCCCCATCTCGCCCGCGCCGTCAAGCAATTTCCCGAACTGCTGCAAGTGGCTCCTCAGCCGGTCCAATTCTTCACTGATATCGCTCCGTTCCGCAAGCAGCGCCGCTTCCTGCGCAAGCCGCGCCGGATCGATGCCCGTCCCGCCCAGCAATTCCTTCAGTTTGGCATCGAGGCGACGTGAGAACGCCGGCCGCAGCGTCGTGGCGAGTCCGCGCACTTGCTCAACATGACCGCTGATCCGAGCCAGGCGATTGCGCAACTCCTCCACCAGATGACGCCCCTCCGCCCTCCGCATATCATCCAGCTTTGCCAGCGCGTCCCGCAACCCGCCGTCCAACAATCGTCCAAGCCGCTCTTGCTGTTCTTCCCCCTCCGGCACGGCGGCGGTGACACCAGTGATCACTCCGGGCAGTCGCAGCAGGGCAACAACGTCCATATCCGTTGCCGCTCTTGTTTCCTGCCGCAGCGCTTCCGCCGCTTTCAGATACGATTGCACCAAATCCCTATTTACCTGTACCGGCGCGGCGTTCCCAGGTTCTACGCCCACGGTCACTTCCACGTGTCCGCGGTGAATCTTTTCGCGCACGATCTGCCGCAACCGCAGCTCGTACAGATCAAATCCCTCCGGCATCCGCAGCTTGAGATCCAGGAACCTGTGGTTGACGCTCTTGACGCTGACGCGCACCGCCCAGCCATCCTGCTGGGCGCGCGCTTGTGCGTAGCCGGTCATCGACAAACATTCGATTTTTTTTGTTGGTACTGGAATCGTTTGGCTCATAAGGAATCCGATCGAACATTCAGCTTTCCCGGTGCCACCGGCGCCAGCATGGCGTCGTCCGCAAACTGCAGATCGTGAAGCCGGGCATACGTTCCGCCCCGGGCCATCAATTCCGTGTGCGTTCCGCTTTCGCGAATTTGCCCGTCCTCCAAGACGAGAATCTTGTCCGCGCGGCGAATTGTCGAGAGGCGATGCGCGATTACAAACGTGGTTCGTCCAACCATCAGGTTGGCGAGCGCCTTCTGCACGAACATCTCGGACTCCGCGTCCAGCTCCGAGGTGGCCTCGTCCAAGATCAGAATCGGCGAATCTTTCAGGATCGCGCGCGCGATGGCGATGCGCTGTCTCTGTCCGCCGCTCAAGCGCGTTCCCCGTTCGCCAATCAGTGTGTCGTACTTTTGTGGGAGCTCCATGATGAAATCGTGCGCCAGCGCGGCCTGCGCTGCAGCGGTGACTCTTTCCGCGGGGATATCTGTCAACCCATAGCAGATATTGTTCCAGACCGTGTCGTGAAACAGGATATTCTCCTGCGTCACCATGGCGATCTGCTCGCGAAGCGACTTGATCGTCGCAGCGCGAACGTCGACGCCATCGATACGAATTGCGCCTGACGTGGGCTCATAAAATCGCGGCAGCAAATTCACTAACGTCGTTTTCCCAGCCCCGCTCGATCCCACAAGCGCAATCACTTCTCCGCAGCGTGCACGGAAATAAATCCGCTCGAGCACCTGAGTCGAATCGGCGTCATATGCAAAACCCACGTTCTCAAAAACGATTTCCCGCGAAAACGGCGCCAGCGATCTCGCGCCCGGTTGCTCGCTCTGCTCTTCTGCCCGGTCGAGATAGGCAAACACCTGCATGCTGGCACCCTGCGCGAGCTGAAATTGCTGATATACCTGGCCGATGCGCTTCAGCGGCATGTAGGCATTAAACATGGCAAAAAGAAACGCAATAAAAATTCCTGGAGTCATCAGACCGTGCTTGATCTGATCACGAGCATACAAAATGAGCAGCGGGATGACCAGGGCCCCCAGCAAATCCATCGTCGGCCCGGTAGCCACCGCTGCTCGCACCCAGCGCATATTTTCACGCAGCAGCCGTTGTGCCGTATGTTTGAATTTGGCGATTTCAAAATCCTCCATTCCGAAGGCCTTCACAACGCGATTTCCGCTGACCGTTTCCTGCAGGATCTGGCTGAGGTCCCCAAGCCTGGTCTGGCTGTTTTCCGAAGAGCGGCGAATCTTCTTTCCCAGTTTTCCCACCGGCACGATGACCAGAGGCACCAAAATGGCCGAGCCCAGCGCCATCTTCCAGTTCAGCACCACGATGACCACCAGAAATACCATCAGCGTGAACCCTTTTTGGAACAGGTCGGCCAGGTATTCCGAGAGCGCGATGCGCGTCCGCTCCACGTCGTTGATGGTGGTGGAAAGCAAGCGCCCCGTCGGATTGCTCTGAAAAAATCCAATCGGCTGGCGAATGATCTTGGCGTACACCTGATTCCGCAGCCTGGTCACCGCAGCTTGCCCCACGTACTGGATCTGGGTGACACCCACATACTCCGCGATGCCTTTCGCGACGTAAAGAAAGACCACCGTCAGGGCAAAAATCGTCCACACATGGTGGATACTGCGCGGAAAAAATCGGTTGAGATAGATCGTATAACCGTTGGGAAATGTCACCAGTGGCAGGGTCGAACCGACAACGGAGGGGTTAAGGACGTAATCAAATCCCGGCCGGAGCATCAGCGCCACAATACCGTCCGCCAGCGCGGTGATGGCCACCAACACCACGCCCACCGCCAGCCGAAAGGAATACGGCCGCACGTAACTCAGCAATCGCTTCCATTGCGGTGATAACAACGAAGCCACGCTCGAGGCCCCCTGATTTACCCACTTAGTACGCTATGCGCCGCGTAGCGGCGTGTCAAGTTTCCACCGCCGGTCGAACGCAGGATGGTGCGGCGTACTGGTTCGCTCACTTATCGATATCGCGGTGCACGACTTTGGCGGAAAATCCGCGCTTCGCCAGCAACTTCTTCACCGACTCCGCGAGCATTACCGAGCGGTGTTTCCCGCCGGTGCATCCGAACGCAATGGTCAGATAACTCTTTCCCTCGCGGATGTAATGCGGAATTAAATAGGTCAGCAAGCCTTCGATGCGACGCAGGAATTCCCCGGTCTGCGGAAACGACCGGATATACCGCCGCACTTTTAGGTCTTTGCCCGTGAAGGGCCGCAACCGCGGCACGAAATGTGGATTGGGTAGAAATCGCACGTCGAGAACCAGGTCCGCATCCGACGGCACGCCGAAGCGGTATCCAAAACTCACGACCGAGACCAGCATCGGCCGTTTGTCCGGATTCTTGAATCTCGCGGTGACGAAGTTGCGCAATTCATGCACGTTGAATTGCGTCGTTTCAATGACCACGTCCGCGAGCTTGCGGATTGGCGCCATCAGCGCACGTTCCTGCGACAAGCTTTCCCGTACGGAAAAATTCTTTCCCAGAGGATGCGGGCGGCGGGTCTCGCTGTATCGCCGCAGGAGGGCATCCTCGTTGGCTTCGATGAAAACAAGCGTGATGGGATGATCTTTTTTCAGGTGTTTCAGAAGGGGCGGCAATTTTTCCAGTTGCATGCCCTCGCGCGCGTCTACCAGCAGAGCCGCTCGCGCAAAGTCTCCTTCACCCGCCGCGTGCAATTCCGCAAAGATCGGGATGAGCTCCACGGGAAGATTGTCCACGCAGTAGAAGCCCATGTCCTCGAAAGCGTGTAACACGGTACTTTTACCGGAACCGGAGAGTCCGGTGAGGATGACAAGTTGCCGTGCGTCGTAAAGCGTCTGCGGCTTCACTGGTGATGCCGCTCAGCTCTTTTCCCGACGTTGGTGAGTGCTGGGAATTCTCATGTCTTCACGGTACTTCGCGACCGTCCGCCTGGTGACGTGAATGCCCGCATCATCCAGCTTCTTGGCAATCTGCTCGTCGGTCAGCGGCTTCGCGGAATCTTCCTCTTCAATCATTTTCTTGACCAGCCGCTTAAGCGTCAGCAGCGACATCCCGCCGCCCTCCGGCCCATTTACGGACTCGCTGAAGAACGACCGCAGCTCCAGCACACCTTGTGACGTGTGCGCATACTTGCTGGCCACTGCGCGGCTCACCGTAGAGGGGTGCACGCCGACCTCTTCGGCCACTTCCTTGATCATCATGGGCTTCAGCGCATCCTGCCCGTGATCGAGGAATTCGCCCTGGCGCGCGATGATCGACTGGCACACGCGCAGGATGGTGTGTTTTCGCTGTTCGATGTTCTTCATCAACTGGACCGCGGCCGTAAACCGCTCCTTTACGTAGTTGCGCACGTCGCGGTCCGCGGCATCTTTGACCAGTAGCCGCCGGTACGTGGGGCTCAGCCGGAGTTGAGGCATGTCGTCTTCATTCAAGAACGCCTGCCACTGATCATCCACTTTGCGGAAGTAGACGTCCGGCTCGACGAGGCGCGGCTCCGTCTTGTTGTAACGCAGCCCGGGCCGGGGATCGAGCTTCTTGATTACCTCCAGAGCGCGCTTCAGGACTTCCAGCGGCCGGTTTAAGGCCCGCGCGATCTCTTTCAACTGGTTCGATTGCACTTGCTTCAGATGCTCGGAAACGATCTGCTGGGCCAACGTGTTTTGCGGATCAAAGGCTTTCAACTGCCGCAGCAGGCATTCACGCAGGTCCCGCGCGCCCACTCCGATCGGGTCGAAGTCCTGTACCACGGCCAGCGCGTCATCCAGGTCATCCTGCGAATACTTTCCGTTCTGTGTCAGTTCTTCGGTGGAAGCCGTCAGATAGCCGTTCTCGTCCAGATTGCCGATGATGCTGTCGGCGATCTCCTTTACCGCGTCCGAACAGATGGTCACGCTCAATTGCCACTGGAGATGGTCGGTCAACCCGCTCGGTGAAGAGAGGAACTTTTCAAAGGAGGGCCGCTCGGAAACTTCGCGCTCTTGCGATTGACCGCCGTCCCCACCGGTATCCAGGTACTGGTTGAAGAAGGTTCCCACGTCAAACTCGTCAAAGGGATTGGCCTCGGGTTTCTCGGGAACTTTTTCTGTTTCCGCTTTCAGGAAGGTTTCGTCGCTATAGTTGTCAGTTTGCGTGGGTTCCTCGCTCTGCTCTTCCAGGACCGGGTTAGCGATCATCTCCTGGTTGATCATTTCCCGCAGTTCCAACCGGTTCAGCGCGAGGACGCTCACCATCTGCACGAGGCCGGGCGTCAGAATCTGCTTCTGCGCCACTCGGAGGTTGAGTTTGAGTCCCTGCCAGGCCATGGATGGTCCCGTGTTTCCTTTTCTAACCCTAGTTCAGGCGGAAATGATCCCCCAAATAAACGCGCCGGACTTCCGCATCGCTGCTTAATTCGTCCGGGCGGCCCTTCCGGAATATTTTCCCACTTTTCAGGATGTACGCGCGATCCGTCACACTGAGAGTTTCCCGGACGTTATGATCGGTAATCAGCACGCCAATTCCCGACTTGGCGAGATCCCGGATGGTTTCCTGAAGATCCTTGACCGTTAGAGGGTCGATTCCCGAAAAAGGTTCGTCGAGAAGAACAAAAGAAGGTTGCAGGGTAAGAGATCGCGCGATTTCCAGCCGGCGGCGCTCTCCGCCGGAAAGCGTGTAAGCCTTGCTGGTTCTCACCGTTTCGAGTCCCATCTGCACCAGGAGCTCCTCCAGCCTGTCGCGCTGCTGTTCCGGGGTCAGCGGAAGCGTTTCCAGCACGGCGAGCAGATTCTCTTCGCTGGTCAATTGGCGAAAAACGGAGGGTTCCTGAGGAAGGTAACTGATTCCACTGCGGGCCCGGAGGTACATGGGAAGATCCGTGATTTCGTCGTCGTTGAGGAGTACCCGGCCGGAGTCGGGCCGCGCAAGACCTACCAGGATATAAAATGTTGTCGTCTTGCCAGCCCCGTTTGGGCCGAGCAGTCCGACGACTTCACCCTGCCCGATCTCCAGTTCAACGTCGTCAACGACCTTACGGCCACGGTACGACTTGCTCAAATCGACGGCCTGGAGCTTCAGCATACCTCTTCACGGGCGGCCGCGGCGGAGTTGCGTCACTTCTCGACTCGGTGCCTCGTCAACGTCCGCGGACCATTTTCTGAGTCAACGATGATCGTATCATCCGCTAAAAAGAAGGTCAATTGACGACCCGTAGTGGTCCCTTCCACGGCATCGTAAATCGTGGGATTTCCGCCGCTCATAACGAATTTTCCGTCCGCAGCGCTGTATTCTCCGCGCTCGGCCGTGGCTTTCCTCGTCCCTTGCTCAACAATTACGCCGCCCGTGCCAACCGCCCGGCTGATCTGTTGGGCTCCGGCCGCCGGATTTGCCGCAGCGGATCCAATGGCCACGTTCGAATTGGGCTTCTCGGCTCTCGTAAAATATAAGTCCACCGCCGCGGCGCGCATCTTTTGCTCCGCCGCTTGCGCCACCACGTTCTTCTCCAGATGCGTGCGGCCCTCTGCGTCGCGGTAGGTCAGTGTCCCCGCCGTTACATGCCACAGCCTCGGCTTCTTCGGCCCGGGTTGCACGGCCACGGTTTCGGCCGGCAATGGCCCCGCGGCTTGGGGGAAAACAGCGCGAACATTTCCTACCGCATTCATCACCCGCTCCTCGCGCAGCAGCTCGATCGAATCCGCTTCCATCACCGAATCGCCCTGCCACAAACGCGCATGTCCCGTGTACAAAGCTCTTCCCGTTTTCGAATTCGCCTGCATCGCGTCCGCAGAAATGTTCGCTGGAAGGGCGGCAAGTTGCGCTCCGCTCCCTCCTGTCGAAAAATCGGTCGACCGAACACCTCCCTCGGCACGAATCTCTCCCGTAGTCTGGACAAAGGTGATCCGCGGCGCGTGCGTCTCCGCGGTTGTGTCGCGCGCCAGCGCCTTTCCCGTTAGCAGAACCGTCTGCGTGGCCCGGACAAACGTCGCGTGGTCCGCTTGCACACTCCGGTGGCCCTCCTTCAGTCTTACCTCTCCCTGCAGATCCATCTGCGACCATCCGCCACTCGCTAACAGGTGAGCCACTCCGCTATGCGCGGTTGCTGTCTGTAGGGGCTTGCCAGGCGCCGCCCGCTCCGTCAATACGTTGCCGGCCGCCACTAACTGTCTCGCCTTGCCCTCCTCTCCGAATTGCATTTCGAGTTTATCCGCCTGCAGTTTTGTGTGCGCAGCCTCGCTGCTCGCGGGAGGGCCCGGCGTTCCCGTTTGCCGCTCTGCATCCGTCCATTCGATACTCCCCGTCCCTAGGGTCTCCGCTCGTTTGGGCTTGCTGCCCTGGCCTTTTTTTCCATCAGCGAATTCCACAAGCAATTCGCGCGTTTGCAGCATTCTGGCCTCACCCGACGTGTCTGCTTGCGTGGTCAGCTGCACGCTACCCTTTAAGTTCATTTGTCTCGGCTGGTTTACCTTCGGCCACAGCTCCATCGTGCCGTGCTCCGCGTGGAAGTCATCTACCTCTTTTCCGGTGCGCCGCGAACCGCGCACATCTCCCGCTCCCTCGATGATCGTCAGCCACCCCTCGGGGGAAAACTGTGCCGTGATTGTCACTGCGCTCAGATTTGTCGAACCATCTGCTCCCCGAGATTCCAATTCCGGGTTTTTCCCGTCCGGCCCCGGCGTAACCACCAGTTTCTCCGCGCGGTACGTTGCGTCTAGCGAGAGAGTCAGCTTTCCCGCACTCAAATGCGCTGTGCGGGTATTCGCTTCCACCGGTCCGTACAATCGCATTGTTCGGGAGCCTCGCTCAAAATCGAGGCTCTTCCCGGTCACACGAATAGGTTCTTTCGCATTCGCACGCGCCGTCTTTTTCTCCGCGATGTCATTCCTCGGCGGTACCAGAGAAAACTGCACATCTCTCAGCAGCCGCACCGTCCCCTCTTCGGAGTGATATTCGACTCCTACGGCTTCCCCATGCCCATTCGGAAAGACGAACTTCACGGGTTGCTCCGTCCGCGCCATCCCGCTGGCGTGGCTGAAGACCACGCCGCGGGTCTCCACGTGTACTTTCTGCTGTACCGTTATCCCCCCATTTTTTGCGGCTCGCTCGGCTTCCGCCTTGCTCTCCAGGTCGATCTGCACTTCGCCGCTGCATGCCATGCTTCCGCCCTCTTTTTCGTACTGGCAGCTTTGCGTATGAATGGTGTCGTACCGCTCTCCTTTCTTTCCGAAGATCGTGATCTTCACGTCTTCCAGCAAGCTGGCCTCCTTGCCCTTGAAATCTGTGGCCTTCGACGCCTCCACCGTGAAGATCTCTTGGGTTCCTTCCATCTTCGAAAAGGTGAGCCCGTTCGAGCTGCGCGTCACACCTTGCGGAGCCGGCGGAGGCGCCTTTTGCTTTTCTCGATGAGCGACCCATTGGCGGTCCAGATACACCCCCACGGTCAGACTTGCCAGTAGCAACGCCGCCACCGCAGACCAGCGCGCATACTTCGCCGCTTCGCTTCGCTTCATGTCTTCAGTTAAACAAAATTTCGGCGGAGTGTATAGAAGATGAAATGTTCGTTCAGAAACAGGCGTGCATTAACCGGCCGACTCGGCGCTCGCCACAGGATTCGGCAAAATCCCCATATTCGCTGCGGCCACGCTGTCGCGCTTCGTATTCTTCACCAGGTACATGGCCTCATCAGCGAGGTGCAGCAATCCTTCCTTGGTTCGCGAATCCACGGGATAGGACGCCACGCCCACGCTGGGCGTCAGCCGGATGTTCAACCCTTCCGGCACAAGCCAGATGGCCTCGCGCACCAATTTATGTAAACGGCGCGCCACGTTCAACGCATTCTCTTTCGATGTCTGCGGCAGTAGGACTACAAACTCATCCCCGCCATAACGGAACGCGAAATCGATCAACCGGCAATGCTCCTTCAGCGCATTTCCGATCTCCGCCAGCAGCCGGGAGCCCACCAGGTGCCCGTGCGTATCGTTTACTTGCTTGAAATGGTCCAGGTCGATGAAAACGATCGAGAATTCGTAGTTGTAGCGCTGCGAACGGTAGATCTCCGTCTCCAGGATGAAGCCCATGTGCCGCGCGTTATAGAGCGAAGTGCAGTCGTCGGTGATGGTCAGCTCGTGAATTTTCTTGACGTGCCGGGCGTTCTCCAGGGCGATGGCCGCAAAGTCCGAAAGCGCCTCGAGCAGCTTCAGGTCCCGCGGATCGAATCCCTCCGGACCGATGCAATTGATGAGCTCGATCACTCCCAGGCAAGTGTCGCGAAACCTCACCGGCACCGCGACGATCGACTGCGTCTCGGTCTTGGTCTTCTCGTCGACCTTCGAGAAAAACCGCGTGTCCTTGGTCGTATCCGGGACCACTACGGTCTCGCCGTGCTTCGCCACCCAGCCCGCAATTCCCTGCCCCATCTTGATCCGTACGTCCTTCAGCGCCTGGGAGGCTTTCCCCACCGCCAGCTCAAAGTACAGTTCCTGCTTGGCCTCATCCAGCAGCAGCAGCGACCAATTGTCCGGGCGCAGAAATTCATCGATCTTCTCCATAATCGTGCGGAGAACTTGATCGAGTTGCAGCGAAGACGTCAGCGCCTTCCCCAACTCCTGGAAGACGGCAACCTCTCCCTTTTCCCGCTGTTCGGACGGCACCGCAGGATTGCGGCGGCGTTCGACGGCCGGAAACTGGTTTACTTCCTCCACTCGCGTTTCTTCCTCTCCCTTGCGATTCCATGCCTGGTCCTGGCAGGCGTATTATCGCCGAGAAACACAAACCCGACCGATTCTCACGAACCGTAGGGGAATCTCCGCCAGTATAGGCCCCTCCGAAAAAACCATGCAACCCAGTCGTGGTACAGGCGTGGCTATCTCGCCATCCTTAGCCCTGGCTCTCGTAGTGCCGACCTTCAGGCCGGCATTTGCACGCGGCTGGCGGCATGGCCGGTCCGCAGCGCTTCGGGAGGATTCCGTGCCGCTGCAGATCGACCGGCGCCCTCCAAGGCGGCCATTACACTCCGAGTCCGGCGTCTGCCCCGACTTGGTCGGGATGTTCACTCCTGAACTCGCTGCTAGGTACTTTATCTTCCGACCCCAAGGAGCGCAACGCGCTATCTAACTGGCCACTGAAAGCACAGGTTATACCCGTCGGGATCGCTGACGTACAACTGCTTCATGCCATAGTGCGCCACTTCGGGTTCCTTCACAGCCACACCGCGCGCGCGCAGGTGAGCGTACGCCGCATCCACGTCCGGGCAACCAAAGTAAATCGCCGTATCGTCGTGGGCAGCAATGCGAGCGGGATCAGGAACTGACGGCCGCGCGTGATCCTCGTAAGCCGTGTTTAGCATCAACTCCACGCCATTGAGCTTGAGCAGCGCCCAATCGAAGCGCTCTCCCCTAGGTTTGGAGGTGCTATCCACCTCGAACCCCAGCACATCCCGGTAAAACCCGATGGATGTTGGCATGTCGAAGACTTGCAGCAGCGGCGCCATCCCTCGAATCTCAATGGCCATGTGATCCCCCCGGTCGAATGCTTATGGTTTGGCGCCATGGCGCCGGAGCAGTTCGTCAACTTCCGCGTAACCGGATGGAAAATTGATGCCGCTTACCGACGCTCCCGCATGGAGCAGCATCTGAACAGAGTCGGGCGAACGCCTGTGCGTCCAATACGAGTCCACGCAGGCGCGTACGGCGAGAGCCAACGCCGTGCGTCCCTGGCCATCCGGCACGTCCACTGGCGCCCCGCGGTCGATGAGGAGTTTCACGGTGGCGTGTTGCGTGCGCCAAGCCGCTACGTGCAGCGCCGTGCTGTTCTTGGCCATATCGAAATAGCCGTCCCCTTCTTTGTACAGCGCGGCGACGCTCAGCCCGGGATCGAGGAGCTGCCGAACCCCATCAGTATTCCCGACGCCCGCGAACTCCGCGAGCAGCTTGCCTTCCTCTGCCACCATTTCGCGAACGAGCTGAGGTTCGAGCACCAATTGCGCGTCCACAAGAGCAAATTTCGCGCTGCGAATGTCGGCGTCCAACAGTTTCGATAGTCGAGGGTGGTGCTTCTTGATTCGCTGAACCGCCTCCGGACCACCTGACTCCCCGCTCCGGAAGGCCCTGACGAGCTCCTTGGCTTGTTTCTTGTATTGTTCGAGGCTAGGATGAGGGGGCAGTACTTTGCATCCATTACGACCTTCCTTTCGTGACTGCGCCTGGGTCAGGCTGAAAAAAGGTTCGTAACCTTCGACGTTTTGCTAGGGTGGGCAAGGCCCTTTCCACGGACTGGATGCGCCCTTCGCGCAAGTCGCCAGCCTAAGCATTTCCCATGGCCAAGTCAATCGCGCCATGGCTCTGCGGAATCACCTGCGGGCCGTTGGCGGGGCAAGCGACATTGGCGGGGTAAGCCGGGGTAAGCATTTTGCGGCGATTGCCTTTCTTTTCGGCATGGTATATATTCTTCGCGTCCAAAAGACCTACGGGCGGATAGCCCGAAAGTGAAGCCTCTAGCGTAGTCCTCCGCTGAAGTAAGGCGGTTGTGGGAGGAACCTGGAGATTCCCGCAAAACCAGCGGGGACTCCGTAGGAATCCCTGCCATTCCTGGCCGGGAGGATGTCAAAGTATTGGATTCCTCCGCATAGTCCGTTCACCGCCTACCCGATTGCCCTGACCGGGTCGGGGCGTTGGAGACCGAGGCGCCCGCCGATTCATCAAGGACAGGTTTCAGTTCATGGCCAGGGGAAATTTCGGTGAACGCCTGAAGCGCGAGCGCGAGATACGCGAAGTTTCCCTGGACGAACTCACCAAGGCCACGCGCATCAGTGCCCGTTTTGTCGAAGCGCTTGAGAATGAAGATTGGGCAAAGCTGCCCGGCGGCGTCTTCGGCCACGGTTTTGTGCGCACTATCGCGCGTTATCTGGGCCTCAGTGAAGAAGCACTCCTCGGCGAGTACGATCTTGCCCGCG
>WNGI01007674.1_pt1 | contig 11913 bp, 9 predicted proteins | sample 5400621 | NCBI WGS metagenome assembly WNGI01 (sample SAMN13153374, study PRJNA577476) | soil metagenome | isolation source: 20 cm soil or saprolite under Garry oak tree replicate 1 | place: USA:California | collected 2016-06-15
TCCCGCCAATCGGCGAGTTCGTCCGCCGTGTGGCCCAGGCGCCCGGCGAAGATCGCCTCGTTGTCGGCGCCCGGAGCCCGGCCGAGATGGCGGACGGCGCCGGGGGTGGCCATCAGCCGCGACACGATACCCGGCACCCGCACCGGGCCCAACGTGTCGTGCTCCACCACCGGGATCGTCTCCCGGGCGGCGTACTGGGGGTCGACCATGATGTCGGCGATGTTGTACATGGGGGCGATGGCGGCCCCGACCGCCTCGAAGGCGGCCGTCACCTCCTCGCTGGAGCGCTTCGCCACCCAGGCGGCGATGGCGTCCTCGACCTCGTCCTGGTGGGCGAGGCGGCCCGTGTGGTCGGCGAACCACTCCTGGGTCACCAGGTCCTCCCGGCCGACGAGGCGCACCACCCGCTCGGCCACCGACTGCGACGCCCCCGACAGCCCGAACCACCGCCCGTCCGCCGCCTGGAAACTGTTGCGGGGAACGGTCATCGGCGTGCGGTTCCCCGTCCTGCCGGGGATCACGCCGAGCTGGTCGTAGGCCAGCGCCTGGGTGCCGAACATCCAGAACAGCGGCTCGTAGATCGCCTGGTCGATGACCTGGCCGACGCCGGTGGCGTCGCGGTGGCGCAGGGCGGCCACGGTGGCGAAGGCCCCGACGCAGGCGGCCACGCCGTCGGCCAGGGCCAGTGGGGGCAGCGTGGGCGGGCCGTCGGGGTAGCCGTTGAGGTGGGCGAAGCCGCTCATCGACTCGGCCAGCGTGCCGTAGCCCGGCCGGGCGGAGTAGGGGCCGGTCTGGCCGAAGCCGGTCACCCGCACCATGACGAGGCGGGGGTTGACGGCGCGGAGGTCGTCCCACCCGAGGCCCCAGCGCTCCATCGTGCCGGGCCGGAAGTTCTCGACGAGGACATCGGCGTCGGCCACGAGCTCCTTCAGGACCGCCGCCCCCGCCGGGTCGCTCAGGGCCAGCGACACGCAGGCCTTGTTGCGGTTCACGAACAGCCACCACAGCGACACGCCGTCCTTCACCCAGCCGAAGCTGCGGAGGGCGTCGCCCTTCGGGTGCTCGACCTTCACGACGTCGGCGCCGTAGTCGCCGAGCAGCGTGGCGATGAGCGGCCCGGCCAGGAGGGTCGCCGTGTCGACGACCTTCAGGCCGTCGAGCGGCTTGGCGGTCATGACCCAGAGCCAAGCACAATGGCCGGGCCGTGCACCCACTCGTGACCGCCCTCGCCGACGTCGTCGGGGCCAGCCATGTCCTCACGGATCCGGAGCTGACCGCCTCCTACGAGACCGACTGGACCGGCCGGTTCGCCGGACGGGCGGCGGCGGTCGTGCGGCCGGGAAGCACCGCCGAGGTGGCGGCGGTCATGGCCCTGCTCCACGAGGCGGGGCGCCCGGTGGTGCCCCAGGGCGGCAACACCGGCCTCGTCGGCGGGGGTGTCCCCCTCCACGGCGAGGTGGTGGTGAGCTTGCGACGGCTGGCCGCCATCGACGCGGTCGATGTCGCCGCCGGCCAGGTCACCACCGGGGCGGGCGCCACCCTGGCCGCCGTCGATGCGGCCGCCGCCGGGGCCGGGCTGGCCTTCGGCGTCGACCTCGCCGCCCGCGATTCCGCCACCGTCGGCGGGATGGTGGCCACCAACGCCGGCGGGCTGCGCATGCTGCGCTACGGCCCGATGCGGGCGCAGACCGCCGGCGTGGAGGCCGTCCTGGCCGACGGGCGGGTGCTCTCCCACCTCGCCGGGCTGGCCAAGGACAACACCGGGTACGACGTGGCGGGTCTCCTGGCCGGCAGCGAGGGGACCCTGGCGGTGGTCACGCGCCTGCGGCTGCGACTCGTCCCCCGGCTCGAGCACCGGACGACGGGCCTGTTGGCCTTCGCCGACGCCGACGGCGCGCTGGGTGCTCTCGCCGTACTCCGGAACCGGCTCCCGCAGTCGCTCGAGGCGGCGGAGCTGTTCCTGGCCGGCGGCGTCGCCCTCGTCTGCGACCACCTCGGGCTGCCGCCGCCGTTCGGGCGGCTCGACCCCGTCTACCTCCTGGTGGAGGTGTCGGGGGCGCACGACCCGACCGAGGAGCTGGCCGCCGCCGTCGTCGACGGCGTCGGCGACCGGGCCCTCGACGGGGCCGTCGAGGCGGAGCCGGCCGGCCGGGCCCGGCTGTGGCGGTACCGGGAGGCGCACGCCGTGGAGGACACGGTGCTGCGGCTCGTGGCCCGCCTCGGCGGCAGCATCAGCTCCGAGCACGGCATCGGTGCGGCCAAGCGGGCCTGGCTCCACCTCAACCGCAGCCCGGCCGAGATCGACGTCTTCCGGGCCATCAAACGGGCCCTCGACCCCGACGGAATCTTGAACCCCCATGTACTTCTGCCGGAAGGGGACGCACGAACCGAGGCACTGGGGTAAAGAGACGCCATGCACGACTGGGGTATCTCCGAGGGCTATCACGACGTCGCCGGCCGGTGGTGCGACGTGCCGGCCGAGACGCTGGCCGCCATCCGGGACGCCATGGGCGTCCCCGCACCGGTCGACGACGGCGACGGCCCGGCCCCGCCCGGGACCTCGCCCCACGACGACCCGGTCGTGGCCTTCCGCCCCGGCCGGGCGCCGGCCGGTGTCACGGCCGGCGGGCCGTGGGAGCTCCACACCGAGGACGGTGCCGTCGCCGCCGTCGAGGCCGGCGCCGACCTCCCGCCGGACCTGCCGCTCGGCTATCACCGCCTCCGCCGTGCCGCCGACGGGGTCGAGCGGCTGCTGATCGTCTCGCCCGGCCGCTGCCACCTCCCGCCCGACCTGCGGACCTGGGGCTGGGCGGCGCAGCTCTACGCCACCCGGTCGCGCCAGTCGTGGGGGATGGGCGACCTCGCCGATCTCCGTCGCCTGGCCGACTGGTCGCGCCGCCTCGGGGCCGGCATCTGCCTGCTGAACCCGTTGCACGCCACCGTTCCCGACTTCCCCCAGGCGAGCCCGTACTACCCGTCGAGCCGCTGCTTCCGGAACCCGCTGTACCTGCGGATCGAGGAGGTGCCCGGCGCCGGCGAGGCCCGGGGGATGGGGGGTGTCCCCCCGACAACGGCGGCGGGAGCCGCCATCGACAGTGACGGAGGCTTCGACCTCGCCGCCCTCGCCGCCGAGGGCCGGGCGCTCAACGCCGATCGCCGGATCGACCGGGAGCGCGTCTGGAAGCTGAAGGGCACGGCGCTCGAGCATCTCTGGCGCCGCTTCTCCGCCGCCGGCGGCGACCCCGCCTTCGACGCCTTCTGCGCCGAGCAGGGCGAGGCCCTGACCGGCTTCGCCACCCACTGCGCCCTCGCCGAGCGTTTCCCCGGCGCCTGGGTCGATTGGCCGGCCGAGTTCCGCCGGCCCGACTCGCCGGCCGTGGCGCGCTTCGCCGCCGACCACGCCGACCGGGTCGGGTTCCACCGCTGGCTGCAGTGGCTGACCGAGACCGAGCTGGCCGCCGCCGGCGCCGGCCTCGATCTGATGCAGGACCTCGCCGTCGGCGTCGACCCGGGCGGCGCCGACGCCTGGCTGTGGCAGGACACGATGGCGCTCGGCATGCGGGTCGGCGCCCCGCCCGACGATTTCAACCGGAAGGGGCAGGACTGGAGCCTCCCCCCGTTCGACCCCTGGCGGCTGCGGCTGGCCGGTTACGACCCCTGGATCCGCACCGTCCGGGCGGGGTTGCGGGCGGCCGGCGGCATTCGGGTCGACCACGTCATGGGCCTCTTCCGGTTGTTTTGGATCCCGGTCGGGGCCAGCCCGGCCGAGGGGGCCTACGTCCGCTACCGGCACTGGGAGATGCTCGACGTCCTCGCCCTGGAGAGCCACCGGGCGGGCGCCTACGTCGTCGGGGAGGACCTCGGCACGGTGGAGGACTTCGTCCGTCACGAGCTCTACGAGCGGGGAGTCCTCTCCTACCGGCTGCTGTGGTTCGAGCCGCAGCGCCCGCCCGACTTCCCGGTTCAGGCGCTGGCCGCTGTCACCACCCACGACCTGCCGACGGTGGCCGGGATGTGGAGCGGCGCCGACCTGGCGGAGCAGCACGCCCTCGGGCTCGACCCCAACGAGGAGGGCGCCCGGGCCATCCGGGACCGCCTGGCCGACTGGAGCGGCTCCCCCGGCGACGCCGTCGCCGCCGACGTCGTCGTGAACACCCACCGCCTCCTGGCCCAGGCGCCGTCGATGATCCTGACCGCCACCCTCGACGACGCCGCCGTGGTGGAGGAGCGGCCCAACGTCCCCGGCACCGTGGACGAGCGGCCCAACTGGTCGCTCGCCCTGCCCGTCCCCCTGGAAGAGCTCGAAGAGAGCCCCATCGCCGCTGCCATCGCCGAAGCCCTGCGCCGATAGCGCCGATCGGACCGGCTAGCCCGACGGGCCGGCGGAACGGGTCTCCGGTTGGGGCGTGCCGTGCTCCTCGGGGACCTGGCCTTGCTCGAAACGCTCAGTGCCCGTGCCCGTCGTCCGGGTCGGGTTTTCGAGGGGCATCCCGAGCACGGGGGTCGTGGTGCTGGAGGTCGGCGTGGGGGTCGACGCCGTCGTGGCCGCAGGGGTCGGCGTGGATGATGGCGGTGACGAGGCGGGGAATGTCGTGGAGGAGGCGATGGCGGGCGTCCTCGGTGATGCGGTGGGCGGCGGCCAGGCTGAGGTCGCCGTCGACGACGACCTCGGCCTCGGCGTGCAGGCGATGGCCGATCCAGCGGACGCGGAGCTCGCCGACGCCGACGACGCCGTCGACACCGGCCAGCACTCCCCGGGCCTGCTCGGCCAGGGCGGGGTCGACGGCGTCCATGAGGCGGGCCACGACGTCGCCGGCGGCCTCCCGCAGCACCGAGACGATGAGCACGGCGATCGCCAGACCGGCGATCGCGTCGGCCCGGTCGAACCCCGCCGCCACACCGATGGCGCCGGCGAGGACCCCGAGGGAGCTGATCCCGTCGGTGCGGGCGTGCAGCCCGTCGGCCACGAGCGCCGCCGAACCGATCTCCCGCCCGACCCGGATCCGGTGGCGGGCCACGAGCTCGTTGCCGGCGAAGCCCACCAGGGAGGCGGCGACGACGGCGCCGAGGTAGTGGACCGACGACGGGTGCAGCAGCCGGTCGATCGCCTCCCAGGCGGCGATGACCGCCGACACGGCGATCATGGCCACCACGGCGCCGCCGGCGAGGTCCTCCGCCCGGCCGTAGCCGAAGGGATAGCGGGCGCTCGGGAGGCGACGGCCCAGGGAGAAGGCCAGCCACAGCGGCAGGGCGGTGAAGGCGTCGGCGAAGTTGTGGAACGTGTCGCTGAGCAGCGCCACCGACCCGCTGGCCAGCGCCACCACCAGCTGGACCACGGCGGTGGCGGTGAGCCCGAGGAGCGAGACCCACAGCGCCCGCACGCCCCGCTCGCTCGACTCCAGCGCCGAGTCGATCGACCCCGAGGCGTCGTGGCGGTGGCGGGTGAACAGCGACCGCACGAAGCCGTGCCCCGCATGGTCGTGGTCGTCGTGGTCGTGGTCGTCGTGGCCGTGGTCGTCGTGGGGGTGCCCGGGCGGCTCAGCCACGGCGGGCGAGGACGGCACCGGCCACGGCACCGAAGGCGAGGTGGTCGGCCACCTGGGGCCCGACGGGCAGGGCCCGGATCAGCGGCCAGCGGCGACCGGCCGGGCCGTGGGCCAGGAGACCGAGGTCGACGACGGCGATCGCCGCTCCGGCGGCCACACCGGCGACCAGGGGCGAGAGCGACGTCCGGCGGACGGCCACGGCCAGGACGGTACCCCACCCGAGCGAGACCGCCACATGGGCCAGCCCGCCGGCGGCGAGGAGCGCCCCGGGGTCGGCATCGGCCGGCAGCAGAAGGTTCCCGGCGGCCCGGGCGGCGGCCAGCGGATCGCGGCCGGTGAGCAGGGCGTGAGCGGTGGACGGAAACCCGGACAGCACGCCGGCCACCGCCCCGGCGGCCAGGCCGCGGCGAAGCACCGCTGCCACTCCGGCAGCCGGCGGTTTGCCTTTCGCCGACATTGGGTAGCAATCGGCCGCTTTACGGCCTTTGACCGGATTGTTCCTATCTGCAGACTGTGAATAGCGGAAGGCACGACGCTGCACGTCTTCCTCCTCCTCCGCCTTCCGGCGTCGCCAGTAGCGGCGAGTGTGGCGCGCCACGCCGTGGCGGGCCTCGAGCCGTTCCTCGATCCGGGTGTGGCCGAAAACGCCGAGCTGCTGGTCAGCGAGCTGGTGACCAACAGCGTGTGCCATGCCGGCCTCCCGTCGGAAGCCTCCATCGAGTTCAGCGTCCGCGCCTCCCCCGAGGTGCTCATGGTCGAGGTGGCCGACGCCGGCCACGGCTTCGGCAACATGACGCCGGCCAAGCCCCGGGTCGTGGCCGGCTCGGCCAGTGCTTCGGGATGGGGCCTGTTCCTCGTCGACCGCATCGCCGACCGGTGGGGGGCGGTCCAGGTGGACGGCGAGACCCGCGTCTGGTTCGAGCTCCGGCCCGGGGCGCAGCCGGTCGCGTTCGCCTCCGGGGCCGCGGTCGCCGGCTGACGAACCCCGACGACCCAGCCCCTACTTCGGCGTCGACAGCGACAGGGCGAAGTCGCCGTCGGGATCGGTCCACAGGTCGAGCAGCCGCAACCCGGCCGCCGTCAGCTCGCCGGTCAGGCCGTCGGGGCGGAACTTGGCGGAGATCTCGGTCCGCATCTCCTCCCCGGCGGCGAAGCGCACCGACAGGTCGAGGCCGGCGACGGTCACGGTCTGGTCGATCGCCGACCGCAGCCGCATCTCGATCCATTCCCGGTCGGTGTCGAACAACGCCACGTGCTCGAACCGGTCGGGGGCGAAGTCGGCGTCGAGCTCCCGGTTGAGCCGGTGGAGGAGGTTGCGGTTGAAGGCCGCCGTGACGCCGGCGGAGTCGTCGTAGGCCGCCTCGAGGCGCGCCACGCTCTTCACCAGGTCGGTCCCGAGCAGGAAGGTGTCACCGGGCTCCAGGTTGGCGCGGACCTCGGCCAGGAACACCGCCCGCTGCTCCGGCGTCAGGTTCCCGATGGTGCTGCCGAGGAAGGCGATCATGCGGCGACCGCCCCCCGGCAACAGTCCGAGATGACGCTCGAAGTCGCCGACGACGGCGTGCACGGCGATGCCGGGGTACTCGCCGGAGACGGCCACCGCCGCCGACTTGAGCGTCGACTCGTCGACGTCGAACGGGACGAAGCGCCCGAGCGCGCCCCGCCGGTGGAGGGCGTCGAGGAGGATCCGGGTCTTCTCCGACGTGCCCGAGCCCAGCTCGATCAGGGTGTCGGCGCCGGACCGCTCGGCGATCTCGTCGGCCCGGGCCACGAGGATCCCCCGCTCGGTGCGGGTCGGGTAGTACTCCGGGAGGCGGGTGATGGCGTCGAAGAGGGCCGATCCCTCCTCGTCGTAGAAGTACTTGGAGGCCAGTTCCTTCGGCGTGGCCTGCAGGCCGCGGGCGACGTCGCGCCGCATCTCCGCGGCCAGGTCGCCGCTGTCGAGACCGACCGTCAGCTCGTTCGGCGGGCCGGAGATATCAGACATCGCGGGCGCACCGGAAGCCGGCGAAGATCTGGCGGCGGATCGGGTAGTCCCAGTTGCGGAACGTCGCCCGGGCCACCAGCGGGGACGTCGCCCAGGATCCGCCCCGCAGAACCTTGTAGTCGGAACCGTAGAACACCTCGGAATACTCCTTGTAGGGGAAGGTGACGAAGCCGGGGTAGGCGGTGAAGTCGGACGAGGTCCACTCCCACACGTCGCCGATCATCTGCTCGACGCCGTAGACGCTGGCGCCGTCGGGGTAGGCGCCGACCGGCGCCGGGCCGAAGTGGCGCTGGCCGAGGTTGGCCGACAGCGGCGAGGCGCCGGTCGCGGCCTTCTCCCACTCGGCCTCGGTCGGAAGACGCCGGCCGGCGAAGCGGGCGTAGGCGTCGGCCTCGTACCAGCTGACGTGCTGGACGGGCTCGTCGAGGGGCAGGTCGAGGCGCCGGCCGTAGCGCAGCACCGACCACGACCTGCCGCCCTCCGACCGCCAGAACTGGGGGGCGACCAGCCCGGCTTCCGTCCGCTGCGCCCACCCGGCGTCGGCCCAGAAACGGGGCTCGTCGTAGCCGCCGGCCTCGACGAAGGCCAGGTACTGCCGGTTGGTGACCGGGACGCTGTCGATGAAGAACGGTCCGACGTCGACGACGTGGGCCGGGCGCTCGTTGTCGTAGGCGAACGGCTCGAAGTCGGTGCCCATGGTGAACGGGCCGCCGGGGACGAGCACCTCGGCGGCCGGCCGCGGGCGGCCGGGCGGCGCGGGAACGGCGCTGGTCGGATAGGGCGAGGCCATCAGCTGCAGCGTGGCCAGCATGGTCTCGTCGTGCTGGTGCTCGTGCTGGGCCACCATCCCGTAGACGAAACCGTCGGTCAGCAGCCCCGGGGGCGCGGGGGTGCTCCCCGCAATGGACGGGGCGGGGTCGAGCTCCACCTTGTCGAGCACGTCGAGCACCCGGCCCCGCACCATGCCGACGTGGCGCCGGGCCTCGGCCGGGCCGAGGATGGAGAGCTTCGCCCGCTCCCGGCGGGCGTGGCGGAAGGCGTCGTAGACGTCGTCGTGGGCCGGGTCGATAGGCCGGGTGCGGGCCACCGTCCGCAGCAGCCACAGCTCCTCGTAGTGGCCGACGTGGGCCAGGTCCCAGACCAGGGGCGACATCAGCGGGGAGTGCTGGGCCAGCAGCTCCTCGTCGGAGAGGGGATCGAGCAACCCGAGGGACCGGCGCCGGGCGCCGTCGAGCGCGTCGGCGAGACCCTGCTTGAGATCGCCCATAGCCGCCCTTCCTACCCCGGGGTCCCAGGCTGGAATCCCCTACCAGGTGAAGTTCAACCAAACGCCGGCAGACGTTGTTCCAGCTCCAGCAGCGGCGCGAGCAGGTCGCCGCCGTCCGTGAACCGCCGGATGACCTCGGCCGCCTCGATGACCGGCACCGGCCCGCCCGCCGCGGCCGCCTCGACCTCGCTCCAGTGCAGCGGGGCGGAGACCGTCGGCCGGGGCCGGGCCCGGAGGGAGAACACCGACACGGTCGTCTTGTGCTCGTCGTTCTGGCTCCAGTCGATGAGGATCTTCCCCCGGCGCAGCTCCTTGGCCATGTTGGACACCACCAGCTTCGGCTGCGCCCGCTCGCCGACCTGGGCCAGCGCCCGGGCGAAGGCCTTCGTCTCGTCGTAGGTGGCCGGCGTGTTGAGCGGGGCGTAGAGCTGGAGGCCCTTGCTGCCCGACGTCTTCGGATAGCAGGCCAGCCCGAGCCCGTCGAGCGCCTCCCGCAGCCACAGCCCCACCTCGGCGCATTCGGCGAAGGCGGCCGGCTCGCCGGGGTCGAGGTCGAAGACGACCATGTCGGGGGTCCACGTCTCGTCGGGGTCGCCGGTCGACCCGGCCGCCCGGTGCAGGGCGGTGTGGAGCTCCAGTGAGGCCAGGTTGGCCACCCAGATGAGGGTCGGCAGGTCCTCCACCAGGCAGAAGTTGATCGTGCGGCGGTTGTGGCCGCTCCACACCGGAGCCACCTGCACCCATGGCGGGCGGTGCGACGGGCACTGCTTCTCGTAGAAGTATCCGGAGTCGACGCCGTTGGGGTAGCGCTTGAGGGTCAGCGGCCGGCCCCGCAGGTGGGGGAGCAGGGCCGGGGCGATCCGGCTGTAGTAGTCGATGACCTGGCCCTTGGTGAACCCCGCCTCGGGATAGAGGACCTTCTCCAGGTTCGACAGCTTGAGCTGCCGGCCGTCGATCTCGACGAGGGTCACTCGGAGGCGGCCTCGGTATGCGTCGGGGGAGCCTGGTCAAGCCGCCCAGCCTTGGCGGCGGCCAGTGACGCCTCCAGCGCGGCCATGAGGTCGACCACCTTGGCCGGCTCCTCGGCGGCGGGCTGGGCCACGATCTCCTGGCCGGCGGCCTTCTGCTCGATCAGAGCCTCCACCCGCTCCCGGTACTCGTCGCGGTACTTCTCGGGCTCGAAGTCGGTCGAGAGCGATTCGATCAGCTGGCGGGCCATCTTCAGCTCCCGCTCCGACACCTCGCTGTCGGGCCCGGGAAGCCCGTCGAGTGACTCCGCCGGGACGACCTCGTCGGCGAACAGGAGCGTTTCCAGGCACAGCACGTCACCCATCGGCCGGATGGCGGCCAGATACTGCTTGGTCCGCAGCACCATCCGGGCGATCGCCACCTTGTTCGACTCCTTCATGGCCGACAGGAGCAGCGAGTAGGCCTTGCCCGCCCCCTTCTCCGGCACGAGGTAGTAGGGCCGCTCGTAGTGGACGGGGTCGATCTGGTCGAGGTCGACGAAGTCCTCGATGTCGATGGCCCGGGTCGCCTTGGGGTCGAGCCCCTCGAGCTCCTCCGGCGTGATGATCACGTAGCGGTCGGGGGAGATCTCGTAGCCCTTGACGATCTTCTCGTAGGGGACCTCCTCGCCGGTCTCGGCCGACACCCGCTTCTGGCGGATGCGGGCCCCCGTCCCCTCCTCCAGCTGGTTGAACCGCACGTCCTTCGGAGAGACGGCGCTGAACAGCTTCACCGGCACGTTGACCAGCCCGAAGCTGATCGCCCCACTCCATATGGCCCTAGGCATTGGTTGAGTTTCCCACCTCTCTCACGACTTCCCTGGGGTCGGCGTCTTCCCGCTGGCCCTTGTAGGACGGGTGTCTCAGGATCCCGACGCCCGTCCACTCCGTGAACGCCACCTCGACGACGAGTTCGGGCTCCACCCAGATCGCCTCCTTGAGGCGGGGCTTCGGCTCCGGGTCGAACGGGGACATGTCGCGTCGGAGCGGGTCGAGCAGCCGCAACAACCGCGACAGCTCCGCCTCCGTGAACCCGGTGCCGACCCGCCCGGCGAAGCAGAGCTTTCCATCGTCTTGATAGACGCCGAGGAGGAGCGCACCTAATCGGCCCCGCGACCCTTCCCCGGGCAGGTAGCCGCCGACCACGAAGTCCTGGGCGAGGTGGTTCTTGACCTTCAGCCACTGCCGGGTGCGCACGCCCGGCTCGTAGTGCGAGTCGAGCCGCTTGGCCACGACGCCCTCCAGCCCGGCCTGGCTTGTGGCGTCGAGGAGCGCCAGCCCCTCGCCGGGGTGGGCGGCGGGGGTGTGCCAGGTCGGCCCGGCGAGGTTGAGCCCTTCCAGCAGCCGGCGTCGCTCCGAGTACGGCAGGCCGGTGGTGGGGTGCCCGTCGAGCCAGAGGAGGTCGAAGAGGGCGTAGGTGATGGGCACGTCCTGGCGGAGGCGGCGGATGGCGCTCTCCGACTCGACGTGCATTCGGCGCTGGAGGCGCTCGAAGCTGGGCCGGCCGGTGGCCGGGTCGAGGGCCACGATCTCTCCGTCCAGGATCACCTCGGTGACGCCGAGCGCCCGGCCCAGCTCCCGCAGCTCGGGATAGCGGTGGGAGACTTCCCGCCCGCTGCGGGCCTCGAGCCGGATCCGTCCGCCGGAGACGTAGGCCAGCGCCCGGATGCCGTCCCACTTCACCTCGAACGACCACTTCGCCTCGTCCTTGGGGATCTTCTCCGCCGGCGAGGCCAACATCGGCCGCCAGCCCTCGGGCATGGGCTCCCGCGCCGGGTCCTCCGGAGGGTCCATCCGGTGGATCATCCACTGGTTCTCCCGGGTCTGGAACAGCACGTAGCGGCCCCGGGCCCGCTCCCCGTGGAGCACGACCATGACCTCCCGGTCGCTCCACTTCTCGGTCTCGTAGGTGCCGGTGTCCCAGATCGTCATCTTCCCGGCGCCGTAGTGGCCTGCCGGGATGTCTCCCGAGAACTCCAGGTACATGAGCGGATGGTCCTCGGTGTGGACGGCCAGGTGGTTCTGCTTCGGGTCGGGGGGGATGCCCCGGGGCACGGCCCAGCTCGCCAGTACGCCGTCGCGCTCGAGCCGCAGGTCCCAATGGAG
>WNGI01004980.1_pt1 | contig 11912 bp, 12 predicted proteins | sample 5400621 | NCBI WGS metagenome assembly WNGI01 (sample SAMN13153374, study PRJNA577476) | soil metagenome | isolation source: 20 cm soil or saprolite under Garry oak tree replicate 1 | place: USA:California | collected 2016-06-15
CGGCTGATGAAATCAAGATCGCGCATGCGATCGAGCGCGTAATTGCGCGTGTCCCGGGACGCGGTGCGATCTGTCCAGGGCGACAATCTATTTGGGCTCTTAACCAAACCGGCGAGAGTCGCGCATTCCGCGAGCGACATCTCGCGCGCTGATTTACCGAAGTAACCGCGCGCCGCTGCTTCCGCGCCATAGAGGCCGCCGCCGAAATAAATCCGGTTCAGATAAAGCTCCATGATTTTTTGTTTGCCGAAATTCTCCTCGATTCGGCGCGCCAGAAAAATTTCCAGCAGCTTGCGGCGGAATGTTTTTTGAGTGAGCGCAAAACTGTTACGCGCCAGTTGCTGCGTGATCGTGCTCCCGCCCTGGCGGACGTGACCGGCCGTAAAATTTTTCAGCGCGGCGCGGATGATTCCGAAGAAATCGTAGCCACCGTGCTGATAGAATTTTGCGTCCTCAACCGCGACGACGGCGTTGACGAGGTCGCGGGGCAACTGATCGTACGGCACCGTCTCGCGGTTCTCGACGTAGATCTGGCCGAAGATCTTGTCGTTTCGATCGAGAATCACGCTTGCTGATTCCATTTGTTCGAGTTTGCCCAGATCGAACGTCGCCGCCTGGCTGTTGAGGTCGGAAGCAAGAATGGAAACGTAAACCGCAAAGCCAACGAAGAGCACCGCGACGATCCCGAGCGGAACGCAAAATTGCGGCCGAGCATACCAGGGAGGCCGAAACCGATAGCCCGGCGGCGGTTTGAGGTACGTAACTGGCATCCTAAAGGGGTGGGAGCAAAGGAATCAGTGGCGAAGCGTAGGTGCAAGTCCAATCAAAAGCCAAGTCGAAGAAGACAAAAGCAAATGCTTAATGCTCAACGTCCATGTCGAATTCAAACCGCAATATTCTCTGTTTATTGGACGTTGCGCGTTAGACGTTGGACGTTTTCCAGTTGCAGACTGAACTCGTCCAATTCATTCGCGAAACAATTCGAGCGCGTGGCCCGCAATCGTTCGCCTGGTTCATGCAACAGGCGCTTTATCGTCCCGAGCACGGATATTATTCCTCTGGCCGGTGCGCGATTGGTCGCCGCGGAGATTATTTCACAAATGTGAGCGTCGGCCCGGTCTTTGGGCAATTACTGGCCGCTCAATTCGCGGAAATCTGGAAGCAACTCGGTGAGATCGACAACTTCGTCCTTGTCGAGCAAGGCGCGCATCACGGCGAATTTGCATGCGACGTGCTTGAATCCGCGCGCAAAGATTACCCGGACTTTTTCGCGGCTTTGCGCTACCGAATCATCGAGCCGTTTCCGGTCTTGCAGGATCGCCAATCGGAAACACTCGCGGGATTTGAAGGCAAAATCGAATGGCGTGAATCAATCGATGCGCTCGAGCCATTTGTCGGAGTTCATTTTTCCAATGAGCTTCTCGATGCCGTGCCGGTGCACCTGATTGCGTCGGTAAAAACCAAAACTGGATCAACCGATTGGCTGGAAAAATTTGTCACCCTGAATGGCGACAATTTCGCATTCCTCCATCAGCCGATTGACAATCGAAAGCTGCGAGATCATTTGCAAAAATTGCCCGCTTGTCCCGCCTCTTATGAGACCGAAATGAATCTCGCTTCGCTCGATTGGATTGAGAATGTTTCGCGCAAGCTGGCGCGCGGTTACGTCATCATAGTCGACTACGGTTATCCGCGTGACGAATTTTACGCACCGCACCGATCTGCGGGAACGCTCCAAGTTCGGGCGCAACACCGTCTTCTCGCTTCGCCATTTGAACAAATCGGCCATGCCGACATCACCGCGCATGTCGACTGGACAAGTATTGCTGAGCGTGCCGCGGCGTGCGGTCTGCAAGTTAAAGGCTCCACCGATCAACATCACTTCATCACCGGAATATTTTCCGAACTGGGCCGCGATTCGCTGTGGCAAGATGTCGATTCAAAAACGAAGCGCGGACTGCAAACGCTGCTGCATCCAGAAATGCTTGGTCGAAGCCTCCAAGTTCTCGCACTGGCAAAAAATGTCGATCTTGCCCCACCGCTGGCGGGTTTTAAATTCGGCTGAGAACCACGTGGGCTGCCAGGCACTCCTCGTGCGCTTCTTTTCATCGTCGCAGTTGACTTTGAGAAACCGCTAAGTCTCCCACCGGCGGACCCGGATCATGTCTTCACGACAACAATGTCGCCGTACGTGCTCTCGACGATGGAACGCAATTCGGACTGCTCGCCCGGGGGAACTTTAAATTTGTCGAGCGTCTGTTGAAGGTCATCCATAAACGCAACCCATTCCTGTGGCGTGATATTGAGTTCGCGATGAGAGTCGGCCATAGAACGCCCGGTATATTTCTGCGGGCCGCCGGCTGCCCAACAGACCATTTCCGTGACGAGGTACTTGAAGCCAGCGGGCGGCACCTTGTGGTGAGCTTCGTTGACTGCAGGATTCGCGTTCAGACGGGCGTCGGTCATGACCCGATCGATCAAGTCATCAACAACAGTCGCAATGCTGTAGACACCGCCGAGGCGCTCATAGAGCGTGGGCTGAGATTGTTGCTGGGCTGACATACGTATTTCCTTTTTTGATGGGAAGTTTCTCGGTGAGGATTAGCTGGATTTCAAATTTCAAACTGCACCACTATCCAAGGTTTGACGAATCGGAAATATCGGGCTTTTACCGATCGCGCCGACAGTGTGTAATGCCGTTTCGACGTGCGACCAAGGTCTCATAGACGATCAAACCGCCCTCGCTGAATACTCGATCAACATCATTTCATCACCGGAATCCTGTCGGAATTGCTTCGTGATGATCTGCCGGAAGACGCAAAGACGAAGCGCGCGCTACAAACGCTTCTGCACCCAGAAATGCTCGGTCGAAGCTTTCAAGTTCTGGCACTGGCAAAAGATGTCGATCTTGCCGGACCGTTTGCGGGTTTCAAATTTGCTCGAGAACCGCGCTCCACGCTCGGTCTCGATCGCCCGAATCCGTGTTAGGTCCTCTAGACACGGGCCTGTGCGCCGTCCCTAACGCGTTCCACAGGGACGCGGCTACAGCAGAATACGTAACCCCTACGTTCTCTCTGTTTTAAAAACTTCGCGGGCGCTCTCCAACCGCTTGGCGTCCACCAGGTCGCATTGTTCCCGTGCACGTTGCTGCAGCCGCGCGTAATCCACGCCGCGCAGTGATGCGACGTTTTCAGATGCGGCTTCGAGAGCGCTCCAGAGGGCTTCTTTGCCGGTGATGCCGATAAGGAGGGCTTCGAGTGCATCCAGCAACCCCATCTGATCCTTCTCGGAATCACTTACTCGAACTTTCATGCGGGCGAACTTCTCCGCCATCCATGCTCCAGCTTTTCGGACGGCGCTCTCCTTCGCGTCGACTTTTTTTATTAGCTCCTGCAGGCTCCTTTGGTCCGCATCGATTTCCTTGCGCAGGTTCTCGAAAAATTGTTCGAGAGACTTTCCCTCGAACGTCTCGATCAAATGATCGACCAACTCCAACGCTGCCACAGAGCCAGCGTGATGGTCCTTCAAATAGGTCGTTAGGTTTTGATTGCTCATGTTCGTGAAGTTACCTCTCCTTTTTTCTCATCGCGCGTCCCATCGCGAGATAAAGCTTTTACTTTTCGCGTTGGTCTCGGGACAGCGACAACCTGTTGTCACAGGAACGTAACAATAAAGCATTGAGAAGTGTCTCGCCGGTAGTGTATTGTCTAAGTTTCCTGTGCACGCGCCCTCGAAGAGTCTGTCTTATTATTAACGGCCGGATAACGGGTCTTAGCGATGAAAAGTATCTCGGTGCAGTTGGAGACAGCGGAGAATCAGTCGCGCGCGGCGCGTGCTGGCGATTGGAATCTGCCATTCGATTCGCGGACGGTCGTGATCGGTCTGCTGGTGTTCGCCGCGTATTATCTTGGCGCGAAGATCGGATTTGCGCTGACTTTCCGACCGCATCCAGTTTCAGTTCTTTGGCCGCCCAACTCGATTTTGCTGGCAGCGCTTCTCCTGACGCCCGTCCGCATTTGGTGGGTGCTACTGCTGGCTGCATTTCCGGCGCATCTGGCGGCGCAGCTGCAAAGCAACGTTCCGCCCACGATGATTCTGTGCTGGTTCATTAGCAACTCGTGCGAAGCACTCATTGGCGCGGGTTGTGTCCGGTATCTGATAGATCGTCCGGTGCGGTTCGATCGCCTTCGCAACGTCGGAATTTTTTGCTTCTTCGCTGCGTTTCTGGGGCCTTTTCTTTCTTCCTTTCTGGACGCGGCCTTCGTCGTTATCAATCACTGGGGGCAAGACAGCTATTGGCAAGTCTGGCGAATCCGATTTACTTCTAACGTTTTAACTGCGCTAACCCTCGTGCCTTTTATTGTGAGCTGGAGCGCGGAGGGAATCGCCTGGCTGGGTAAGATTCGTCGCTCGAGATTTCTCGAAGCCGGTCTCCTTCTGCTTGGTCTGCTTTCGGTTAACACCATCGCTTTCTATAAATTTGCACCAACCGCAGATTCAGCGCTGCTCTATTTGCCGTTACCATTTTTAATATGGGCAGCGGTGCGCTTCGGCTCACGCGGCGCGAGCGCGGCCATTTGCACAGTGGGGTTTCTTGCGATATGGAGCGCCGGCCACGGGTATGGGCCATTTTCGACAAGATCCGCAGAAGAAAATGCGCTTTCGATTCAAATGTTTTTGATCGTTATGTCGGTCCCGCTCATGCTTCTTGCCGCCGTCATAGAAGAGCGTAGCAAAGGGGAGACGACACTCCGCGAACGCGAGGAGCGTATCAGCCTCGCAGCCGAATCAGCGGATCTGGCGTTCTGGACCATCAATTTCGAGCGGAAGGAGTCGTGGATGAGCGACAATGGCCGCGCCATTTTCAATTTCGGGCCGGACGAGCCCTTGTCCCGCGAGCTATTTCTCTCCCGCGTGCATCCGGAAGACCGAAACGCCGTCGACGAAGCCATTGAGAGTGCACGAGCCTCGTCGCAGACATTTGAATTTGAATATCGTTTGCTGCGACCCGACGGCGAAACGCGCTGGCTCATCTCACGCGGCCGTTATGGGTACAACGATCGCGGCGGAATCCGCGAACTGATTGGCGTCGCCATCGACGTCACGGCGCAAGTCAAAGCCAATCTCCAGCTGCGACTGCAGCGCGAGGAGATGGCGCACTTGAGCCGGGTGTCGTCTATGGGCGAGCTAACCGCTTCGCTCGCGCACGAACTCAATCAACCCCTCTCCGCCATTGCCAGCAACGCGGCGGCCGGAAGACGATTCCTGACGCAGGGTTCCCCCGAACCGAAAATGTTTGAAGAGTTGCTCGCCGATGTTGCGGCTGATGCCCGGAGAGCGAGCGACATCATTCACGGGATTCACGATTTCGTGCGCAAGAGGGAGGGAACAAGGCGCCTAGTAAATTTGAATGAGATCATCCAGGAGGTCCTGCGACTGCTGCATTCCGATTTGCTGGGACGCGCTACGTTCGTCGAGAAGCAACTCGATCCGAGTCTTCCGTCGGTCGACGCCGATCCGGTGCAGTTGCAGCAGGTCTTGTTAAATCTGTTGATGAATTCACTCGAAGCGATGCACCTGACGTCGACGGAGAAACGTCGAATCCTCATTTCCACAAAATGCGAAGCAGATTCTGTCGTAACCAGTGTGCGCGATTACGGCAGCGGACTTCCGGAAGAAGATATGGATAAGGTTTTCACACACTTTTATTCGACGAAGCCAAACGGAATGGGAATGGGTTTGACGATTGTGCGCTCTATTATCGAGGCGCATGGAGGGAAGTTGTGGGCGGAAAATGTCGATGAAGGTGCTCGCTTTTTCTTTGCCCTGCCGGTCACACGAAACTCTGAAACTCGCGAGGTCGCTTGAGAAACGCCAACAAGCTTGTGTGCGTGGTGGACGATGATCAATCGGTGCGCCGCGGTTTAGGGCGTCTACTTAAGTCTGCTGGGTATGCGCCAGAGACATTTTCTTCAGCCGAAGACTATCTGGCGCGAGAAATCTTCGAAGGTTCGATCTGTCTTGTTCTGGATGTACGAATGCCGGGATTGAAGGGTCCGGGGTTACAAGAAGCGCTCGAGAAGCGAGGCGCTTGCGAACAGATTGTTTTCCTTACCGGCCATGGCGACGTGCCGACTGCCACTCGGGCGATGAAAAAGGGCGCCGTTGATTTTCTGACGAAGCCTTTTGACGACGAGGAACTGATTGAAGCCGTTAGACGTGCTTTGGAACGTGCTGAGAAACAATTGCGCAGACGCGGGGAAAGACGGGAAGCGCGCGGACGCGTCGATAAATTGACGCCGCGTGAATTCGAAGTTTTTCGCTTCGTGATTATGGGTCTTTTAAACAAACAGATCGCTGCGGAACTGCACACTGCCGAGAAGACGATCAAAGTTCATCGCGGCCGCGTCATGCAAAAGCTCGGTGTCACTTCCGTGCCTGATCTCGTGCGCGTCTCGGAGCGCGCCGGCATCTCGCCGGCCCGCAAGCCCGCATAAGACTAAGGTCCATCAGACTAAGGTCCACTACCCTGCCGACTTGTCGGGGCTAATATGTGGCATGATCGCTACGTCCCACATTGAAAATGGGGCGGTCGCGCAAATGCGCATGACGCCCAGTGAAAAGCCTTCCTCGGAAGTTGTTTGCCTGGTGGATGATGATCCCATGGTGCTCAGATCGACCGGCCGTTTACTCGTCTCAGATGGATTCGCCGTGCGTCCGTTTAATAAAGGCGAGGATTTCATTGCCTATGTCGCGTCACACGACGTGCCGCTCGTCGTGCTGGACATTTGGATGGAAGAAATGACCGGCTTGGAAGTCCTGGCGCGGCTATGCGATATATCGCCGCAGACCCATGTGATCGTGATCACAGGACACGAAGATGCCGCCGCGCGGCTCACCGCGACGCAAATCGGCACAGTCGCTTTTTTGATTAAGCCTTTTGATGACGAACAATTTCTCGAGATGGTTCATCGCGCGCTCGGCCACCCGCCTGACACGACGCGCTTGATCAAGCGAGGAGCTCATAGCTCGCTCTAGCCGCATTCGAGGCTGGATGTTTACTGCTCCCTCATTGGACCAAGCTCCCGATAGGAAGAGACCGCCAGCCCTGCGAAAATTACTCTTCCGACGAGAAAAACGGAAAGAAACTACATTATGACAAAATTAACCTTGGAACACCAGCGCCGTAAAGTAATCCAGGTGGCCCGACGTCGCGCACACCGCAAGCACCTGCGTGCCGCCTTTTGGAGGACCCTCATTTGGCCGCGTCGCGCGCTGAGGGTGTCAACTCTCGTCGACGATTCCGCCAAAGCCTTTGGTGGGAACCCTCCCGCGCCACCGGTACTGGCACCGTTAGACATGGCAATTGGCTTTGGTGAAAGATTCACGTTTGGGGATCCACGGTGGTGAATCTGTTGCCGGAGCGCGGCGTAGGTGTGGATTTGGGGGACGACCCGCCACTGTGGACACGGGATGTAATCTCTCAACGCCCTCGGTTCCTATTCACTCATGTCAAGCAACTGGCAGCCATCATCGCAGCGCTGGGCTGCCTCTTCGCCGCGCTATGGTTCGGCGTCTCAACGTACCACGCACCACGGCCAAGCTACCCGTACTACGATACGCAAAAGCCGGTGCTGCCGTGGAGCGAGCCCACGCCACTTGAAGGCAATCACGACAGAGGAGGAGAGTACAGATGAACATTCCAGATCAGCCAATTGCCATGTCTCACAAAATCCACACCTACACCGACTTCTGGCGACAGGTTCACGACGACCTGTGGATCCAACATCCCGAATGGGTCGAGCCAAATGGCGAATCCCCCAAGTGTGATTCTTACGAGGCGCGCCTCACGGAACTGCTCGACACTTTCACGCAAACGGGATCCAACGAGTCTATCGCTGCTATTCATCGCGCCCTCGAACAGGGGACTGGAAGGTAAAGATTTATGGAATATGTTTTACTGCCAAGTTTTCTACTTCTTGTTCTGTCTGGGCATCACCTACTTAGGAGGCTGGGTTCTCGTAGTTACGCGAGGTAAATGACCAACGACACATCTACCTTATTTACAAACGACAACACGCTGGCCGTGGTTGAGATCAGTCATCCAGTTATCGATGGAAAGGACCTGGTCTACAACTATAAGCTAATCGAAGGCACGATGCCCAAGGCAGGTGGCGCAACGGCGTTGTTCATCGATTGGATCGGTGCAGGCGGTGGTGTTGGCGCTGGCTTTCACGGCGCAGGGGCCGGTTGATGCAAAATCGAAAGGAGATACGAACATCCCATCGGGCTGCGCATTGTTCGGATGCGCTCACCGCGGACAAGCACACCATCGTGTTCGACTTCACCTATCGCGGCCCTAGCGTCGCCAAGGGCGGCACCGGTGTGTTGAAGGTGGATGGCAAGGAAGTCGCCAAACATACGCAGCCAAACTCGATCGTTTTCCTGGAAGTGACGGACGAGAGCTTCGACGTTGGAGTCGACGCCCGCTCTGGGGTGAACGACAAGGACTACCAGGTACCGTTCGCCTTCGACAAGATTGACAAGCTGATCTTCAACTTGGCCCGTCGCAGATGACGGCGGCGGATCATAACCGCGCCGCCGAAGCAGTCGCCAAATCCAGCGACTAGCCACCCGCTCACGAGCTATCCGCGAGGCACTCAAAGCGCGGTGGACCAAGCGATAAAACCGAAACAAAAAACAGAAACAGCCATGACCCAACAATGAAAACCACCACACGATGGTCGCCGGTTCATTGTTCAGTCAGATCAAAAGCTGACAGCGTTTCTCGAACTCGAAAGTCAGTTGTTGAAGAAAGCCGAACCGTAGAGCGCAGCGATTCTAAACTTCATTCTCCGCGTGGTAAACTCAAATGCGATGAGGCGCGCGGCAGCAGTCTTTCTAATTGCAGCGATTGTACTGGTCGCGGACTCCGCATTTCCAAAGTCGACAGCGGGGTAGTCACGTTTGTGTCGGAATGTCTGTGCCAGAGCTTCCATCGCGTGGATTGGCTGCATGGGTTCAACTGGTGCTAATCGTGCTAAGTTTGTCGCGGACATGATACCTTGCTTTGTCACCCGGGGGTGGTTATCGAATCTAAAAGCGATTCCCATACCATGATAGTTTGCTTTGGCTGATGCCAAATTCCATGGAGCGATCTCGATCGCGCGAGAACCAAAATGCCGCCAACACACGTTGGATAGCCAACGCGACTGTCGCGTTGTTGCCTGTGCTCGCCTGTTTCCTGGGCGGCGCCACTCAAAAATGGGAAGAGGGACTTGTCATCACGCTTCTCGCGCTCTGCCTGCTGGTTCGACCGCCTCGGTTTTCGCTCGGCGTGCTCACGAACCTCGTTCTTCTCACCCTCTTTATCTTGGCGGCAGTCGCCTTTCTCCCAGCCCGCTGGTTTTTCCAACCGGAGTGGCGTGCGGCGTTTGTAAATGACTTCGGAATTCAGCTTCCATCGACGCTCACTCCGCAGCCGTGGATCACGCTGAGCTGTCTGGTTAGCTTCGCTGCTGGACTGAGCTGGCTCTATCTCGTCTCCACCCAAGACCTGGAGCTCCGCGAGGCGCGCTTTCAACTCCGCTTGTTTACCAGTGGAATTGCGCTCCTAGCCGCAATCTGCATCGCGTTTTACTTTGCACACACCACGCTCCCATTCTGGCACAACGAGCAAAATTTCGGTCCATTTCCAAATCGGAATGAAACCGGAGATCTTTTCGGGCTCACCGCCGTCATAATTCTTGCCTGCGGTCAGGACGATCTTCGCAAGGGAAGAAAACGGTGGATCGTCTGGATCCTCGCGCTGGTCCTGATCGTGGCAGCGATCATTTTGAATTTTTCGCGCTCTGGGATCGGGATCCTCGTCGCGGGCAGCGCATTTTGGCTTGGCGCGTTCGCGTTCCGACAACGCTCTCCCTCGCGACTCGCGCTTGGAGTCTCTTTTCTTCTTCTCCTACTCACGGCCCTGCTGCTTTTCGGGGGGCAAACATTCGAGAGATTTCATCTTCGCGATTTCGGCGGTGCCAGCATTTCAACGGATTTCCGGTGGCGAATTTTTCATGACACGTTTCGACTCATTCGTGATTCGCCCTGGTGCGGGATCGGTTTGGGAAATTTCGAATCGATCTTTGCAATTTTTCGTGACGCTTCTCTCAGCGATCGGCGAGCCTTGCATCCGGAAAGCGACTGGCTTTGGCTTTGGACGGAACTGGGTTGGCCGGCAGTGGTGCTCACGATCGCCGGTATCGCCCTGCTTGTTAGCCGAGTTTTCCCTCTGCGAGAGGGAACCAACCAAGGGTATCGTCTCGCCGCGTTTATCGCTGCGCTCCTGTTCGCGATCCACGGGATTGTCGATGTTTCAGGACACCGGGTGGGTACTGCGTTTGCGGCAGTATTTTTGCTTGGGCTTTCACGGCATCAGCCGCTCTCTTTGAAAACGAGCCGGTGGACGTCGATCCTATTTCGTTTTGTTGGGTTGGTATTACTTGGAGCCGGCCTGTCATTGGTTGTCGCCGCGCGCGGTGAGAAACTCCTTCCCGGCTCTGTCGGCGTTTCTAACGCGAAGCAATTATCGGCAGTAGCCGATCGCGAGGGCAATTTTAGTGAAACAATCGCACTGACAACTCGCGCGCTTCGATGGGCGCCGCTCGATGGGCAGCTTTACCTTGCCCGTGCTATCGCGGAGGTCGAACTCAAAGAGACGACAAACGCGGTCGATGATTTCCGCCGGGCGCGCTTTCTGGAGCCGATCGCTTATGAAGTTCCGCTGGCCGAAGGAAACGCCTGGCTGCCGTACCGTCCCGTTTTGGCCGTGACAGCGTGGCGTGAGGCGCTACGCAGAGCCGGACCTCTGCGCCCGGAAGTCTACGTAAGCATGCTGAGCGACGCTTCGCTCAGGAGTCCGCAAGTCAGCCCGATTCTGGAGGCGATTGGACTTAGCGAACACGATTTAGCGCTGCCCTATCTCAACCGCGTTTCCGACGCTTCTTTCAATCGCGCTCTCGCGCAATTGTTAAGAAATGATCCGAACTTACAATCGTTCAGTGAAACAGAAAAACTCGCGCTCTTCGCGTTTTGGTCCGAACGCGGCGACCCCGAGGAGATTTCCCGGGCCGTTGAGCAGCATCCCGACTGGCTTCGTTATGCCTGGCTTGGCATGGCGAAATACAAGGCCAGCAAAGATGATTTTCGCGCCGCGTACGAATTGACCCAGCGATACGGCGAACCGGTCGCGCTTCCGCGAGTTGCTACTAATTTCTCTCTTCGAGACTTGGAAAAACGCTTCCACGCCGCGCCCGCTAACTACGGCATTGGTTACGAACTTTATCGCGCCCAGATGCAGAACAGTCGAGTTGATGATGCGCTTCTCACCGCCCATCATTTTAGCGAGCGGACGAGCTCCCCAGCCTATTTTCATTTCTTGGAAGCGCAGTGTTGGGCCGAGAAACAGAATTGGGAACGCGCTTGGAATGCCTGGCAGGCGTTTCAGGCCGCGCAGGTGCGAGCAACGAAGTAGAATTTCCACGAGAGATCCCTGCTTGTCGTCCCAAGACCGAAAAGACACTCTCCCTGGCAGAGATCTACTACCCGCTGGGACGCCGCTCTGAAACGCTTCCATGAAGAGCCTTTTGAAAGCGTCTTAAATATTTGCCGTGAGAAAATCGGTCATCGGCGTACCGATCAATTCACCCCGATAAATACATGGCTTCTCCTCGCGAAGCTTATCGCGCAATCGCACGGTCCTCAGCGCGCTTTGACGCCTCGGCCGATTCCCTGCCTGTTTTGCGATCGCTAATCACAAATGTGTTGTTTTCTCCGAGCGTCGACCACGGCCCGCGCGATACTTCGCTAAACTCGACGAAGCGCCAGTCGGTCACATCCGTTTCGTTTAATCCGAGATAGTCACG
>WNGI01005961.1_pt1 | contig 11912 bp, 7 predicted proteins | sample 5400621 | NCBI WGS metagenome assembly WNGI01 (sample SAMN13153374, study PRJNA577476) | soil metagenome | isolation source: 20 cm soil or saprolite under Garry oak tree replicate 1 | place: USA:California | collected 2016-06-15
CGTCTCCGCGGCCGATCCACGGCGGTGCCAGCCATTCGCGGATCTCCCGCGCCGCGCGCGGCAGGGTCATCTCACCCTCGAGCGGCACCACGCAGTAGCGGTACTCACGCTCGCCGATGCACTGCGCGCTCGGCGTCGCGAGCGCCGGTCCCGCGTGCCCTTTGCGTTCCGGTAGATCGCCACGCGAGAGGAAACCGACCGCGCGCAGCAGCGTGATCGCGATCGTCCGCCCATCGTGGAGCACGGCGTACTCACGGAGGCCGTCGACGCCCACGGCAAGGCCGGTCGGCGCTCCCTCGACGGCGACGAGGTCGTGGACGGCGCGCTCGGCGGTCGGCTGTTCGATCCAGCCTGGGCGCGGGGCGACGCGCGTCTCGCGGTCGAGCCAGGCGAACGCCGCGCCAGCGACGTGCGTCAGTGAGCGGGTGCCGGTCTCGCACAGTACGCGCAGCCGATGGTCGCGCGCCTGATTGTCGACGACGAGTCGCACGTCGACGCGCCGCGCGCCGGCATCGAGCGAGACCTCAGCGCGGACGGCGCAGGTGACGAGCTCGGGCGTGCGCGCGAGCCGGTCGTCGCGCAGGCCCGCGGGCAGCCGCAGCACAAGATCGACGGTCACGCTGGCGCGGTCGCCCGATACCGTGGTACGGCGGGTCCCGGTGAGGTCGCGCGACCCGAGCGTCGGGCCGGCGTACGAATAGGTGTATTCGTCGCCCCGGTCGCCCTCGTCGAGCAGCGCGCCATGGGGCCCGGAGCGCGCGCCGCTCACACGGTCGATGACGACGAACGAACCGTCCAGGGCGACCTCGACGCGAAGTGACTCGTTCTCGATCACGCCGTCTTCCGGCGACGCCACGGGCGGTCCGGCGACGCGGCGCGCCGGTGCGGTTCCGAGCGCGGCGCAGCGCACGCGCGTGGGCGTTCCGTCCAGCACGACGACCGCGTCGCGCTCCCAGGGCACGGTGCTCCAGACGACCGATGCGTTTCCGAACGGGGCGAGCTCGCGCGCGAGACGCGCGGCCAGCGCTTCGCCGTCGTTGCGGACGCGCGCGAAGCGGGGCGCCATGTCGACATCGTGCACGGCGTCGATCGAGCAGCCGCAGATCGAATCGTGCGGATGGTTCTGCAGGAGCGTCCGCCACAGCGAGCGCACCTCGTCGCGTGCGGCGCCGCCCGTGAGCGCGTCGAACGGCTCGCATAGCTCGAGGAGCAGCCGTTCGCATCTGGCGTTCTCCTGTTTGATCCACGCGCGGGTCGAATTGACCCCTCGGAGGATCGGCCGGTAACGGCCGCGGATCATCTCGCCGACGACCGTGCCGCGCGGCTGCGCGACCGCCGCCTCGTACTCCTCGAGGCTCGCGATACGGGCGTCGATGTTCGGCGCCGCCGCGCGCAGCGCCGCGACCGCCTCGGGCAAGCGTGGGTACGCATCGACGTGATCGTCACCCACCATGAAGAGGAGCGCGCTCCCATTGGCAGACGCCGTCGTGACGTCGAGCAGGCGGCCGAGGCGGCGCCGAACACGAGCGCGAAGCTGCTGCGGCGTCTCCGCGAGATCGCCGACCAGCTGAAGTCCGCCGGAGTAGTGATCGACGAGGTGCGTTGCGAGGACTCGATCGCCAGAGGGCGCCTGCCAGCGGAACTCCGCGCCGACGCGCTCACCCTCGTCACCGACGCCACGCGAGAAGATGTAGCTGCTGTACCCGAAGCCGCGCAGGAGCTGGGGCGTCTGCGCCGGATGCCCGAACGGGTCCGCGACGTATCCGACGCGCATGGCGCGTCCGAACGACGCGGCGACGCGCAGGCCCTCCTGGAAATTCCTGAGCAGCGACTCGCCGGAGACGAGCAGGTTATCGGCGAGCACGTACCAGGGCCCGATGAGCAGACGCTCGGCACGCACCAACGCCTCGATGCGCGAGCGATCGTCCGGCCGCTTCTCGAGGTAGTCCTCGACAGCGATGGTGTGCCCGTCGAACGTGAACGAGCGGAACGCGCTGTCCCGCTCGAGCAGGTCGAGAAGCTTCGACACCATCGGCACGAGCCGCGCGCGATAGCCCTCGAAGCGCTCGTACCACTCGCGATCCCAGTGGGTGTGCGGCACGACGAACGCGCGCCAACGGGCGCGGCGCCGCAGCAGCGCGACCGCGAACGGAGCGCTGAGCCCCGAGACGATGCCGATGAGCGCGCCACCGATCACGTCGAGCGGGTAATGCACGCCGACCGCGACGCGCTCGAAGGCGACCGCGACCGCGAAGAGCAGCGCGGGCACGCGCCACGCGGGCGCGACGTGACCGAGCGCCACCGCCGCGCCGAACGCGAAGGCGGTATCGCCTGAGGGGAACGAGAAGCTCGTGGGCACGGCGATGAGCGTGGGGAACGGCAGATCGAGGACCGCGCTGAACGGGCGCGGGCGCCGGAACACGAGCTTCAGCAGCTCGGCAACGAGCCAGCCGTCGCACAGGCCGAGATACACGGTGAGCGTTCCCCACAGCGCACGGCGACCCCAGCCGCGCGCGCGAGCGACGAGCACGCCAGAGATCCACCAGATCAGTCCGTTCCAGTTCAGGTACGCGACCGCGATCGCGAGTGCAGCGAGCAGCGGATTGTTGGACGCCGCGGCCACGATCGCGGTGTAGAGCTGGCGGTCGAGACTGAAGATCGCGTCCATCAGCGCCGCACGTGCCGCCAGACGAAGATCCCGACCGCGGCGACGATCGCGGCCGCGACGAGGTAGTCGAGGCCTTTCAGCGATTGCTTCAGCTCGAGCCAGTGATCGCCGAGCTGCATCCCGCCCCAGACCAGGAGCATCACCCATGGGACGGTGCCCAGGATCGAGAAGAGGGTGAAACGCCACAGCGGCATGCGGGCGATGCCCGCCGGCACGGAGATAAAGGTGCGGACGAGCGGCAGCATGCGCGAGAAGAACACCGTCACCTCACCGAACCGCGCGAACCAGCGCTCCGCGACCTCGAGATCGTGAGCGCTGATGAGCACGTATTTCCCGTATCGCTCGACCAGTGGCCGACCGCCATATGCTCCGATCGCGTAGCTGGCGAGCGAGCCGAGCGTGTTGCCGAGCACGCCGGCGAGGACCGCGCCCCAGTAGCTCCAGGGCGACGACGTGAGCGGCTCGATCAGACCGCGCGACACGCTCCAACCGGCGAACGGAAGGATCAGCTCGGATGGCAATGGGATCGCACAGCTCTCGATCGTCATCGCGATGACGACACCGACGTAGCCGAACCGCTCGTAGAGCGATTCGAGAAAGGGCAGGACGATCGCGTCGAGCGCGTCGAGCACGCCGGTATGATGGCGTCACGACGGGAAGGGTGCGTGAACTCACATGGAGGGACGCATGCCTGACGATCACGTGATCCTCGACGAGCAGCTCGCCGGCGCGGTCGCCAAGATCGGATCGGCCGACGTCGTCGTGGGTATCCCCAGCTTCCGCAACGCCGCGACGATCGGATATGTCGCTGCGACCGCGGCCAAGGGCCTGCGCGAGCATTTCCCCGGCGCGCGTGTCGCGATCGTGAACGCGGACGGCGGCTCACCGGACGGCACGCCCGATCGCGTCGTCGAAAACGCTTCCGGCGTGCCCGTCGCGGTCGGCCGTTACGTCGGTCCGTCGGGCAAAGGCTCCGCATTCCGCGCGATCTTCACCGCGGTCGGCATGCTCGGCGCGCGCGCGTGCGCCGTCGTCGACAGCGACCTCCGCAGCATCACCCCGCAGTGGATCGGGCGACTCTTGACCCCGATCACCCGGGGCGACGTCGACTACGTGACCCCGCTCTACGCCCGGCACAAACATGACGGCACGATCACGAACTCGGTCGCGTATCCCCTCACCCGCGCGCTGTACGGGCTGCGCGTGCGCCAGCCCATCGGCGGGGAGTTCGGACTGGGCGCCGACCTCGCACGTGCGTTCCTCGAGCAGCCGGTGTGGGACACCGACGTCGCGCGCTTCGGCATCGACATCTTCATGACCACGACCGCGATCGCACGTGGGGCGCGCGTCGCGCAGGCCTTTCTCGGCGCGAAGGTGCACGACCCGAAGGATCCCGCCGCTGACCTCGGTCCGATGTTCACCCAGGTCGTCGGCACGCTCTTCCGCCTGGCGGCCGAGAACGAGACGATGTGGTCGCAGGTCCAGGGCTCGAAGGCGGTGCCGCTCATCGGCGACGTTATTCCCGTCGAGCCCGAAGCGGTCCCCGCCGATCCCGCGCGGCTGCGCGAGAAGTACGCCGCCGGCAAGCGCGAACAGGAAACGACGTGGCGCGAGATCCTCTCCGCGCCCGTGCCGGACACGTGCGACGCGGCGGCCTGGGCGCGCATCGTGTTCGACCACCTCGGCGCGGCCCTCCGGCGGCCGGCGCGGAGCGAGCTGCTCGCGCGTTCGCTGCTGCCGCTGTACCAGCTGCGGACCGCGTCATTCATCGAAGAGGTGCGCGACATGAGCACGGCGCAGTCCGAGACCGTCGTCGAGGAAGGCGCGCGCGTCATGGAGGAGGAGAAGCGCCGCTTCACGGGGAGGCGCAGCGAGGACCGAGCGCGGAGCGCGTCCACCGCGTGAGCGTTTCGCTCAAAGAGGACGCGCTCGTCCTGATCACGGAGAACGACGGCTCGCTCCAGCTCGGGAGCGCGAGCCCCTTCGGGCTCTACTACCACGACACGCAGTTCCTCTCCGGGTACGCGCTCCGCGTGAACGGCGCCCCGCCGATCCTGCTGTCGGCCAACACCGAGCAGAACTACGTCGCGACGTTCCAGCTGATGCGGGCGGAGGGCGCGACGCTCGGCACGGCACGTCATGCGGCTGAGGCGCTCTCGATCCGACGCACCCGTTTCCTCGCCGACGGTCTGCGCGAGCGCATCGGGGTGCTCAACGCGAACCCGCGGCCGGTGCGGGTCGCGCTCGAGCTCGAGTTCGAGGCATCGTTCCGCGACATGTTCGCGGTGCGCGGCCACCACGAGGTCGCCGCGACGCCCCACGAGGTGAGGCGCGGCCCGCGTGAGGGCGGCATCGTGTTCGAGCGGGTCGGCCGCGACGCGGTACGCCGGACGACCGATATCACGATGCGTCCCGCGCCCGACCGCATCCTGGGCAACATCTTCCACATCGAGCGCGACCTCGAGCCGCAGGGCGTGCTCACGATCGAGCTCATGGTGATCCCGCGCGAGGACGGCGCGGGCGCGGCGCCGTCGCCGGACCGCTTCGACGACGCCATCGACGCGCTGAACGCGCGTTACCGCCGCTTCCTGCGGGCCTGCGCGCGCTACACGACGAGCTCCGAGACGCTCGACGAGGGCCTCATCACCCGCAGCGCGCTCGACCTGCGCGCGCTCCTGGAGTTCCACGACAGCGGTCCTTACCCGACCGCCGGGATCCCGTGGTACGCGGTCCCGTTCGGACGCGACGGGCTCATCTGCGCCTACCAGACGCTCGGCTGGAATCCCGAGATCGCCCGCGGCACGCTGCGGCTGCTCGCGAAGTACCAGGGCCAGAAGGTGGACGACTTCTCGGAGGAGGAGCCGGGGAAGATCTTCCACGAGCTCCGACGCGGAGAGCTCGCGCGGCTCGGGGAGATCCCCCACCGCCCGTACTACGGGTCGGTCGACGCAACGCCGCTCTTCGCGCTGCTCGTCGCCGAGACCGTGAAGTGGACCGCGGACCGTGAGTTCTGGCGCGAGCTGCTGCCGTCGGCCGAGCGCGCGCTCACCTGGTGCGACACCTACGGCGATGCGGACCGTGACGGGTACGTCGAGTACGGCCCGCGTGGCTCGGACCTGCGCAGTCAGGGCTGGAAGGACTCGCCGCAGTCGCTCTCCGAGCCGGACGGCACGTGGTCGAAGCTGCCGGCCGCGCTCGTCGAGGTCCAGGCCTACGTCTACGCCGCGAAGATGGGCATCGCCGATCTGTACGCGCTCGACGGCGACACGACACGCGCGGATCGCCTGCGCGGCGAGGCGCGCGAGCTCCGCGAGCGCTTCGAGCGCGACTTCTGGATGGCGGACCAGGGCTGCTACGCGCAGGCGCTCGATGGCGACAAGAGGCAGGTGCGCGCCGTGACGAGCAACGCGGGCCACGCCCTCTGGTGTGGCATCGCGAGCCCGGATCACGCGGCGACGCTGGTGCATCGGCTCATGACCCCCGACATGTACACCGGCTGGGGCATCCGCACGCTCTCCAGCACCTACCCGACGTACAACCCGATGAGCTATCACAACGGATCGGTCTGGCCGCACGACAACTCGCTGATCGCACAGGGTTTCGCCAGATACGGCTTCCGCGAGGAGGCCGCGGAGATCACCAGCGCGCTCATCGAGGCCGGCCGCCGGTTCCCCGACGCGCGCCTGCCAGAGCTCTTCTGCGGTTTCCAGCGCGATCTCCGCTTCTCCTCCCGCCCGGCGGATTACCTCGTCTCGTGCATCCCGCAGGCGTGGTCCGCGGGCATGGTGTTCCTCTGCGTGCGCACACTCCTCGGGCTCGCGCCCGATCTCGCGACGCAGCAGCTGCTCATCGATCCGGCGCTGCCGCCGTGGCTGGAGCGGATCGACATCCGCGACATGCTCGTCTTTGGCGAGCGGATGACCTTCCGGGTCCGCCGCGGCGCGAAGGGCGACCACGTCGCCGGCGGACAGGGCCGGCTTGCGCACACGCGGACGGCCGCTCCCGCATGACGCGCGGCGCCCGCCGCATCCTGTTCGTCCACTACACGACGCCGGCCATCCTCGGCGGAGTGGAGCAGGTCATGGCCGCACACGCCGCCGCGCTCATCGCCGCCGGAAAGGACGTCGCGGTGCTCGCCGGGCGCGGCGCGGCGAAACCGCGCGGCGTGCGCGTGATCCGCGTCGCCGAGGCCGACTCACGCCATCCGATCGTCGAGCGCAACCTCGCCGCGCTCTCGAGCGGAGTACTCCCGCCGGAGTACGGCGCGCTCGTCCGCCGCCTCGAGACCAAGATCCGGCCGCACGTCGCACGCGCCGACCGTGTCGTCGTGCACAACGTGATGACGATGCCGCTGAATCTGGCGCTCACGGAAGTGCTCGCGACCCTGGCCCGGGAGCATCCGGACCGCTTCATCGCGTGGACGCACGACATCTCGTACTTCGACGAGCGTTACGCCGCCCTGCGTCGGAGGGGCGCACCGTGGGACCTCGTCACCGGCGCGGTGCCCGGCGTGCGGTACGTCACGGTCTCGCAGGAGCGCAGGGAGCAGCTCTCGCAGCTCACCGGTCTCGCGCGAGACGAGATCGAGGTCGTCACGAACGGCATCGATGTCGGCGACGTCCTTGGCCTCGCTCCGACCGGGCTCCGCCTCGCACAGCGGCTGCGCCTGTTCGACGCGGACCCGCTCCTCCTTCTTCCGGTGCGACTCACGCGGCGCAAACGGATCGAGGCGGCGATCGACGCGACCGCGGTCCTCCGTCGCCGTGGCCGCGCCGCGGTCCTCGTCGTCACCGGGACGGCCGGGCCGCACGACGCCTCGAACCAGGCGTATCTGAAGGAGCTCGCCGCTCGCGCGAAGAGGGTCGAGGGCGTGCACCTGCTCGCATCGCTCGGCTTGAAGATCAAATACGGCACCGTCGTCGACCTCTACGCGCTCGCCGACGTGCTCGTGTTCCCGAGCGAGAGCGAGGGTTTCGGCATCCCGATGTTGGAAGCAGGCTTGCACCGGATGCCGATCGTGTGCAGCGACATCCCCGCCCTGCGCGAGACCGGCGGCGACGACCCGCTCTACGTCCCGCCCGACGCGAACGGCGAGCAGATCGCCGACGCGGTCGAGCGCGCGCTCGACACTCCGGTGATGCGGATGCGGGCACGCGCGCGCGAGCACGCCTGGCCGCGCGTCCTGCGCGAGCGCGTGCTACCCGTCATCCTCGGTCGTACCGCATGAAGTGCCTCGTCGCGATCGTCGATCCGGAGCGCGACCGCGCGGTCGTCGACCTCGCGGCCGCCCTGGCCGCGGGCGAGGAGCTGATCCTCGTCTCGGCCATCGAGGTGCCCGAGGGCGACACGCTCGCCTCGGTGCAACCCGAGGCGCGCCGGCTGCGGCGCACGCTCGATCAGCTCGCGCCGGCGGGCGCACGCGCGCGCACGCTCGTGACCGTCGCACGGCAGGGCTGGCAGGCGATCCAGGAGACCGTCGCGACCGAGCGGCCCGACCTCCTTCTGCTGTCGTGGCGGCGTCCGGGCTGGGATCTCCTGGGCACGACGATCGAAGATGTCCTGCGCAATCCGCCGTGCGACATCGCCGTCGTGAAGGGACCGCTGTCGCGCGCGCGACGCCTGCTCGTCCCGGTCCGCGGCGGTCGTTACGCCGATCTCGCCGCGAAGGTCGCGATCGGCTGGGCCCGCGCGCGCGGCGGGAGCGTCACGCTCCTCCACGTGCGGACCGCCGGGCGCCGCACGCCGACGCTCTATCAATTGCTCGGAGAGCGCTCGCTCGACGAGCGCGTCGATCGACTCATCACGCGTACCGGCGATCCCGCCGAGGTGATCGGCGAGGAGCTCGGGCAGCATGACGCGATCGCGTTCGGCGCGACCGGTCGCAAGGACCAGGAGGACCCGCTTGGTCCGGTCGGCCAGGCCATCGTCGCGAACGCGCGCTCCGCCATCGTGGTGCGCACCGCGGCCCCGCTGGGCCCGAATCTCACGCTCCCGCTGCCGATGCTGCCGTCGGACCGCGCCGAACGCAGCGGCGTCATCAGCGAGATCGTCGACAAATGGTTCGTGCAGAACACCTTCAGCTCCAGCGAGTTCGCCGACCTGCGAAGGCTGGTCGAGGAAAAGGAGCGGCAGAACCTCCGCATCTCCGTCGGTCTGCCCACGCTGAACGAGGAGGCGACGGTCCGCCACGTCATCCGTGCGATCCGCTCGCGCCTCATGGAACGGATCCCGCTGGTCGACGAGATCGCGGTCATCGACTCGGATTCCGACGACCGAACGCGCGAGATCGCGCGCGAGGAGGGTGTCGCGGTGCACGTGCTCGGCGACATCCTGCCCGGATACGGTGCGCGCCGCGGGAAAGGCGAGGCGCTCTGGAAGAGCCTGCACGTGCTGACCGGCGACATCGTGGTGTGGATCGACACGGACGTCACCGATACACATCCGAAATTCGTCTACGGGCTGCTCGGTCCGCTGCTGCTGCGGCCGGACGTGCACTTCGTGAAGGCCTTCTACCAGCGGCCGCTGCGCATCGGTGCCGAGCTGCTGGCGTCGGGCGGGGGCCGCGTCACCGAGCTGTCCGCGCGCCCGATCCTCAATCTGTTCTTCCCCGAGCTGTCCGGCATGGTGCAGCCGCTGTCCGGTGAGCAGGGCGGGCGACGCACGCTGCTCGAACAGCTCCCGTTCTTCACGGGATACGGCGTCGAGACCGGACTCCTCATCGACACGCTGCAGCGCGCCGGCTTGGGCGCGCTCGCGCAGGTCGACATGAAGCACCGCATCCACCGGAACCAGGACCTGCTCAGTCTGTCGAAGATGAGCTTCCAGATCCTTCAGGTCGCGCTCAAGCGGGTCGGCGAGGCCCATGGCGAACGGATCTGGGAAGAGGCGAACGCGACGCTCAAGCTCATCACGCAGACCGAGGGGGGAAAGCTCCACCTCGAGATGCACGACATCGCCATCGGCGAGCTGCCGCCGATGGCGACGATCCCCGAATACCTCACCGCGCGCCGTCGGTGAAGGTGCTCCGTAGCGTCTCCGAGGTGCGCGCGTGGCGCGCGAGCGCGCGGCGCGTCGGGTTCGTGCCGACGATGGGCGCGCTCCACGCCGGGCACATGTCGCTGGTCGAGCGCGCGGTACGCGAGACCGATGCCGCGATCGCGTCGATCTTCGTCAACCCGACGCAGTTCGGCCCCAGCGAGGACTACACGGCATATCCGCGGCGCGAGGCCGAGGACATCCGGCTCCTCGAGCAGCACGCCGGCGCGGCGGTCTTCGTCCCGCCGGTCGCGGAGATCTACCCGCCGGGCGACTCGACCCGCGTCACGCCCGGACCCATCGCCGCGCCGCTCGAGGGTGCGGCGCGACCCGGCCACTTCGTCGGCGTCGCGACGGTCGTCGCCAAGCTGCTTGCCATCGTCCGACCCGATATCGCGTTCTTCGGTCAAAAGGATTTCCAGCAGCTGCGTGTGCTGCAGACGACCGCACGCGACCTCCGCCTCGGCTCGGAGATCGTCGGCTGCCCGACCGTGCGCGAGCCCGACGGCCTGGCGCTGTCGTCGCGCAACGCCTACCTCACCCCGGAGCAGCGGCGCGACGCGGTCGCGCTCTCGCGCGGTCTGTTCGCGGCGCGCGAGCTATGGGAGCGTGGCGAGCGCGACCCGCGCGTGCTGCGGGAGCGCGTACGCGAGCTCGCCGGCGGGGGCAGCGTCGCGCTCGAGTACGTCTCGGTCGCGGATCCAGTGACGCTCGCCGAGCTCGACACGCCCGCCGCCACGGCCGTGATCTCACTTGCGGCGCGCGTGGGCCGCGCGCGGCTCATCGACAATGTGCTCTTGGGCATGGACGTGGCGGACCTGCGTTGACGCGACGCTCGCTCCTCGTCGCATTCAGCGTCGCCCATTTCGCGCACCACGTCACGAACAGCCTGCTCAGCGCGCTGCTTCCGTTCATCAGCGCCGCTTTCGGGCTGTCCTACACGAGCGCTGGGTTCCTGGTCGGCTCCTACTCGATCGCATCGGGCCTGACGAACGCGCCCCTCGGCGTGTTGGCCGACCGCATCGGCGCGCGGCGCGTGATCGTGTGGGGTCTCGTCCTCATCGGCCTGTCCAGCATCGCGATCGGCCTGTCGACGGAGTACTGGCAGCTGATCGCGTTCCTCGCGGTCATGGGTATCGCGAGCGGCACGTATCACGCGCCGGCATCGGCGCTCATCGCGGAGATGTTCTCCTCGCGCCGCGGGATGGCGATGGGCACGCACACCACCGCAGGGCACCTCTCGTTCTTCGCGGCGCCGCTCGTCGCGGGCATCCTGGCGACGGCGGGATCCTGGCGGACGCCCTACATCGCGTTCGCGGTCGCGCCGATCGCGGCAGCGACATCGCCGCCGTCGCGCGGCGCGTCGGCGCGCTCGTCTCGCTGTCGATCGTGTTCCAGGTCGTCATCTCCGCCGCGATGGCCTTCCTCAGCACGTACCTCGTCGACGCGCGCGGCATCGCGCCGGGCATCGCGGCGGCCCTGTTCGGCGTTCCCCAGCTCGCCGGCCTCATCGGCGCACCGATGGCGGGGACCCTGTCCGATCGTTACGGCCGGCGCATCGTGCTGCTGCTCGGGCTCGCGCTCATGGGGCCGGCGGCCTGGGCACTCACGGTCGTTCCGAACGAGCTGGTCTTCCTGCCGCTCCTGCTGGTCGGGATCTCGTTCTCGATCCGCGCGACGACGACCGAGGTGCTGATCATCGACAACACGCCCGCCGAGCGGCGCTCCACGGTGCTCGGTACCTATTACCTCGTGAATCAACCGGTCGGCGGCGTCGCCGCGCCGGTCTTCGGCAGCGTCGCCGGCGCGATCGGCATCGGCGCGGCCTACGGCTGGCTCGCGGTCATCTTCCTCGCGCTGTCGGCGGTCGCGCTGCTCGCGGCCTGGCCCACCGGGCGAGCGCTCCGACGAGCACCGTCATCGCCTGACTGAGCGGCGCGGCCGAACCGACGCCACCGGCGAGCGGTACCTGTCGCCAGCGGTAGGTTGCACGGAGAGGGAGCTCGCTCCGGTCTCCGGCCCGGTGGAGGACCGTCCGCCGCGGCGGCGTGCGCACTTTCGGTCGGCCGGAGGTCCGCATGCCCTCACGACTCGCCCGACTGTTCATCGTCCTATGCCTTGCCGCCGCCGCGTGCGCCACGCCGCAGCCCGCGTCGGTGCCGGACGCCTCGCCCCAGTCCACGGCCGCCATACCGACCGCCGGCGCGAC
>WNGI01006157.1_pt1 | contig 11911 bp, 10 predicted proteins | sample 5400621 | NCBI WGS metagenome assembly WNGI01 (sample SAMN13153374, study PRJNA577476) | soil metagenome | isolation source: 20 cm soil or saprolite under Garry oak tree replicate 1 | place: USA:California | collected 2016-06-15
GCCGCGCCGCGCAGAACCTGCTCACGTTCCTGCGCGAACAGGAGGCGGCCACGACAGCGGTTCCGTCGGACCGAACCGTCGTCGTCGAGCGGTTCCGCGACGAGATCGGCGACTGGCGGCTCTGCGTGCTCACGCCGTTCGGCGGCCGCGTCGGCGAGCTCGACGAGGAAATGGTCTACGAGGCGCGGGCGGGGCAGACGTTCCTGCTCGGCGCGAGCACCTGGCGGATTGAGGAGATCACCCGCGACCGCGTGCTCGTCTCGCCGGCTCCGGGAGTCCCGGGCGCGGTGCCGTTCTGGAAGGGCGAGGGCGTCGGCCGCCCCTACGAGCTCGGCGAGGCGATCGGCGCCGCCTCCCGCGAGCTCGCCGCGCTCTCCGACGAGAAGGCGATCGAGCGGCTGCAGACCGAGCACACCCTCGACGGGCGCGCTGCGCAGAACCTGCTCACGTTCCTGCGCGAACAGGAGGCGGCCACGACAGCGGTTCCGTCGGACCGAACCGTCGTGGTCGAACGCTTCCGCGACGAGATCGGCGACTGGAGGCTCTGCGTCCTAACGCCCTTCGGCGGTCGCGTCCACGCGCCGTGGGCTCTCGCGCTCGGTGCTCGACTGCGCGAGTCGCTCGGCCTCGAAACGCAGGCGATCTGGTCGGACGACGGCATTGCGATCCACCTCCCGGAGGCAGACGCGCCGCCGCCGATCGACGACGTGCTCCTCGACCCCGGCGAGGTCGAGGACCTCGTCATGCAGGAGCTCGGCGACACCGCGCTCTTCGGCGCCCGCTTCCGCGAGAACGCGGGCCGCGCGCTGCTGATCCCGCGCCGTCGGCCCGGTGAACGCACGCCGCTGTGGCAGCAGCGCCTGAAGGCGCAGTCGCTCCTGCAGGTCGCCCGGCGCTACCCCGCCTTCCCGGTCGTGCTCGAGACCTACCGCGAGTGCCTGCAGGACGTCTTCGACCTACCCGCGCTGAAGCGCCTGCTGCAAGGGCTGCGCACGCGGCAGATCGACCTCGTCGACGTCGAGACCGCCTCGGCCTCGCCGTACGCGGCGTCGCTCCTCTTCGACTACGTCGCGAACTACATGTACGAGGACGACACGCCCGCAGCCGAGCGCCGTGCGCAGGCGCTTTCGCTCGACCGCGACCTGCTGCGGGAGCTGCTCGGCGAGACCTGCGCGCGGACGAGTACCCCGGCGATCTCGCGGAACCGCTGGTCGCCGAGCGCCGCGCCGTCCGCGTCCGGGTGGCGGGCGAGGAGCGCCTGATCGCGGCCGAGGACGCGGGCCGTTACCGCGACGCCGTGGGCGCGATGCCTCCGGGCGGCCTGCCCGAGGTCTTCCTCGAGGCGGACGACAGCCCGCTCGAGTCGCTCGTGCGGCGGTTCGCGCGCTCGCGTGGCCCGTTCACAACCGCCGAGGCGAACGAGCGCTTCGGCCGGGACGTCGAGCCGGTGCTCCGGGAGCTTGAACGCAGGGACGAGCTCGTGCGCGGGGAGCTGCGGCCAGGCGGGACCGAGCGAGAGTGGTGCGACCCCGAGGTGCTCCGCCGCCTGCGCCGGGCTTCGCTCGCCGCGCTCAGGCGTGAGGTTGAGCCGGCCGAGCAGGCTGCTTTCGGCCGTTTCCTCCCGAGCTGGCACGGGGTGGACCGCCGCTCGTCTCTTCGCGAGGCGCTCGTCCCGCTCCAGGGCCTCGGTCTCCCTGTGGCGCTGTGGGAGAACGATCTCCTGCCGCGGCGGGTTCCCGGTTACCGGCCCGAGCAGCTCGATGCGCTCTGCGCCTCCGGCGAGGTCGTCTGGGTCGGCGCAGGGCTGGACCGGGTCGCGATCTACTTCCGCGAGGACGCGCCCGCGCTGGGCCCGCCGCCGGCGGCCGACCGGCCCGAGCGCGAGGTGCACGAGCGCCTTCGAGCCGCCCTGGGCCGAAGCGCGCTCTTCTGGTACGACCTGCTCGCCGACACGGGCCTCGAGGCCGAGGAGGCGCTGCCCGCACTGTGGGATCTCGTCTGGGCAGGCGAGATCACGAACGACGCCTGGACGCCGCTGCGCGCAGGCCGCCACGCTACGCGTTCTAGGATCACCTCAGAAAGGACGCGGCCGCGTCGCTTCTCACGGCGCCGCGCGAGCGAGATCACCGCGACGCAAGGACGTTGGTCGCCGACCGCGCGGCTCTTCCCGGGCCGTCCCGACCGGCGCGCGCTCGCGGAGCTCCTGCTGGAGCGCCACGGGATCGTCACCCGCGAAGGCGTGCGCGCGGAAGGCATCCCTGGCGGCTACGGCGCCGTCTACGGCGAGCTGCGGTCGCTCGAGACGCTCGGCCTCTGCCGCCGCGGCTACTTCGTCGAGGGTCTCGGCGGGGCGCAGTTCGCGCTCGGCGGCGCCGTCGAACGGCTGCGCGAGCTCCGTCTGAGGGACGGCGAGCAGCCGGAGCCGTTGGTCCTGGCCGCGGCCGACCCCGCCCAGCCCTACGGCGCCGCCCTGCCCTGGCCGAAGCGCGACGGTGCGAGGGCAGCCCGAGTCGCGGGCGCACGCGTCGTCCTGCTGGGCGGCGAGCCTGCGCTCTTCGTCGAGCGCGGCGGCCGCTCGCTTGTCCCGCTGCGCGATCCGGAGGACGGCTGGCTCCGCGAAGCTCTTGCCGCGCTGGTCGACGACATCCGCAGGTCGGGCGTGAAACGTCTCGCGGTCGAGCGCTTCGACGGCGAGCCGGTCGCGGAGACCGCGATCATGCCGCTCCTGCTCGAAGCCGGATTCGTCCAGGGCCCGCGCCGCGCGACGCTTCGCGCTTGACAGCCCGTCCTCGGACGGGTAATACCCGATGCTGCATCGAGGGCGACGCATACCGATGGGGGTCAGAAGGGGAGAGCAACTATGCGACGACTTCTGGGAGGGGCGCTCGCAGCTGCCGCGGCGCTCGTGCTGGCCGGCCTCTTCGCCGGTTCTGCGCGCGCCGTCGTGCCGCACTGCAGCGAGCCCTACGCCATCTGCGCCGAGCCGGCCGACTCGATCGGCTACGGCGGGGAGTACACGGGCCACGACGAGCCCTCGCTGCTGTTCTATTCGAACAGTGCGGGCTCGGGTAACTCGAGTCTCTACCACCTGAAGATCCCGAGCGACCCGCCGGTCATGCCGAACCAGTCCGGCACCGCGGGCACTTGGAATTTCCAGCTCCACCCGGCCTTCTGGCTCGGGATGGCGCTGTGCGACAACCAGTCCGCCCCGGAGTTCACGCACGCCCCTTGCGTCGCGGACAGCGACACGAACATCTTCGACAACGGGGACGACACGGCCGCGGACTACATCGGCCATCACCCGGGCGCCGCGTTCCTGGAGGTGCAGTTCTATCCGCCGGGCTGGGCGCCGTGGCCGCCGGGAGTGAGCTGCGACGCCAGCAAGTGGTGCGCGTCGATGGCGATCTTCAGCTTCAACTCCGACCAGAACACGGGCGTGCCGAACAACGCCGACTGCCTCAACACGGTCGGAATCGAGCCCGCCAACTTCGCGTTCATCACGCGGTCGGGCACGCCGCACGCACCGCCCGGGCCGCTCGACCAGACGCTGGGGACGTTCACGCCCGACCCAGCAAGCGACCTGTTCATGAACTCGGGTGACCAGCTCACCGTGGACGTCCACGACGGCTCTGCCGGGCTGACGGTCATCGTCAACGATCAGACGACCGGCCAGACGGGCGCGATGACGGCGAGCGCCGCCAACGGCTTCGCCCAGGTCCTGTACGAGCCCTCGTCGACCACCTGTCACGAGTTGCCGTACTCGTTCCGGCCGATGTACTCGACCTCGAGCGAGCACACCCGCGTGCCGTGGGCCGCGCACAGCTACAACGTCGCCTTCTCCGACGAGATCGGGCACTTCGAGTACTGCTCGGCCGTCTCGGACGAGGGCGGCGAGTGCACCGCCGGCGGTGACGGCGACGCTGACGACGACGGCTGCTTCAGCGCGTCGTTCTCGCTGCTCGTGCCGATCGGAGGCTGCATCGCAACCGACAATGACTTCGACGGCGTTCCCTACCAGACGGTCTGGCCGGGGACGAACCCGAACCGCGGGCAGGACAAGAAGTACCACCCGAGCCCGATCGTCTTCACGAGCCCGGTCTTCAACGGCTCGCAGAACTACAGCCGGCTCGCCTTCGAGGCCGATCTGCCTCGCATCGAGGCTGCGGACTTCGGAGGCAGCTGCAACCGCTTCACCGGCACCGGCTGCACGAACCCGCCGCCGGGGGCGAACTTCTACCCGATCTACTCGACCGGCGTGTCCGCCGAGGGCAGCAACGGCCATTGCGTCTGGCAGTTCGGCGGCACCCACATCAAGGGGACGACGAACACCTTCGGCGGGAACTCGACCGCGGAGTTCGGGCCGCTGCTGTTCACCTGGTACCCGAACCCGAACCCGGCGATCAGGTACAGGACGAACAACTACCGAAACGTGCTCAACTCCAACCCCTGCCCGGCCTAGCCGAGCGGGATCCCTACCTTCGGAGAGCGCCCCGCCGGGGCGCTCTCCGCTATTTGCTTACAACGCGGCGCACGTTCGACCAGTCCGTCTTACACGGCTTCTTCGGCGTGCAGTCGAGGCCGACGACGACTCCCGAGACCTGGACGTAGTAGCGCCCGGTCCCGAGTGTGTGCCTCGTCCGCATCCGATAGCCGTTCGCAACCTTCGTGCCGGTGAGCTGTTCGTTCAGGCGGACGTTCGCCTTGAGCAACTTGCCGTTCGGCGCAGTCTGCGCGCGGGTCGCCACGAGGATGCGTCCGGGCATAAGGTCGCCGAGCGAATAGACGACGACCACGTGCCGGTTGCGGGCGACGGCCGAGCGCAGGTTCGGAACCGATGAGGCGGCGGAGACGCTGGTAACGAATGCCGCACCGAGTGCGGCGGCCGCGAGGAGCACCTGGCTGCTCTTCATCGCGGCCGGAACTGTAACGCGGGTGGGGCTACCCTGGCGCCGCTATGCCCGAAGGCGACTCGCTTCACCGCGCAGCTCGGCGGCTTCAGGTTCTCGTCGGCGAGCGGGTCGCGGTCGAGACGCCTCATCCTCGGGCCTCGGCTGAGCGGCTGGCAGAACGGCTCGACGGGCGGCGGCTCGAGTCCGTCGAGGCGGTCGGAAAGAACCTGCTGCTGTCGTTCGAGGGCGGGCTCGTCCTGCGCAGCCACCTGCGCATGCGCGGGCGCTGGCAGGTTCGCGCGCGTGACTCCAAGGCGTGGGTGGGGAGCCCATGGCTCGTCCTGCGGGGGCCGAAGCACGAAGCGGTGCTCTGGAACGGGCCGGTGCTCGAGCTGACGGGGCGCGCGGTGCGGCGTCTCGGGCCCGACATCCTCGCCGATCCGCCTGACTTCGCGCGCATGGTCGAGTACCTGCGGCGCGAGCATCCGAGCCGCGAGCTCGGCGACGCGCTACTGGATCAGCGACTCGTCGCCGGAATCGGGAACCTCTGGAAGGCGGAGGCGCTCTGGCGTGTGCGGGTGTCGCCGTGGCTGCGGCTCGGAGAGGCGAGCGACGAGGTGCTCCACGGGGTGCTCGGCGAGGCGGCTCGGCTGATGCAGGCCTCGGTGGTCGACGGGCGCGAGGAGCGCGCGATCTACCGGCGGGCCGGGCGGCCGTGCCCGCGTTGCGGCGAGCCGATCCACTCGCGCGGCCAGGGCGACGACAACCGCACGGCGTACTGGTGCCCGCGCTGTCAAAGAGGAGAGGAGCCGCGGGGCGCGTAAGGCGCAGTTGTGCCCCATCCGGCAATACATGCCGGCCTCTGGCCCGCGATCACACGGCGCCAGAGCCCACCCTTGCCCTTAGCAAGGCAATCCAGCCTTGCTGCGGTCAAGTGCGGACTCTGGCTTGGTGCTCGCGACCCAGAGACTCGGCGGCATTACCGGACGGGGCACTAGTGGCCGTGCGCGCACCGCACCTGTACCGCTCTCTCCGCTGCTTCTGCCTCGCGGGCTTCTCTTTGCTCGCCGCCGATGTGGGCGCCGGCGAGGAGATCCCGTTCGCGTTCGAGGAGCACGCCGGTGGCGGGCGGGGGCGTGCGGCGCTCTACGAATACCGGCCGCTCGTGCGTTCCTACGTCGACGCTCGTGCCGAACGGCTCGGCGCGTTGGCGGACGCGCGCATCGCCGTCGAGGAGCTTTCCCGCGAGCCGGCCGCCGCCGTCTATGCCACTGCGCACGTCGGTCGCCGCGGGCCGCGTGGGGATGAGGCCCTCCTGCGGACGATCCTCCTGCCGCTCCTCGCCGATGTCGCCGAGGCGGGAGGCGGCGTCGACTGGAGCGACGAGGCGTTCGACCGGGCATACGCGGGGTTCGAGCGAACGCTGCTCGGGGAGCGCCGGGTCTACGCGGCGGTCGCGCCCCTCGTCGGCCTCTCGGTCGGGACGAGGCTCGAGCTTGCGGAAGGCCTGCGCATCCGGCATGCGGCCGCGGGAGAGCTCGCGGCTCACTGGCCCGAGGCATCGGGCCTGCTTCCCGCCGGGTTCGGGCGGGAGGCTGACCGACTCTGCCTGCTCGAGCTCGAGCGAACGCTTGCGCCTGACGCGGCGTCCGTGCCGGACGCGCCGGGCGAGCTCGCCGACGCGGTCAGCGCGCTGCGGCTCGCGGCGGCGGCGCCCGTCGCAGCCGGGCCGGTGCTGTTCGAGCGGCTCGACTGGCGGCCGCTCGGGATCCGTCCCGTGCTGCCGATCGCTGCGACCGAGCCGTCGGGCGAGCCGACGCGTCTCGACGCGTTTCGCGCGCGGCTCGCGGCCGATCTGCTCGAGCGGCTCGGCAGAGCGGACGACGATCCCGAGCTCGCGGAAGCACTCGACCGGTGGGAGCTCTCGCTGTTCGCGGAGGAGCCGTTCCGGTCTGAGCAGCTGCGGGAAGCCTTGACGGCGCTGCTCGGCGGGACCGACGGGCTCTGGGCCGCCACGGTCCGGGCCGCGGTGCTGCTCGGCGAGACCGGCCGTGAGCGCGCGGAGGAGCTGGCGCGGCTTCGCTCGCTTGCGCGTGGGGAGCCCGCGCCGGGGACGGCGGGCGATGCAGTGCGGAAGGCTGTCGTCGAGACGCTCGCGCACGGGGATCGTCCCGGGCTCATCGCCTCGCTCGACGACGCGTTGATCGGTGTGCGGCCCCGCCCGGTCGGGTACTTCGCGGCGCTGGCCTCCTAGTCGCTCCTTTGCCGCTGTGGATTGACCGTGACGGTTTCGGCACGGTCCGGTTACAGACACGTGCGGAAGTCACGGGTAGCGTCGGTCGGGAGATGGACGAGGCACGCGCAGTACTGCATCGGCTCGAACGCATCGAGGCGCTCGAGCGCGAGAGCGCGCCGGCGAGGTCGCTCCTGGCCGAGGTGCACGCGCTGCTCCGGGAGGCGGAGGCATGGGTGGCGACCGAGCGCGGCGGCACCGACCTCGCGGAACAGGCGCTTCAGCGCTGCCGCGACGCCGCGGACTCTCACGCCCGCGAGCACGTGACGGCGGAGGCGGTGCCGGGATGAGCCGGGTCGCGACCGGCACAATGGGGCGTGTCCGAAGAGGCGCGCAGCTATCGCGACGGTATGCGCGCGGTCCTGGCGATCGCCGCGACCGTCTGGTTCTTCGGAGCCTCCTTCAGCTTGCTCGCGCGCTCATCGGGCCTCGGGGTCGTGGCGCCGCTCGTCATGTCGGCGACGACGTTCGCCGGGTCCGCCCAGTTCGCGGTCGTGTCGATCCTCGGCACCAGCGGCGGGGCGGCGGCGGCCATCGCCGCGGCGGTGCTCCTGAACGCGCGCTACGTGCCGATCTCGATCTCCGTCGCCTCGCTCTTCCACGGCCGCCGCCTGCGCCGGCTCGCTGAAGCACAACTGATCGTGGACGAGTCCTGGGCGATCTCGAGCCGCGGCGGCGGCCGCTTCGACCGGCGTCTGCTCATCGGCGCGGGCCTGGTGCTCTACGCGGCCTGGGTCACCGGGACAGCCGTGGGCGTCGCCGGCGGCGAGGCGCTCGGCGATCCCCGGGACCTGGGGCTGGACGGGGCGTTCCCCGCGCTCTTCCTGGCGCTGCTCGTGTCCCAGCTCGTCGATCGCAAGGCCCAGGTCGCTGCGCTCCTCGGAGCAGCGATCGCGTTCGCGCTGACCCCGTTCACGCCCGCGGGGACGCCGATCGTGGCCGCGAGCGCCGCGTGCCTGCTCGGTCTCCGTCGACGCCCGGGACTGCGGCGGCAGCGAACGTGACCGTCTGGCTGGTGGTGGCCGTCGTCGGGGCGGCGACGATCGCGTTCAAGGCGGCGGGTCCGCTGCTGCTCGGCCGGAGGCGTCTGCCGGACCAGGTCGCCGGGCTCGTCGCCCTGCTCGCGCCGGTTCTGCTCGCGGCGCTCGTCGTGACGCAGACGGTCGGCGGCGACAACCGGCTCGTCCTGGACGCTCGGCTCGTCGGAGTCGGCGCCGGCGCTGCCGCGATCGCGGCACGTGCGCCCCTGCCCGCGGTCGTGGTCGCCGCCGCCGCAGCAACAGCCGTGACGCGGCTCTTGACCTAGCCCGCTCGCCGCAACGCCACGGACTCACTCCATATCGCCCGGAAATCCGACGGGCAATTTCCGGAGGGATAGCTAGCATGAGAGCGAAGAAAGGGGCTCATGGGGCTTGCACGCCTGCTTCCGCGACCGGGAATCCGCACCGAAACACCAAAAGGAGCGCCAATGGGGCGCGTGATCTCGTTCGCCAACCAAAAGGGCGGCGTCGCGAAGACGACGACGACGCTGAACCTCGGCGTCGCGTTCGCAGAGCAGGGGTTGAAGGTGCTCCTGGTCGACCTCGATCCGCAGGGAAACCTGACCATGAGCCAGGGCATGAATCCTGACGCGATCGAGCGCTCGATGTTCGACGTCCTGGTGCATCGTCTCCCGGTACAGGAGGTGGTCCATCACCGCGAGGTCGATCTCGCGGTCTCCTCGATCGACCTCGCCGGCGCCGAGCTCGCGCTCTCGAGCATGATCGGCCGCGAGCGCGCGCTCGAGAAGGCGCTCGCCGTCGTCAAGGACGGCTACGACTACGTCCTCATCGACACGCCGCCGTCGCTCGGGCTGCTGACGATAAATGCCCTCGTAGCGTCGAACGGCGTGATCGTCCCGGTGCAATGCGAGTACCTCTCGCTGCGCGGGCTCGTCCAGCTCGAGAACACGCTCTCGATGATCCGCGAGAACCTGAATCCCCACGTCGCGATCGAGGGGATCCTGCCGACGATGTACGACAGCCGGACGCTGCACTCGCGCGAGGCCGTCGAGATCCTCCAGGAGAACTTCGGCGACCTGGTTTTCGACACCAAGATTCGCAAGACCGTTCGCTACGCCGAGGCCCCGGTGAAGGGGACCTCGGTCCTGAAATACGACCCCAGCGGAAGCGCCGCCGAGGCCTACCGCGACCTCGCGAAGGAGGTGCTCAATGGCGCGCAGGCGCGCGAGCATGCGTGAAGGCCCGCTCGCCGAGCTGTTCCGGGCAACCGAGGCGGCGCAGCGACAGGCAGAGAAGGAAGGCCGCACCGAGGAGCCCGAACCGGCTGCAAGCCCGGTCGAGCCGCCCGAGCAGACCGTCGAGCACGTCCCGGAGTGGATGGAGGAAGCGGCGCCCCCGGCGCCCGAGCCCGTCCGCCTGCCCGAGCGCAAGCCGGAGCCCGAGGCCAAGCCGACGCCTCCGCCCGCACGTGAGCCGGAACGAGCGCGCCTAGAGCCGCTCCCGGAGCCGCCGCCTCGCCTGCACCGAGTCCCGGAGCCCGGCGCGTACATCGCCGTCATCCGTGTCGTCGGAGTCGGTGGCGCAGGCCTCAATGCCGTCAACCGGATGATCGACGCCGACATCTCGCAGGTCGAATTCGTCGCCGTCAACACCGACATCCAGCAGCTCCAGACGAGTGATGCCCCGGTCAAGATCCACATCGGCCGCGAGTTGACCGAGGGGCTCGGCTCCGGCGCCGACCCGGACCTCGGCCGTCGCGCCGCGGAAGAGGCCTACGACCAGATCAAGCGCGCGCTGCGCGGCTCGGACATGGTGTTCGTGACCGCCGGCGAAGGTGGCGGCACAGGGTCGGGCGCCGCACCGGTCGTCGCCCGGATCGCGAGGGAGCTCGGAGCGCTCACCGTCGGGATCGTGACGACGCCGTTCAAGTTCGAAGGCACTCGCCGCCTGAGGCAGGCCGGCGACGGCGTCGACGCCCTTCGCGCGAACTGCGACACCGTGGTCGTCGTTCCGAACGAGCGCCTTCTCGAGGTGCTCGACCGCGACACGTCGATGCTTGACGCCTTCCGGATCGCCGACGACGTCCTCCGCCAGGGCGTCCAGGGGATCTGCGACCTGATCACGCTGCCCGGCCTGATCAATCTCGACTTCGCCGACGTCCGCACGATCATGAAGGACGCGGGCACCGCGCTGATGGGAATCGGCTTCTCCGCGAGCGGCGAAAACCGTGCCAGGGAAGCCGCCGAGCGCGCCCTGCGCTCGCCGCTGATCGACACCGAGATCGCCGGCGCGAAGGGCATCCTGCTCTCGATCGCGGGCGGCGACGACCTGTCGCTCTACGAGGTCAACGAGGCCGCGGAGCTCGTCCGCGAGGCGTCGACCGGAGACACCAACATCATCTTCGGCGCGACTCTCGACGACCGGCTCACGGGACAGGTCTGGGTCACGGTGGTCGCGACGGGCTTCGGCGCGCGGGGCGCGCAGCAGCGCATCACGCGGCGAGCCGAGGCCGCCGACGAAGAGGCGCTCGAGCCGCCGAGCTTCCTGCAGAGCTAGCGATCGCAGATCTGCGTGCGCCCGCCAACGGCGGCGAGCGCGCTGCCCGCGCTCACGCGGAACGAGAGCTCCAGCCGGCCCGGCCGCTGCGGAGAGAGCGTCGTCATCCCGTCGAGGCGGCGGCTCAGGCACGCGTTGTCCGCGTGCCAGAACGGCGAGAAGCGGACCGCGAGGCGGTACTGCCCGCGCTGCGGAAGGTCGACGACGAGCCGCGTCGCCGTGAGCCGCAGGACCTTCGTGCCGCGAGGCCCGGTAAGGATCGGCTGCGGGCGAGGCACCCCGAAGATCGTCAGGTCACGCGTGCGGAAGACGGGAAGCAGCCCGGACCGCCCGCTCCGGAGCAGCGCGGCTTCGCCGCGGGCGCTGTAGTCCGTCGGCGCGTTGGCGAGGACGACGTAGCGCACACCGAGCTGTCGCAGCCAGCCGAGGTACGCGCCCGGCGCGAGGTCGTCGTAGAGCAACTCGTTCTGCGGGAAGTCGTCCTGGCGGAAGCCGCCTCGAGCGAGCGGGATCTGCGCTTCGGCGAGGTAGACGGCGGCCCAGTGACCGGTGGTATCCACCGCCTCGACGCGGTACGCCGGGGTCAGGTGCGTGCGCAGAAACGTGATCGCCGGCGTCCAGTAGGACGCCTTCGTGGCGGTGTCGGACCGACCCTTGAAGTACTGCCCAGCGATCGGCGACACGTTCCACGATGCGGCCAGGACGAGAACTCCGAGACAGACCGGCAGCGGACGCCAACGGCGCAGCGAGACGAGAAGCACGGCGACCGGCACGGCCGCGTAGCGCAGCCGGGCGATGTTCTCGCCGAGCGCCGACGGGATCAAATATGCGGCAACACAGGCGGCGAGGTAGACCACGAACACCCACCGGAGCGAGCGCGCGCGCTCGACGCGCCAGGTCACGGCGGCCCCGAGGATGCAGAACGTCAGGGCAGCCGCGAGCTCCGCAAACGAGAACGGGTAGCGGCCGCCGGGGAAGAGGCGCCAGAGCACGACTTCCACCAGGCCGAAGCCGGCGAGGATCAATCCCGGGACGAGCAACGCGGCGCGATCCTCCCAGCGCGCGATCCCGAAACCCGCCAGCAGCAAGGCCAGCAGCAGGAACGCGAGCGGGCTCGCGGCGAGAGTGAGCGCCGCGAGCAACGCGAACCGCCCGTGCCTCCGAGCCTGCAG
>WNGI01004983.1_pt1 | contig 11909 bp, 15 predicted proteins | sample 5400621 | NCBI WGS metagenome assembly WNGI01 (sample SAMN13153374, study PRJNA577476) | soil metagenome | isolation source: 20 cm soil or saprolite under Garry oak tree replicate 1 | place: USA:California | collected 2016-06-15
TAATACGCGTATTATCCTTGCCAGAGAAAACGTACAAGCCATTTGCCCTGCGGCGAGCACTTCGCTGTTTAGCTTTCTCTTTGCGCCCAAGTCGGTTCGCTGCCTCGGACATAAGTTGGAATGCATCAGGGATTTCCTTGTTATCCGTGGAGCAAGATCCTCTACTTTCACGATGTCCAGATGTGCCTGTATGCTTATCGAAGTTAAGGAGAGTTTGCTTGGCTCTACCATACTTGCGGGCACCACCTGTCACGATGTCAAGAGCATACTTCTTCTTCCTCCGTGGTCTTTGGGCCCGTGTAGTGGAGTGGCGCCTCTTCCCATTTCCAATCGTTCTGGTCCTACTTAACATCCAGTCAATCAAATTTACCTCTCTGATGTCGCTTTGACCATCGTTATCATCGCCCATGTATGCCTGTATCAGTCTTCATCGGCAATGCCAGCCCTCATCTGAGCTTTCATTCAGACCGTTGTCTATGTCATTATCCGAATCGCTGAGGGTAATCACTTCGTGATTGCTCACACTACTTGGAGGTAAGAGAGGCACAATCTCAACGTCCGAACTTGACGTTTCATATTCATTGGTGTCATTGTCCGAACTTTCGGGGTCCCCGGATATAAAGAGTCTGTACAGGAAAGATATGCGTAAAGGTATGTTGCTCATTGTCTTTATTTCAAACTTCCCTCGCCTAATTGCCGTCCAGGGCCTTTTGTTCCTAGTCAATCTGAACAAAGGGTGGCTTGCCAGCAACTTTTAGAGGCATCCCATCTTCCTCGGTGGTCTGGACAGCTCTTCTCGAGTCCCAGCCAACTATACTGGTTCCCCCGTCCATCCTTCCATCGCTTCTACGTCTGGTCACCCCCACCTGTTTACTGGTCGTCCTCGGGTGGATATGCTGCGCCCATTCCTGGATTCGACGACGTCTGTCATGCCGCCGTCCGCTGAGATGACGAGATTTGCCCAGGCATCTAGTCAACTTCTGCCAGATCTACAGCGCCCTTATGGCGATTCTACGCTCGCTATGATGCCAGCAACTCGGTTGTAAGGTGTGCCTGTCCTGTCTGGGTCACGAGTCATATGTGCGGTATCGTCCCATACTATTTGTAAGGAATATGTTATCAATTTTAATACATTTTGGTACTGGTAATACAAACGGGGAGAGTCGAACTTCAAGCAAGGTTGCTGCCAGCGCAGGCGGCGCTTCACGAGTTACTCCGGATGACCCATACCATTTGTCATGTTTGTCAAGTGCTCTCCGTATACCCCCTATACTGTTAGATGTCACTAGTAATTCCAATTCCAACTCGTGTGTGCGATATCCAGTGTACAAATGAAAAATGTAAATTACTACTGCTCGTTGAACGCTCCGCAAAATATATCAAAAACAGATCTATAGACTATCCCCTCGGAATCAGCGCCACTTGCCCAGTGAACGCAAGGACAGACTCACATTTGCTTTGGTCATTGTAAATGATACTTTATCCTCATCTCGCCATCGACACCACCCGTAGTACTTTCCTCCGCAACAAATTGATCACCACCGCACCACCTCGAGAAACAACCAAGCGCATATGCTCCCCCCTCTCTTCATCAACCGTCACATGATCCATCTGCCTCAACTTTGGCCAAGCCCTCGCGATACTCGCCATCGCCTGGGAATAATCCACCACCACGACCGCCCCCTGCGTCTGCGTCGACTGCGTCAAATCCCCGCCCCTCTAAACACCTGCAAATGACGAAACTGTGGAAACAATTGGAGCTCACCGTCCATGGTAAACAAATACCGCTCGTAATACCTCGAACAGGTGATGGATGTGGGAAACCGTAAATGCACGTTGGGAAATAAGACGGGGATTTGTTCCAGTCGATCGTCGCGGTGGAGAGCGTGGGTTAGGAGGGTACGGAGACTGGCTCGATCGTCGTGTGGCGTTTGTTCGAGGACATGCATAAAGGAGGGGGATCGTTCGGATGTTGAGGCATTCGATGCTCCGTCGGATAGTTGGATCCGGCATGTGGTTGGCAGCGTAGAGCGCTTCGGCGAGAGAGGCGTCCGTGCTGAGGCGTTTGAAGTTGGGGAGGAAACCTGGGGGGTAGAGCGAGATCGTTGCCTCTCGGGAACCATACGAGGTCTTATAGAGAAATTGGACGTGGATTCTGTCGATGTGGGCGGGTGCGCCGGCAGTTAGGGTGAGTTTGAGTCGTTTGGGGCGGAGCAGGAGGCAGTTGGCAAGGCGGGGGAATTCCATAGGGATGTCGAGATGTTCTGAATCGGGGTTGCGAGATAAGAGGTGCTCGAGGTGGGGATAGTTGTGGGGGGTTACCCATTCTGAGCCGTGGAGGCAGAGGGTGGTGAGGTTGGTAAATCATCTCTAGGGTTGGTAAAAGCAGGTTGGAAGCGAGGTGGGAGGAAGTGCTTACGGGATACTTGGTGCTATCTGGATCGTCTCTGGTGTTGTGGGTGTACGGAGCAAAGGCGCAACCGAGGTAGAGGTGGCGCAAGTGAGCGTGCTTGTGAATGAGAATGTTGAGGAGATTGTATTCCCATACGATGTCTTTAGAAGGGTAACGGGGAGCAGGGCCGGTCATCCAGACAAAGGTGGTGAACCGTGAGGAGATCCAAGGGATGAGAGATCTACAGAGGGCAAGCATGTATTTGGCCTCGGCATCTGGAGCGGAATTGTCGACATCGAAAGTCGGGACGAGGGTGGTGGGAGATGTGTCTCGATAACCAGAGCGTTGTTTGTTGAGGAGATATAGGTGGCGTACGTTGCGAGCAAGACTGGTGGCTAAAGCGAGATGAGCCCAGAGGTGATAAGAAAGGGATGAGGTGCGGATGAAGCGGTACTGGGTGTGTCTTGGGATTGCATGCCGGGCGCACTCCTTTGAGGCTGCCTGCGCAAACCTATGCCACGAATAACGGACATCATCATCGCGGAGCGCTCAGCCACCCTTCCCACCTTCAAATATATTAGGACCTCTTGCGACACTCGTAGTTTCTTGTAAAAGCTTCGTTCGTCCAAGTTCCGACTCCTTCGTGTAATTCATGCATGGTGCATGGATTTAGTCATGTACATTCCTCTTGGTTGACCCTGGAACTGATAAGCGGAGAAAAGACTCAAGAATTGACTTCGACATCTCACTGGGTGTGCGGAATAGGCAGAAACATCGTGAATTTTAACTAACCATAATCCTTCGGCCATTCAAACCACTTCGCCGGCTCCATGGTTTTCGTCCGACATGGAAGCGTGGGGCTGAAGATGATGCAGATCAATAACCCTCCATGGCGCAACTAATAATGGCGTCGTTAATAGGGATGCGGATGGGAGGGATGAGCAACAGTACAAACCATCTCGCGCTGGTTCTAAACCGCAACCATGAATTGAAGCGCTACATCACATTCTCCACTCCGCTCCGCTGTTTTCCCTCCCTTCCTCGACCTGCAGCCCGTTCTGACTCCTCGTTTGTGTACTATGTCAGCTGTTTACATGGTCTTTTGTGAACTTTACTACGCCATTGCGTGTTAAGTAAGTGCAAGATCTGTTTTAAAATATCTATTTCGTAGGATTATAATTTATTATGCGTTGAAATGAGTAAGAATGGATGAAGAAACTCACCTTGCGCATTCGATGAGGTATATGATCTCTACGTTAGAATGCCATCTGCATCTGCGATGGGCAACTGTCAGTGTCACGTCACTCTCGCGTCCATATCCTCATTGCTTCCAGACCGCAGGCTACCGTAAACCCTCCCGGATCCAGGCCGTCCGACCGCGTCCTTGTGGGCCATTGCCGGCATTCTCCGCCTTCCCGTCCGACACGCAACATTAAACGGTATGTTCATGATATCCTCGCCCTTCAATATTGTCAATTTCTAACCTGATCGTCCTATCGAAAGAGCGACCCACGGGCAATCTCAAGGTTCTCTACCCAAGCACACAAACATCTTGCTCTTCCCCGATTAACCTAGTCATCTACGGGACGGTGGACCTGTCCTCAATCAATGAAACGCCGCTTTCTGTTTGTTTGTTTTGGAGGAGGATGATGAGGACCCTCTCTTCGTTCCTAGAGTACTCTTTCGGCCGTTGCTCCCATGCTGATGACGAGGCATCTTCTAGGGATAGGGGCCGAGTGGGCCATTGATTAGCATTGATGCACGGTTTGCCGTGAGTTCGCTTCAGCGACTCATACTACATGCGCCAGAGGACGTCGTCCGTGGTAATTGATCTGTTTTCGTCCAATCTGCGTTTCGGCCCGTTCGGGCGCTTCTCAATAAATAAAATAGCCCACTAGCGAACGATCCTATTAAATCAGAAAATCGCTCAGTGATCATTATTTTCGGTTGTTTGAAAACCTTCACTAGACTTTAAGCTTTACCATCCATTAGTGAGTACTAATGTATTTACATTCCATTAGCTTCGATTAACAAAAACTGTTTTCTTGATGTCATTTATAATTTTGATGTTTCAAGCAATATAATAGACAGTCCAGCTTCCAGATTTCTGATGCGGTACTAAAAAATAACATGTCCAGATACAAGTATCAACATCTGAGCCATTTACCCTTGAACGTTATAAATTGTATTCAAACCATGATGACCCGTCTCCTAATCCTGGCTGTTCCTGATCCCGTGACATCGTCAACTGGATGGCTCTCTTCCTCCTGTTTTGACGCCGAAGGTACAGCAAGTTCAAAAATGAGAAAATGGCCATGAAAACGGAAATGGCCAGAAGTGTAACCTTCAATGTCGGAGCATCCCTTTGATATGCTGATCGGGATGGTGGTCCAAAAAGCCACATTATTGAGATACCACCAAGTTTAGATGTGAAGGACCCAATAGCAATTACGGCGGCACGCCTAGCATAGGGCGTAGCGTTACTTGCCATCCATGTAAACATGGTGGCAGCAGTACAATATGCCCCAGTGATTAAGAACAACATGCTGACGTATTGCGCAACGCTGGCATTGGAGCCTAGTACAAATGGTCAATACTAGTAATTCCCTCCGTCATCAAAAAAATTGCTTACCCATGAGTATGGCTAAACCAGTCATAAATAAGAGACTGGAGATGATGCTGACCACTCCTCGGCAATAACAATGATCCGAGATGTAGCTGAGAACCTGGAGGACTGGCGGATTGAAAAATATGAGTATAGAGCATTATCGTAGTAGCTATATATGGACGGACATGAAATAGCAATCACAAATAACGGTCTGATCCCTTGGATGCCAATACGTTGGTAGTAGTAAATGGGAGGCAACAAGCTTTAACACAATCAGGACATAGGCTAACACATTTACAAGAAGTCCAAGGCTTACTATTCTAGACTTTGAAAGATAGTGCCTGCAAATGCACATGTCAGAAAAGCATATTACACAAAGAGAACAGGATAATTACCAACAAAGAACAGCACAACAGCAGCTATCAATACTTGAGGGGGTATAAGTGTCCTCCATGCGCCCTGCCAGCTGAATGAATTGTCGATGTCTTCACTATTCCAGTCTTCCTTCAGCTTGATCTCTACATAGGCTTTCTGTCCTTCAGAAAGGGGACTGAGATGTGATGGTGAGGAGGGAAGAATAAAGTATGAAGTTATGCCGAGAAGAAAAGCAACTATTCCATGAAAGAAAAATATCCATGCCCACACCTGGTTCCCTAGTTTACTCTTTACAAGAATATCATTCATGGCATAAGAAAGGCCAAGACAAGTAAACCAGGCAGAGACCCTGAAACATGCGATCCATCACTTTAGACCCAATTCCGAAAGCATAATTGACTTAATACCTCAACTGAAGTTCTGCACGGGGATAAAAGCGTGAAAGATAAAGGATTAAGCTGGGTAACAGACCGCCTCTCGGTCGAGGAACATCAGCTGAGATCTAACCAAATACAGGGCCTCCCTTACCTTCAAGCAAACCGAGGAAGAAACGGCATACAAGCAGCGCACGATAGTTGGTAGAAAGGCCTTGTAAGGTCACCATAATACCCCAAAGAGAAAATATGGTCGATAACATTAGTTTAGCAGTAACCCGAGTCTATAAGTAAGAAATCACTTCAAGTTTGTTTGAAACTATAGATAGAAAGGGGGTTACCTTCAAAAACAAGTTTGAGGATAACGCCGCACTAATGTAACAAAAGGCACTGAGAGTCAGTGCTATGTAATAGTATTGATCATTGCGCATGCAGAGCCTATAACTGTCCTAGCGTGGAAACGCAATTCCATTATACACCCATGATGACTGAACGACGACTCACCCACGACGACGCGAAGCATATCAAACACACTGTAGGCATTATCCATATGTCGATTTTCCTCCAAACTTCCTCATATTCGTTAGAAATGTCAAGCTAATCAACGAATAAGAACAGCTTGTTAAATGTCGTCGAAAGAGATGTATACGGAATAATAGTCTCCTTGAATATCATTGAATGTGCTGTTGTTGATGATGAAGCTCTGAAAACTATCAATGTAGTTAGTTCATTTCAACGTATAATACATCCGACGTTACACACTTCCCAGGAGTAGTGCTCGAGCCTTGCTCATCTTCAGTCCTAACAATTACGTAGAATAGTAAGGAAGCAAGAAAACTCAGGTGGCCACTGGCACACCTACCTGTTTCCGGTACCCCTCATCATGCCATCACCTCCCGAGTCTGTATGTACTATACGATCAGTCTGCAGCAGAGCCAGGGACTCTGGGTTTGTGCTGTCTTCATCAAAGTTGTTCCTAGCTCTCTTCTTCCCAGAACCCGTAGGATCTGGCGACAACGCACGCTGTTGACCTAACGGGTGCATGATGGCGTGGAATGCAGACGAGGCTGTACATACTAGTTCCTTTTAGTACGAGGCAAAGCGCAGCAGCGGAGCGCGGAGTGCCACTTAGAACGTTACTATGATTAGAAGCCTTCCTTCTGTTGTCCCAGGCTATTCACGTTGACAGGAATGTATTATGTAAGTAGGGCTCGGTGAATAATTGTCTAATTATTTACATGTGTTATTTCTCACAGTTACTAACAGGTTAGTAACTTTGTTAGAATTAATTGACAGAGAAGGCCATGTTAGAATATACTAGCCACGGTTCAAGGTCCGGACCTGATGCTCGAGCCCAAGTTCGGAAATGCGGGAGAATTGAACCCCGTTTACGGTCCGGGTTCAGCGTACTGGGCGAACCGGGACCTTTAAAGCCTGACTTCAAGCTCTGGTCAAATGTTGATTGAGATTGCCTGACTCGGAGGCAGCCGACATCCATATGCGTTTAGGCAGTTCGAGGCGAGTTCTAATCCTCCCGCGATTCTGGTTTGTTTGATTCTCGCTGTCACCGATTCCATTGGACACTAAACAAACTGTTTTTATTCAAGTTCACCCCTGGCACCAGCCCTCAGGCCAACTCCTCCAAAACGGTAACGCTTGCAACGATCTTCTGATGTGGTGTGAAGACGATGTCAAGGTCAAATTCGGATTGGCCAGATTGAGCGAAACCAATAGCTGTGCCTTGGCCTGCCGGATCGTGCTCATCCACTGGCACTCATCTCCATCATGTTCTGTCGCTACAAACAGCAAGCATGGTGAGCGATTGGCGAATTTGGGACGAGACTGCCTTACCTGCATAAAGGGCGAAACTCCCTTCAGGACTCAACATCTTGAACCGTCACAGTTCGCCGCCCCTTCAGAGGACACGACAACCCCGACGTCGACCACTAGATCCAGGCGATTCTTGTACGCCCATCGTTCGTCCGTACTCCACCCTCCTTTCCCATTTCCACCACTTGCAGTGGTGTCTCTCTGGTTTAGCTACCCTTGAAACAAGAGGAAACCTCATCCTCCGGGGTGAAGACGGAGTAGACCGACCAAACGATGCAATATGAGAATAAAAGGAATTCTCTTCCCCTTGGTGTTCACTTCCCTCGATTTTGGTATAGCGCTGGCAAGCGGTCCGCGTTTGAAGAGCTTGCGCCCGGTAAGGACGAACTGGAAGGGAGGTGAGAGCAGATTGGTGGTGGACCGTTGCGAGAAGCGTAATGCAGCCGTATCCGCACGGAAAATGGCTGAAGTCGAGCGAAACGACTCGGATTGGCAGTGGTGACATTTTTCACATGAAAAACTTTCCTAACCATGTTAGTAACATAGAAACCTGTTAATAACACCTGTTAGAATTGGGTTTGGAAGGGTCCAACGCACAGAGGAATGAACCTGATTGTGTCACGACAAAGACAAACAACATCCGGGATCGCCCGACTCTCCCGTTCCGCACGATAACTCTCCCTCCCGCCTGATCAAATTATATTCTTTCTCAGAACAGCGCTGGATAAGTCAGTCGTCAGGGTCGTAGGCCTCAGGACATCGGCTACCCCCTTGATGGAATGAGACCTTTGGTGAGTCCCGCTCCTTAGCCGCGGCTACTCTTCCTCACAACTAGCCACTTCTTGGCCTATACGCCCTCTCTATGCAGGTGGTGCGGCGCTACAATGGAAAAGTCAATTACGTGGCCCTACTAGGGCCATAAACGAAGCGCCGCGCCCCGCTTTGTGAATAGTGGGTGGATACAAGAGGAGTATATGTTCATTTAGAATCGACACTTGGCCTTGCTCCGAACAAATAGCATATCATCTGGTACGCAAAGCTTACTACTTAGTAGTTAAGATACTTACGTTGCTGCTTTTTCCTCCATCAGGCTTTTCTCCGCCGCGTCCGCCCACTCTCTCGACCCTTCCACCGCGTCGGTCTCGCTACATGTTCTCCCCACCGCAGTGACCTCGCATTCAACTTCCAAAACGCCTTTCTTCCTCCCCTTCCAGACCCAAAAAAGGCTGCTCCTACAAACACGTCGGCGCTGGCAGTTTCAACGGACCCGTTTTCTTTCCTGTCCACGACAGCGTCCATGCTGAAAAAGGGTCACCCATACCCTGTCATTACCATAGCCGCTCTTCCAATGCGTGGTACGCTTGGATCTCTATAGGCGAATCCTCGTCGCTGGACCATCTCACCCTCTTTGGTCCGGACACAGACCGACTCGTTGTGCGCCGGAAAGTTTCTTTCGATTGCGCCTGCGTCGAAAATAAATTCCACAGCACCGTCCTCTCCTCATTCCTATCCTGGTGTCCACACCTTGTCTCCTTCTCAGGCGTACTTACCATGGGATCCAGCGTTATCAGCGCTTGGAAGAGTGTGATCTGTGAAGAGGAGGTTGATCGAGTTTGGCGACGAGATGGCGAGGACAAAGGAGTGTGAGAAGGATCTGTGGTTGGTACAGTTGGATTGGACGTTGAAAAAGGCGGGTAAGTCGAGGGTCCGTGTGGTGAGCTTTTCGTTGCTGTCTCTTCTGCTCAAGTTGCTTTAAGGTACAAGAGCCTGAAGAACCTGAACCTGAACATGGCACGTTCCAAGTACCGGCGTGACTCAACGTACTCAACCTCAAACTATATAAATAAAAGCGACCACGGTTTTGGTGGACTGCTCGTTTTTACCATTCTTATAGAGAAGAGCGTGATGCAAGTTTGATAATTATTGGATATATGAGACATTGAGGCAGGGTATTTAATCATATGAGTTTACAAGAGTTTCGTTACATCGATGTCTAGTAGCGCAAAGCATTGTGAAACGTAGTGTAGACGAGTTCTGTCAATAATACATCCATTTCATACCTTCATAAACGAAAACAATCCCCCAAGATCAACCCAACGGCGTCCACTCAAGTCAAGATAACGTTCAACAGTCTCTGAGGGTTTGCAATAGATTGCGGTTTTGGTTAACCAGGGCCTCGACTTTGTCTAATTCCAAAGAGTTAATCACCGTAGTGCATCAGATAAAGGTCGACCTACCCAGATCAGTCAAGCCTGATGCCGATTTCTTCGCCTTCTCTCCATTAAACAAATAAGCAAAGTATTGCAACTGATTGAATAACTGCAAGTCAGTATACTGTAGATCTCGATCAGCGTCGGATACTGGATAACGATTATTATGCACAAACTTCAGATTGAACTGCGCCTCGTTGCAGGCATCGTAGCCCATAAACGATCATGATCCGAGTCCGATTGCCACACGTGGGATCATCAGACACGGTCCAGCCTTCATAGTACTTGGCGATCCACGTCCGTATTTGAACCTCCAACTGAACAAGAAGAGTACCCAACGCAATCGGCTTCCGGCATGACGGGCAAACTGCACCTTGGTGGCTAAGTATGCAGGACTGTGTAAATCAGTCAGCCAATTCACGGGCATGAAATCGAAGCTGAAATAGCATACCGAATCATGGATGGGCGCGAAGCTGAGCTCGCCTTGACACCCTCGGCATCGGACAATGAACGGAGCAGCATCCTTGAATCTCTCCGCATCTGACATTCGGGAGTCGAAGGATGCGAAGACAAGTCCGCCCGAGCCTCCGGACGATGCATTGCGATATCGTTGAGGATCCAGACCTAGATCAGCGCGAGTGAGTGGATGCTGGTAAAGTGGGTTTGGGAACGCCTACCTAGGCATTCTGCGAGCCTCGATCGATCAGTGCCTTCTATTTGTTCGCATAATCGCCCAATAGGCGGTAGAACCTGCTGAGACAAGTAGTGTTCATAGTCTATAACATCTCATTTAGCTTTAGCTCTTTGATTCTCCAGGAATTCGACACACCGACGTGCAAATTCGACCTGCGGACTTCGTCGGGATGTCTGGCTCTGTCGGCCTGAGGAGTCTTTGCCGGTTCTTGCCCCTCTTCTCTGCAGAACACATAGGGAATTACATCGCTCCCCTTCGCCGTACCACCTTTGGCCTTCAATCTCAGAGCTACCTGAACATGAGGCTGATTTTTGCCATCGGGGTAATCCTCTGGATTCTTGCTCAGACGCTGTAATAGTGATATGTTAGGTCAGCCCAGGCGAACCAGTTTGTTGGGACTGACCTTGTGAATGATGAAATCCTCCAGCTTCGTTTTTTCCGAACGAACATTATCCCCGATGGTAGTCAAATACTCGTGAATATTCTCGTCGTTTCATGTCAAGACCTTTGATTTCTACCGACGTCCTTGTGCCGTCTTCAACTTTGATAGCTGCATACTTCTTTTTCTGAAGAAGCAGAAATCGCTGGAAGATCCCATCAAGGTCGATTTCAAGGAGTTTATATCTATCATTGACAGCCTTCTTAAACTCTGACGAGATTCGAAGGGCCTCTGACAGTTCAAGGACGCCCGAGTTGACAAAGACCGAGTCGGTATCGCCATATACAACCTGCGTAATCCGTGAGATAGGCGAAGGCAATCAAAACTGGGAGACTGATACTTCAAGTTCTAAAGACTCGGCCAACTCTCTGGTGTGCGTCAAGATTTCACGACCCTTGAACGTGGTCAAGGCAGCCAGCGGTCGCGCGTAGAACCGTGAATATTCAAAGCCCAGACATCCGTACATACTGTTCGCAGTCAGCTCTAGAGCTTGTTGTTTAATGTCGTACTTTCGTTTTCAGGGTTGGCACTCAACGCTCGTGAAAATGAAATGAAATGCTACTTACTTGCAGGAGTTTGGCATGAGGTAGCGTTTTATCTTTCATCAGCGACTTGACTTGTCGACGTCGACTAACAAGGGTTGCAATAAGCCGTGGTAGAACACCCTGAGCAACGTCCGATGAAGGTGGATCAGGGATTTTCTCCTCGCCATGCTATCATGAACGGTCAGATTGCTCCCGCACGCAAGACTGAACCCACCTCATCCTCTTCTTCGATGGTCTGAACTGTCGTAAAGTCAATATTCCACTCTTGGATGATACTTGGATACAAAGAGTTGAAATCCATAACGAGGATGTACTTGTCGTGTAGTCCTTTCTTGGGTTCAAATTCGAGGCCTCCCTTGTACTTGTCACGTTTTCCTTTTGTTGTATTTCCTCCAACTCCTTTCAACTTTTTCTGCAGTTACAGCTTTCTTTCCCCACAGTT
>WNGI01004984.1_pt1 | contig 11907 bp, 11 predicted proteins | sample 5400621 | NCBI WGS metagenome assembly WNGI01 (sample SAMN13153374, study PRJNA577476) | soil metagenome | isolation source: 20 cm soil or saprolite under Garry oak tree replicate 1 | place: USA:California | collected 2016-06-15
ACTGGAAGCCGGAGCGCGTCGTCATCATCGAATTCCCGGACATGGCTTCGCTCAACGCCTGGTACAACTCGCCGGAATATCAGCCGCTGATTGCCCCTCGCAAGCAATCCACCAGCGACCTGGACATGATGTTCACGCTCGAAGGCGTCTGACAAACATGCTCATTCAAACTGAACGCTGCCGGCTGCGCCCATCACGCCTATTTTTTGATGACTCGCTGCAAGTTTGGCAAGCTAGAGCGGGATGAGTTTAGGTTGAGGCAGCAGCGGCGATCGATCACTTCTCCCTCTCCCCGCTCTTCGCGGGGTCGAGACGAGCGAAGCTCGCTCTTAGAGGGTTGGGGTGAGGGGCTGCTTCCGCAAATTCCGAACATAGGTGTACGCGGTGACTCCCCCTCACCCGGATTGCTTCGGACGATGCTTTGCATCGCTCGTAGCAATCCGACCTCTCCCCGCAAGTGGGAGAGGTGAATCGGACTCGTGCGTCGATTCAACTCAATGTCGTCAGGCTCTAGCGAAAGCTCACTCCGCCTTGATGTTGGCCGCCTTGACGATCGGCCACCATTTGTCGATCTCCGCGGTTTGATGGCTCTTCAGCGCCGACGGCGTTTGACGGTCGGGCGGCGGCGTTTCCTGGCCCAATTCCAGAAAGCGTTCCTGCACGGCCTTGTCGGCGAGCGCCGCAGTCACGGCGCCGTTCAGTTTTCCGACGACGTCGCCCGGCGTGTTCTTCGGCGCCCAGATGCCGTGCCAATAGGCGATATAAAGTCCGGGCAGCCCGGCTTCATCCACCGTCGGGATATCGGGCGCGGATGCGAGCCGCGACCGCGAGGTGACGGCGTACGCCCTCACATTGCCGCCGCGCACTTGCGGCAAGGAATTGGTGGCCTGATCGAACATCAGGTCGATATGCCCGGCCATCAGGTCGTTGAGCGCCGGCCCGGCGCCGCGATAGGGCACAAAGGAGAAGCTGGTGCCGGTCTGGTTCTGGAAGAAAACACCGGCCACATGGGAGCCGGTACCGGGTCCTGCGGTGCCGGCGGTCGCCTTGCTCGGGTTTTCCTTCAGCCAGGCGGTCAATTCGTTCAAATTTCGCGCCGGCAGTGTCGGCCTGCCGATGATGAGTTGCGGCCCGTTGCCGATCAAGCCGATCGGATCGAAGTCGTTGAGGACGTCATACTGCAGCGAATAAATAGCGCCGTTGAGAACGTGCGTTCCCCAATGACCGATAAGGAGGGTGTAGCCATCCGGCGCGGCGCGCGCGGCCCTGAGGCCCGCCACGGTGCCCGAGGCGCCGGTGACGTTTTCGATCACCATGGTTTGCCCGAGCGTCCTTCGCATGTGGTCGGCAAGGATACGGGCCAGCACGTCGGTGGGCCCACCGGCCGCGAACGGCACGATCAGCGTGATCGGCCGCGACGGAAAGCTCTCCGCGTGCGACGAAATCGGCCACGCCGTCGCCACCATGCCAATCGCCGCTGTTATAAAATCGCGCCGCCTCATCAGCAATTCTCCCTGGAGTTTTTTTGTTGGTCAGAGCCATAACACGCCACACCGCCTGGTTGAGCCTCGTCCTTTCGTCGCAGGGGGCATCGTCGCGGTGGAGATGGACGAATAGACTTGGATGGCAAGCGAGGATGGGCGCCCGGCGCTGTGGGATTTGCCGCATCTTGCCGAGAGGCGGCAATACCTTCGCGATTTCATCGCGATCCCGTCAATCCGGGTTTGCTTTGGGCGCTGCGAACACCGCCAGGAAGCAAGCAAGGGGTCGATCCGGGGCACCTCGAAGATCAGGCAAGTCGCATTTGCCTGAGCGTAAAGCTTCCCGCTCACATCGGACAGACTCGCTTCCGCCATCGCGGTCTGGCGGCCCAGGTAGACGCTCGAACTTGGTGGCTCAGGTTGCGATCTGCGCTTCGCCATTCCCAAAGGACCAGTCTGCGTTCGCGACCTCTACCAGGGATATGATCACGTCCTCGCGGCGGTGGCCGAGGCGGGCATGCAGGCCATCAGCAACGGCTTTGTAGAAGGCCTTCTTCACTTCGACCGTCCGGCCGGCATTCAGGGTGAGCTGGATGAAGACACAGTCTGCCGTGCGCCGGATGCCGAGGAAGTTCTCGTCGGCAATCTGGTTCTGCGGCGGATGCTCATTGATGACCTGGAAACGGTCGTCCTTTGGCGCCTTCAGAATGTCGACCATGGCTTCATAGACAACGTCGCCGATGGTGCGGCGATAGTGGTCGGACTTGCCCTGGACCAGATCAATGCGAGCGAGCGGCATGGCAATCTCCATTGCAGGTAAATGCCTGCTTTTGGGCTAAAGGTTAACTCTGACGCATGGCGTCGAGCTGGTTCCCGATTCTCTCACCGCTTGTGAGCGCGGGCGTAATGCTTCGGTGACGTGCGCGCATGATGTTTCGCCAGCGCGCTCGCATAAGAACCGCTGCTGCGTAAAGATGCGATGGCGCTGGCTGTCCCGCTTGTGCCGGATCCAACACCGAGGCTCTGGTAAAACGCGCGTAGGCCAGGTTCCTGGACGGCTTGTTGTGCAATTCCCGGGGTCGCGATCACCGCCGACAGAATTGCAGCCACGCCGAGAAGTTTGAAACTAGTCATCACCGAATTCCTCCATGTGGTCGACCCGATGCCGAATATGTGAACTTCACCTGCCACCCTCGCGAGGTTGTCGCGTGAGTTCACTTCATGCCAAACAAATGGGACCCACACTGGGGCTGTCAATGGAATGACAGTCATCATGTAAAAGCATGGCTGAGATCGGCGCCACTAGCAGACCGTCGGCGCCGCAGGTGCCCCTTAAGAATGCGTTGGTATCATTGACGGCGTTGCGTTCGCCCGCCACCCGCAAAGGTTACTCCGAGGCCTGTTTCCTCAGCTCCGCCACGTCCTTCGCCGTTAGCTGCGATGGCTTGCTGCCGAAGCGCGCGGTTACGTAATTGGCGACCGCGGCGATCTCGGCATCGGAATGGGTGCTGCCGAACGCCGGCATCGAGACCGCGCCCTCTGGCACACGCCGCTGGGTCCCGGAAATCACGATCTGGGCGACATTGGTGGCGCTGGGATCGTTGACCGCCCATGCGCCGGTGAGCGTGGCGAGGGGCGAGATCGGGCTCTCGCCGGTCCAGCCGTGGCAACTGACGCAGGCGCCTTCGAACACCATTTTTCCGCGCGGGTCCGGTGTGCTGCCGCCATCCTTGTGCGAGGGCGGAGCCGGCGGCGCCAAGGTCGCCGGCAGATCGGGCGAGGGGGTTGCCGGCACGGTTCGCAAGTAAGCCACCACGGCGCGGATGTCTTGCTGCGCCAGATAGCTCAAGCTGTGATCGACCGCCTCGCCCATCGGTCCCGAAGCGGTGCCGTGACCATCGGCATGTCCGATCGAGAGATAGGAGCCCAGGTCCTCATCGCGCCAGGCGCCGACACCGGTGGTCTTGTCGGAGGAGATGTTGAAGGCGCGCCAGCCCGCGGTCACCGCGCCGGCAAATTTCTTGCGGTTGTCGAGCGCGAACGCAAGATTGCGCGGCGTATGACATTCGCCGCAATGTGCCATCGCCTCGGTGAGATAGGCGCCCCTGTTCCATTCCGGGCTCTTCGAGGCGTCGGGCTCGAAACGCCTGTCCGGATTGAACAGCGCCGACCAGAACATCATGCTCCAGCGCTGATTGAACGGAAACGTCAGCGTGTTTTCCGGGACAGCCGCGCGCACCGGCGGCAGGCTGAACAGATAGGCCTTGATCGCCAGCGCATCGGCGTCGGTCATGTAGGTGTAGGACGTAAACGGCATCGCCGGATAAAGCCGCGCGCCGTCGCGGCGGATGCCGCGATGCATCGCATTGAGGAAATCCTGATCGGTGTAATTGCCGATGCCGGTCTCCTTGTCTGATGTGATGTTGGTCGAGTACAGCGTGCCGAACGGCAGCTTGAACCCGAGCCCGCCGGCATATTCCTTGCCGTCCTCGGTGGTGTGGCAGGCCATGCAATCCGCGGCTCGCGCGAGATAAGCGCCGCGCTCCACGAGACTCGTTTGCGTGAGCGCCGCCGGCACCCCGGTGGGATTGCCGCCGCGATAATCGGCGAGCGCCACCTTGGGGCCATCCGCGAAGGCAAGCGGACCGGGACCGCGGACAATCCAAAGTCCGACGCCGAGCGCGACCACCACGATGACGACAACGCTGAGGAGAATGCGGCGCGCGGCCGGGCTCATGTTTTTTTCTCCGCTGCGATCAGGGCACGGTCGATCGGCAGCCGCCGCAGGGCGACGCCGGTCGCGGCATAGATGGCGTTGCGCAGCGCGGGCGGCCCCGCCGTCACGCCGGTCTCGCCGATGCCGCCGGGCGCCTCGCCGCTCTTGATGACATGAACCTCGATCTTCGGCGCCTGGTCGATGCGCAGCATCCGGTAGTCATTGAAATTGGATTGCTGGACGCGTCCCTTGTCGATGGTGATCTCGCCATAGAGTGCAGCCGTCAGGCCGAAGATCAGTCCGCCCTCGAGCTGCGCCACGATGGTATCGGGATTGACGGCGATGCCGGTATCGACCGCGGAGGTGACGCGGCGCACATGCACGTCGCCTTGTGCGCCGACTTCCGCTTCCACCACGGTGGCGATGAAGCTCCCGAACGACGGCTGAACGCACACACCGCGACCGACGCGCGCCGGGAGCGGTTGCCCCCAACCGGATTTTTCTGCCACCAGATTGAGCGCGGCCAGCGGGCGTGGATTTTTTCCGAGCATGCCGCGGCGGAAATCGACCGGATCCTTGCCCGCCTGGCGGGCGAGCTCGTCCATGAAGCATTCGATGGCGAAGACGTTGTTGTTGGCGCCGACGCCGCGCCAGAATCCGGTCGGCACCGCCGGCGGTTCGGCCCGTACAAATTCGACATGGAAATTGGGAATGTCGTAGGGCATGTCGACCGCGCTATCGATGGCGTCGATGTCGATGCCCTTCTCGAAGGCCGGCGGCAGCCACCGCGCGATGATGGACGCGCCGCTGACCTTGTATTTCCAGCCGACGATCTTGCCGTCGGACAGCGTCGCGGCAATGGTGTCGCGATAGGCTGGACGATAGATGTCGTGTTGAATGTCCTCTTCGCGGGTCCACACCACTTTCACCGGCCCGTCGACCTGCTTCGCCACGCGGACGGCCGCGACCACCATGTCGGGTTCGAGCCTGCGGCCGAAGCCGCCGCCGATCAGGTGGTTGTGGACGGTGACTTTCTCGACCGGGAGGCCGGCCGCTTTGGCCGCCTCCGACTGCACCCGGGCCATGATCTGCGTGCCGGTCCAGATTTCGCAGGAATCAGGTTTGACATGAACCGTGGCGTTCAGCGGCTCCATGGTTGCGTGCGCCAGGAACGGAAGCTCGTAGGACGCCTCCAGCCGGTCGCCGGTCGCAAGGCCCTTGGCGATATCGCCTTGGGATTTGGCGACCACGCCGTCCTTTTCGCTGGCCGCATGCAAATCGCGCCAGATGTCGTTCGAGCTGATCCGCGCGTTCGGGCCCTCATCCCAGTCTACCGAGAGCGCATCGAGGCCTTTCTTGGCCGCCCACATGTGGTCGCCGACCACCGCGACCATGTCGTCGAGAACGACAATCTTCCGCACGCCCGGGATTTTCCTGGCGGCGGAGTCGTCGACCTTGCCGACCTTGCCGCCGAATACCGGGCACGCCTTGAGCGTCGCGAACTTCATGTCGGGAAGCATGGCGTCGATGCCGTAGACGGTCTTGCCGTTGACCTTGTCGGGTGTGTCCAGGCGTTTCAGCGGCTTGCCGATCAGTGAAAAATCCTTCGCGTCCTTCAGCGCAACGTCCTTTGGCGGCCTCTCGCTGCTCGCGCTCGTCGCCAGAGCGCCATAGGAAAGTTTGCGGCCGCTGTCTTTGTGCACGACCTCGCCATTCGCCGTGGTGCAGCTGGCCGGCTCGACCTGCCACTCTTGCGCCGCAGCCTGAACCAGCATGGCCCGCGCGGAAGCGCCGGCCTCGCGCAGCGGTGTCCAAAAAGCGCGAACCGACGTAGAGCCTCCGGTCGCCTGAATGCCGAACGCGGGATTGGCGTACAGCTTCTCGTTCGCCGGCGCATGCTCGAGCGTCACGCGCGCAAAATCGGCGTCAAGCTCTTCGGCCAGAATCATCGCCACCGCGGTATAGATGCCCTGTCCCATCTCGACCTGGGGCATGACCAGCGTGATATTGCCGGCATTGTCGATCCGAATGAAGGCGTTGGGAGCGAACTTGCCGTTCGTGTCATCAGGTGGCTGCACCGGTTCGTTTGGCGTCAACGCGCGCAGCGGTAGATGGAATGCGAGCAGAAACCCGCCTGCCAGACTACCGGTCAGCAGCACGCGGCGGGAAAGCCCGTCCGGGATTTTCTCTGCGACTTTCATGATACGCTCCTACGACTGACGCTGCGAAGCCGCCTGCTTGATCGCGGCGCGAATCCGCACATAGGTGCCGCAGCGGCAGATATTGCCCGCCATCGCGGCGTCGATGTCGGAATCGTCAGGATTGGGCGTGGCCGCGAGCAGGGCCGCGGCCGACATGATCTGGCCCGGCTGGCAATAGCCGCACTGGACCACCTCGAGATCGAGCCAGGCTTTCTGCACTTTTGCACCGACCGGCGTGGCGCCGACGCCCTCGATGGTGGTGATAGCGCGGTCGCGCACCGCGCCGACCGGCAGCATGCAGGAACGCACCGGCTTTCCGTCGACATGCACCGTGCAGGCGCCGCATAGCGCCATGCCGCAGCCGAATTTCGTCCCGGTCATGCCCAGCACGTCGCGCAAGACCCAGAGCAGCGGCATGTCCGCGGGAGCGTCAAAGGACTTCTGTTCGCCATTGATTGTCAGCGTTGTTGCCATAAGCGCCCCTTCCAATTCAACGGCCGCGGGCAGCGGACGCGTTGGCTACGTCGCGATAGGCTGGCTCGCGCCGCGGTCAGTTAAGAAGCGAAGATATCCTTCGCAATGCTGACTTGGGTTGTCAGAGGTCGACGACGATGATCACAAAATCGTGCTGAATGACCGCACGGTTTTAGGCCAATTGATATGAGGGCCATCATTCCAGCATGCTCCTCTTGGTAACCGTCGAGCTAAAGCGCAGCTTCCGATGCTGTTCGAGTCTGGAGCGACGATACGTCGGCAATGCCGACCTGGATAGTCGGCGGAAGAAACCTAGGCAATCATGCAGGGTGCTGACAACAATGATTGTTGTCAACAATTCCCACGATCTTTGGCGCTATCGCATTCTGGGCAAGTTCGGCGTCGTCAGCCTCAACACCTGGCGGATCGGCGATCAAGCGGCGAGGCGGTGAAGCCGCGCTACAGCTTGTACGCCGTGCGGAAGCCGCCCCAGTGCCGCCCATGGACGCGGACCGGCACGTCGATCTCGCGCATCATGATGGTTTTGCCGTTGCCCATGTCGCGGGCGTAGCTCTGGATCAGATAGGAGCGCAGGTTGCGGCCGGCGGCGAGGCCGGCGGTGTCGTTGAAGATCCGGCGGTTGCGGCTGTGGGCGGTGTTCCAGGCAACATCGCCGGGGCGTTGCGGATGCGAGTAGATCTTGTTGTGCACCGGCAGGTAGCCGTTGCGGTCGATCATCACGCAGAACACCATGCGCGGATCCCTGGCAAGGAAGGCCTCCTGGAACGGCGGCAGCGCGCGATCGGCCCAGCCCAGGATCCGGGTGCGGTGCTGAACCGGATTGGTGCCCGGGATCTCGACGTAATCGGTGTCGAACATGTCGTCGATGGAAATGGCCCGGCTCGCCACCGCATCCTCGAAAATCCTGGTCAGCGCGCTGCCGGCTTCCATGGCGCGGGTGATGAATTCGGTGTTTTCGTCGTGGATCGACCACAGTCTGTCCTCGATTTTCTCGGCCAGCTCTGCGTCCGGCGCCTCGAACCGCGCCCGCGCGCCGGCCGTGGAATGCTCGATCACCCGGATCCGGCATGCGCCGACGCGTTCCAGCGTGGCATTGAGGTTTTCGTTTTGCGGCAACCGCCCGGCGTCCGCTCCGCAGATCAAAATGCCTTCCATGGAGATTTCATAGACCGGCGAGGCGATCGGTCCGCGCGCGGTCTCAATTTCGATTTTGAGATTGCACGGCAGGCGCTCGCGCTTGCGCGCTCCTTCGCGCTCTTCCTGGCGCAGCAGCACCGCGCAGCGCGCTTTGAGTTTCTGCGCGAACATGGTGACGGCCTTGCCGGCCGCGGCGACGCTTTCGCCATGAGCCTCGGCGTCCCTGGTCGCGCTGTCGATTTCGGCGGCGCTGTCGCCGACCGAGACGATGAAATGCGATGCGGTGGCGGCGTTATCGGATATCTCGCTGGTGGTCTCGTTCTGCTCCGCCACCGCGCCGTTGACGTTTTCGAACACCGGGCGGATCGCCGCGATCGCCTGCGAGATCCGGTGCACCGCATCGACCGAACCCGCGGCATCCCTCTGCAGCGCGTCGATCTTTTTGGTGATTTCTTCGGTGGCGTTCTGGGTCTGCACCGCCAACGCCTTGACCTCGGAGGCGACCACGGCGAAGCCGCGCCCGGCGGCGCCGGCGCGGGCCGCCTCGATCGTGGAGTTGAGCGCCAAGAGCGTGGTCTGCCTGGCGATCTGGGCGATCAGGTTGACGACGTTGCCGATGGCGGCAGAGGAATCCCTCAGGCGATCCACGTTGCGGCTCGCTTCATGAGCGGCGGCGCTGGCCTGGTCGGCGAGCCTGCTGGCATCGCGCACCTGGGAGCCGATGCCTTCCGCCGATCGGGTGAATTTTTCCGCGGCTTCCGAAAAGCTGGTCGCGGTCGACTGCGCGGCGCTGGTGCGCCCGGTGAGCGCGTCGGTGCGCTGGCGGATGGTTGCAAGCGTCGCCGCCGTCGCCTCGGCGCCGCCGGCGACCGAATTGGCGGCGCGCTCGAGCTGCCTGATCATCGCGCCCAGCTCGAGTTCGAGCAGTTCGAGGATTTGCCTGGCGGAATCGCTGTCCGAAGCGGTGGCGGCATCGGCCGCCGCGGCCGGCGTCACCGCCGCAGGCTCAAGCGCCGACGCAGCCGCCTCCGGCAGACGTTTTCGCAATAGACCGAACGCCATGGGGGATCTCTCGGAAACAACAAAATGCCACCGGCATTGTCGCAGTGGGGCGTGAAGTCATGGTTAACGATTGCCTGATGCGCGAGCAGCGGGCACTACCAACATACCGAAAAGCCCCGCAACTCTTTGATTTTGCCCGGGCCGCGGCCTATAACCCCGCGCTTTCCACCCCATTACATCCCGGAAGAATTCTGGAAGAGAACGCATGGCCGGACATTCCCAGTTCAAGAACATCATGCACCGCAAGGGCCGGCAGGACGCCCAGAAGTCGAAACTGTTCTCGAAGCTGGCGCGGGAAATCACCGTCGCGGCCAAGATGGGCCAACCCGACCCTTCAATGAATGCGCGGCTGCGCGCGGCGATCATCTCCGCCCGCCAGGAAAACATGTCGAAGGACTCGATCGAGCGGGCGGTGAAGAAGGCGAGCGGTTCCGAAAGCGAGAATTACGACGAGATTCGCTACGAGGGCTATGGTCCGGGCGGCGTCGCCGTGATTGTCGAGGCGCTGACCGACAACCGCAACCGCGCGGCGTCCGACATCCGATCCTATTTCACCAAGGCCGGCGGCAATCTCGGCGAGACCGGCTCGGTTGCCTTCATGTTCGATCGCACCGGCGTCATCGAATACGACGCCAAGGTCGCTTCCGACGAAGCGATGCTGGAGGCGGCGATCGAGGCCGGCGCCGACGACGTATCGTCGAGCGAGAACGGCCACGAGATTTACGCCTCGCCGGAGACGTTTCGCGAAGTGGCCAAGGCGCTGGAGACTAAATTCGGCGAAGCCCGCAAGGCGGCGCTGACCTGGAAACCGCACAACACCGTGCCGGTGGATGACGAGACCGGCGAGAAGCTGTTGAAGCTGATCGATCTTCTGAATGAGCACGACGACGTCCAGAACGTCTATGCCAATTTCGAGATTTCGGACGCGCTGGTCGCCAGGATGGGCGGGTGATCTCGTTTTGCGCTGTCGCCCTTCCGTTGTCGTCGCCCGGCTTGACCGGGCGATCCAGTATTCCGCGCGCTCTCGATTCATTACAGATGCCCCGGCGTACTGGATCACCCGCTTTCGCGGGTGATGACGGTTGATAGCGAACCGCCCACGCTAGGCTTGAGACTCCGGCATGGGGTATAAAATACCCATGACATCGCAGCCGATTCGCCAACCCCTCCGCGTCCTTGGCATCGATCCCGGCCTGCGCCGCACCGGCTGGGGCGTGATCGAGATCGACGGCAACCGGCTGGCGTTCGTCGGTTGCGGTTCGGTGGAGCCGCCGGAGGGCCTGCCGCTGGCGAGGCGGCTGTTGGCGATTCATGAGGGCCTCGCGGCCGTGCTCGGCGATTTCAAGCCGGCGGAAGCCGCGGTCGAGCAGACTTTTGTCAATAAGGATGGCGTCGCCACCCTGAAACTCGGCCAGGCACGCGGCGTTGCCATGCTGGCGCCGGCGATGTTCGGGATATCGGTCGCGGAATATGCCCCGAACCAGGTGAAGAAGACCGTGGTCGGCGCCGGCCACGCCGACAAGAATCAGATTCTGGTGATGCTGAAAATCCTGCTCCCGAAGGCCGAGCCGAAATCTCCCGACGCCGCCGACGCGCTGGCGATCGCCATTACGCATGCGCATCACCGCCAGAGCGCCACGCTGCGGCTAAAGGTGGTCGAGGTATGAAGTCCCGCAAGCACAGTGTGCTCCCTCCCCCCTTGCGGGGGAGGGTGGGGGAGGGGGGTAGCCCCGAGTCACTCTGCCCGAGGAGACCCCCACCCCCAACCCCTCCCCGCAAGGGGAAGGGGAGTTCGCGCGCTGTTGAGTCGTCATCATGATCGGCAAACTGAAAGGCCTGATCGACGGCTATGGCGAGGATTACGTGATCCTCGACGTCGGCGGCGTCGGCTATCAGGTGCATTGCTCAGGCCGGACGCTGCAGGCGCTGCCGGCGCCCGGCGAGGCCGTGGTGCTGTCGATCGAAACCTATGTGCGCGAGGACCAAATAAGACTGTTCGGCTTCCGCAGCGACGTCGAGCGCGAATGGTTTCGGCTGCTGCAGACGGTGCAGGGCGTCGGCGCGAAGGTGGCGCTGGCGGTGCTCGGCACCTTGCCGCCGGCAGATCTTGCGAACGCGATCGCGCTACGCGACAAGGCCGCCGTAACACGCACGCCGGGCGTCGGCCCGAAAGTGGCCGAGCGCATCGTCACCGAATTGAAGGACAAGGCGCCTGCGTTTGCCGACGTCGATCCGGCGCTGGTGCGTCTCTCCGGCGCGATTGACGATCAACGCGCGCCGCGCCCGGTCACCGACGCGATCTCGGCGCTGGTCAATCTCGGTTACGGCCATCCGCAGGCCGCGGCCGCCATCGCCGGCGCATCGCGCACTGCAGGCGAGGGGGCGGAGACCGCGCAACTCATTCGGTTGGGGCTGAAGGAGCTCGCGAAGTGAATGGAATTGACGTGCAGCGTATGATCGTTCCCGCGGCGCTCCTGGCCTCGCCCCGCTTGCGGGGAGAGGTCGGATCGCCCTTGGCGATCCGGGTGAGGGGGACTATCCGCGTGTCTGAATATGTGGTGAGTCCCCCTCACCCCGACCCTCTAAGAGCGAGCTTCGCTCGTCTCGACCCCGCCAGCGGGGAGAGGGGGAAGTCACCGACTCGTGCTATCTCCATCACATGACCACACCCTCCCGCATCGTCACGCCTGAGCGACGCACTGACGATGGCGGCGACACCGCGCTGCGCCCGCAACTGCTGTCGGAATTCGTTGGCCAGGCGCAGGCGCGCGCCAACCTTTCGATCTTCATCGAGGCCGCGCGCAAGCGTAACGAG
>WNGI01008408.1_pt1 | contig 11907 bp, 9 predicted proteins | sample 5400621 | NCBI WGS metagenome assembly WNGI01 (sample SAMN13153374, study PRJNA577476) | soil metagenome | isolation source: 20 cm soil or saprolite under Garry oak tree replicate 1 | place: USA:California | collected 2016-06-15
CAGCGGCGGCGTGACAATGGGTTTCCCCCAACCAAAATTTTCTGAGATCGACCAGACGGAGCACCCGGAAAAATACAAAAAATTGAGAGAAGACTACTTTACCACGCTCAGGAAATTCATTCGGAAGCGGCCCGAGACCATTTCGGGGGTGGAGATGGAGCTTGACGCGGTCAATCCCCAAAAAAAGTGGCAGGTGCTCCAGAATGACCGCCGAAAGCGCGTTCGGCGCCTCGCACCCGATGTGGCGCAAATCAAATTCCTTGCCTCCAAGGCGGATACGGATCTCGAAGGGCGCGCCACGGTCTCAGGGCTTGCGCCGGGAGACTACTGGGTCAGCACGCTCAACCTGGATGCTGACGCCGGCGACATGCGGGTGCGCTGGGATGTTCCCGTAAAAATAGAACGTGGCAAGACGGTCCGCGTCGAACTGTCAAACCTGAACTCCATCGACGCGCACGGTTCCACTCCCTAGCGCCGTCGAGCGCCACGATGGGGACTCCCCTTCAATGGATTGCGTTCAACCTCTTCATCGCCATTGCGATCGCGCTGGACCTGCGGGTATTCCACCGCCGCCCGCACAAGATCGACATTCGTGAAGCGGCGCTCGCCAGTTTCGGCTGGGTCGCGGTCTCGGTCCTCTTTGGATTCGGAGTGCTCTATTTTTATGGCGAGCAGCCGGCGCTGGAATTCTTTACCGGCTATCTGATCGAAAAGGCCCTTAGCGTCGACAACTTGTTCCTTTTCCTGGTGATCTTCCGCGCGTTTGCCGTGGATGAGCGCCTGCAGCACCGCCTTCTGGAATGGGGCGTGGTGGGGGCGCTAGTCATGCGCGGAGTGATGATCGCGCTGGGCACAGAGCTGATCGAACATTTTTCCTGGGTGCTGTATCTGCTGGGAGCGTTCCTCGTCTACGCAGGCGTGCGCATGCTCTTCTTTCACAAGGGAGATATTCATCCGGAGCAAAGCTGGATGGTCCGGTTCGCCAGCCGGCATCTTCGGGTAAGCCACGAATATCACGGCGAGCATTTTTTCGTTCGCGATGCCGGGCGGTTATTCGCAACGCCCCTGTTTCTCGTCCTGATTGTGGTGGAAATTACGGACGTCACCCTGGCCGTGGACTCCATCCCAGCGGTCTTTGGCATTACGCGCGATCCGTTTATTGTGTACACGTCGAACGTACTCGCGATTCTGGGACTCCGGGCGCTGTACTTTCTGTTGGCAGGAATCATCGACCGTTTACGCTTCCTGGATGAAGGATTGGCGATCGTTTTGATACTTATCGGTGGAAAAATGATTGCTGAGCGGTGGGTACATATCCCAGTGACTGTTTCTCTCGGCGTTGTAGGAGGCGTGCTGCTGATTGCCCTGCTGGCGTCGCTCCTTATCCCAGCGAAGAAGCAAACGTAGAGTTCATCCTTCTTCAAACATCAGCTCATCGACGTAACACCACATCCAGTTTTCTCCCGGCTCCTGCGAGCGGACAATGGGATGCTTTGTGGCATGAAAATGCTTCGTGGCGTGTTTGTTCTTGGAGGAGTCGCAGCAACCGACATGTCCACAGCTCAAGCACAGGCGCAAATGCACCCAACTATCGCCCATCTTCAGACACTCTTCGCAGCCCCTGGTCTTTGGCTTAACGCGCTTGATCTGATCGAGATGTGTGCAATTTTCGGCCATACTTATCTCCCGCAGAGTCACATCACGGCTTGAATGGGAATTCGCACCTGGAACCGTGTATCGCCCGGAACGGACTTTACGCTGATGAGCCCGCGCATTTTCTTCACGATACGATGGACTACGTCCAGGCCGAGTCCGCTTCCCTCGCCCACGCCTTTAGTCGTAAAAAACGGTTCAAAGATGCGCGATTGCACTTCGGGCGGGATGCCCGGCCCGTCGTCAACGATCTCCACGAGCACGTATTCATTTTCACGCACGGCACGCACCAGGAGTTTACCCTTTTCTTTCATGGCATCGGCGGCGTTGTCGATAAGGTTGGTCCACACTTGATTGAGCTCGCTGCCGTAAGCCATCACCTTCGGCAGCTCAGGAGCAAATTCGCGCGTGACCACAATGCCGCGCTTCAGCTTGTGATGCATGATGGTGAGAGTCGTTTCCAGGCTGTTCTTGATATCTACTTCCTGAAGCGGCGCCTGGTCCATATACGAGTATTCCTTGATGGCCTTAATGAGATCCGAGATGCGCGTGGTACTGTGCTCGAGTTCGGCGGCGATGCGCTCCATTTCGAGGAGAGTAGCGAAGCGCGTCAACTCGGGGCCAAGCGAAGTTCCAGCGGCGCCCGCAAAACTCCCCAGTTGCGCGTCGCTTAGGTTTGCATCGGCAAGAAGAGGCGCGAGCTTCCAGGCATCGGCTACGCCGCGCCCTTCCAACCAGGATTGAATAGCTTCTTCACGCTCGACGCGGGCAAATTCATCTTTATGTTCGACGGGCTTCAACGCAGCGCGGATTTCTTCTTCTCGCTGGGCGAGCAAGCCGCAATCTTCCGGGCCCAAACGCGAACTGCGGCCGGCGACGCGCAAGCGTTCCAGGCAATCACGAAGCGCGGCCGCCGAACGGCGCGCTGCAGCGGAAGGATTGTTGAGCTCGTGCGCGAGACCGGCGGAGAGCTTGCCGAGCGCAGCCAGCTTTTCTCTCTGCTGCTCTTCCCTGGTGACGTTTCGAACGCGGTCGGTCAGAAGGCCAACGAGGCGCTGTGAAAGTTCGGGCATGCGCTGAAAGAGCTCGGGAAACTTAGCGGCCGGAAACGTCAGGGCGCGAACAGGGAGCACGGCACGCCCGGTCACGCTAACAGTTTTCATTCTGGAAAAAGGCAGGACGCCTGTGACATCCCCGGCACGGGCAGTAAAGACTGGACCGTCCTGAGGGCCATTCTCGCGCCGGGCCCGGAATTCACCCTCCAGGATCACCAGCATGGTGTCCGCCGGGGAGCCTTCCTTAACTATGACTCCACCCACTTCGACCCGGCGCTCTTCTGTTTGCGCGACAAACCATTCGAGATCCGTTTGCGGTTGGTCCGCGAACGCCGCCACTTTCCGCAATTCTCCAACCAGGGCTTCCACTCGTGCTTGATCCAGCGTTTCGCTCATTGGACCTTTGCCAAATACTGGTGCATGAACTGCACGACTACTGCGCCCTCTCCGACACCAGAGGCCACGCGCTTGACGGAACCGTGGCGCACATCGCCGACGACAAAAATTCCGGCCACATTGGTTTCGAGCAAACCCGGGTCACGATCCAGCGTCCAGGACGCCGGTCTCTTTCCGTTGCGAAGGAGGTCTGCGCCAGAAAGAACAAAACCGCGCTCATCGCGATCAATCGAAGCGCCAAGCCATTCTGTCCGCGGCTGCGCGCCGATGAAAATGAACAAGCTTGAGGCAGGCAGCTTCTTTCTTTCTCCCGAAGGAGAGCACTCCACGGTGATTCCTGTGAGCCGTAATTCTCCTTCCACCTCAACAACGCTTGCCCGCGACCAGACCTCAATATTGGGAGTCTTTTCGATTTGCTCGATCAGGTAGTGGGACATCGTGGCGGCCAACGACACTCCTCGCACCAGCATCACCACTTTCTCGGCGAACTTCGAAAAGTGCATGGCGGCCTGTCCGGCGGAATTGGCACCGCCAATGATGTACACCGTTTCGCCCTTGCAAGCCATTGCTTCGGACGTTCCTCCGCCGTAATACACGCCCGCGCCCTGCAAATGATCAATGCCCGGTACGTCCAAAGTTCTCCATTGAACCCCCATCGCCAGGAGGAGCGCGTGACAAGAGAGCTCCGAACCATCGGCGAGTTTCAAATATCGGTAGGGACCCTCGACACGGATGCCGACCGCTTCCTGCGGGGCGATAATCTCCACGCCGAAACGCCGGGCCTGCGCTACGGCACGGCGGGCCAGGTCAAGGCCAGTGAGTCCGGAAGGAAAGCCGAGATAGTTCTCGATGCGAGAACTCAGACCGGCTTGGCCTCCAGGGGCTTCGCGCTCGACGATAACGGTGCGCAAGCCTTCGCTCGCGCCATACACCGCGGCGGCAAGCCCCGCAGGGCCCCCGCCGACGATAGCCAGGTCGTAGAAGTTGGTCTGCGCATGCGTGCGCAGCCCGATTTTGTCCGCGACCGTGGGCAGCGGGGGCTCGGGAAGGCGAGTGCCATCTGGAAAAAGGATTAAGGGAAGTTTTTCGGCCTCCGACCCCAAGGAATCAATCAGGCCGCGCACTTCGGGGTCGGACTGGGCCAACTCCACGTCAATCCATTGATAAGGGACCTGGTTGCGCGCAAGGAATTCGCGCAGCTCGTAGGAGCGATTGGACCAGCGTGTGCCAAGGACGCGAATGCCTTCGTAAGGCGGACGGAACGTCGCGGTCCAGTCATGCAGCAGATCGTCGAGAGCGGGAAAAAGTTTTTCCTCGGGTGGATCCCACGGCTTCATCAGGTAGTAGTGCACGCGGGCTTCGTTGATGGCATCGATCGCGGCGTTGGTGTCCGCGTAGGCGGTCAGCAGGGCGCGCTTGGCAAGCGGGTGCATCTCCATGGCTTCGGCAAGGAAATTGACGCCGTCCATCTGGGGCATACGCTGGTCCGCGAGCAGCAGGGCCACGGGGTTGTTGCGCGTTTTCAGCTCTCGCAGAGTAGCAAGGCCGGCGCTTCCGGAATTCGCACGCATGACGCGGTAGCGATCCGCGTAACGGCTGCGCAGATCGCGCTCGATGGCTCGCAGGACTTCCGGGTCGTCATCCACTGTCAATAAAACTGGTTTTGGCATATTCCTCAGATGCGGCGCACCTGGCTTTCGATGCGTCTTAAGAGGAAGGCTGCATGGCTTGGGCTTCTTTTCGCGCCGCCCTCAAGCTACAATTCCTGCGGTTCCATGTCCAGTCCTCTCGCCCAATCCATCGCGGACCTCTCGTCCGCAAATGAATCCAAACGGCTTGCGGCCGCAGGTGATATCTATCGCCTTGGGCGCGCGATCGCAGGCTCCGCCGTTTCTGAATGGTGGGCCGAGAGCGAACTCTCAACGCTGCTGCAGGGGCCCAATCCTGCCATAACGGTCGGACTCGCGGTGCAGCGCGATACTTTTGGGCATATTCGAGTTGCCAATGGCACGCCGAGACTGGCCGACGTGCCACCCGATCAAGATGCCGAAGAATTCGAGCTTGATTTCGTTGGAGGGATTTCGCTGGACATCCTGACAACACGGGAGCCGGGAGGTTCGGGGGCCCTTGCGAAGTACTTGGCCAAATTTGGAGAAGGGATTCAACAGGTGGAGTATCGCTGCGTGAATGTGGAACGCGCTACGCAAATCCTGAAAGAAAAATTCAGAGTCGCGCCCATCTATCCTGAAACCCGAGCTGGGGCAGATGGCACGCGGGTCAATTTTTTCCTTGTCCCCTCTCCGGATGGGGGCAAGGTGCTCATCGAACTTTACGAATTGCACTCTCGCGGATAGGCGTTCGAGTTCAGCAATATCCTGCACTTCTACCTGATTGCAAGTTTTTTTCCGCTCGCGATTTCGTGCCAAACCCGCAAGACTTCGGCGACCGTCCACGCCTGCGCTATGCAGCCGCGCGGAGTGAAGCGAGGATCGCCATCGAAGATCTCGCTTAACGTACCGAGGCCGCTGGCATAAATCTGGCGGCCGAGTGGCTCGAGAAAACGCAGCGCTGCCTTGCGATCGTGGTAGACGCGGTAGTGCGCAAGCGCGAAGGGTCCGAGAAGCCAACCCCAGACCGTACCTTGATGATACGCGGCATCGCGGTCGCTTGGGCTGCCGCCGTAATGACCGGAATATCCGGGTTCGCCGGGGGCGAGACTGCGCAACCCGTGCGAGGTCAAGAGGTGGCGTGCGCAAACATCGACAACCGCCTTCCGCTGCTCTGGGGTGAGCGGGCTGACTGGCAAGGAAACGGCGAAAATCTGATTGGGCCGAAGCGAGGCGTCATTTCCGATGCCCGGTGAATCGATGACGTCGAAGCAGCAATTGCGGTCTGCGTTCCAGAACGTCTGAAAACTGTTCTTTGTTTTGGCCGCGCGTTGCTCGTAAGCATCGCCTGGTTTCGCAAGGAGCCGGGCAAAGCCGGCCATCGTTTCAAGCGCGTTGATCCACAGGGCGTTAATCTCAACGGCTTTTCCGGTGCGTGGCGTCACGACCCAGTCGCTGATTTTTGCGTCCATCCACGTGAGTTGAACGCCAGGAACGCCGGCGTAGAGAAGACCATCGGCAGGGTCGACATGGATGTTGTAGCGGGTGCCCGCGATATGCGCATCGATCATGCCAGCGAGAACCGGGAAGAGACTTTGCAGCGTCGCGGTGTCTTGCGTTGCCACAACGTATTGCCTGATGGCTTCGAAAAACCAGAGCGCAGCGTCGACGGTGTTGTATTCCGGATTGCCTCCGGCGTCTGGGAAATTGTTGGGGAGCATCCCGCCGTCCACATACCGCGAAAAGGCGAGAAGGATTTGGAGGGCCACGCCTGGGCGGCCGGTCGTGAGCGTCAGTCCCGCAAGCGCGATCATCGTGTCGCGGCCCCAGTCGCCGAACCAGTGATAGCCGGCAATGATGCTGCGCCCTTCCGGCTCTTCCGGAAGGCTGCGCTTTACGATGAATTGATCGGCAGCGAGAATGAGCTGCCAGAGCCATGAAGGGGCTTCTTCCCCAAGGTCTTCGTTTTTCGCTTGCCACCCCTGGAACAATTTCACATCGTGATTGGCCCGCTCGGCGCGCGAGGTCTCGCCATCGAGCGAAGCTGTTGACTCCGTGGTCGCGATGAGTGTGACGCTGGAACCCACTTCCAGTTTTGCGCGAAACAGCCCGGCAAAAAGGCGATCTTCGCGGTCGCTCAGTCCGCGCGCGGTTTCTTCGGCGAAATAGCAGTCGAGGTACCACTCGTGGCGGGGCTCGCAGCTTGCACCGCTGCTTTTCAGGAAAAAGGGAGTTGCGCCGTCAAATGCCTGAACCTTTATGCCGTGTTCTGCCGGCGATATATTCATGTGCCAATCGCCGGCATGAGTGAGCGAATGGAAGTCACGATAATTCACGAGTGCTTTGATTTCCAATCCGAGCGGGCCGCCTCCCCGCAGAAACGTGTACTGAATGTACGTAGTGTTTTTGCCCTGACGCATCCAGACGCGCTTTTCCAGAAGTGCGTCGGCCAACGCATAGGTCCACACCGGTGTTGACCCTTCCAGGTGAAAATCCTCTAGGAATAGGAAGCCTTTCGGATCGACGGTGCCGCTGGCCCAGCGATGCGCGGCGAGGGAGAAATCCGCTTCGGCATAGTGGGCGATTTCATCGATGGTTGAGACGAGTTGAGTGCGCCCCAAAGGCGGCTGCAGTGCAGCAACGAGCAACCCGTGATAACGGCGAGTCTGGCTTCCGGCGATGGTGCCGGACGCGTATCCGCCGATGCCGTTGGTGACCAGCCACTCGCGTGATTCGGCAACCTCAAGATCGCCGCAAATCTCACGGCCAAACTGAATTTCCGCTTGCTCTGACAATGCCTGCTCCTGGTCTGTGAGATTGCCCGGCCCGGCGATGCACGCCGGCTCACGGGGGATTCCGTACTTGAGCGAAAGTTTTAGCTATCTCCGTAGACCGGGATGGCGGCGCCGTGAATTACTCTGGCATCGTCGCTGCATAGGAACAGAATCACGCGCGCGATGTCTTCGGGCTTCGGCCACTTGGTAAAATCCGCTTTCGGCATGGCCTTACGGTTCGCCGCCGTATCGATGATGCTCGGGAGAATTGTGTTTACGCGAACGCCGCAGCCTTTTGTATCTGCCGCCAAAGAATCCAGCAAGGCCACCGCCGCGGCCTTGGAAGCGGCGTAGGCGGCTGCGCCAGCGGCGTGGTCAACTGCTGATTTTGCAGCGACGTTTACGATAGCCCCGTGGCCCGCTTTTAACATCGGTCTCACCGCAGCGCGCGATAGCGCATACCCTGCGCGGAGGTTCAGAGCCAGCATCTGGTCGAATACTTTCGTCTCCAACTCCCACAACTTCGTGCCGCCGGCGTAACCGCCGACGGTATTCACAAGAGCGTCCAGACGGCGGTGCTTGGCGAGGATTTTCTCTACTAGCTGGTGCACAGCTGTTTCTTCCGTTACATCGACTGCGTACGCTTCCAGTCTCGATTCGTTTGTTGCTGCCGCGATTTTCAGGGCATCCATCTCTTCCTGTTTTCGATAGGTGACGACGACCGTGGCGTTTTCTTTGAGGAATGCCAGAGACACGGCGCGCCCCAATCCACCTGTGCCGCCTGCCACCAAAACCACTTTCCCTTCGAACCTCGCACCCATCAGCATGCCTCCCTACCACCGAGCCTCGCGACTCAAGCCATTTGGTCGTCAAGAATCGATCGTGACGTTGAAATCCCGTGCGCCGACAAAGCTCGCGTGCCGGTCGCGAGCGCGACATTTTACTCGCCGCTCTGTTCGATCAGTTTTGCGACGATACCAGTCCAGCCGGTTTGATGGCTTGCGCCGATTCCTGCACCGTTGTCGCCGTGAAAATATTCGTAGAAAAGGATGAGGTCGCGCCAGTGCGGATCGCTCTGAAAAAGTTCAATTCCGCCGGCCACGGGCCGGCGTCCGGTTGAATCGCGGAGAAAAATGTGAATGAGCCGCCGGGAAATTTCGGCGGCTACCTGCCAGAGATCGGATTCGGTATGGGAATTCGTGGGGCACTCCACTTTGAAATCTTCGCCGTAGTAGTGGTGGTACTTCTGGAGTGATTCAACGAGCAGATAGTTGACCGGAAACCAGATAGGTCCGCGCCAGTTCGAATTTCCGCCGAAGAGGCCGGTAGTAGACTCGGCTGGCTCGTACTCAACACGGTTTATCATTCCGTTTACTTGTACTTCGTATGGCTGTTCCTTGTGGTAGCGCGAAAGGGCGCGCACGCCGTAAGGCGAAAGAAATTCCGTCTCGTCAAGCATGCGGCTGAGCACGCGCTTGAGCCGCTTGCGGTTCACGAGGGAGAGGAGCCGCCGCACGCCATGCGCAGAGCGCTGCGTCATGTCGATATGTTCGGGCACTTCAGGATGATTGTCGATGAACCATTGCATGCGGCGCTTGAATCCAGGAAGGCGATCGACGATCTCCGGCTCGAGGGTCTCGACTGCAAATAGCGGGATCAATCCGACCATGGAACGGATTTTCAAAAAATGCTCTTCTCCATTGGGCAACTTCAGTACGTCATAGTAAAAGCCGTCGGCGTCGTCCCAAAGGGACATTCCGCCAGATCCGAAATCGTTCAGGGCGCGGGCGATGTAAACGAAATGCTCGAAGAACTTGCTGGCGACGTCTTCATAAGCAGGATCTTCTTTGGCCAACTCCAGAGCGATTGCCAGCATGTTCAGGCAGTACATGCCCATCCAGCTGGTCCCGTCAGACTGTTCCAGGTGGCCTCCGGTAGGGAGAGGCGCCGAGCGGTCAAATACTCCGATGTTGTCGAGGCCCAGAAAACCGCACCACGTAAAATTCAGGAGCAATTTGTGAAATACCCTTTCGAGGAATCCACGATCGGCTACGCCGCGCATGCGCCGTTCGATTTTGTAGACACGCCATGCGGCCCATGCATGAACCGGAGGGTTGACATCGCTGAAGGACCATTCATAGGCGGGCAGTTGGCCGTTGGGGTGCATGTACCATTCGCGTAAGAGAAGGATGAGCTGATCTTTCGCGAAATCGGGATCGACGAGTGCCAAAGTAATGCAGTGAAACGCCAGGTCCCACGCGGCGTACCACGGATACTCCCACTTATCCGGCATGGATATAATGTCGTCGTTGTAGAGGTGCGTCCAATCCTTGTTGCGGCCGTTCCAGCGCTCTGGGCGTGGCGGAGGGCCCGCGGGATCGCCTTCAAGCCAAGTGCGCACGTCATAGTGATAAAACTGCTTCGACCAGAGCATTCCTGAGAACGATTGCCGCATGACGGCCTTCGCATCGTCGGAAAGCTCTTTGGGAATTCTTGCAGCGTAAAACTCTTCAGCTTCTTTTTGGCGCGTCGCAAAAAGTCCATCGAATCCGGCTTCAAAATCGTTGGTGGCGGGAACGCCTTCGGCGCGTTCGGCGTGTCCAGGCGACGTGATGATCCCGACTAATCCGGAGTAGCGATCCATCCCGCTAAGCGGCTCGATATCGGTGAGTCGCAGCTTGAGCGTGAAAGACTGGCCGCGGTCAAGCTGCACAGTGTGGTACGCGGCCATCTTCGTTCCCGTCTGCTCAGGATTGACTGCGGCCTTGTTGCCATGAATCACATATTCGTGGAAAGCGTCTTTCACATAGGGTGAGCGATTTCTTATATTGAAGAGACGCGCATGATTCGTTTCATTTTCCGTGAAAAGCAACTCAGGCTGACCGCCATACAGCAGCCAGCGCTTGCCGTACTGCCAATGTTGCAATTCCACGCACCCATTTCCAGGTATGAAAGTCGCTTTTCGTGCCGCCGGGCGGCGAAGGTCCCCGCCCCAGGACCACGTGTTTCGAAACCAGAATGGCGGATTCCGGGCCGCGATTCACCGCTGTGATTCGGATTAGAATGTCTTCAGCATCGGCTTTGGCATATTCAACGAAAAGGTCGAAGTAACGGTTCTCGCGAAAAACACCGGTATCTAGCAATTCGAATTCCGGCTGGGTCCGCCCGCGCCGCTGATTCTCTTGAAGCAGAGTCTCATACGGAAACTCAGCTTGTGGATATTTGTAGAGCATGCGCATGTAGCTGTGCGTGGGCGTTGAATCGAGGTAGAAGTAATACTCCTTTACGTCCTCGCCGTGATTGCCCTGATTTCCAGTGAGGCCGAAGAGCCGCTCTTTCAAGATGGAGTCCCGCCCGTTCCATAACGTCAGCCCGAAACACATCATCTGGTGACGGTCGCTGATCCCGCCGATGCCGTCTTCTCCCCAGCGGTAGGCGCGAGCGCGCGCGTGGTCATGCGGAAAATACTCCCAGGCTGTGCCGCCGGGGCTGTAATCTTCCCGGACCGTTCCCCACTGCCGCTCGGAAAGATAGGGCCCCCAGCGCTTCCAATGCTTCTTGCGGATGCGCGCTTCTTCGAGCCGGCGGTCTTCAGTAGTCTGGATTCGTGGCATCGTCGGATGGGCCTCGGCAAATAGTTTCAGGCTATGGCCGCACTTTCTCTCGGAGAAGAGCAGCGTTGGTTCCGGAACGCATACTTGTTCATGCAAGCCTCGCATGTGCAAATTGCTACTCTGCATGGGATGCTGGAAATTTCATTTTGGCTCAATATCATTACAAGAAGACTTCTATCGACAAGTCTTTTACTTTTGTCAATTTCGGTGCGAGAGCGCGAGATCAAGTTATGCACGGATACAAACCGAATCGCCAGCGAACAGGCCTTCGGACCGGCACTGGGCCTGGAGGTCATAAATACAAGGAAGCGGTGTCGGCGGAGGATCGTGCCAATTCCGCGATGCAATCAGCTGGTCCTTGCACTACGAATCGGCGATGGTAGAGCAACAAGGCGCGCAGTCCGGCGAGTTCTTCCCCTCCTCCGGCCCTTCCCGGGCCGCCGTGCAAGCAACTCGGCACGACATTGCCGTGACCAGTGTGCTGGGCCCCGACGGCTGAATTGACAGCCAGGATTCTCCCATGCAGATCGCCAATTCCAAGAATTGTTTGGTGGGTGAAGTTCGCATCGTTGGAAAAAGCCGAGGCGACGAGCGAACCCAAGCCGTGGCGCGTGATTGCGATGAGATCCTCCAGACTGTCGTAAGCTACCAGCGTCGCTACTGGCCCGAAAACCTCCACATCGTGAACATATTTTGCATCGAGCCCACTCTTGCAAGACAAAAGAGCCGGTTGCACAAATGTGGATTTATTGACATCGGCGTCCAGCGGTTGAAAGTCCTTGTCACCGCCGAAAAGGACTTCACATTC
>WNGI01008511.1_pt1 | contig 11907 bp, 10 predicted proteins | sample 5400621 | NCBI WGS metagenome assembly WNGI01 (sample SAMN13153374, study PRJNA577476) | soil metagenome | isolation source: 20 cm soil or saprolite under Garry oak tree replicate 1 | place: USA:California | collected 2016-06-15
CAACGCGTTCCACCTGCTCCACCTAATCTTTCAAGAGCGAGAGAAATTCGGAACGTGTACGGGCATCTTCTTTAAAAGTGCCCAGAAGACAGGAAGTCTTCATGACGGAGTTTTGTTTTTCAACGCCTCGCATCATCATGCAAAGGTGCTTCGCTTCCACAACGACGGCCACTCCCGACGGCTCGAGACATCTCATGAGCGACTCGGCGATTTGGGTTGTAAGATTTTCCTGGATCTGCAAACGCCGCGCGAATACATCGACAATGCGCGCCACCTTGGAAAGGCCAATCACTTTCCCGTTTGGAAGATAAGCCACATGCGCGCGACCGATGAAGGGAAGCAAATGGTGCTCACACAGCGAATAAAGCTCGATGTCTTTGACCAGGATGATCTCACTCGCACTGGACTCGAAAACGGCCCCGTTGATGATCTCATCGAGATTCTGCCTGTAACCTTGTGTCAGAAACTCCAGGGCGCGCGCCGCCCGATCCGGGGTTCGTTGGAGACCTTCTCGATTAACATCTTCCCCAATGCTTTGAAGCAGTTCGCGGTACGCGTTCGCTACGCTGTCGAGATCTCTCTCTGGCAGGCGATTGCTCTCGCGCGTGAAACGTTCCCCAATATCAAGATCGGAATTATGACGCTGAATCATGTGTTAGGTTTGATTTAGCGTAGCATCAAGGAGTAGCGGTCTCTAGTCCGCCATATCGCGTTCGGTGAACGCGACTCTACCTTATTCAAGCCAGCTTTGTGGATATTTCGGATCGTCCAGCGCGAGAGAGTCCTCAGTTAGTTCGAGTGTGTGTTGCGTGTCGAACATCACAGCCAATTCTTCCGTGCGCGTCGCGTTCCTGCTTGCCATGATCGTGCCCGGATGCGGCCCGTGCGGAATCCCGCGAGGATGCAACGTAATCGAACCACTTTCGATCCCGCGCCGTGAACCAAAATTCCCGCGCACGTAAAACAGAACTTCATCCGCCTCGACGTTGTCGTGTACCCATGGGATTCTTACGGCTTCCGGGTGCGTGTCGAGCATTCGCGGCGCAAATGTGCAGACGACGTAACCGCGAATTTCAAAGGTCTGATGGATAGGCGGCGGTTGATGCAATGTTCCAGTGATCGGCTCGAAATCCTGCGCGTTGAATGTGAATGGGTAGAGATAGCCGTCCCAGCCGACCGCATCGAAGGGATGCTGTGCAAGCGTCACTCGCGTAAGGCGCGATCCATCTTTTACAAGAACATCAACATCTTCCTCCTTGTCGATCGTGATTATTTCCCGCGGCGCGTGAAGATCGCGCTCGGAATACGGCGCGCCCATTTTGATCTGCCCCTCGTGATTCAGGTAACGTTGCGGAATTCGAACGGGGCCGACTGATTCGAGAATGAGATAATCCTCCTCTTCAATCTTGTCCGGCACGAGGCGGTAGGTGATTCCACGCGGAATCACAATGTAATCCTCGGCGCGGTAAGGCAGTTTTCCGAAAACGGATTCCATCACGCCGCTGCCGTGAAACACGAAGATGATCTCATCGGCGCCGCCGTTTTTGTAATATTCGAATTTATCGTACGCTTTCGCCGGACGCACGCGATAGGCAATCACATCCCGATTAAACAACATCGGAACGCGCCCGGTGTACAGATCGCCGCGACGCGGGATATTAGCAGCCGTCTTTAAGTGATGATGTCGCAGCGGACTATCGGTTACCTTCTTTGGTTCCCAATGTTTGATTAACTCGACGTTGCGCACGCGCGTAGGCGGACGCAGGTGATACATGATCGAGTACGCCTCATCGAATCCTTGCGTTGTGAAGACGTGCTCATAGGCAATACCTTCATTCTTATACGTCGGCGCGGACCCGTTGCGGTGAAACCAGATGTGATGTTTCCTCGGAATTTCGCCCAGTCTTTGATAGTACGGCATAGTCGCTCCTCCTTCTATTCTGTCATTCTGAGCGCAGTGAAGAATCTCTGATCGGTCGGCACTGTTTCAGATACGCCACGACAGAAGTAAACAATCTGAGATGTTTCGCTTCGCTCAACATGACAAATTACAGGTTACCTCGCGCTTCCTGTTCGCGTTCGATGGCTTCGAAGAGCGCTTTGAAATTGCCTTTGCCAAAGCTCTTCGCGCCTTTGCGCTGAATAATTTCGAAAAAGAGCGTGGGCCGATCTTCTACCGGCTTGGTAAATATTTGCAGCAAATAACCTTCATCATCACGATCGACGAGAATGCCCAGCCTCATCACGATCGACGAGAATGCCCAGCCCCTTCAATGCATTCAGTTCTTCATCAATGTGACCCACGCGATCGAGTAACGTGTCATAGTAACTGGAAGGAATGTTCAGAAATTCAACGCCCCGGTTTTGCAGATCGGTCACCGTCTCGATGATATTGCTTGTCGCCATGGCCACATGCTGGACACCTTCGCCATCGTAAAATTCGAGATACTCGTCTACCTGCGATTTCTTTTTGCCTTCGGCCGGCTCGTTGATTGGGAACTTCACGAAGCCGTTGCCGTTGCTCATCACTTTGCTCATTAGCGCCGAGTATTCGGTAGAAATGTCCTTGTCGTCGAAGGTCAGGATGTTTCGGAACCCCATTACGTCCTCATAAAACTTCACCCACGGATTCAACGTTGCCCACACAGTGATCCACATATTGGAGGCCAGTCTCGGGCGGATTGTAGTTCGATTCCCATTTACGAAAACCTGGCATGAACGGACCGCGATATTTTTCGCGCTCAATGAAAAGGTGGACGACATCGCCATAGGTGTGGATCCCACTCATCACTACCTCGCCATGTTTATCTGAGAGCGTTTTCGGCTCCATGTAACTCTTGCCACCGCGCTTCGTCGTCTCTTGCCATGCTGAGGCTGCATCTTCCACCTTCAACGCCAGCGCCTTGACGCCGTCGCCATGTTTGTAGATGTGATCGGCGATTGGATTATTGGCACGGATGGGAGTAGTCAGGAGCAAGGTCAACTTATTCTGCCGAATCGCATAGCTGGCGCGATCTTTGACCCCGGTTTCCGGCCCGGAATACGCCAGGCTTTGAAATCCGAATGCGGTTTTGTAGAAATGCGCCGCCTGCTTGGCGTTCCCGACATAAAACTCGACGTAATCCGTTCCGTGAAGCGGTAGAAAATCCTCTTCCGCTGCTGGCGCAGCTTTAGGTTTTTGAGTCGTCGTTTTTGGAGCAGCAATTGTCGTTGGCATAATGACCTCCTAACTCTTTCGCGCTGAGCGCGCCACTAAATATAAGATCGACGGCAACCCCTCGCAAGGGTGGCAATCGCCGCGGCGACTTGATTTCGCCCTCGCTCTGAAACGCATTTTTCTTCTGATTGCCAGCTCGCAACCGGCGAGATTTAGAAAGGTTCACGAACCCGACGTGGCGGTTTCGCTAGCGCGCATGACTTCCGTCATGATCGCGCCCTGCCGTCACGGAAACATGTACAACAAAAAAGGAACGGCACATCACCAATTCCTTTTCTGCTTTTTGAATGAATGACTATCTCAATGAGACATCGTCTATGCGGAATGTCGTTGAGAGCGAAAAATCAGTCGTACAACGGAATTGCAGCCGGATGGTCTGACCTCTGTAAGCAGCAAGGCTGAAGGATTTTTGTGAGTAGTTTCCAGGAGTCGTTTTATCCCTGTTGCTGTAGGTCGCGAGGGTTTGAAGTAACGTGCCGCTGGTGTTGCGGACTTCCACGTACAAGAAATCATACGCGTTTGTCGTGCCCTCGCTGGAGCTGCAGTTGAACCAGAAAGTCAGGTTTCCGGTAGCCGTCGTGGGAATGGTGACTGTTTGGTAAACCTGCCCGGACACATTATTATTCACGCCGAAATACATGTAGCCCGTCCCGCCGTGAGGATAGTTGCCATTGTTGGTATAAAAGGCGCCGGCACCCGATAAGACCCATGGCGATATGCTGCCTTCCAGCGCACCATTGACGATCAATTGAGTCGGCGGAGTTGCTGTGGCGGTCGCCGTCGGGGTCGGCGTAGAAGTCGGAGTAGCTGTGGGTGTAGGCGTAGGTGTTGGCGAAACAGTGGGCGTCGGAGTGGGCGCGCCGGTTGCCAGCTTGAAACTGCCAATGCGGGTGCGCCAGTTATATGAAGTGGTCGAGGAATAGTATTCGTTAGTGTACCAGAACGTCGCGTCGTCCACCGGATCGATCGTCAAAGAGCTGTAATCGCCCCAGCGATTGCCGCTGCCGGTTTGGCTGCCGGCGCCGTCATACAGATGGGCTTCGCCCTGAGTTAGAGTGTTGATCGGGTCTGTTGCCAATCGCCCGGCATAACGAAGCTGGGGATGGATACTTGAGCTTGAAGCGCTAAAGCCAATGGCGAGATTTCCCTGTCCATCCATCGCCGCACTTCCCATCCAGCGCCAGATGGTGTCTGGCTGGTACGTGCTCTGTTGATAGACAGTAACGGGGCCGGACGTCACATTGCGCAGTTCGAACCACCGCAAACCTGCCACCCCGCCGGAGCTTACGCTGTAGGTGCCGACGACGGATTCGTGATTGCCAAAGTTTCGATAAGCCAGCCGAAACATCAAGCGATCCCCGATGCCATCGAGATAATTTGAGCTGGTCACTCCACTTTGCGGCACACAGGCACGGCTCGTAGGACAAAGCGCAGTGAAACCAGCCGCCGGCGGATTGGCAAAGGTAGTAAAGGTCGAGTTTGCGGGGGTAACGAAATCCACGTGGAAGTGATAGGTGGTGTAATTTGGATTAGTGGCCTGGCCGGGAAATCCTACGAAAGTGTTCGGAGCGCCTGTGGGCGGCAAGGTCGGCCCGTCGAGATCTGCGGGCAGAAAGGGATCGATCGATCCACCGAGGGGTCCGACCGGACTAACAAAGGTAGCGGGTTGCCCGGCCAGCATCTTCGTCCGATCAAACGCGAAGGGCTGAGGGCCAAGGTAAGTCGTGCCTGACGCGTTAAACACGTTCATGCTCATGTAATAGGCGTCTGGCCATATGCTGATGTGAGGATAATCAAAGAAGTTCGTGCCGAGATGAAATCCATAGCGGTAATAGCTGCCGGTGGCATCTGAAGTGGTGGAGATGGCCACACATTCGTCAGTTACCGCGCTGCCAGAGCCCGCGAATTGACTAATTAGCCAGCGATTGGCCAGATGATCATAGAGCATGACTGGATCGCCCTTTCCGCCGCTTTGGCAGACACCGCCAAATCCGCTCCAAATAGAAGAAATGCTATTGGGTCCCAAAACTGAATTGCCGGTGGCCTTATCAAAGACTTGATAACCCTCGTTGACGATTTGTACGTACTGCGTTAGTCCCACGGCTCCGTTCGTGTCAGGCGGGGCGCAGTTGCAGCCAACGCCGGGAAAAGGAATGCCGTCGAAGGTCCGGATGGGAACAGGTATGTTCACTCCCGGAAAGCCGAAGCCTGTGACATGCGAGTTTTGGACGACTGGGTCAAAACTGTCTACGTGCCGATAAGGTACTTTTGGATTCTCATTCGCCTCCCGTTCGGCCTCGCGTCTCAAGTCGGACTCGTTCCAGGCAGGCATTTCGCGCAGCGGCAGGGAAACATCGTTGTGATAAGAGGCGCTAACCTGGACAGAATTGGCGCCGGCGTTACCTGCCCCTTGGGCCAGAGATTTCGTACCAAACGGGCCACTAATCCCGAGCAGCGCCAGAACAAGGCTGAGCAAGCCCAACAGACAAGCGAGTAGACGCGAAAGAGAGAACGCAGAGTTCCGAGAGGCTGTTTTTTTCATATAATTTCCTCCATATTATTGGTCGACAACGCGGCGATGCTATTTGGGTCCGTCTGCGATTTTCAAGCCTTCTAACATTATTTTTTTGTAATGTGTCGGCATAAGTGCCTAAAGGTAGAAACCGCAGCACATGTCTGAAATGTCGGCACAGTCGACCAACGAATCGCTCCCGATCTACACGAGACAAAGATTCATATTTCCGCTGCGCATCTGGCGGAGACGATCAAGATTTATCCGCCCGCAACGCGAAATTCGCAATCGCAAGGACGCACTCGCCAGGTCGCGGTGGCGACCGTTACGGAGATTGATCGCGTAACGCGCGCAATTTTAGGCGTAGTGCATTTAACCGGATGAATCCGGTCGCGTCACTTTGATCATACGCAGATTTTTCGCCTTCCATGGTCGCGATTTTTGGATCGTAGAGGCTCCTGGGACTCTTGCGTCCGGCCACAATGACATTGCCTTTGTAAAGTTTGAGCCTAACGAGTCCGCTCACGTCGGATTGCGTCTCTGTGATAAGCGCCTGGAGCGCCTCGCGTTCGGGAGAGAACCAGAAACCGTTGTAAACCAGTTCGCTATATTTTGGGATGAGGCTGTCGCGCAAGTGCATCATTTCGCGGTCCATTGTGAGTGCTTCCATTTGACGATGGGCGAAATGCAAAATTGTGCCGCCGGGTGTCTCATACACGCCGCGGCTTTTCATTCCAACAAAACGGTTCTCGACGATGTCCACGCGACCGATTCCATGTTTGCCACCAAGTTTGTTGAGCATTTGCAACACCTGAAATGGCGACATTCTGGAGCGTTGAGCGCCTGCAACCCCTGAGGCGACGGGCTCGCGGGAGCTCGCGCCTCCATTGACACCAATGCAATTGCCACTGTCAAATTCCAGCTCGATGTATTCTGGTTCGTTAGGCGCGTCTTCCGGAGCAACGCTGAGTTTGTACATGGCGCGCATTTCTTTTGAACTGGCGTCAAACCACGGATCTTCGAGCGCGCCGCTCTCGTAACTGATATGAAGCAGATTGCGATCCATTGAATACGGTTTTTGCGCAGTCGCTTCGACCGGAATTCCGTTCGCTTTCGCGAATGCAATCATCTCGCTACGGCCAGGGAAGTGTTTACGAAAAACTTCTTCCCGCCATGGCGCAATCACGCGCAGATCGGGCGCAAGCGCCGCGGCGGCTAATTCGAAGCGAACTTGATCATTCCCCTTCCCCGTCGCGCCATGAGCGATGGCGTTGGCATTTTCGGCGCGCGCGATCTCGACCATTCGTTTCGCGATCAACGGGCGCGCGATACTGGTGCCAAGCAGATATTGTCCCTCGTAAATCGCGCCCGCCTGGAACATTGGGAAAATGAAATCACGCGCGAATTCCTCGCGCAGATCTTCGACGATGCATTTCGATGCGCCACTCGTTAGGGCTTTTTTCTCCAAACCGTCCAGTTCTTCTTCCTGGCCGATATCGGCGCAAAAGGCGATGACTTCAGCCTGATAATTTTCCTTGAGCCAACGGAGGATCACGGACGTGTCGAGGCCGCCGGAATATGCGAGTACGATTTTCACGGATGTTTGATCTTAAGGCCGGGGACGGCGCGCCTCTTTTCCTTTTGTCATCCTGAGCGAAGCGAAGGATCTCTGATTGCTTTTGGATCGACAGGCATCAAAACAATGATCAGAGATGTTTCGCTTCGCTCAACATGACAGGCTTAATCGCCGAATGAAATATCCACGTCACCCGCGGTTTGGACCATTTCGCCGTTAGGCGGAACCAGTTTGAGCCGATTGACAGCTTCCGCGATCGGCACCTGACGCACCTGATAATTTTGGTAACTTACCATCGAACCAAAATGTCCTTCGCTGGCTAATTGGACAGCTTTCACGCCAAAACGCGTTCCAAGAATTCGATCCAGGGTCGTTGGTGCGCCTCCCCGTTGCAGATGACCGAGAACGCAGCAGCGCGCTTCTTTTCCAGTGCGTTTTGCAATTTCGCGCGCCACGATTTCCCCGACCCCGCCGAGACGAAATTCGCCGCCTTCCACGTCACGCTTTATCTGTTCGCCATGTTTTGGTCGCGCGCCTTCAGCGACAACCACAACTGTTCCCAGATAACCAGCCGCCTCACGCGCCTTGACCACGCTGGCGATCTTGTCGAAATCGAATGGAATTTCTGGAATCAAAATAATGTCTGCCCCCCCAGCGATGCCGCCATGCAACGCGATCCAGCCGGCATGGCGTCCCATTACTTCGACCACCATGACTCGCCTGTGACTGGTCGCCGTTGTATGCACCCGATCGAGCGCGTCCATTACGACAGCGACAGCAGAATCGAATCCGAATGTTGTCGCAGTGGCCTCGAGATCGTTGTCGATGGTCTTGGGGACGCCGATGCAATTGATGCCAGCTTCCTGCAACTGCTGCGCCGTGACCATCGAACCATCACCGCCGACAATGATCAACGCCCGTACCTGAAGCTCGTCCAGTATCTTCTTTGCGCCTGCAATGATGTCCTCAGGCACAATCGTCCGATCGCCAGCACCGACTTTGGCAACGAAATGCCCGCGATTCGTCGTGCCGATGATCGTGCCGCCCAGCGCCATGATCCCGTTAACGCTTTGGCGATCGAGAATAACATGATTGCCGGGAGGAAGAAGTCCTTCGAATCCGTCACGAAAACCAACTACTTCCCACCCAAGTTTCTCCGCCGCCAGTACCACGCCTCGCAGAACCGCGTTAAGTCCGGGGCAATCGCCACCGCTGGTCAGAACGCCAATCCGTGGCTTCATTTTTTGCAATCGAAGGATCAGTCTGCTAAAGCATTTTCTTTGAATCGGCGACACGACCGCCAGCGGCCCATTGGTCGTATAACTGCCAACCGCGTTGCAAAAGGGCTGTGCCTTCACCGAATCGATTTGTGCTGCCTAGGAGCACGATCATCAAATGACGTGGATACACTGTTTCCATCTGACCCTGGCGAACAACTTCCGCCTGACGATTGGCATACAGGATCAAACAATCACCGGATCGCGCGGTGCGACCTGTTTTGACTCCGTCGATGCCCATCTTTCCCAGGAGTTCGTTTGTGTTGCGAAGCACGTAATTCAATCGACGCCCGCCTCGATCGAACGAGATCTGCCGTTCCTTTTGCGACACATAAAAGCGGAAACTCGCCTTGTTCATCGCATAGCGAGTGAGGCGCGCCATGTCTTCGGCCGTTGAATACGGCAGGGGCTTGACCTTGTAATCGACGCCGTGCGGATTAACAAAACGCGTGCGATCCATCTTCAATTGTTTGGCCAGCGCATTCATCTGGGCGACGAACGAATCAACTGGCGTGTATTTCGAGCCTGCCTCACCTGGCGCGAGCGACTCTAGCTTCGAGCCAACGTGGTACGCGAGCGTATAGGCCGCAATATTATCGGACTGAACAAGCGCAGCGTAGAGAAGATCTCGCAGCGTGATGCTATCGCCCGGCTGAAAGCCAATGTTGTTTTCGAGAGTGCCGGCAAACGCCTCCTGCGGGATCGTAACTGCCTGGTTGAGGTCGCCCGATCTGCGTTCCGCCCAATCGAGCGCCACACTTGCAGTCGCAATTTTCATCAGGCTGCCTACTTGGAGTTTTTTCCTCGGTTCCTGTTCTTCCAAAATGTAGCCCGTTTGTGCGTCGGCGATGAGATACGCCTCTGCGGCAGCAGCGGAGCGCAGAAGCGCCATGCTGACGAGAAAAGCGGAAAAAACGGTAAGAAAACGACGTGTCAAATGCATAAGAACCCTCGAACCGCAGCACCTTAATCGACGCGTTCTGATTCGCAAACGCCCGTTGCAACCCGCTCTATCTTGTCAAAGGTGGATCGGCTTCTCCTGAAAATTCCAGTCCGGCTCGGACCGATGCCAAACGATCACCGAAGGCGCATAGAGATCAGGCGGCAAAGCCGCACCTAATGCCAACGTGTTGAAGACTCGCCGCGGCGACCGTTCCACCTTTGCTCACGCCGTCTTCTGTGGCATTCGGGCCCGACTCACCAGTAACCGCATTACAAAATAAATGATGATCGCCGAAGGAACCGCGAGAAATAGCGACCCAACGAAGGCTGGCCAAAAGGCAGGCCAAACGACCCGTGAAAACACATGCCAATCGATGTAGTCGCGCAATCCGAATTGCCGCAAATGTATGCGGCGTGCGGCCGGGCGGTTCAAGGTCCAACACCCCAAATGGTATTCGGCAACGTAGATCGCGGGCATCGCCCAAATCAGTACATCGTGCAACGTCACTGCGATCGCAGCGGCGATTTTGTTGCATCGGCAAACCCATGCCACTGCGATCGACAATAACGTTTTTAGCGGATAGAGTGGTGTGAACCCGAAAAAAATTCCGATTGCCGACCCGAGAGCAATGGAGTGCGGGGTGTCGGCAATTGTCATCAGAGTCATGTGATGCATCACCAGCCAGCGCTTCAGTCGCGCAAGCGATCCTGGTAACCGTGACTCATAATCCCGTGGAGATTTCTGCCCGGGACGTAGATCGTGCACTCTGGAATCTAAGCTAAAACAGCTCCCCTGTCTGTGCCGGCGTCTTGACGATTTGACCAAGCGCCTTGCGCAAACGAAGCGCCGCATGCGGGGCGTAATCGAGATTGTTGTTGTTGAAAATCACATGCGACTCACGTGCTTCCTTCGCCAGCTTTCTGCTGCGTTGTGCGACCTCCGCGATTTCGCTCTCGCTGTAATCGTAATCGAAACGCGCGGCCACAGTTTTGCCAGTGATGTAGGCCTTTTCATTGCGTCCATGCAGCCGCAGATATGCAACCTTCGAGTTCGTCACCTCATCCACGTCCGATGGCATGACCATGAAATGATCCGACGCAGGCGCGTCCACGTTCACAAAGGTTGCGTGATGCTTTCGCACAAAATCAATTGTCGATTCCAACTGATCGCCGACTGCCCAATTGCGGTTTCGAAACTCAATCGCAAGATCGTAATCGCTCAACATTTCGATCAATTGAATAAGCTCGCCTAACTCATGTTTTCGTGGAGAAAACGCGGGGGAAAGTTGCAAAAGAAAGACGCCAAGCTTTCCTGCATCGTGAAAAATCGACATCGACCTCAGAAAAAACTTGAGCACTGCTTCCTGCAACTCCGGCGTCGATTTCACAATTCCTTTCGCGTTTGTCTCTGCGAACTTTTGCAAATCCGGTGGTAAGAGTTTTGCCGGCGTCGAGTGGAATGAGAACAGCTGGTGCAACTTTACGTCGAACGTGAAATCATCCGGCGTCGCCGCGCACCAGCGTTCCACCATTCTCGGTTCCGGCACGGAATAAAATGTCGAGTTCACCTCGACCATTTCGAAATGCTGCGCATACCACGGAAGCCGCTCGCCAGCCGGCATCTTTTTCGGATACCAGCGCTCGACAAAGCCGGGATCCGACCAGCTTGCCGTGCCGACGAGAATTTTTCCAGTTTCTGTCTTGGCGGAAGATCTTTTGACCACCCATCAACGAAGTCACACCCCGCGGCGAAGGCAAATAAGATCGTTATTTTACCTCTCGCTGTCACCGAACGAATGCTTTTTCGATTTGCACAATGTCGATATCGAATTATTCTCAAAATGCGGGGTGGAGCAGCCTGGTAGCTCGTCAGGCTCATAACCTGAAGGCCGCGGGTTCAAATCCCGCCCCCGCAACCAATTTTTTGTCAACTCGCGGTGCCTTGTCGCGTGTACGTTATCCGGAATCCCAGAGGCAGGTTTTACATTGGATTTAGCGAAAACATCGACATTCGAGTTCAACAACATAATGCTGGAATGTCTCGTTCTACTCGCGGCAGAGGCCCTTGGAGAATAGTCTGGCAAAGCGATCTTCTCACGTCGTCCGCCGCGCGAGAACTTGAACTTGAACTCAAAAAGCAAAAAGGAGGAAACGGCTTTTATAAGTTAACTGGTCTCCGGAGATTTTGAAAACCGCGCCCCGCCGTGGCGGGGCCGCCCCCGCAACCAAATTTTTTGATAGCGAACGGTTCCGCTGTGCAGCCGATGTTTTCAGCGGCAATTTTTATGCGCAAAGGAAGCACTTGCCACCGAAGATCGCACAAGGCAACATTCACGCTTCGCAACCGTGGAGAAAGAAAATCCAGCGTAGCTCAGTGGTAGAG
>WNGI01004985.1_pt1 | contig 11906 bp, 5 predicted proteins | sample 5400621 | NCBI WGS metagenome assembly WNGI01 (sample SAMN13153374, study PRJNA577476) | soil metagenome | isolation source: 20 cm soil or saprolite under Garry oak tree replicate 1 | place: USA:California | collected 2016-06-15
TTTCTGCAAGGGCGAGCCCGAGTTCTTCGGCGAGCAGTGTACGCGCTATCTCGATGAAGCGCAGATACGCGATGTTCGACACGACGCCGCCGCAGTCGGTATCGCAGAACATCACCTGCACTTCTGTGCGAATACGCGGCATGGCAGTATCCATGATCAACAATCATCCTTAAAAGCTTTCGAAAGCAACGCCAATCGTCGATGCCCATGCTACTCATGCCGCCGGGCTGCGCACGTGCTCAGGGCGAGGGCCGATCCCAATGAAGCGGGCGGGAAGCTGGCGTAAGATCGGAAAGTGCTTCAACAGAAGCGGAAACAAAGGCAGGGAGGATTTGCTGGATGTTTCACGGCCGGTGACGACGTGGCGGTGGATGAAAGCTTGCATCCGCTGAATCAACGCAACCGGCCATTCTCGACGGCGTTGGACCTTGTGAAAATCGACGATCGACACCGGCCCCTGTCGTAATTTTTCTGCGAGTAAATTCGCGGCCGCGACGGCGTCTTGAATAGCGAGATTAATTCCTACACCCCCGGCAGGCGACATGGCATGGGCAGCGTCGCCGATGCAAAGCAATCCTTCGCGATACCACGTGCGGAGTCGATTGATCTGCACCGTAAGCAGTCTAATTTTCGACCAATCGTCGAGCTCGGCGACGCGGTCGCGTAGGAAACCCGCCATCGTGACAAGCTCATCGTGAAATTGCGAGAGACCGCGCGCCTTAATCAGATCGAACGCGCCTTTTGGGATCACGTAGCCGCATTGCCAGTAATCGCCGCGATCGAGCAGGACGACTAGTTTGCCGTGCTGAAAAAAACCGAGGCCTTGTTGCGGATCTTCCTCGTGTTTGGAGATTCGCATCCAAAGCACGTCGATCGGCACACCAAACTGGCGCACTTCGAAGCCGGCTCGATCGCGCACCGTGGAACTGCGCCCATCCGCGCCAAAGACGAGATCGGACCGCACATCGAGTTCGCCATCCGGTGTTTTGGCGCGCACACCAGTGACGCGATTGTTCTCGATGATCAAGTCGGTTACTTCGTGTTCCATGCGCAGTTCGAAACTCGGGAAACGCTTCGCATGGCTGGAAAGAAAATTAAGGAAATCCCATTGCGGCATAAAGGCGATGAATTTGCAGTGCGTCGGCAACCGCGAAAAGTCAGCGATCGGCACAGTCTGGCCGTTGATAACGCCGCGTAGCTCGGCCAATTTCTGATGTGGCTGCTCGAGGAATTCCTCGAGCAAATCGAGCTCATGCATCAACTCGAGCGTGGATGGATGAATCGTGTCGCCGCGGAAATCGCGCAAGAAATCGGCGTGTTTTTCCAGGACAACCACCTGCACGCCGGCGCGCGCGAGAAGGAAACCAAGCATCATTCCGGCCGGGCCGCCGCCAACGACGATGCAACGCGTTTGCAATTTTTCAGGCGATTTAGCCACGAATAGAGACGAATGGACACCAGTTCATAAACAGTTCTTCGGGCGACGCCGAAAAATTATTCTAAAAGGCGACTATTGTTGCAAGATCGACATCACGGCGTCGGCGACTTCCCGGACGCTGACTGCTTTCATGCAGCGGAAATCGATCGGGCATTTGCGCAGGAAGCACGGGCTGCATTCGACGTGATGTCGCAGAACAACGTGGCGATCGCCGAGAGGTCCAGTCAGGCGCGGCTCGGTCGACCCAAAGATTGCAACGGTTGGGACGCCAAGCAGTGCGGCGAGATGCATTGTACCGGTGTCATTCGTCAGCAGCAGCCGGCACTGGCGCAACTCATCGATCAGTTGCTCAAGCGTGGTCTGCCCGATCCGATTTACGCATGAGTCGCCGAGCGCAGTCGTGATCTGCTCGCCGATTGGCGCGTCGTTTTTCTTTCCGAACAAAATCCATTGCACAGGCGATCGTGCGGTAACTGCTGCGGCTGCTTCAGCGAAGCGCTCCGGCAACCAGCGTTTGGCCGGTCCATATTCTGCGCCTGGGGAGAGACCGATTCTTATTGGTGAATCGTCGATAGGTGATCGTTGATGGATTGACGCGGTCGCGATGTTTGGAGTTCGATGTTCGATGTTGGACGTTTCCGCTCCGCAATCGTAAGCAATATCCAAATAGCGACTTGATTGATGTTCTAGCGGGCCGGGCCGCCGTGGCTCGGGGATGATCTGATTCAACAGCCAGCTACGCGAATGCCCGCGATAACCAACCCGACGCGGAATACCGCTAAGCCATGATTCAAGAGCAACGCGCAATGAATTCGGGAAAAGAATGGCGGCGTCAAAGCTGGATTGCCGCCGGAGCGAACGGGCGGCCGCAACGAGTGAATTGCCAGTGAGAGGAATAATCGCGTCCACTTCCGAGACCAGTTTCCACATCGACGCGATCTTCGCGGGCGCGGCAACGGTGATGTGAGTATCGGGGCGCCCATTTTTGATCGCACGGACCGCCGGCACGCTCATCACGGCGTCGCCCAGCCAGTTGCTTGAGCGAATAAGAATTCGGAACGGCTTCAAATTTTGAGCCGAAAGGTCCGACGGCAAATAGACGCCGCGTTTATATCTCGCCAGAAGAAAATTGGGCCGCGGCGTTTTCCAGCGATTATGCACCCAGAACCAATCTTCCGGCGCGCGGCGGATTTGTTGTTCGATCACTTGATTCGTTTTTGCGGAAAGCGATCCCACCGATTCCTCGTTGTTTTCCAATGCTGGCGAAATAACGATCCGCCAGCGCGCTCGTCCGTCCGTGTAGATCGCCACGCCAACTAGTGCTGCCCGGGTGCGTTTCGCCAGCAATGCTGGCAGCGGCGATGTCGATGCGAGGCGGCCAAAGAATGGCGCCCACAAGCCATGATCGCCCGCATGTTGATCGCTTAAAATTCCAATGGCGCCGCCGTCGCGAAGCAGTTTGATTGCCTTGTCGAACCCTTCCTTGCGATCGAACATCTCGACGCCGGCGCGTCCGCGCACCCGCCGCACGTGTTCGTCGATGAAGCGGTTGCCCAGCCTTTGATAGATGGTGCTGTTTCTGACGTAGCCGATGTACTTCGGGAGGATGTGCGCGAATAGCTCCCAATTTGCGAGATGGCTCAGGATCAGCACAACCGGGCGGCCTGCGCGCAATTCTCGATGGATAAAATCCAGGTTTTCCGCCTCGATTCGTGTCGCCATTTTTTCCAGCGGCATGCCGGTGAGCTTAACGCTGCATAAGAGATTCGCGCCCAGCCTCTGAAAATGACGGCGAACAAGACGACGCAATTCTCTCGGCGATTTTTCATTTCCAAATGCGATGCCAACGTTGCGCTGTGCCAGGCGTCGATAATTTCCCAGAATGATCCAGGCACAGAAGCCGAGAAATTCTCCGAAAACAAAGAGAAGTGGTAACGGCAACGCACTGGCGATCGCTGATCCTGAGCGATAAAGAAGATAGACGATAAAATCGAGCATGCAGGGTCGCGGGAGGGGCGCGGCAGGGTAAATTTGCCTGCGGCTTGCTTCAACCAATATAATGTGCGCGGTGCTGCAATCGCCTTTCCATTCCTTTCATCCTGATTTCGCGCGCGCTATCTCCCGGAAGTTCGACGGGGGCCGGTTTCTCGTTATCGGGGCAGATCCTCAGACACTTGAGCGGCAATTTGCCGAAACGGGACGGGAAGCCGTCGTTCTCGGGTCTTCCGGCGATCTACCGGCAAGACTTCGGCAGAGCGACGGCGCAGCACACTTTGAAATTGGGGTCTGGTTTTATCCGCTGGAAAACAGTGACGATGATCGCCTGGCCGAAGAACTCTCGCGGCGCGCGGACGACATTGTGCTAATGCCCGGCGCAGGTGTGGACGTGAATCAACGGCGTCCACAGCTTGTCGAATCTTTTCGCCGATTCGGGTTGCTGCCTGATTATAAATGGGATCCGAGCGAGCTGGGTCCGGCGGCCATACGGCTCCGGCGCCAGCCGGACGAAAATCCCGATACGCTGATTCCAGCGGTGGAGACGGCCTTTGCGAGACTCAACGCGCGCTTGAGCGGCTTAGAGCGGATGGTGCGCACGCGCGTATCGGAATTGGAAGCGGCCGAGCAGCACATTGCCGCGGTCGAGCAAAAATTGCTCAAGCTGAAAGAATACCGACGCGAGCTAAAGCTGTTGAAAGAGCAAAAGCAGGCGCTCCGAAAATCCCCCGAGCGCAGGATCGGTCAGGTGTTTCTGGCGCCCTATCGCCTCCCGGAAAAGCTCGTGAAAGCAATCCGGAAAAAACTCCACCCGCGTGCCGCAAAGTCGATGCGATCGGCCGCTCCAACTGAGTATCAGAAGTGGCTCCAGCAGCACCGGGCAAGTGCGAGCGACCTGGAGCGAATGCGGCACGAAGCGCGTGCGTTTGCTTTTCAACCGCTGATTAGCATCATCACACCGGTTTTCAATACGCGTGTTCCATGGCTTGAGGAAGCCGTCCAGTCAGTGCTGGCACAAGTCTACGAAAATTGGGAACTGATCCTCATTGATGATGCTTCCACAAATCCCGAGACGCTCGAGGTTTTATCTCGGCAATCCTTACGCGACGCGCGCATCCGCTTGATTCGCCTCGAGCAAAACGGCGGCATTTCTGTGGCATCGAATCGCGGCCTTGCCGAAGCGCACGGCGAATGGATCGGCCTGCTCGATCACGACGACCTGCTTGAGCCAGATGCGCTTTTCCAAACGGCGAAATTGCTTCAGACGCATTCTGATGCCGATCTCATCTACTCCGATGAAGATAAATTAACCGAAGAAGGTTTTGCGGCTCCCATGCTTAAGCCCGATTGGTCGCCCGACTTCTTCCTGGCCTGCAATTACCTCTGCCATTTTATCACCGTAAGGCGCGAGCTTGTCCTGCGGATCGGCGGGTTCAATTCCCAATTCGATGGCTCGCAGGATTACGATCTCCTCCTCCGCGCCATCGAGCGAACCGATCGGATTCATCACATTCCGCGGGTGCTGTATCATTGGCGGCAAAGCGCAAGCTCCAGCTCGAGTGGCCTTCGGCAAAAACCCGGGCAATTCGAAGCCGGTCGGCGCGCCATTGGTGAACACCTCCGACAAAAAAGCATCAGGGGTCACGTCGCCGTCGACTGGCGCACGCACGCTTATTGGGTCAAGCGGGAACTTGCCGAGGTGAAGAAAATTTCCATCATCATTCCGGTGCGCGATCGCATCGGGCTGCTCGCGCGCTGTATCGAGAGCATCACGACCAGGACAAGCTATCCGAATTATGAGATCGTCGTTGTCGGCAACGATAGCCGATCGGAGGAGGTGCGCGCTTACTTCGGACGGTCCGAACACCGGCTGCTGTGTTATGAAGGGCCGTTCAATTATTCGGCGTTCAACAATTTCGCCGTCGAGCAAACCGAGAGTCCCTGGCTGCTCTTTTTGAACCACGACATAGAGGTTATCGAACCCGATTGGCTCGCCTTCATGGCCGAGCATGTGCAGCGGCCAGAAGTCGGCGCAGTCGGCGCCAGGTTATTGAATCCGGATGACACGATCGCGCATGCCGGGGTTGTTGTCAGCGTGAACGAAATCGCGCAGCCGGCCTTTCGCGGTTTTCCAGCGGAGGATCCCGGTGTCTGCCGGCAACTGCAGGTCATGCGAAATTGCAGTGCGGTCTCCGGCGCGTGTCTGCTCACAAGGCGAGACGTGTTCGACGAGGTGAAGGGATTCGACGGGGAGTGCCTGCCGGTTACCTTTAGCGACGTCGATCTCTGCTTAAAGATGCGGCGAGCTGGTTATCTCATCGTTTACACTCCGTTCGCGAAGTTGTATCACCACGAATCCGGAACCCGCCGCCGGACGGTGGAACCACTCGAGACCGAGGTGATGCGCCAGCGCTGGCCAGAGGTGCTCGAGCGCGATCCGTATTATAATCCAAATCTTTCTCGCGACCGCGCGGATTTCTCGTTAGGCAAATAACCGAAGTTTTTCATGAGCGCTCCCAATAACAAATTTTGGCGCCAATCAGAGCAAAACCATCTGCGTGCCGTCCATCTCGTCGGCGCTCGGCAAAAAGGAGCGCCCATTCGACGTCGAGTTGCCGGTCGAAGTTTAGATTGATCTCAGCTTATTCCAGGCGTGTGGATAGAAACGTCCGCGCGTTTTCGCTTTTCAGAGATTGTTCTCACCACTTCTTCGAACCGCAACCGGTCAACCCCGAGAATTCGGTTTTTCGGCGGATACGTTTCGACAAGGGCATGATATTTTTTGATCAAATGGGCGACCAACTCCCGATCGAAAAGATTCGTTGCATTGCTCATGGACTTTTCGTGGTGGCGATAGAGACAAAGAACGTTCGGAAGGAAGCTCACGCGGAATTTTGCCTGCGCAATTCGCAGCCATAACTCATAGTCCTCCCACCCGAACCAGCCGAATTTATACAGCTCGTTATCATAGCCGCCGATTTCGATGAGTTGCTGTCGATCGAACAATGCCATCGCATCAATGTACGGACGCTCCACCAACATCTGCGGGTCCCAATCGAAATAGGAAAGCAGTCCGTCCCGATGGCTTTGAGGGCCCTGAAAACGGCAGAGCATCGAGTAAACAGCTGCGGAACTGTCGTTAACAATCGTCGTGTGCAACTGCTCCAGCGCGCGCGGAAAAACCATGTTGTCTGCGTCCAGGATGAAAGCATAAGGCGCGCGTGCCAGCTTGAGGCCGACGTTGCGCGCATCCGCCAGTCCGGTGTTAAACCGTTTGTCGACAATACGAACGGGGTGGCGCGAGTTTTCTTGCGCGCCAATCGCCCGTTCCAGCGAATCGTCGGTCGAGGCGTCATTGACGATCACTACCTCGATTCCGCCAGGAATCGCCGCGGTCTTAGAATCCTCCAGGCTTTTGAGGCACTGCTGAATGTAGGCCGCATAATTGTGAAGCGTGAGGACGACTGAAATCGCCGGCGCGCTGCGATCAAAGCGCGGACTGTCGAGCAATCGGAAAATCGCCTCTCCGTTTTGTCGCGCTTTTTCCTGGGAATCAAACCGCTTGGCGTAACCCCGCCGCATATCACAGAGAACCGCGGTGCGCTGGGCCGTAGCCGTTGGATCCGTGGATTTGCTGCAAGTCGTTGCGGGTTTTCGATCCGTTGGGCGAAACATGTTTGAGAGATCATCGCGCAGAGCCGAAACGAACAGCGCAGAGGGTTTTCGCGAAATGCGCTTCGTCAACGCAACCGGCAGTGGTTCGGTTTTTAACGGCGCTTCCCCATTCGCTTCTACGTTGAAAGCGACCTGTGCCTTCGCGTTTTCTCCGCAGAAGGCATTCTCTATCTGCTGCAAGAATGCGCGGCAATTATCTTCCTGCGTGAAGCGTTCACGCATGAAATCATAGGCCGCTCCCGCGATCGCTTCGCGCTCATCTTCGTGCTCCAGATAGTATTCACAGCACGTCGTTAGATCGTCTGCTCCCGCCATCACGAAGTGCTTACCTGGAACAAGTGGCTCAAAGCCTTCACAGGTTTCGGTGATCAAGCAGCAACGATTCGCCATAGCGATTAGCGCTCGGTGCCACTCGAAATAGCGGAGGTCTGAGTAATGAACGTTCAGCAAGATCTTTGTCTGCTGTAACAGGCGGTTGCGTTCCGAAGCGGGTAAGTAACTTCGCGTCTCTTCCGTCTTGGCGAATCCAAGCGGAACGAATCTAACGTGGCAGTTACGTGCCGCGAAGAAATCAGCATTGGCGGCGATGAATTCCTCACGGCGGTCAGTCATCGCAGCCAGAACGCAAATGTCGATGTCTCTTTTGGACTTTGCTGGTGCGTCACTTTGTTCAAGCAATGGGTGATAGCCGAGCGGCAGATGCAAACAAGGCAGGCCGCGCGCGCGGTACGCGGCCACTCCTGACAAATGAATGTCGAGCATGGCGCGTGCATGCGGTGCCGCGACAAGATTGCTGTCAAACCACTCGCTTTCGGGTTGCTCGGTACTCAGCAAAAACAGGTGATTTGTGAGGCGCTGAATCTTCTCCCAGGAGAGCTTATAACTCAAAAACAAATTAAAGAACTCATGAGGTGTAACTACGATTTGGATTTTGCCTCCCTCGGTCCTTTCAGCGGGAATTCGATCCACCAAAAGTTGTGCCTCACAACCGGCAGCGCGGAAGCCCGCGCAAAGTAATTCGGCGATTTCACGGATAAACAAATTCGATTTGGAGGTGACGAACAAATGTACTGTTTTTATTTCGGACTGGGTTGAATCGGACTTACCCGTGAACGTTTGCAGCTTGTTGTGACGGAGACTGGCCTCGCTCTGAGCGCTCAAGTGCGGTATGACTGACGTCGCAATCTTTCGTCTGTTTGCGAGAAAAAGTTGCGGGAGATAGCTGACGAAGAACTGCTCGACGCGCGTCAGACCTATCCAACGAAAAAAGGTGAGGGGGAACGCCCAAATATCCGCGACAAAAATCGTTCGCCAGATTTTCTCTTGGTCCTGGACTTGGATTGTAATTTCACTTGGGCCGACGGGCAGTTCGAGCACCAGAAGGAATCCGCTCTGTCCCGCTTCGGGCAAATCGGGGTAAGCGGCGGCAATCAGGGGTCGCGATCTTTTGCGGCGCGCCCGGAAAATCGATCGGCGTCGCAGAATGCCGCGAACAATTCCACGAATTCCATGAATAGGTAGACCTCGGCGATGCAAGAGCCAGCCAGTGATTTTGATTTGCTTGCTGAAAGTGACCTGCTCCGGCAGCGCGTCGAAACGAAACGCGTAATCTGCGACTGCCATTTTCTCGATGGTTGATTGTCCCATATCGGTGCAGGGAGGCTTCAATCAGGCAAAATTAAGGCGCAATACTCTGCCACGGCTTAATCGTCCGCGGCGGAAAAGCCAGAGTGAAGAGATTTTCACCGAGCGAGAGGTTCGGATTGTAAAACGGATCGCGCTGCAACATGTCGCCCCATTTTGAATTCATGTAATCGACTTCCCCCAGAAACCGCACTTGCTTCGGCGTGCTGTCGTCGAAGCCGCGACTAGCCGACTCGTGGTGAATCAATTCGGCGTGTGGCGTCCATACAATCCGGTAGCCGGCTTGGCGCAACCGCAGGCAAAAATCGATGTCATTGAAAGTGACTGCCAAACTTTCATCGAACCCTCCGAGTTGTAGGTACACTTCCCGTCTCACCAGCGCGCAAGCAGCGGTTACTGCGGAGACATTCTGCGCCAGGTTTGCACGAGCAAAGTAGCCCGGCTCACCGCGCCGGAGCCCAACGTGCGCGTGACCAGCAATGCCACCTGCGCCGAGGATCACTCCGCCGTGCTGGATCGTGCCGTTCGGATACCACAACCGCGCGCCAACCATTGCTACTTCCGGTTGCATCGCACGGCTCACCATTTCGCTGAGCCAGTCATCGTTGATCACTTCCACGTCATTGTTAAGCAACGCGATGAACGATCCCCGAGACAATTCGACGCCACGATTATTCAGGCGGCTGTAATTGAACGTGCCGTCGATCCGCTCCACCCGAACGCGGTCGTATTTTGTCAGCTCGGCCAAAAATTCGAGCGTCTCGGCTTCGTGGCTCTCGTTATCGAGCACGATCACTTCGTAGTTTCGATAATCTGTTTTCTCGAAAATGCTGTCGAGACATTTCTGGAGACACGACGTCCGATCTCGCGTTGGGATGATAATGGAAACGAGCGGGTGTTCTATCGGAAATGCGTATTTGGTCTGTAAGTAGACGCCATGACTCGGTACCACCGTGCCCGCGATTCCCGTGCGTTCGAGATGTTCCTGCACCGCCCGGCGAGCGGCTTCTTGTGCATACGGTTTGGCCGTGGCGCTCGATGCCGTGCTTTGATCTCCCGCGCGCCAGTGATAAAGCACCCAAGGCAGATGCTCAATCTCCTTCGGTCGAATCTGTTCTATGCAGCGCAGCGCCAGATCATAATCCTGCGAGCCTTCCAACCCGATGCGGAAACCACCGAGCCGACGGATCAAGTCGGTTCGGTAAACGCTGAGATGCGAAATGAAATTTTGCGCCAAAACCAGCTCCGGGTTCCAATCAGACTTAAAATACGGCTCCGACCGTCGGTTTTGTGCATCGAGCTTATCCTCATCGCTGTAGAGCAGTTGCAAATCGCGGTTTTTGTTCAAAGCCAGTGCTACGAAGTACAGCGCTGTAGGCGCCAGCTCGTCGTCGTGATCCAGCAGCGCCACAAAGTCGCCCTTCGCGAGGCGCAGTGCATCGTTTGACGCCGCTGAGATGTGTCCGTTTTCCGTGCGGCGCATCACATTTATTCGTGGATCTCGACGCGCGCACCTTTGCAAGAACGGCCAGAGCTTTCGATCAGTCGAGGCGTCATCGACGACGCAAAGCTCCCAGCGTGGGTACAACTGCTTTTGCACAGATAAAATGGCGCGCCGGAGCCACCTCAAATTCGAGTTGTAAACCGGTAACAAAACCGAAATCATCGGCGAATAGTGAAACTTTGCGATTTGCTCCCGAATGCGTTGCACGTCCTCTCGTTCGAGCCGATCGTAACATCGTATCCAGCGCGCATAATCGCCGGCGGTTTTCCACTCCCCATTCAATTGCTCTCGGAAAATCGGACCGCGCAACGGATGCAGGAAAAAAGTCTCCCACGGCCCTTCGCCGCTGCGCGCCTCCATTATAAATTGGCTGCGCCCACGCGGAATCGTGGCATTGAGTGAAAAACCGCTCCGCAACGCGCCTGGTCGGTTGTCGTATCGAAGACCAATGTCAGGTCGGAGCTTACCGAAACGCGCGGGGAAAATGTTCTTCCGCACACGCGCACGTACCTCGGTGATTTCGTCGCCGGAAATCGCGAGACACCAGCCTGAGACCTTGAGGTAACGAATTTTTTTTGGCCAAACCAAGGGCCGATCGAGCCAGAATTCAATTCGTGGGTTGGCGCCGGGATTGGGAATAAAGTATTTGGGATCAATAGGGGCTGCTGATTCTCCATCTGAAGCGCCAAAGACGGCCTGAGTCGAAATGGCCCGCCATACGCAGTCGGCTTCCTGAACCTCAATAAAAACTTGCGACTTTCCTGCTGGCAGCGGGATGGCAATAGCAAACCCGATTCGCTGAACCGCCGCGCCCACGTCCTTGCGTTCAATCCCGTAATTAGCTGCAAACTCCTGACGCCCGAGTCGGGCACGCATGGCGCGGATTTCTTTACCCTCGCGACTGACGCACCAACCCGTGACGTAAAGCGTTCGCATTGGCCGCTCCCAATCGATGGGATGATCAAACCACCAGTAATATCGGCTCTCTGCGCTCGCGATTTGCTTATTGAGGGCATGCGTGCGCTCAGCCGCTCCAGCGAAAAGAGACGAAATCTTCTTCATTTATACAATTATTGAGTCTTCCTCTTCTCACCTACGAGGCGCTAACGGCCCGAAGGATTAGAATGTCTTGATGCTTCGTCTCAAAACATTCCAGAATATCGAAGAATTTCCCCCACGTTCTTTCGATGTAAGCAAAAGAATGATACGTCTCCCGATAATAGCCTTCATTAGAAAAAGGTGCCAACATTCTGGAGTAGCCTGGAACGAAGGATGCGAAACCTGTTTCGTGAAATGTCCCCGCTAATTCGGCGGGCATATTCGTCTTTCGCAGGTTCTCTCCGATCACACTGAGTGCGACGATTCCGCCCGGCAATGCAATTCGGAACAATTCTTCGAGCCATGAGAGCTGTGTTTGCTCGTCTAAGTGAGTCATCACGGATATGCCGTAAATTAGATCAAAGACACCGCTCGAATAAGCAGTTGGAGGATACGGATCGATGCGGTCAAAGGTCGGGCCGGGAATATGTGTCTTATCCCATGCGATTGCCTCTGTATCAATGTCGCAACCAGTTAGCGTTGAGGGCGGCACAAATTTCGTCATCTCTCTAATAACCCGCCCGCAGCCGCAACCCCAATCGAGAATTCTGT
>WNGI01004987.1_pt1 | contig 11904 bp, 10 predicted proteins | sample 5400621 | NCBI WGS metagenome assembly WNGI01 (sample SAMN13153374, study PRJNA577476) | soil metagenome | isolation source: 20 cm soil or saprolite under Garry oak tree replicate 1 | place: USA:California | collected 2016-06-15
CCTTCAAGGCCCTTGATGTTATCGAGCGCTTTCTGCGCGCGAATGAACGCCACGCCGCCGCCCGGCACAATGCCTTCCTCAACCGCCGCACGCGTAGCATGCAATGCATCTTCCACGCGAGCTTTCTTTTCTTTCATCTCGGTCTCAGTGGCAGCGCCGACGTTGATCACAGCTACACCGCCCGCGAGTTTTGCCAGACGCTCCTGGAGCTTCTCGCGATCATAATCGCTCGTCGTCTCCTCGATCTGACGGCGAATCTGATTCACTCGACCCTGAATGTCGTTTTGCTTGCCTTCGCCTTCGACAATGGTGGTGTTTTCCTTGTCGATGGTAATGCGCTTGGCTTTGCCAAGGTCATCCAGCTTCACGTTCTCGAGCTTGATCCCGAGATCCTCCGTGATGCAGCGACCGCCGGTCAGCACCGCAATATCTTCCAGCATCGCCTTACGACGATCGCCGAAGCCCGGAGCTTTGACCGCGCAAACCTGCAAGGTGCCGCGCAGCTTGTTCACGACCAGGGTAGCGAGCGCTTCGCCTTCCACATCTTCTGCGATGATCAGAAGCGGACGACCAGCCTTGGCTACTTTCTCAAGCAGCGGGAGCATGTCCTTCAAACTCGAGATTTTCTTCTCGTGAATGAGGATGTAAGGATTTTCGAGGGCCGCCTCCATCGCCTCCGCATTAGTCACGAAGTAGGGCGACAGATAACCTTTGTCGAACTGCATACCCTCGACTACGTCCAAAGTAGTCTCGATCGACTTGGCTTCTTCGACGGTAATAGTTCCGTCCTTGCCCACTTTGTCCATGGCGTCGGCAATGATCTCACCGATCGTCTTGTCCCAATTAGCTGAGACCGTCGCGACTTGCGCAATCTCGGTGCGATCACTGACTTTCTTGGAGATTTTCTTCAGCTCCTCGACGATTGCATCGACTGCTTTCATGATTCCGCGCTGCAGCGAAGTAGGATTCGCACCCGCGGTCACATTTCGCAGACCTTCCTTGTAGATCGATTCTGCCAGGACGGTCGCGGTAGTGGTGCCATCGCCGGCGATGTCCGAAGTCTTCGAAGCCACTTCGCGCACGAGCTGAGCACCCATATTTTCATAGGGATCTTCCAGCTCGATTTCTTTCGCGACCGTGACGCCGTCCTTCGTAATCGTCGGGCTGCCGAATTTCTTATCGAGAATCACATTGCGACCGCTCGGTCCGAGGGTGGCCTTAACGGCCTTCGCCAGTTTCTCGATCCCGCGCAGCAATGCATGCCGCGCGCTTTCATCAAATTGTAATTGTTTAGCTGCCATATTCTATATTGTTGGTTGATAGTTGCGGGTTAATCGACAATCAACCGATGATGCCGAGGATATCGTCCTCGCGCATGATCAGGTAGGTATCGCCGTCGATTTTGATTTCGGTGCCGCCGTATTTCGAGATCAGCACCTTGTCGCCGGATTTAACGGTGAAATCGACTTTCTTTCCATTGTCGTCAATTTTACCGGTGCCAAGAGCGACGACTTTGCCTTCCTGCGGTTTTTCCTTCGCGGTATCAGGGATAATGATACCGCCCTTCTTTACTTCAGTCTCTTCAATCGGCTGCACTAGCACCCGATCTCCAAGTGGTCTGACGTTTACTGATGCCATAAGTTCTTTCTCTACTCCTTTGTTTACTTAGGTTGTTGCCGGCAGTAGCTCGGGAGTTCGCGAGCTACGGCCGACAAATTCGTCGTTACTTCTTCTTGTCTTCGTCAACTACTTCAAACTCCGCGTCGACAACGTCGCCATTGCCGCCACGAGCGCCGGCGCCTTCTTCAGCACCCCGACGCGGCTGCGCTTCCGGGCCTGGTTGTTGTGGACCGGCCTGCCCGCCCGTTCCAGCTGACGCTTGTTTGTAAAGTTCGGCACTGACTTCCTGGAATTTATTTTGCAGGTCATCGTAGGTCCGTTTCATCGCTTCGGTGTCGTTCTTGTTGATCGCTTCGCGCACCGCGGCAATGGCGTCTTCCACCTGCTTCTTCTTGTCGCCGGAAATCTTGTCGCCGAGATCCTTCAACTGCTTCTCGCATTGATAAGCGAGGTTATCGGCGTTGTTCTTGATCTCGATTGCTTCTTTCGCTTTCTTGTCCTCCTCGGCATGCAGCTCGGCTTCCTTCTGCATCTTCTCGACTTCTTCTTTGGAAAGACCAGAGCTTCCGGTGATGGAAATCTTCTGTTCCTTACCAGTGCCTAAATCTTTTGCTGAAACATGCAGGATGCCGTTGGCATCGATATCGAAGGTCACTTCAATCTGCGGAACGCCGCGCGGCGCCGGCGGAATCCCATCGAGATGGAATGTCCCCAGGTTCTTGTTATCACGCGAAAGTGGGCGCTCCCCTTGCAGGACCTTGATCTCCACCCCCGGTTGATTGTCGCTGTAGGTCGAAAAAATCTGCGATTTACGAGTTGGGATCGTGGTATTGCGCGGAATCATCGGCGTAGCCACGCCGCCGGCGGTTTCAATCGCCAGGGTAAGCGGGGTAACGTCGAGTAGGAGAACGTCCTTGACGTCTCCTTTGAGGACGCCGCCTTGAATAGCTGCGCCAACCGCAACTACCTCGTCCGGATTCACGCCCTTGTGCGGTTCCTTGCCAATCAAAGTACGCGCTGTCTCGATCACCTTCGGCATACGGGTCATACCACCCACCAGGACGAGTTCATTAATTTCTTTCTCCGAAAGCTTCGCGTCCCTCAAGCAGGCTTTCACCGGACCAACCGTGCGCTGGAATAGATCATCGCAAAGTTGCTCCAGTTTTGAGCGGGTCAGCTTCTTCTGAATGTGTTTCGGCCCACTCGCATCCGCCGTGATGAACGGCAGATTGATCTCGTATTCCTGGGTCGATGAAAGCGCAATCTTTGCCTTCTCCGATTCCTCCTTGATGCGTTGGATCGCGTCCGGCTGTTTCGTTAAGTCGATGCCAGTATCTTTCTTAAACTCGTTAACTACCCAATCCATGATACGCGCATCCCAATCGTCACCGCCCAGATGGGTATCACCATTGGTCGCTTTTACCTCGAAAACGCCGTCGCCAATCTCCAAAACCGAAATATCGAAGGTGCCGCCACCCAGGTCATAGACGGCAATCTTTTCGTCCTTCTTCTTATCCAAGCCGTAGGCGAGTGAAGCTGCCGTCGGCTCGTTGATAATTCGCAATACTTCCAAGCCAGCAATCTTACCCGCATCTTTGGTGGCATTACGCTGGGAATCGTTGAAGTAAGCTGGAACAGTGATCACCGCCTGAGTGATCTTCTCGCCCAGCTTCGCTTCTGCGTCGCTCTTTAGCTTGGCCAGAATCATCGCGGAAATTTCCGGCGGCGAGAATGTCTTGCGCTCGCCATTTACCTCCACTTGAACGTGGGCGTCGCCATTGGCGGCTTTCACTATCTTATAGGGCACCCGATGCTCTTCCTCGTGCACTTCGTCGTATTTGCGGCCCATAAACCGCTTGATCGAAAAAATTGTGTTCGCCGGATTCGTTACCGCCTGACGTTTCGCCGCCTGGCCCACCAGCCGCTCACCATTTTTTGAAAAGGCGACGATTGACGGCGTCGTCCTTGCGCCTTCGCTATTTTCCAAAACTACCGGGTCGCCACCTTCCATCACCGCCATGCAGGAGTTGGTGGTACCCAAATCGATGCCTAAAACTTTAGCCATTTGTGTACAGTCCTCCGAGAGCCTTTAGCAGCGACTGTTCCACCTACTCAAAGTGGATCGTAAACAGCTTTCTCATAAGAGATTATCGATGGAATAGCAACCGCGCTGGTTTGCTGGGACGCGCCAAATTGACGCGAAATTTCCCCGCTGGGACCGATGGATGCGTCAGCTCGTCACCCTGCTTGGTATAGGCTCTGCTTAGTCACCAGCGTGAACCCTGTTCTTCCGCCGACCAGAAACGAAGCAGGGGACCTCCTCTTCAAGTGCCAGCACTGCGCCAGTCCGCTCGTGGTTAACGCGGCAGCCGCTGGAATGACTCTGAATTGCCAGCGTTGCGGAAAACCGACGCTTGTTCCAACGGTATCGGCAAGCGCGGCCTCGGCACCGCCGCAGGAACTCACCGATCTGCAGCGCAAGCTGAAAGAGAACGAATCACAGCGCACCGAAATAACCAGTTACATCAATCAACTCAGCATTCAGCTCCATCGCTGGAAGCTGCGCTTGCAAACATTGAACGAACGCAAGACCGAGCTGGAAGAAGAGCTGCGCAAGACGACGTAATCGCGGCATCAAATTCAAGCGAGGACGGGGCAACCGCTCCTCGCTGCGGGGTCTTACTGTAGTCGGGAAGTTCCCGGCGGTCATAGGACCGCAGCTACAGGACGAAAACATCGGCTGGAAGCTGACGCCAACCTCACTACCGTTTGTGGGTGCGGCAATATCACAATCTTCTTCGCCTCGTGTTGGAGGAGGGAGCAGTGCATAGTGATCGGACGGGAACCGGCACGTTGTCGATCTTCGGAGCGCAAGCGCGATTCGATCTGCGCGAGCGTTTTCCCCTTCTCACGACGAAAAAACTCCATCTCAAATCGATTATCCACGAGCTGCTTTGGTTCTTGCGCGGCGAGACCAACGTTCGCTATCTGAATGAGCACGGCGTCACGATTTGGGACGAATGGGCGGATAAAGAGGGAAATCTCGGTCGGGTATACGGTGCACAGTGGCGCGATTGGCGCGGCGCCGATGGAATGCACGTCGACCAGATCGACAAAGTGATTTCGGAAATAAAAGAAAATCCATCGAGCCGCCGCTTGATTGTGAGTGCGTGGAACCCGGCCGAGATCGACGAGATGGCGTTGCCACCGTGTCACGTGCTTTTCCAATTCTATGTCAACGACGGCGAACTTAGCTGTCAGCTTTACCAGCGCAGCGCCGACTTATTTCTCGGCGTGCCATTCAACATCGCGAGTTACTCCCTGCTGACGATGATGGTGGCGCAAGTTTGCGATTTCAAGCCCGGCGACTTCGTCCATACTTTCGGCGACCTGCATCTTTACTCGAATCACCTCGAACAAGCCCGCGAACAACTCACTCGCCAGTGCCGGCCACTTCCCCGGATGAACTTAAACCCGCGAGTAAAGAACATAAACGACTTCAGATTCGAAGATTTCGAGCTGGTCGATTACAATCCGCATCCATCGATCAAAGCACCGATCGCTGTGTAGCGATTTCTTGAGTTCCACCGGCGCCCTTCCGCGCATCTCATCGAACGAGGGCGAAATCCATGATTAGGAATTTCCGTCGATTCATGGACGTCTGGTTCCTTTTACCTCTGTGCGCGAGCGCGGAAAGTTCTCCGGTCAAGATCACAGCCAAGCCGAATCAAATCTGGATCGAGCGAAGTCTTTTGGCCAACACGTCAATTTCGATTTCGTCGTCGAGAATACGACCGGCGAAACGCTAAATATCTCGCTAGTTGAGGTTTCAGTATTCGATCGCGCCGGAAAATTGGAAGTGGAAAGGCACCTCGATGGAAGCGGGTTCAGTCCAAACATTCTGCTCATCCCAAACCGAGAGATGGGGGATGGCAAGGTCGTAAGTGTGGCGAACGATTATCCCGAAGATCTTGGTGGCACGATGCTGAAACCCGAAAACGTAGCAAAGGACCCGATGCTTATTGCCGGAAATCAGGTCACGATCGACCACGCCAACGGTGAGTTCAGCATGCTCGTCCATCTCAAACATGGTAGCGTGCGCGTGAAGCCCGACGATGGCGTAAAACAGGGCGAAGTGATCGCCGCTGTAGGGGTTTCCGGAAGCGCAGAGGAACCTCATCTGCATTACGAACTGCGGACCGGTCCCGGGCTCAACGTGGAAGGATTGCCTTCGTATTACACGCAGTTTTGCCGCCTGCTCGGTTCGCGTAGCATTGCGGTAGGGCGGGGGCGAATCGATACCGGCGACATCGTGATCACTAAACCACACTCACTAACCGCGTGCGGCCCAGTTGCGATCGGCCCTGAGACTTTTTCGCCCGGCGCGGGTTGAAGTAAATGTGAGGGTTTTCGGGGGATTCTCGATCTTGCTGCTAGCGCTCGCATCAGTCAGCGCACAGGATGGAAATCCGTTTCGGGTCGAGATCGATCTTCAGGAACAAGCCGCCTTTCTGATTCGGGGACGCAACCTGGTTCTCGAATCGCCCATCTCCAGCGGGCGGTATGGACATCTTACCCAAACCGGATCGTTCAAGGTCCTCGAGAAAGAGATGAATCATTACTCAAGCATCTACGGCAAGATCGTGGACGCGAATGGCAACACCATTGTCGCGGACGCTGATGTCGACATGAAAGTGCCGCGCGGTGGCAAATTCATGCCCGCGACCATGCGTTACTTCATGCGCTTCCATGAAGCTGATGGAATGCACGCGGGGTATCTTCCCGGTTATCCGGCGTCACATGGCTGCGTGCGGATGCCGGAACAATTGGCGATTGCATTCTTCCGTGCTGTCGACGTCGGAACGCCGGTCACAGTTTTCGGCAGGACGCCGCGGACGAGCGGTTCCTACCCCTACGGCCCCCGATCGCGGCGAGGAATGCAGCCATGGTTTGGCCGACCAACGGATCCGAGATTTCAACCGCAATACGATCCGCGCTATCTTGATCCCTGGTGGCGCTGATTCGGTTCTGCGAAAGACGTCGATTAACTTTCGGAAGACGTGTCTTAACGCCCGATCGAAGCAGCACGGAACCGCTGAGCATTTAGCAGCTTCTGTCGGCTGCTCTGCTTTCCACGAAGTTGAGGGATCCCTCGCCTTTGCTCGGGATGACTTGTGTAGGTATCGCTACCTACAGGCCGCCCGACCCTCAGTGACTGGTGCTGGCTGTTTTTGGTCCGCGCTCCAGCCCAATCAGGTCGGCTAAAATGTTGATCGTCTCGTCTCGTTCCGGATCGATCGCCGGCTCTTTCGTGTCGTCATCCTGGCCGCCTAACACGTCATTTTCGGTATCGGCATCGCCTGCCGCTTCTGGCGCAACCTTGGCCGACCCGTTCTTTTTCGCCGACGCCAACTTGCCCGGATACATGATGAGCTGAAGATTTGGCTTGTCGACCGTATCGAGAGTCACCCGATAAACGCGCGGCTCCTCGATGTTGCGCGCGAGCCGTTCTTTGGCCCGCAATTCTTTGCGCAGCTTGTCCTCGGAAAGTTCTTTCTTCCGCACATCCTCATTCAGCGAAATACGATTATCATCCAGGCGATGACGCAGCCGTTCCATGTCTTCCATCACATAATGGAATTCGGGATCGTTTTGCGCACGTTCGGAAGATCGGCGTCTTAGCTCATCGAGGTAAAGCGAAACCGGCTCGTTCCATTTGGTGTATTTTGCCTTGGGCACTTCGTCATACGGCAAACAATTTTTCAGCGCTCCTTCGGCGAATTCCGGCAAATCCGTCAGCGACGGCAAGACAATGTCCGAGGCCACGCCGTGAAGCTGGGTCGAACCGCCAGCAACGCGGTAGAATTTCTGGATGGTCAATTTCAGCGCTCCATCCTTGTGCGATCGGCTACCGAGCAAGGAGGTATAGTTGCCGATGTCTAGAATGGTCTGCACAGTTCCTTTTCCAAAAGTGCATTGATCGCCGACGACCACCGCTCGTCCATAATCTTGCAGGGCCGCCGCGAAGATCTCACTGGCCGAAGCGCTTTGCCGACTGGTCAGGACGACCAGCGGTCCCGAGTAGGCGATCCCTGGATCCGGATCGCTGGAGACGACAATGTTGCCATTCGAGCCTTTGGTTTGCACAATCGGCCCTGATTTCAAAAACAACCCTGTGAGTGAAATCACTTCCTCGAGCGAACCGCCGCCGTTGCGGCGCAAATCCACCACCAGCCCGGCGATGTTTTCCTTCTTCAGACGCTTCAACAAAACCATCACATCTTTCGTCGTACTCTTGGCGTGATGATCCATGTCCGCATAAAATGAAGGCAGCGTAATCCAGCCGAGTTTCACTGGTCTGCCCTCGTCATCTTTCTTTATGATGATGTCGGCCCGCGCTTCCTGGTCTTTCAGTTTAATTTCATCGCGCACCAGCTCGACGTTCTTGCGCTTGGAGGGATCGGCCGCATCACCTGGAATGACGAGCAGTCGGACTTTCGATCCTTTTTTGCCGCGAATCATCTCCACCACTTTGTCGAGACGCATGTCACGGACATCGACGAACTCGGCCGTTCCCTGTCCGACCGCCGTGATACGATCGCCAACCTTCAGGCGGCCGTCGACTTGCGCCGGACCACCCGGTACCAGGCTCTCGATTTTGGCGTAGCCATCCTCCGTCCGGAGCATCGCTCCGATGCCAACGAGCGAGAGTCCCATGTTGATACTAAAGTTTTTCAGATCGGACTCGCTCAAATATTCTGAGTGCGGATCGTAGGCCAGCGCAACAGCATCGAGAAAAAACTTGGCCTGTTCATCGCGATCGCTTTCGTGAACGTTGCGCGCCAGCCGATCGTAACGGCGTGCCACCAACTGCGGGCCCGGCTCAATCGGGTGTTCGCTCAAATGTTCCTGCAAAAGCTCGCTCGTAATTCGACCGCGCCAGAGGTCGTCCGCTTCCGCGGCGTTTTTCGGCCACGGGCTCTTTTCTCGCCGAAAGTCAATCGTTCCGTCAGTTTTAAAATCGACCGGCTGCTTGAGAAATTCTTTTACCTTGGCGACCCGTTCATCAACGCGTTTTTGGTAGAGATCGTAGATCTCGTACGCCGGCTTGAGGTTGCCCAGTAAGATGTCGTCATCGAGCGCTGAACCATATTTTTGGGTCACCGCATCGACGTCCTCCTGGGTGAAAAAAAGGTGACTAAAATCCAGGAGTTCCAGATAGCTGCGCAAAATCTTGCCCGATAGATCGTCGTTTAATTGCTTGTGAGTGTAATGACCTTCCTCCAGCAGTCGGCCAACCGAGACGCAAACGTTGTCCAGATCGGTCTTTGCCGGAAGCGCCGGCGTTGAAGCTAGGCTGGTCAGTGATATCGCCGCCACCGCGGCGTATGAACGAAGACGATAATTCATGTCCTAAAAAAGAAGTTTTCCATAGTCGCAGATCGGCGCCCTGAAAGCAAGAACTCCCCTTGAATCCACGCCCGCTGCAGCGATTAAAAAGACAATCGGCAAAGCAGAACATTCAAAAAACGTTTTGGTTCGCGGCGGCTAAACCAATGAAATACGAGACATTTTGTGGCGGAATTTTCGAGACGAACTGCTACCTCTTTCCCGCCCCGGAAGGCGTGATTCTATTTGACGCCCCCGACGGTAGTTGCGCGTGGCTGGAGAATCGCGAGGTCGATTTGAAACTACTGCTGCTCACCCACGGGCACATCGACCACGTCGGCGACATTGCGAAAATTAAGCGGAAATTTCATTGCCCGATCGGTTGTCACCCCGATACCGCGCCGATGATTTCGGACCCGGATTTTTTCCGGAACTTCGGCTTCGGCTTTGAAATCGAACCAGTTACGCCCGATTTTTTTATTCAAGAAACGAGCGAGCGCGATTTTCTGGGAGTGAAATTTCAAGTGCTCGAGGTCCCGGGTCATTGCCCCGGTAGCCTTTGCTTCTTTTGGTCTCCCGAAAAGCTTTTGATCGGTGGCGATGTTCTCTTTGCCGGCGGCGTGGGTCGTTGGGACTTGCCCGGCGGCGACGGTCCACAATTGTTTCAAGGAATTAAAGCGAAGCTGTTCCGGCTGGGAGACGACGTGACCGTCTTGCCGGGACACGGGCCGCCCACGACCATCGGTGAGGAACGCAAAACCAACCCGTTTGTGCGCTAGTTTTTCATCGACATCGCGAGGAAATAAAAGATCACGACGTCCTGCAGCATGTGAATGCCGAAAGCCCAGCCCGCACCCCGCGTTTCCACCATACTTTTCGCCCAAATCCATCCCGCGATCGTCGCCATAATGATGCCAATCGGCCCCGAAGGCTGGCCAAAGTAATGCGCCAACCCAAAGAAAATCGCCGTCAACCAAAGCGCTTCGCGAACTGGTAGCACATTGCGAAGGTGCGCTAGAGGAACGCACCGGAATTGGAATTCTTCGTTCGCGGCGTTTAAAGCCGCGGTCGCCAAGGCCCAGGGAAGAAGTTGCCGGAAGCGGGATAGTTCCCCTAAATTCGGCCGAAGACTGTCAAACAAAAATGCGGTCAGGCCCAGGCCAAAAATGACGAGCAATTGCGGGCCGAACCGGCTCCACGGTATCGGCTTGCGAAACCACAGGATAGGCTCTGGCTGGGCCGGCGCATCAAGCTGGCCGATGCGCAGAAAAAGATCGTCCGTGCTGAAATTGCGACCGATGAAAGTGGTAAGGATCAGGAGCGCGCCGGCAACATTCAACAAACGCGACATGAAAATCTTTGGTCCCCAGCTTATCCCCGCGACGAAGCTTTGAATTGGCCCCCATTCGCCGAGCATCGGCGCAATCACAGACCATCCCAACCGCAAAATTGCGAGGGTGAAAAGAAATCCGGCCAGCGGACTTAGCCGACGCGATCTGCGCGCGATGATGGCCGCAACCGCAAGAACGAGCGCTTGCGTAGCGGGCACTAAATAAGGCCGGCCGTGGCCGGTGGGATGACTGAAGATCATCGGAACGACGCTGCCGGCGAGCATCGCCCCCCAGGCGATCCAACGCCGCAAAGGATCCACGCCATCCGACTTGGACATGGCGATCCCGGGCCGCCGGGTTGGGAGTCTCGGGATGGAAAAAGAGGCCTCTGCGCTAATTACTCCAGCCATTCCTTGGCATACAAGCAAGCGCCGCACCCAACGGCTCGAGTAAATCAATATCGGCGATCAGGTTACGCAGAGAATGGAGCGCGGAGGGGACGTGCGCCAGGAAATGCTGGCTGCCTTTTACTAGGCCGAGAAAACCATAAGCCCCAAGCGCTTGCATCAAGCGTTGCATAGCGCATAGCCGAAGCGTTTCGCGCATTTGCCTGGTCGATGATAAACCCCGGCGCTCCATATAATAGGAGTAAAGTTCCTCGCGCTCGGCCTGGGAGAACCGGACGTAGGGATCAAATAACAACGACGCGAGATCATACTCAGCCAAACCGGGACGCATCCCTTGGAAATCGATAAGAAAGGCATGCCCGCTACGGACAATGATGTTTTGCGATTGAAAATCACGATGCACCAACACCCTCGGCAACCCTGCCAGTCTCTCCGCGATGTCTTCAAGAGCAGGTAGCGAGGCGAGCTCGCGTAGTCTCCCTTCGTTCAACCCAAAGATTCGGCCGAGACAATTTTCGAAAAAATAATTCTGCTCCCACCGATACAGCGTGGCGTTAAACTCCGGCGGCATTTCGCCATCCAGCTCGGTCCATTCGCTCTCAGGCAAATCATGAAGCTTCGCGATTTCATCCAAGGCTGATCGGTAAAGCGCGCCCCGGGCCAACCAGGTGTCATCGCGAAAACTGAAAAGATCGCTCTCACCCAGGTCCTCGATCCAAATCAGCCCTTCTTCCGGGTCATGAAAATATATTTTCGGCGCGGCAATCCCGTGTTCTGTCAAAAATTCGGCGATGCGCACGTAGTGGCGGTTTTCCGCGCGCTCGAGATTGTATTTTACCAAAATGAGCGATTGCTCCGGCACGCAACGAACACGGTAGAACCGGCGATCGGAACCACCCTTTTCAATCGGCGAGATCTCGATTTGTCCCTCGCTGAAGCCGGGCAAACGCCGGCGCGTTTGGCGAAGAAGCAATTCCGTTTTCATACGATGGCGTTTTGCAGAATCCCCTCGGCCCTCTGCCGCGTGCGGACAATACAATCTTGCAATTCACTTTGAGAAGCAATTTGTGCACCGGGCCACACGATCGTATCCCGCAAGATGGCGCCCGTCTCGACGATTGCGTTTTCACCAACGACAGAGCAGCCGAGCACCTGTG
>WNGI01007670.1_pt1 | contig 11904 bp, 14 predicted proteins | sample 5400621 | NCBI WGS metagenome assembly WNGI01 (sample SAMN13153374, study PRJNA577476) | soil metagenome | isolation source: 20 cm soil or saprolite under Garry oak tree replicate 1 | place: USA:California | collected 2016-06-15
CCTCGCAGGAGGCGCCCCGTCACAAACCCGTTAAGCGACGGGTACGACGTTCCGAGCCTCGGGGCCCTTCTGGCCCTCGCTCGGCTCGAACTCGACGCGCGCGCCCTCGGCGAGCGACTTGAAGCCCTCGGACTCGATCGCGCTGAAGTGGACGAACACGTCCTTGCCGCCCTCGTCCGGGGTGATGAAGCCGTACCCCTTCGCGTCGTTGAACCATTTCACGGTTCCTGTTGCCATATAAAACACCTCCCTCCGCGGAGTTCTGAACGGACAGGAGGCGCGAACGACGCGCGACCGGTACTCGCTCTAGTTCTAGTGCCGGATGAACGGTAGCGCACAATGACCGGTTGTGATGCGGCTGCTGGCGGCTCCCGACAAGTTCCGCGGCACGCTCACCGCGCGCGAGGCCGCGGCCGCGATCTCCGCGGGAGCCGAGCAGGCCGGCTGGACCGCGGTCGAGCTGCCGCTCGCGGACGGCGGCGAGGGCACGCTCGACGTCCTCGGCGGCGGCAACCGGCGCACGCTCGTGAGCGGCCCTTTGGGAGAGCCGGTCGAAGCCGCCTGGCGGCTCGAGGACGACGGCACCGCGCTGATCGAGGCCGCGCAGGCGTGCGGGCTCACCCTCGCCGGCGGGCCGGAGCGGAACGATCCGCTCCGGGCGACGAGCCGCGGCGTCGGCGAGCTCATCGCGGCCGCCGTCGCCGAGGGAGCAACGCGGATCGTCGTGACCGTCGGCGGGGTCGCGTCGACCGACGGCGGAGTCGGCGCCACGGAGGCCGTCCCGCATCCGCTCCACGTCCCGCTCGAGGTCGCCTGCGACGTCGACGCGCGCTTCCTCGACGCCGCCGACGTCTTCGCGCCGCAGAAGGGGGCGACGCCCGAGCAGGTGCCGCTCCTGCGCGAGCGCCTCGAGAAGCTCGTAGTGCCCGACCTGCCCGGCTCCGGCGCGGCGGGCGGGCTCGCCGGCGGGCTCGCGGCGATCGGCGCGCGCCTCCTCCCCGGCTTCGATCTCGTCGCCGACCGCGTCGGGCTCGACGAGCGGCTCGCGGAGGCGGATCTCGTCGTCACCGGCGAGGGTTTGGTCGACGCGACCTCCTTCACCGGCAAGGTCGTCGGCCGCGTCCTCGACCGCGCGCAGGCCGCGGGAATCGAGGCGCTCGTGGTCGCGGGGGACGTCGCGTCTGGCAGCCGGATCGACGCGCTTTCGCTCGTCGCTCGCTACGGTCCCGAGCGCGCGCTTGCCGAGCCGGCGGAGTGCCTCATGGAACTCGTCGAAACAGCACTAGCGGCCGGGCGAAACGGACCCTAAGCTGCAGCCGGAAAATGCCGAAGCCAGTCGCCAACGCACCGCATATCGCCTACCGCCCGGGCCTGGACGGACTGCGCGCGATCGCGGTCGCGGCCGTCTTCCTCTACCACGCCCGCATCGACTGGCTGCCGGGCGGCTTCCTCGGCGTCGACCTCTTCTTCGTCCTCAGCGGCTACCTCATCACGTCGCTGCTGCTCGTCGAGTGGGAGGCGAGAAACCGGATCGACCTGCGCCGCTTCTGGCTGCGGCGCGCGCGAACCACTCGTACTTCAACCTGATGGGCAACCCCTCGTTGCTGCAACACACTTGGTCGCTGGCGATCGAGGAGCAGTTCTACATCGTCTGGCCGCTCCTGCTCGTGCCGTGCCTCGTCCTCGTCGGCCGCAAGCGGCTGCCGATGCTCGTCATCGCCGGCATCGCCGCCTCGGCCGCGCTGATGTGGATCCTCTACAACCCCAACGGCGGTGATCCCTCGCGCGTGTACTACGGCACCGACACGCGCGCCTTCCTGCTGTTGATGGGCATCCTGCTCGCGCTCGTCTGGCCGTGGATCCAGCGGCTGCGGCAGGCGGTGCCGCTGCTCGAGCTGCTCGGCGTCGCGGCGCTCGTCGGCACGGTTCTGCTCTTCCGGCAGATGCAGGAGTTCAACCCGACGCTGTACCGCGGCGGCGACCTCGCGGCCGCGTTCTGCTTCGTTGTGCTGCTCGCAGCGGTCGCCCATCCGAGGACGGGCATCGGTGAGGCGCTCGGCGTTGCGCCGCTGCGGTGGGTCGGGGAACGCAGCTACGGGATCTACCTCTGGCACTGGCCGATCATCGTGCTCGTCGCCGGCGTGAACACACGGCCAAGCCCAGGCGTCGTGGTTGCGGAGGCCGTCCTCGTCCTCGTAGTCGCCGCGCTGTCGTACAAGTTCGTCGAGCAGCCGATCCGGACGGGGAGCGTGCAGCGGCGGCTCGCGCAGCACCCGCGCCGCTACCGGCTCGAGGTCGTGGGCGCGGGAGCGCTGGGCCTCGTCACGGCCTTCGCGATCCTGTTCGTGACGCCGGCGTCGCTGAACCCGGTCTCGAGCTATGTCAGCCCGCCGAAGGCGAGGGGTGCGACCCACCACCGGCAGACGACCACGACCACCAAGGTCTCCCAGCAGACGCGCCACAAGCTGAAGCAGCAGCCCTCGCTGCCGCCGGGGCGGATCCTCGCGCTCGGCGACTCGGTCATGCTCGGCTGCTCCTCCGAGCTGAAGAGGGCACTCCACCACCACGTGCGCGTCGACGCGACCGTGGGCCGGCAGATCGAGGACACGGTCAACGAGCTCCAGGGGCTGCGGCGGCACCACCGGCTGACGAAGATCGTCGTGCTCCAGGTCGGGAACAACGGCCCGCTCTGGTACCACGACCTCGTGCGGCTACGTCACGCGCTGCACGGGATCCCGGACATCGTCGTCGTCAACGTCCGCAACTCCACGAGCTGGCAGGACCAGTCGAATCACGCGCTCGCCAAGTGGCTGCAGGACTGGCCGCAGGCGCATCTCGCCGACTGGTACGGGAGCTCGACGAGCAAGATGCTGCAGGACGGGACGCATCCCTGGCCGTACGGCTGCACGATCTATGCGCGCCTGATCGCCGACACGCTGCGGGCCACGTGACGCGCTAGAGCGTCAGGCGACTTGCCTGGGCCACTCGGCCCGCACGTACAGGGGCTCCGCCGCATCGAGCACGTACGTCCGCTCGTCGAGGCAGAACACGATCCACGACAGATCGAGCTCGGCCAGCAGCGCCTGAGCCTCACGCAGCAGCAACGCGAGGTCGTCGGCCTCGTCGCGGAGCTCGGCCGCGAAGAGCCAGACCGGCTCGTCGTCGTGCGACCAGCCCGCCCAGCGCGGCCGGAGCCGGACACGGAAGGCCTGGGCGGCCGCGAACGTCGGCAGCTCGAAGAGCACGACATCGCTCAGTTGGTTCTCCAGCTCGTCCACACCACAAGGGTGCTTGCGGGAGGGCTCGATTGGCCTGACGCGATTGCGTCAGATTGTCTAAGAAATCGGTTAAGCCGCGGAGTCGCTGGCCGTGGCGAGCTCCTCCTGCGGGGCGCGGGAGAAGTACAGCGCGAGCGCAGCGCCGACCGCGTAGCCGACGAGCATCGCGGCGATCGAGCCGCCCCAGCCGGGCTTCTCGGTCATGTTCCAGACAACCCCGAGCACGATGCCGAAGTTCGTGAATTCGACCACCCACAGGCCGGGATGGAGCGTCATCCGCCGCGCCTCGGCTCCGAGCGGCCCGGGCCCGTTGGCGCGCATGGCAGCCTGGAGCTTCTTCGCCGTGTGCTCGGCGATGCCGCCTCCCTGGACGCCGAGCAGGACGAGGCCGGCGATTCCGACGTCGATCCACGGCGTCCCCCACGTCCAGAACTTCGACGTCATGTAGGCGCCGGTGCCGAAGAGGCCGAGGATCGCGACGGGAAAGAGGCGCGCGACCTTGCCGGACACGATCCCCCACGGCACGGCCTGCTCGACCGTGCCCGCGGCGCGAAGCTGGAAGAGGCAGGTGAGCAGCACCGACCCCGCCCCGATGCCGAGGAAGAGCGAGAGCAGATGGACGTAGAGGACGTAGTGGTACGTGTTCAAGGTTCCTCCTGTGGCGAGACGCTGGCTCTCCCGAGGCTAGGGGATTGCGCGGACGGCTTCAAGCGGCGTGACCTTCGGCCACATCCAGTTCAACTGCCGCGGAGGGGTGCGTGCTCTTGGCGGGGCCGCACGTAGCTGTCGAGTTCAGTAGTCCTCGGCCAGCTGCTGGACGTGATCGGCTGTGTTTTCGGTCATCGGGTCGCCGTGGCCGACGCCGACCGTGAGCGGTTCGAAGGACGCCAAGCGCGTGAGCGTCGCCTTGTGCTGGACGTGATTGAGGTTGAAGACCCGCCAGCCCGCGCAGAGGTTCGGCCAGGTCGCGATTCCGTCGCCGGCGATCAGGAACCGGCGTTCGGGCCACCAGAAGGTCAGATGGCCCGGAGAGTGGCCGGGCGAATGCATGACCTGCAGCGGCCCGAACGAATCGCCTTCGTCGAGCAGCTCGTCGACGGGACACGGGACGTGCCGCGGCCGATTGAGCCAGAGCCCGAGCTGGAACGGAAGCAGCTTGAGCGACTCATGCGGGACGATCGAGACCGCCTGTGCGCGGCGCTCGCCGGCGACGATGTCGGCCTCCCAGCGGTGGGCGTATACCGTCGCTCCACTGGCGCGTTTGAGAGCAGCGAGGCCGCCGAGATGCGAGCGATGTCCATGGGTGATCGCGATCCGCTTGAGGTCGGCCGCAGAACGTCCCAGGCGTCGTAGGGCATCGAGGACGAGGCGGGCGTCGCCCTCGAAGAGCGTGTCGACGAGCGAGAGCTCGCCGCCTGCCTCGAGCAGAAAGGCATGGACATGGCCGCCCTTGCCGTGCCCGAGGCTGTAGATCCCTGGTGCGAGCTCCTTCATGCGGTCGCGGTGGCGGCGGCCGTCTGCGCCGCCGCCACCGGCGCAGACGTGCGCTTCCAGGGCGCGAACGGATTCCCAACGCCCTCGAGCGACGGTGCGAGGTCCGGGAAATGGCGTAGGAGCACGGTGCGCATGCTGTTCGACTCGACCCAGTCGATCCCGGCCTTGGTGTAGACCTCCGGCCGATAGTCGTCGGTGAAGAATCGGTCGGCCTCGAGGCGGCGTGAGGCCATGAGGATGAAGACGCGGAACGCCGTGTCGCTGAATCCGAAGCCCTCCGGCTTCGGCTCCGCGTACAGCCCGACCATCAGATCGACGCGCTCGACGTCGCCGTAGACGCGCTGCAGCTCTTCGGCCAGGTTCGCGTCTCCGCCGGTCATCTCCTCGAAGGTCGCCGGCGTCCCGAGATGGAACAGCCGCCGGAACTCGTTGTAGCGCGGCACGCCCCGCTCGCGCGTGCGCACGATGTCGATGGTGGCCAGGTCGAGCACCTCGCCGTCGGGGCGGTTGAAGTGCTGCAGGCTGCGCGGGTAGTTGTGGAGGGTGATCGCTCCCGGGTGGGCGACGCCGAAGGAATACAGGGCGTCGGCGAGCGGGATCTGCTGCAGGCACTCGCGGACGTGGAGCGCGTTCACCTCGTCGAAGGTGCGCTGCTGGAGCACACGGTCGTCGGCGACGGCGTAGAACGTGTAGTCGTCGGGGATCAGCGGATGCATGCGGTAGACGCCGACGAACTCCTCGGTGAGCGAGTAGGGAACGCCGCAGAGCTCCTTCTTCGAACCCGGAATGCCGTGGAGGATTTCAAGGCTCGTGCGACGGCCGAAGGTTTTGTCGAAGCGTTCGCCGAAGAGGCCGAACCAGTTTGCGCGCAGTGCGCGCACCGTCGTCGGGTGGGCGATGATCGCCGGCGTCCAGTCGACCGTATGGATCTTGGCCATGAGCGCGGCGTTGACCAGGCGCGCCTTCTCGTAAAGGGTCTGGTCGTCGAGCTCCGGGTACTCGGCGTGCAGCCGCTTGCAGATCGCGTTGTGCTCGAGCATGAAGAGCGCGTGCAGCAGTGCGAGGCCGACCCAGAAGTTGCCGGCGACGCCGCGAAGGTCGACGTGCGCCTCCACATCCTCGGGCAGCAGCCCTTCGGCCGTGATCCGCAGCAGACCGTCTTCCCCGGAGCGGATCGCGCGCGCGAAGGTTGGGTCGCTGCCGTAGATCTGCGAGCCGTCCCACCAGTGCGTGTCGGCGGTGACGAATGTCGGGGGACCGGACGGATCGGCGCTCGGATCCTGGCGCGTCCGCTGGATCTCCATCGGGTGCTGCGGCCATGGATCGTCCGCCGCGAGGTCGACGCGCCACGGGTTCTCGGTCTCGTTCTGGCCGTGGCTGAACCAGTCATGCACCTCGAACTGGATCCAGGCGCCGGCGAGCAGGTTGAGGGTCGTCGCAGGGATGAACTCCTTGCGTGTCAGGAGCTCGAGGCTGACCCGCCGCGGGTTGGGCTCGAGCAGACGGTCGTCCGGGTCGGGAAAGGCATGCTCGGGCGGGACGTTGCGACCGAAGCGGCTGCCGAGCCCTCCCATCAGCGGATCCTCGAGGTCGTTGTACGTGCCGTCGATCGTGCGGGCGGTCAGGTGGTCGGCGTGCCACTCGTCGCCGGCGGGAGGCACGTCCAGCGGCCCGCGGCCGGAGTCGTACAGGTTCTTCGCGCGTAGCTTGAAGCGGACTCCGAGCACGACGAGCAGTCCGAGCGGCCAGGGCAGCTTGTCCCAGCCGATCCGGCGGTCGACCCACTCGGTGAACGAGCTGTAGAGGTTCTTGAGCATCCCGCCTCCTCTGTATGCGGCTGCGATCGAGCCCGCCTGCCGCACGGGACGGGACGTCCTTGCACGGTATCGTGACGCCGCCCGTGAGCGCCGTCAAGGGTTCGGACCCGCCGTCGCACATCGCCGACGTGATCCGCCGCCTCAGGACGATCGAGGCCTCCGGATCCCGCTCGGACGGTGTCGTCTGCTTCGCTCGGCTGTACCGGGAGGTGACCGAGGGCGTAGGCGTGGAGTTAACGCGGCAGGGCTTCGCCGACAATCGCTTTCTCGAGACGCTCGACGTCCATTTCGCGGGCCTGTTCTTCTCGGCGCTCGAGTCCTACGACCGCGACCCCGGCGGGACACCCTCGGCATGGGTTCCATTGTTCGCGCAGCGCTCACGCCGCGGTATTGCTCCGCTGCAGTTCGCGCTCGCCGGGATGAACGCCCACATCAATCGTGACCTGCCGGTCGCGCTCGTCACCACCTGTCACGAACTCGGGCTCGAGCCCGGGGAGGGGTCTCGGGAGCATGCCGACTTCGAGCGGGTGGACGCGTTGCTCGCCCAGGTCGAGGCGCGGGTGAAGAGCCAGTACCTGACTGGGAGGCTGGCGTGGGTCGACCGGATCGTCCACCGCTTGCGCCGCATCGACGACGTCGTGGCGATGTGGGACGTCGGGCGCGCGCGCGACGCCGCCTGGACGAACGGGCAAGCCCTCTGGGCGCTCCGCGACGAGCCGCCGCTTGCAAGCGACTACCTGCTCGCGCTCGACCGGATGGTCGGCTTAGCCAGCCGCGGACTTCTCGTTCCAGCCGACTCATGGCTGCTCAAGCTCGGCCGCGCGCTGTCAGGGTAGAGGGATGGACGCTGCGTATCGGAGGCTGTCGGGTGCGGAAGGCAGATTGTTCGCGGACCCGGAACCTTCGCCGGACCAGGTCTCCTTCCAGGTCGACAACACGAGCGCGGCCTACTACGAGACCACGTACTACAAGCTCCACAAGGAAGATCTGCAACCGGTCCCTGAGCCGCGAACGCGGCGGCCCCGCGTCGACCTCGCTCACGTGCTCGAGCCGAAGTTCCTGGCGGCGATCACGGCGACGAAGAAGATCAGCTTTCACGCGGTCGGCGACACCGGGGCCGCCAAGGTGAACAGCTTCCAGACCGCGAGGAAGGCCCTGGAAAACGAGGCGAGCGTCGCCGAGGCGATGGCCCGGGACGTGCATGCTGGCGGTGCGACCGGGCCAGCGTTCTTCTTCCATCTGGGCGACGTCGTCTACAACTTTGGCGAGGGCCAGTACTACTACGACCAGTTCTACGCGCCCTTCCGGGCCTACGACCGGCCGATCTTCGCCATCCCGGGCAACCACGACGGAATGGTGTTCGGCGACCAGCCAGACCTGCCGCGCGTGCCGACCTTGACCGCGTTCCTGCGGAACTTCTGCGTCGAGAAGCCGGGCCCCTCACCGGACGCCGGCCCCATCGTCCGCTCCACGATGGACCAGCCCGGCGTCTACTTCACCCTCGACGCCCCCTTCGTCTCGATCGTCGGCCTCTACACCAATGTCCTCGAGGGTCCCGGCGTCATCTCCAGCCAGGACGGCGCCTACCCCACGCTCGCCGGCGACGAGCAACTCCATTTCCTCGAGGCAGAGCTGAAGCGCCTCGCCCCGGCCCGCAAGGCCGGCGAACGTGCCGTGATCGTCGCCTGTCACCACCCGCCCGCGTCCATCGACGCTAGCCACGGCGGCAGCAGCGGCCTCGCGGACGACATCGACGGCGCCGCGCGCGCGGCCGGGTTCTGGCCCGACCTCGTCCTCTCGGGCCACGCCCACCTCTACCAGCGCTTCACGAGGCGCGTCGACGGGCGCGAGATCCCCTACGTCGTCGCCGGCTCAGGCGGATTCGCGGCCACGCGACCGATCCGCGGACTCCCCCAGACACCCCTCACCGTCGGCGAGTACACGCTCGACGAGCCCCCGATCGTCGAGTTCGGCTACCTCACGGTCACCGTGGACATGACCGGCAGGGACCACCACCTCGCCGTCGAGTTCAACGACCGCACGAACACCCACATCCACGACAGCACCCGCCTCAACCTCAAGACCGGCAAGATCCTCCGCAGCTGAGCCGCCTCAGCGGCCGCGCTACTCGACCTGCTCGATCACCCAGAAGTCGCGAGCGAGGTTGTGGCTCGTGACGTAGCCCGCCGGCATCCAGAAGTAGCCGTGGTCGGCCCAACTCGAGCCCCAGGAGTTGCGGCACTCGAAGTAGAGCTGCCCCTTGATGTGCTTGTAGCCGAGCGCGACGACGGCGTGGCCGCCGAGCACGGTCTCGCCGGGCTGCGGCATCGGGACGATCCCGTTCGCGCCGACGTCGCTCTCGAACGACTCGTAGACCGTGAAGCCGAACGAGATCGGATAACCGGCGGCGAGCACGTTCTGAAGCCCCATCTCCGTCTGCGGCACGCGCGCATACCTGATCGCCTGGTGTGCGAGCGCCGCCTTGTAGGCCCGTGCGGGCGGCTTCTTGGCGAACTTCGTGATCACGTACGGCCATGCGGTCTCGGGCGGGGCGCCGAGCTGCGCGACCGACTTGATCCCGTCCCGGATCTCGGCGCCCGAGTCCTGGCTGACCGTTCCTTCCATCGCGCGCTCGTTGTAGTAGATGAAGAGCCGCGAGGGCGTGGCCGCGTCGCTCTCGGCCTGCTTCAGCTCGTTGAACTCGAGGATCGCGCCGATGCTGTTGGCCGTACAGGAGCCGAGCTGGCCCTGGTCGTACACGGGCGGCATCTGCGTGCGGAGGCTCTTGCGCCGCGGCAGGGACTTCGCCGGCTCGACCGCCAGGAGGTAGTCGCGCATGTCGGGACTGTCCGCCCTCCAGCCGTACCGCTTCTGCGTCCGCACGGCCAGGCCGCCGTTCCGTGAATTACTCATGTACTGCTCCTTTCTGCGGGTCCGCTTCCGGGGGTGGTGGCTTCGCCGCAGAAGGGACGATGGAGGTGAGCGTGTCCTGCGCCCAGCGCTCGCTGAACCCGGCGAGGAAGGCGAGGACGAGCAGCGCCAGCCGCCGGTCGTGGGTACCCGCGTCGGCGGCGACCGGAATGTGGAGCAGGCCGCCGTCGAAGGCGAACGTGATCGCCATGGCGAACGCTCCGCCGATCAGCGGCCGCAGGCCGCCGAGGAAGAAGGCGTACGGCCCGCCGACGTCGTACTCGAGCTCGAACTTGCCGCTGTTGATCCGCTGCATCACGCTCACGACCGCGCCGGCGGCGCCGGCAACGAGGGCAGCGACCGGAGCGGCCCAGCTGATCGTCAGCCACGCGGCGGCGATCCCGGCGATGACGAGGAAGACGGTGGCGATGCCGCCGAAGTAGACGAGCTGCGCCTGACCGTTCGCCGCATCGCAGTAGTAGGACTGGACCTTGTCGATCGCGGCGCGCTCGCGTTCGAGCGCCGCGGCCGCCTGCGCCTCGTCCTCGGTGCCGGCGCGGCGATCGACGAGGCTGAGCAGGTGCGTGGCGCAGGAGACGACGAGCTCGAGGCAGATCCGCTGTCGCACTCCCGTCAGGACCGCGTTCGCGCGCACGGCGAGCTCGTCGCAGCGGTGGAGCTCGGTGGCGACCTCGGGAGCGTTCTTCGTCGCCCAGTCGGTCTCGCGGTGGAAGCCGAAGGAAGGAGGGCGCAGGCCGCCGAGCCGCTTCCTCTCGGTAAGCGCGACGGCGCTCTCGACGTGCGAGCACCAGTAGGCGCGGATGATCTCGCCGTGGCGCGCCTGGAAGGCGGCGCGGGCCGAGTCGTAGGCCGCCGCGGCCGCGGAATCGGGCTTGCCGGCCTCGCGGGAGCGCCACCAGTCGTAATGCGCGTAGACGAGCTCGCTGAAGCCCGCTGGGTGCGCAGAGGCTCTCGATTGCGCCGGAACGTGCCGCACCGGCCCGACGTCGCTCAATGGCTGGATCAGCTCGGTCATCCGACCCCCCGATTCGAGTGACGACGTGTGGGCTGACCTTAGGCGCTTCTCGCGAAGTTCTCAAGGGGCCGAACCATCCGACGGTGACAAGGCGGTGACCTGCGTTGACAGGCAGCGACTGCGGTTCTAGGGTCGGAGAGGCACCGAACGACCAGCGCAGGAGGGGGATGTGGCCCGGACGAGCACTCCTCTGCGGCCGAAAGCCCGCATTCCGCGGCGTGACGACGGTGCCTCCAGGGAGGTCGTTCTCCGGCTGCTCGCGGGCTTCGGCGTTGAAGTCGGAGGCGAGGAGGTGTCGCTTCCAGGGAGCGCCCAGCGCGTCGTCGCCTTCGTCGCGCTCCACGAGCGGCCGGTGCTCCGACCCTACGTCGCCGGCATGCTGTGGCTCGACTGGCCCGAGACGCGCGCGGCCGGCAATCTCCGGTCGGCGCTCTGGCGCATCCAGCGGCACGCTCCCGCGCTCGTCGCCGCCGATCCACACATGCTGCAATTGGCGCCGCGCGTCCGGGTCGACCTCCGTGAGGCCGAGTCGCTCGCCCGATCGGAGCTGGCGGGCCGCTCGTCGGGAGTCCCGCGGCAGTCGCTCACCCTGGACCTCCTGCCGGACTGGTACGACGACTGGGTGCTCCTCGAGCGCGAGCGCTTCCGGCAGCTGCGCCTGCGTGCGCTCGAGTCCCGGTGCACGCGTCTCACCGCCGCGGGCCGCCTCGACGAGGCGCTCGAGGCCGGGCTGCTCGCGCTGGCCGGCGAGCCGCTCCGCGAGAGCGCTCATCGGGCACTCGTCCGCCTCCACGATCTCGTCGCAGGGCTTGACGCCCGGAGCACGCGCGGGTGACGATGGCCGCCTACTGTGGCGGCCCAATGACGGCGACGAAAAACGAGCGGACTGCGGTGTTGGTGATCCGAGCCTGGAACGAGGCGGACGATCGTGTTCGCGCACGCCTGACCGAGACGCTCGACGCCGACGAGCCCGGGTGGGAGGAGCGCGGCGCCGACGGCGAGGACGCGATTCTCGCCGCGGTGGCCGACTGGCTCCGCTCCTTCGCCGAGCGGTGACGCGGCGGTGACGCGCGGCCGCTAGAGAGCGGCCGTGCAGGACGGCGGCTCCGCTACCCGCTTCCTCGTCGGCGCCCTCGCCACGTGGCGCGTCACCCACCTGCTCGTGGAGGAGGACGGCCCCGCCGACATGGTCGTCCGTCTGCGCCGCAGAGCCGGCGACGGCTGGATGGGTCAGGCGATGGACTGCTTCTACTGCCTCAGCATCTGGACGGCTGCGCCGGTCGCCGCCGCCGTCGCCCGCCGCCCGCGCGAGGCGCCTCTGACCTGGCTCGCCCTGTCGGGGGCGGCCTGCCTGCTCGAGCGAGCGACC
>WNGI01004990.1_pt1 | contig 11903 bp, 6 predicted proteins | sample 5400621 | NCBI WGS metagenome assembly WNGI01 (sample SAMN13153374, study PRJNA577476) | soil metagenome | isolation source: 20 cm soil or saprolite under Garry oak tree replicate 1 | place: USA:California | collected 2016-06-15
GCAGCAGCCCGTCGGACTCGTAGGTGCGGAGGGCGTGGGGATGCACGAGCACGTGCTCGGAGCCGCAGATCCTCCGGAGATCCTCCCGGACCCGGGACAGGCTCATCGCACTCCGATGGTAAACGACCTGGAGATGTAACCTACCGGACCATCGCCTGCCGGTGACCCTTTGCGCTTACGCCGAGGTCGAAGGGGCGTCGGCGTCGGTTCCTACATTTGGCGCCACCGAAGCGTACGACTTCCCACCCCCGATCCCTTGGCACGGCGCGGGGGTTTGCAGTAACGTTTCCCACCGTCCAGTTCAGCAGAGGGACTGGCCAGGAGAGGAGCCAACCGGGGCAAAGCCATGGCAAACGACTCCTCTCGGCCCAGGGGCGCGCCTCCGCGGACCGAAACGACCCGGCTCGTCCAGAGGACCGCCGTTCCCCTTGCCCAGCCCGATGTGAAGGACGTCGTCGCGGCAGCAGGAGCCGGGCCCGCAACACGAGCCGCGGCCTCGGTGAGTACCGTTCCGCCGCTCGTCGTCTTCCCCCAGCCCGTCGATCTGCTGCGCACCGACGACCTGGTGTTCCTCCACTGCTCGTTCGTCAACCTGACCTGGGGCACGACCCAGGCGGGACAACCCCCCTTCCTGGTGCGCCGCACCAAGAACCGGCCAGCGTTCCTGGTGGTCGGCTTCCCGCCCCAACATGTCATCGAGCGGGCGTTCTTCCAGACCGCTGCCGGCCTGGCACCGGGGGCTACCAACCCGCCGGGCAAAGCCGACCCGGATGCGAGCAAGGGCGGCGACGACCCTCTTGAGGTCCCCCCCGTCTTCGCCTCCCTGGCGGCCAGCTCGCGGCTGGTATTCAGGGTGACGGACCAGCAGATCGTCTACACCGTCGAGGGGATCCTGCAGGCGATGACCATCCTGGAGCTGGTGGTCGCCCCCCACGCGGTCCCGCCCCCGCCGCCGCTCATCCTCCGGCCCTGGCGCGACCTCGTCAGCAGCGGCGAGCTCAATGTGTCGGCCCTCAGCAGCACCGCGGTGGCAGCGGCGGCAGGAAAGGTGAAGCGGGCGCAGGCGCTCCCGGCCGACGACGTGGCTGCCAACGCGCTGTCCCTCGCGCGGGTCAACCGCACCGCGGTGAACCTGGAGCGGCGCTTCGGCCAGGAAACGGCCATCCAGGCCGTTGCCGCCCTCCGCGTGGGGGAGCTGATCGACGTGAGCAAGGTCATCGGGATCGGCGTGTTCACCCAGGTGCCACCGCTGCCCGCCGCACCGGGCGCCACGGAGACCTCGATCGAGCTGCCGTGGCGCCTCGTCGTCTCCCCCAACGGCAAGGCGGCGTGGGCACACAGCCTGCAGGCAGTCGGCCACGACGCCAGGGTGGAGCTCTGGCACACCCGGCTGGGCCTGCGGGCCACGGCCAGGGACGGCACCCCGCTGGTCGACGAGGTCTCCACCTACTACCGCACCCTGCGGGCGATCTGGTCCCGGGACTTCGACGAGAGCGGCCACCCGTTCCACTCGCCACCGGTCCTGGCCGACTTCCCGAGTGAGGACCCGGCCGCCAACCCGCCGCTCAACGTGCGGACGAGCCTCAACAGCCGCGACCGGATGATGCTGGTCCACGAGACGTCGAACTTCCACCTCACCCGCAACCGTGCCGGCTGGACGCCGCCGGCGGTGCCGGTGGAGCAGATGATGCTGTCGTCGCTCGGCGGATGGCTGAAGAGCCAGGTCGAGATTGCAGCACTGCCGGACGGCCCCCTCAGTATCGAGGAGTGGAAGCACGGGGCCGGTATGGGCCGGGACCTCGAGGTGAAGGTGGTCTACGCCGGCTTCCTGCTGCCCTTCGGCCACAAGGCGTCCCTCGTGAAGCTCACCGAGCGCAAGATCGCGAGGGGTCCCAAGGGCCCCGTCGCCTACCTCTTCCAGCGGATGTTCATCGTCGTGCGCGAGCTCGAGAAGCAGTTCACGTCGGCCACCGTGCTCAACGGCGACACGAGAGCCGACCTTGCGATGCCGCTCAAGACCGTCCGGATCCTCACGAAGGTCACGCCGGACCTGGACAACCCGATGCTGCACAGCCTGTCGAGCAACGGCTTTCTCTTCGTGCCCTACGTGGGCGGGACGCCGTTCCCCTTCAAGCTCCTGGCGGTCGACGTCGAGGGCACGATGGTCGAGTTCCGGGCCCCGCTGTGCTTCATGGAGCGTGGCCTCAACGACGCCAGCTTCACCGACCCGAGCCAGCCCGGCCTCGCCAAATCGGCTGCTGCCTACAACGGCGACGCGCAGACCGTCGAGCGCCGTATGCCGCTGGACGGCCAACGGCTGGCCTTCGCAGGCAGCAAGAAAACCGACGACACGACGCTTGCCACGAACGCGCTGACCTTCGACGTCGCCGTGCTCCCCAACGCGGCATCGGTCGCCCAGGACGATCCCCGGTTCCTGCCCATCCTCCACAACGCCGAAGCGGTGGTGCCGGCGATGAGCGCCCTGGCCGGGCAGGCGACCTCCGTCAACCTCCGCTACCCGCAGGCATACCGCCAGCGCGGGTTCACGGACAACACCGCCGAGGTGTTCCTGGAGCTCGTCACGAAGACGCCGATGGAGTTCGCCGGCCAGGGCGACCGCTCGGGCGGGTTCGTCACACCGAGCCTCAACGTCTCCGCCCTCAGCCGGCTGACCGGCCCCATCGGCGGCGACCCTGCGGATGCCATCGGGGCACCGGGCTCGCCGGGCACGTTCGACCCCGCCAAGTTCTTCGACGGGGTGAAGGCCAAGCTCTTCGGGGTCGTCAAGCTGACGGACCTGCTGAAGGCCTTCGGCTTCGACCCCTCCAGAGTCCCGTCGTTCGTCGCCCAGAGCCTGGACGCGGCCACCACGCTCGTCGACAACGCCCGCCGGTTGCTGGCCGCCGCCCAGCAGGTCGAGGCTCAGGCCGGCGCCGCAGCCACGGCGCTTCGCAACGCGCTCCAGACCTTCGTCACCGATGTCGGCACCCTGACCGCCAACCCCGCCACCCCCCCTGACCTGTCGGGAGACCTCACCGCTATCAAGGGAGCGCTCGGCGGCTTCATCTCGGCGGTCAACGGGTTGGACGCACTCCCCCGGCCCGAGCGCGTCCAGGTGGCGGGCATCGCCCAGCGGCTGCAGCAGCAGGTGGATGACGCAGCGGCTGCCGCGGCGCTCCTGCAGCAGCTTGCCCGTGGGGAGCTGCTCCCGGACGTCGTCACCGCCCGCCTCGACTGGTCCACGGACATCCCCCGGTGGCCTTCGGGGTCGGTGGACAACGCGATCATCTCCCCGGTCAACGCCTCCCACCATCCCATCGAGGCGGCCACCCTGAGCCTCGCGGTCGAGGTGCAGGCGCCCACGAAGCCCGGACGGGACCCGACAGCACTGGCCTCGTGCTCGATCACCCCGGTGGACCTGCGCCTGATCGGCCCGGTCACGTTCCTCATCCTGCACTTCGAGAAGCTGGAGTTCTCGATCGAGCCGGGCCGCAAGCCCGACGTCAACGTCGTGTTCCGGGACCCCGACGGCATCGAGTTCGCGGGCGCGCTGTCCTTCGTGAACACGCTGAAGGACATCATCCCGTTCAACGGCTTCAGCGACCCGCCGTCACTCGACGTCACCTCCGAGGGCATCAAAGCCGGGTTCGACCTGTCGATCCCGAGCCTCGGGGTGGGCGTGATGAGCCTGGAGAACATCTCGCTCGGCGCCCACTTCAGCGTGCCGTTCATCGACGAGTCCCTCGAGGTGGGCTTCAACTTCTGCACCCGGGAGAACCCGTTCCGGCTGACGGTCATGCTCTTCGGTGGCGGTGGGTTCTTCGGCATCACCCTGACGCCCGACGGGGTGCGGATCCTCGAGGCCTCCTTCGAGTTCGGTGCCGAGATCTCCATCGACCTCGGCGTCGCCAGCGGCGGCGTGTCGGTCATGGCCGGCATCTACTTCAAGCTCGAGATGGTGGGCAGCAACACCGACGCCACGCTCACGGGCTACTTCCGGCTGCGGGGCGAGGTGGACGTGCTCGGCCTCATCTCGGCGTCGATCGAGCTGTACCTCGAGCTGACCTACGAGACGGCCACGGGCAAGGCGGTCGGACGGGCGACGCTCACCATCGAGATCTCGATCTTCTTCCTCTCGTTCTCGGTGAGCATCTCGTGCGAGAAGAAGTTCGCCGGGGCCAACGGGGACCCGACCTTCGCCGACCAGATGGGCCTCCCGGCGGGCGCACCGCCGGAGACGGTCCGCCCCTGGGACCTGTACTGCCGAGCCTTCGCCGGCGCCTGACCGAGGAGCAACGCCTGTGGCCACCGAGTCCGTCATCCTCACCGCTCTTCCGAACGGCATCCATCCGTCCGGCGCGCTCAAGGTCACCGTGTTCGTCTCGCCCCGCCTGTCCACCGATGGACCGCCCTCGCTCCCCCTGTCCGCATTCCCGTCGTTCGTCGACTGGCCGAAGACGTTCCGGCGCCTGCGCGACGAGGCGAGGCTGGTGGTGGAGGTGGAGGGGTCCGGACCCGTGGCCACGGACCTCGACCCCGACGCGCCGCCACCCGACCCGGCGACCTGGGCACTGCTCTTCGACCCCGATCGCGTGGGCGTGGTCACGGGGACCTTCACGGACCTGTCGAACCGGCGCGTGCTCACGTACCCGACCGCGAGCGTTGTGGACCAGATCCTCAGCCTGTACCGGGACGTCGCCACCAACTCCCCCACCACCTTCCCGCCCGCCACGTCGGGGCGTCTCGCCGTCCTGGGCCGGGTTCTCGGGATGATCGGCTTCAACCCCGGGGAGTTCTACAAGTCGCTGGACGGCCGCTTCACCGGCGGCCCGCCGGGCACGAAGGGACGGTACTTCGACCAAGCGGGCCTCTCGCCCGCCCAGGCTCAGCAGCTCGCCTTCGTCCAGGCCCAGCGCTTCTACGACCGGCCGAAGACCCGGGACCCCCTCGGCCCCACGGCGATCCCCGACCCGCCCAAGCCCCCGGACTTCGACTTCCACAGCTACTGCGCATCCCTGGGCGACTACCCGCGGCTGCTCCGGCCGCTGGGCCTGGCGGTGGACCTCCTGGCGAAGCGGCCGGTGGGCCTTGGCAACGTCGGGCGCATCCGGATGCACGTGGACGCGCTCCCCTCCGATCTGGGCTTCGTTGCCAAGGAGCAGGCGCGGCCCTGGACCCGTTTCCAGCGCCAGGACCGCCGGTTCATCCCGCTGCCGAGGGAGCGCGAGGGCGACCTCGCCGACGGGACGTTGCGCCTCGAGAACGACAAGGTGTTCCGGGTCCACCAGATCGACGTCGACGGCTCGGCCCTCAAGACCATCAACTTCGCCGGCAACGTGAGCCGCATCGCTGCCCACCTCAACGGGACGCAACGATCCATGTCCGAGGACGCCGCCTCGCTGCCCGCCCTGCGGACCGGTGGGTTCGTCGTCACCCGGGACGACCGCGCCCGCCAGCTCGTGGGGCAGATCGACAACTCTGCAGCCCATGAGGCGGACCACGCCTCAGGCACCGCCGCCGACCTGTACGCCGAGGAGGTCGCGCGCGGGTTCCGCCCCGACGTCCAGGACGACTCCGGGACGTGGCGCACGCTCACCGCGCGGGAGGGCACCTATGTGGTCGAGCGCCCCGGCGGGCCCGAGCCGGTCGACGTCAAGCCCGACGAGGGGTTCGTCAAGGGCGCCTCCACCACCTCGGTCCCCGGAGAGGCCGACGCCGACCTCTACCTCCACGAGGCGGTGTTTGGATGGGAGGGCTGGAGCCTGGCGGCCAAGCGCCCCGGCCAGGCCATCGTCGACAACGCTGGCCACGAGGTCGGCACGGTCGAGCCCAAGCCTCCGAGCGACTTCCCCCTGGTGACCCAGTTCTCCCCGACCCCCGGCTCGCTGCCGCGGCTGCGGTTCGGCCGCAGGTACCGCTTCCGGGCGCGGGCCGTCGACCTGGCCGGCAACAGCGTGCCCGAGGCCGACGTCGTTGCGCAGCACCAGACCAGCCCGGCGCTCTTCCTGCGCTTCGACCCGGTCCCCTCGCCGGCGGTTGTGCCCAGGCGCCGCGTCACGGAGGGGGAGTCGCTCCTCCGTATGGTCATCCGCAGCACGCTGGGCATCCTGCCGACGGACTACGTGGCGCTCGCCCGGATCAAGGGCCTCGCCGGCCACACCGACCCGGCCACCGCCTACCTGGATGCAAACGAGCGGCACCTGGCTGCCCCCAAGACCGCGGTTCAGCTCGCGGAGTGGCATGCCATGTTCGACGTGGCCATCGGCCTGCATGCCACGCAGGCCGACGTGGACGCCCAGTTCGACATCGCTGCCCGTGAGGCCGGCTCGTTCATCGAGCCCGGCGCCGGTGCCGCCGTCGTCAATCCCAACCCGGCGGCGACCCCGACGGACCTCGCCACGCTGCACCGGGGGGACCCGCTGCAGCCCGGCGAGTACGTCGTCCGGGACACCGACGACCTTGCCCTGCCCTACCTCCCGGACCCGCTGTCGGCCGGAGCCTCGTTCACGACGCTGCCGGGCGATGCCGCCACGAGGACGCAAGGCTGGCCGGGGGGGGCGTGGCCCGATCGCAAACCCATCCGCATCCGCATCGTGGACGGGGGCGAGACCACCGCCGCCCAGAAGGCGCCGAGCTGGGAGGCCGGGCCGCGCCTGCTCACCGTGTTCCTCCGGCAGGCGGAGCTGGTCACCGTCCGGCTCAGCTCCTTCCCCATCGACGGGGGCCTCGACGTGCTGGGGGTCTGGAACCTCGAGCCGGCCGCCATCCAGGCAGCCCAGGCCGCCGACGCGAAGGCAGGCCGGCACTGGATGCTCACCCCCTACCAGGACCTCACCATCGTGCACGCCGTGGAGAAGCCACTCACGTCGCCGGTGGTCTCGGTCGACGACGTTGGGGTGCAGCGCAACCTGGGCGAGACCTTCGCCGTCCTGCAGGGCCGCATCGACAACCATGCCAGGTCCACGGGGCGCCTGGACCTGGATGCCGTCTGGACCCAGCCCGTCGACGACCTCGCCAAGGACGCGCCGAACGACGCCGACAACCTGGGCGAGATCGAGGGCGCCGCCCATGTCGTGGACTTCCTGCTCGAGGCCAGCGAGGACGGCTGCCGGACCGGCCGGGACGAGGTTGCTGCCGCCGGTGCGACCTCCGCCATACACCGCGTCCGCCACGAGTTCCGGGACACACTCCACCGCAACGTCACCTACCACGCAACGGCCACCACCCGGTTCCGGGAGTACTTCCCGCCAGCGATCACCGACGACGCCAGCCTCATCACCAACGTGGGGCCGGCCAAGACCCTCAACGTGCCAAGCTCCCGCCGGCCCGACCCGCCGGAGGTCCTCTACGTCGTGCCGACGTTCCGCTGGACCAACGACGTGTTCCGCGGCCTGGTGGCGGGACTCACTGCCGACGTCCTGCAGCCCAAGGTGGCCACGGCGCTGGCGGGGATCCGCAACAGCGCGCAGCTCTTCGCAGCCGGGGTTCGGGAGGGAGCGGTGACGCTGCCGCAGGGGGTGCGGCTGCCGACGGTCACCCGCCGCATCCGCAGCGCCGGCCTGCGGGTCTACCTCGACCGGCCCTGGTACTCGTCGGGAGCCGGCGAGCTCCTGGCGGTCGTCGTGCCGGACCAGCCGTACATCGTCTGGCCGATCGACCTGGAGAACGGCCTGATCGTCGAGGCGGCGGCCCGGGTGGCCGCAGACGAAGCCGCGGGACGCCTGCTCGCCCAGGGCACACTGAAGCCGGCCGGGGGCGGGCGCCTGTCGCCCACGGAGCGACTGGTGGCGGGCGCCCGCAAGCTCACCGACCCGTCGCCCGGCGACCGGACGGATGTGGCCCTCTCGGGGTCCCTCTCGGCGTTCCAGGTCGCGCAGCTCACCGGGTCGCTCGCGGCCGGCAATTTCGTCTTCCAGACCGGGGACCCCGAACAGTTCGTCACCCGGTGGGGCAACGATCCCATCTGGGGCTCCGACACCCCGGACTCCGGGCCCTGGATCCACCAGTTCCCGCTCCGCACGCAGGTCGGCACCGGGCTGTCGCTCGCCGAGGCGCCGGGCAACACGGTGGCCGCCATCGGGCACCGGCCCCGCTTCGACCCGGCCCGGGGACTGTGGTACTGCGACATCGACATCGATGCGGGGACGTCGTACTTCCCCTTCGTGCGACTCGGCCTCGCCCGCTACCAGCCGTCCTCGATTCCCGGCACCCACCTGTCGCGGGTGGTGACCCCGGAATGGGGACAGCTCGCACCGGACCGCACGGCCTCGCTCACCCGGCCGAGCGGCTCCCAGGCCCGGGTCACCCTGCGGGGGCCGGCCGGCTACAACGACGTCGCCGAGACCGTGCTCGGGGGCAGCGCCGCGACGGGCCTGCAGGGCATGAACCTCAGCCGGTTCGCCGTCGCCCAGGTTGAGCGGCTGCCGGCAGGGGCGACCACGGATCTCGCCTGGCTCCCGACCGGCGACGAGGTTCGGTTGTCACTGTCCATTGCCAAGGCGTACTCGGACATCGTGTACTCGGGCTCGGTGCCGATCCCGAAGGCGGCCTCGGGCGAGGAGCTCCGGCTGACGATCCGAGAGTACGAGATGCTCCAGACCGACCTCTCACAGGCCGACGACATCGTGCAGCACGACACCTTCACGGTCGTGCCAGTCCAGCCGCCCGAGGTGGGGCCGCCGGTGGCGCTGGTGCCCCACCCCGACGACAAGCCCGTCCGCTTCCGCCTGGTCTACGCGGACCACCTGGCGCTGTAGGGCCTGGCGCTGTAGGGCCGCCGGACGCCTTGCGTTGCTGGGCTCAGAAAATCTTTTGGTTGTTTGACCGCGCTATGCGCGGTCGAACACCCATGTGGGCGGGCCGTGTCAAGTCCCTACCCTGATCTTTCTTTTTCGCCTTCTCCCTGGCCTTCAGGTCGCGTCGGACCGGAGCCGGGGTCAAGGTGGAGCGCCCGCAGCGAAGCGAGGACGAACGACCTTGTGCGCCGGCGAGGATCCGTCGCAGGTTGTCAAAAGGGAGAAGGCGAAAAGTCGGCGGAGTGGGTCTCGCAAACACCCATTCGGGCCTCCGGGCAGGAGGGTCCGCATGACGATGGAATCCGGGCTGGGCTGCTCACTCAGACAATCGGCCGTGTTGCAGGCTCATGTTCGACCCCGAGCGCACCCAGTCGGAGGCCTGCTCCGAACTGCGAACTCCTCACGCTGGCTCCTCCAGCGACTTCAGGATGTGGAAGCAACGGGCGAGGATCTTGCGGGAGAGGGCGACCGTCGCGATGCGCTTGCCCCGGCGCTTGGCCACCTCCTCGAAGTACTTGGCGAAGGGCGCCACGTGGCGAGCCTGGTAGCTCGCCTCGGTCAGCACCGCCCGCACCGCGGCAGGTCCCGCCTTGGTGATGTGGCCGTGGCGGACCTTGACGTCGGAGTTGTGCACCGAGGGCGTCAGCCCCGCCCAGGCGCAGAGCTTGCGGGCGGTCGGGAACCTCGAGATGTCGCCGATCTCGGCCACCAGGGTCATCGAGGTGATGAGGCCCACCCCGTAGAGGCTCCTCAGGGCCTCCACCCGGGGGTCGGGCTCGGCCTGGTCCCGGATCTCGGCATCGAGGCGCCGGATCGGGGTCGCCAGGGCGTCGAGCAGGCCGCAGCAGTCGTCCACGATCTCCCGGTGCATCGGTCGCAGCGCCACCCGGGCGAGCCAGGTCTCACCCTCTGCGCTCCACAGGGTCCCGACCTCCACCTTGAGACCCTCATCGGCAACCACGGCGTGGATCCGGTTCTTGAGCGAGGTCCTCACCCGCACGAGCGAGGCACGGTGGCGCAGCAGGGAGCGGAGGTCGCGGATCTCCTTGGGGGCGATCCACGCCTCGGGCAGGAAGTCGGTGCGCAGCAGCTGGGCGAGGATCCTGGCGTCGACCTTGTCGTTCTTCAGGCGGGCGTGGGCGATCGCCTTGCAGGCGGAGGGATGCGCCAGGTGCGCCTCCAGCTCGCACTCCTCCAGCAGGTCAGCCAGCCACCCCCACCCGTAGGCCGCCTCGAAGGCGACCCCCGTGCCGGGCTCCAGCTCGTCGAGAACAGCTCGCAGGTCCCCGGAGCTGTTCTCGTAGTTGCGGTTCGAGAGCTGGGTTCCTGCGTCGTCCAGCACGGCAACCTGGCTCCGCTTGCGGTGCACATCGATTCCGACGTAAACCATCTGTGGGCCTCCCTTTCCCGAGCTCGTCTTGAGACACACCGAGGAGCCTAGGCTCCCTGAGCAGGGAATCGGAGGCCCGCCCACATATCGTCAGACACTCGATTGGCCTTAGCCCCTCTTAGCCCAGGACCGCCGGCTGGTCGATGATCCAGAGCCAGGATCCGTCGGGCTGCCGGCGGGCCACCTCCGCGGTCGCCCCGCGGCCGGCAAGACGGGTCGATGTGAGGGCAAGGTCTCCCGTGTCGTTGCGAATGGCGGGCTGCTGGTCCCCTGCGCCGAAGGTCGGCCTGTCGGCGAGCAGGTTCTCGTAGGCAGCCCGGATGGCGTCGCTCCCGATCGAGAGCTGGCCAGGCGGGAAGGCAAGCACCGCCCCGGGTTCATAGAGCACCACGAGGCCTTCCACATCGCCTGCATTAGCACGCTCCAGGAAGAACCTGCTGAGGTGCTCCGGCTCGGCCGCACGCTGCCGCTTTTCGTCCACGGCCACTCCTTGTCCCATCGGTGCTCTGGCCCCGTACCCTCAGCAGAACAACAGTACCGCTCGCCGCTTCGTCGATCAGCTCACGGCGTGCCGGTTGGCTGCGCTGCGAGCACGCGGTTGACCGCTCCCTGAAGCTGGCCGAGTCGATCGATGATGGTGGAACCAGAGGCAAGAAGCGACGGCGCGCTGGAGTCCGTCCACGTGGCGTCAGGCCCGAAGAGCGCGTAAGCGTCCCAGTCGTTGCCCCGGTAGCCCGGCAGGTGATGGACGAGCCAACTGCCGGAGATGTCCCGGCCATCCCAGAGATGGACCACTCGGTGGTCCGTCAACCCGCCTGCATCCCACTGCGACCGCGAGTCCCGGAAGAGCTTGTCGGTCCAGATGGCGTAGACGATGAGCCGAGCATCAGGATGCTTCGCCAGGATCTCCGACCGCACCGAACTGGCGCCTGCGAGGCACACGGGTCAGGTCGGCGACATGATGAGCACCAGCCGTGTCGATCCTTGCCCGGCATCGAAGAGCGACTCCAGTTGGCCGACGCTGTGCAGGTCCGTCAAGGTGATCCCCGGGGGTGGCGTGACGCCGAACAACCCGTGGTGGTAGCCCCACACCAGGACGACTCCCGCCAGGGCGATCACCGCAACCAGCGCCGCCGCGACCCTTCTCCCTGTCATCTTTGTATGATTAAGCATCATATTCATTCTTTTTCATACAAAGAAGGTCGTTGAGGATCGGATTCAGGTCCGAGACTTGGCTTTCTGGATGTCGGCGAAGTGGACAGGCTCGCCTGGCAGCGGGCTTGCGGCGTGGGGGCGCAGACCGTCGAGGACGATCGAGAGGTAGCGCTCCCGCAGCTCCGGGTCCCCGGTTTGGGCGGTGGCGTGGGAGATGGCGGACAGCAGCATCGTCACATCCCCTGGCCCGATGTCGGACCGGATGGCACCGGCGGCCTGGGCCTTGCTCATGAGGTCCCCCACTGCCTCGTGGAGTGCCTGTTTCACGGAAACGGTGCTCGCTGGGATCGCTGCCGACATCTCCTCGGCGAGGGCCCGGTGCCTGGTCTGGAAATCTGCCATCCGCACGAAGAATCGCCGCAGTGCGGCGCCGGCGTCCGGCTCGTCCAGGGCCGCTCGGGCATCCTCGAGGAGGAGCTCACAGCCCTGGGTCACGACGGCGTCCACGAGATCGACCTTGGTCGGGAAGTTGCGGCAGACGGTGCCGACCCCCACCCCGGCCC
>WNGI01006663.1_pt1 | contig 11903 bp, 12 predicted proteins | sample 5400621 | NCBI WGS metagenome assembly WNGI01 (sample SAMN13153374, study PRJNA577476) | soil metagenome | isolation source: 20 cm soil or saprolite under Garry oak tree replicate 1 | place: USA:California | collected 2016-06-15
CGCCCCGGCGCTTATCTGTTCTCTGGGGGCCGCTGCGGGCCGAGGGCCGCAGCGGCCCAGCGCCGGCCCTCCTACGGCTTGAAGCGCCGTACGTCGCGGCCGGCGTAGCTCGTCACCCACATCGACTTGTACGCGTGCAGGGTCACGTAGGCGCCCGGGCCGGCCGGGAACGAGTCGACCACGCGCCGGCCGCCCGGATCGACCCGATACACGATGTTCTGCTCCTTGTCCGGAACCCAGATCGTCCCGTCCGGGGCAAGAGCTCCCTGGGCAAGCGTCCGTCCGACCTCGAGGTGGGCGAGCACCCGCCTGGCGACGGGATCGAACTGCACCAGGTCCCCGGTATTCGCCTGGATCCAGAGGTCCTTCGTTCCGGCCACGAACCCCCTGGGCTCGGGAACGCCGACGGCGATCTTGTCGACTCGGTAGGTGCCGGGGCTCACGCGTGCGATCGAGGTCACATCGCGGCTGAAACCGACCCAGACGGCGCCGTTCCGCGCGGCGAGTCCGGCGGGTTTCGAGCCGACGTCGATCCGGCGGAGGACCTTGAGTGTCCGTGGGTCGACGACAACGAGCTTGCCCGCTCCCCACGCGGTCACCCAGACCCGTCCGTAGGCGACGAGCACGCTGTCCGGAGTCGCGCCGACCGTGATCCTCTGCACGCGGCCGCGGGGCGTCACGCGGACGAGGCCGCCCTTGTAGTTCGCGATCCAGAGTGCCCGCGCGTCGGCGGCCATGAAGCACGCTCCCGCGCCGACGCGGATCCTCTTTCGGACGCGGTTCGTCCGCGGGTCGATGCGGACGAGCGTTCCGCCGTCGTTCGCCACCCAGACGGAACCGAAGGCGGATACGACCCCGCAAGGATGCGTCCCGGTCGTGATCGTGGCGATCAGCGCCGGTTGCCTGGACGAGCTCGCGGGCACTCCGAGGAGCGCGGCCGCCAACCCGGCTAGGAGGATGCGCATGAGGTTTCTACACCGAAGCGGTACGCGAGGTTCCCATCAGCTCAGGAACTCCCACCAGAATGGGCTGCATGAGGAAACCGCTTGCCACACTCGGAGCGCTCGGGCTGGGCGTCGCGCTCTGGGGGCACTTCGAGGCCGGCTGGGTTCGGCTGCGCTCGATCCCCGCGCCGATTCCGGGGCTGCCCGAGGAGCTGGACGGGCTGCGCGTCGTGCACCTGTCCGACTTCCACCTCGGCTTCCCGTCGCGCGGGGAGGCCGCGGTCGAGCGGGCGATCGACTGGACGGCCGCGCGCGATCCCGATCTCGTCGTGATCACCGGCGACCTCCTCTCGCGCCCGGGAGCCGAGGGCTCGCTGCGGGAGCTCCTCGACCGCGTGCCCGAGTCGTTCGCGGTCCTCGGCAACCACGACTTCGCGTTGTCGCGCGACCCGTTCTCCAAGCCGAGCGCGGTCTCCGACCTCCCCTCGACGACGGTCCTCTTTGACGAGGCGAGGACCGTCGAGCTCCGAGGGCGCAGCGTCCAGATCGTCGGCGTCGACCCGCGCACATATCGGCTCGGCTCCTCGCGCCCGACCGAGCTCGCCGACCCGGACGCGGACTTACGCATCCTGCTCTGCCACTTCCCGAGCGTGATCGACCGCATACGGCCCGGGACGTTCGACCTCGTCCTCGCCGGCCACCTCCACGCGGGCCAGATCGTGGTGCCGTACGGCCGCGGGAAGGTCCGGTTCGCCCACCTCCGCTGGACGTACGCCGAGGGTCTCTACCGGCGGCCCGGCGGCGTGCTCCACGTCTCGCCGGGCCTCGGGACGACGTTCGTCCCGTTCCGCTTCTTCGCGCGGCCCGAGGCGACCGAGCTCGTTCTCCGCCGGGGGTGACGGACGACGCGGCCGCGGCGTATCTTCGACGAATCGCCCGCGCGATCGTGATCGGCGCTGGCCTCGCCCTCCTCGTCGGCGGCTGCGGAGGCGGGGGCACGAGGCCCGCGCGGATTCCTCGCTGCGCGTGAAGCACGTCCTGGATCCGGCAGCGGAGGAGCACTACATGGAGGGGTCGATCTGGCACGTGCGCGTCGTCGACTCGGATGAGTCCGCGGTTCTCGGATGAGTCCGCGGTTCTCGACGAGAAACTCGCGGACGACAGCGTCTCGGTACGCCTCGGAACCGGCGGGTACAGGCTCGAAAGCGAAGAGCTCCCGTGTGACGGAAACCGCAGCAACCTCGACCCCGCCAACGACGGCTGCTCCGAGGAGCTCACCGTCCAGTTCGGCCAGGAGCTTGCGGCGACGGTCACGCTGAAGCCGGGGCACGGCTGTTCGATCGCGGTGCTGAAGTCGGCCCGAACCTAGAATCAACTCCGTGAGCACGAGGGTCGCTGGTTTGACCGGGGTGACGCTCCAGGAGGCGCCGCAGGTCTGTCACGAGTGCATCTGGTGGCAGTCGAGCGGCGCCCGTGGGGTCGACAAGCCGCGCTGGGTGGAGCGCACCGAGCTGGACTGGGGCGCCTGGGGCGCCGTGTACCGCGACGACGACGGGACCGTGATCGGTTCCATGCAGTACGGGCCGGCCGAGCTCTTCCCACGTGCCCGGGAGCTGCCGGCCGGGCCGCCGTCGGACGACGCCGTGCTCGTCACGTGCGCGTACCTACTCGACCGCGCGAGCCCGTGGGTCATGCAGTCGCTCTTCCTGGCCGCGATCGGGGACGCACGCGACAAGAAGGCTGGCGCGCTCGAGACATTCGCCTACAGGTACTCGGAGGGCGAATCCCCGCGCGAGCGGTTCTTCGTCCACCGCACGGTGTTCCCGCGCGATTTTCTGTCCGACTTCGGCTTCGAGACCGTCCGTACGCAGGGACGGATCGAGCTCGCGCGGCTCGAGCTCGGCGGCCTGCAGCCGGTCGCCGAGGGCACGCGCGAGAAGGTGCTCAGGCTCGTGAAGGCAGCGTTCTCGCCCGCGCCTGCGCCCGTTCGGCCGGGCCCCTAGGCCGAACGGACAAGCCCCGGGACCAGGTCCGAGGACGTGGCTCCAACGGCCATGCCTTGGGACCAGGTCCCTGGACACGGCTTGAATGGACGCTTACGCGGCGAGCGCCTGGCTCGCCAGGAGGAGCTCTGCGATCTGGATCGCGTTCAGGGCCGCGCCCTTGCGCAGGTTGTCGCAGACGACCCAGAGAGCGAGGCCTTCTCCGGCCCGGTCCTCCCGGATGCGGCCTACGAGCACCTGGTCGCCTCCCGCCGCCTGGCGCGGGGTCGGCTTCTCGGTCATGGTCACTCCGGGCGCGGCGGCCAGAATCTCACGGGCCTCGTCCGGTGACAGCGGCTGCTCGGTCTCGACCCAGACCGCCTGCGAATGGCCGACGAGGACGGGCACGCGGGCGCACGTGGCGCTCAGCGACAGGTCGGGCAGCTCGAGGATCTTCCGCGTCTCGGCGCGCAGCTTCGACTCCTCCTCGGACTCGTCGCCCTCGAAGTCCCAGTCCATCACGATGTCGCCGTCGGCGGGCGGCTGCGAGCGGAGCGCCTCCATCCGCTCGGCTCCCGCGCCCGACGCCGACTGGTAGGTCGCGACGCGCACGCTTGTCAGTCCCCCAGCCTCGTGGAGCGGGGCGAGCGCGCAGACGAGCTGGATCGTCGAACAGTTCGGGTTGGCGACGATGCCCTGATGCGAAGGCGCGCGGTCGCCGTTCACCTCCGGCACGACGAGCGGAACCCCGTCCGTGAGCCGGAACGCGGACGATTTGTCCACGCAGACCGCACCGCCGGCGACGGCCGCCGGCACGAGCTCGCTGCTCGGCCCGGTGCCGACGGAGAAGAAGCAGAGGTCGAGCTCGCCGGAGCCCAGCGCGCCCTTCGTCGCCTCCTCGACCACGAGCTCCGAGCCGCCGTAGGGAACCGTCGTCCCCGCCGAGCGGCTCGAGGCGAAGGCGCGCACCTGCCCGAGGCCGCGCTCAGCGAGCAGCTCGAGCGTGACGCTGCCCACGGCACCGGTCGCTCCGACGACGCCGATTCGCGGCTCAGCCATGCGGGCGCTCCGCTTCGGGGCGCTCGAGCTCGAACGCGGCATGCAGCGCCTGGACGGCCGGCTCGACCTGCTCGCGCGCGACGAAGCAGCCGATCTTGATCGGCGACGTGCTGACGATCGCCGGCTGGATCCCGATCTCCTCGAGCGCGGAGAACATCTTCGCGGCCACTCCTGGGTGGCTCTTCATCCCGGCGCCGATCACGCTGACCTGCCCCAGGTCCTCGCGCGCCGACCACTCGACGCCCAGGCTTCCGAGCGCGTCCTCGGCCTCCGGCCCTTCGTCCGCGGAGAACACGATCTCCGGGCCGGTCTGGATCACGGTGTCGACGTTGACGCCCGCCTCGGCCAGAGCCGCGAACAGCCGCGCCGCGGACACGCCCTCGACCCGGTACACGGTCTCCGCCGCCTTGTGCGTGACGCCTGAGATGAGCGCTTTCTCGAGCATCCGTTGGTCCTCCTCGCGAATCCAGGTGCCGTCGGCCTCCGAAAAGCTCGACCGGACGTGCAGCTTGACATCGTGGTTGCGCGCGAACTCGACCGACCGCAGTTGGAGCACGCGTGCCCCCGAGGCGGCCATCTCCAGCATCTCGCCGTAGCTGACCGCGTGCAGCTTGCGCGCGCTCGGGACGATCCGTGGGTCGGCGGTGTGGACGCCTTCGACGTCCGTGTAGATCTCGCAGGCCTCGGCGCCGAGCGCTGCCGCGAGTGCGACGGCAGTCGTGTCCGAGCCCCCGCGGCCGAGCGTCGTGATGTCGAGCTCTGTCGAGACCCCCTGGAAGCCGGCGACGAGCACGATCCGCTCCTTGTCGAGTGCCTCGTGGATGCGGTTCGCGCGGATGTCGACGATCTTCGCCTTGCCGTGCGCGGTGTCGGTGACGATCCCGGCCTGCGAGCCCGTGAGCGAGATCGCCTTGTGGCCGAGGTCGTGGATGGCCATCGCGCACAGCGAGCACGAGATGCGTTCGCCGACCGAGATCAGCATGTCCAGCTCGCGAGCCTCGGGGCGGGGCGAGATCTCGTGTGCGAGCCGGACGAGCTCGTTGGTCGTGTCGCCCATCGCGGAGAGCACGGCGACGACTCGGTTCCCTGCCTCGCGGGCGGCGACGAGCCGCTGGGCGACCGCTCGCAGGCGGTCGACGTCCGCGACCGACGTCCCACCGAACTTCATCACGACGGTGCCGGCGCTCGGAGCCGGCGCCTCCTCCGCGAGGGCCGGGAGAGCCTCGTAGTCCGTCGCCGTCACGCCGGGATCCTAGGTCACATCTCGCGACGCCCAGAGAGAGCGCGTCCGAGGGTGACTTCGTCGGCGTACTCCAGGTCTCCTCCGACGGGCAGGCCGCTGGCCAGCCGTGTCACCCGCACGCGGCCGCGCAGGCGGTCGGCGAGATACGCGGCCGTTGCCTCGCCCGTCATGTTCGGGTTCATCGCAAGGACGACCTCCTGGATGCCGTTCCGGTCGACGCGGCCCATCAACTCGTCGATCCGCAGGTGTCCGGGCTCGACGCCGTCGATCGGCGACAGCGAGCCGCCGAGGACGTGGTACAGGCCGCGATATTCGTGCGTGCGCTCCAGGGACACGAGGTCCGCCGGCTGCTCGACGACGCAGACGAGCGTCCGGTCGCGCCGCTCGTCGCGGCAGATCTCGCAGCGCTCCTCTTCGGTCAGGTTCCCGCACTCGCTGCAGAAGCGGACGCGCTCCTTGACCTCGTCGATCGCCGCCGCGAGGGCCTGCGCCTCGTCACGCGGGACTCGGAGCAGGTGGAACGCGAGTCGGTGCGCGGTGCGCGTTCCGACTCCGGGCAGGCGCGTCAGCTGCGCGACGAGGTTCTCGACGGCCGGCGAGAGCATGTCCGAATTGTGCCTTGGGGAGTCGGATTGCCCGCTCGGCAAGCGAGGATGTGGGCTGTAGTGTCCATCTCGTGAGCCCCGCCGTCGGCCCGCAGAGACCTCGTTCCCGTACGCGCCTGAGTCGTTCGTGCTGTCCACGTGAGCACGGGGCGCGTTTCCACGCCGCCGCACAGGCCGAGTCGCGCTCGACGGCGGAGGGTCGGATCCTGATCGTGGACGACGAGAGCTCGATCAGGCTCGTCTGCCAGCTCAACCTCGACGCTGTCGGGTTCCAGACTCTCGAGGCGGCCGACGGAGAGACCGCACTCGCCCTGGCCCGCTCCGAGCAGCCTGACCTGATCCTGCTCGACGTCATGCTTCCGGGCATCGACGGCTGGCGCGTCGCCGAGGAGCTCGCGGCCTCGCCGGAGACGCGCGAGATCCCGATCCTGTTCCTGAGCGCCCGCTCCGATCGAGCGGACGAGGAGCGCGGCCACGAGGTCGGCGGGCTGGGCTACATCACGAAGCCGTTCGACCCGGAGGAGCTGATCGAGCGCGTTCGCGATGTGCTCGAGCGGGCGACTCGAGGCGAGCGCGAGGCGCTACGCCAAGAGTGGCGCGAGCGGTTTCAGAGCTCCTAGAGCCCGGGCAGGCCCATACCGCCGAGATCGCCGAGGCCGCCCATGCCGCCGAGCTTGGACTCGGCGAGCGCCTGGGCCGAGCGCAGCGCTTCGTTGACGGCCGCCAGGACCATGTCCGAGAGCAGCTCAGGATCGTCCGGGTCGATCGCCTCGGGCGCGATCTTGATCTCGGTGATCTGCAGGTCGCCGGTCGCCTTGACGGTGACCATCCCGCCGCCGGCCGAGGCCTCGACGGTCTCGTTCTTCAGCTCCTCCTGCGCCTGCGCCATCTGCGCCTGAAGCTGCTGCACCTGCTGCATCATCTTGTTCATGTCCATGGACACGTCGTGCCTAGGTTACGGCACGTCACTTCAAGTGCGCACAACCCATCGACCGCCTATCTCCCGTCCATGGATCGGCGTCGCTCTCGCACCGAGACTCTCCGCAACGAACAACCGAGGTCTCCAAGACGGGAGGAGCACCATGACCCGCACGAACCAGACACAAGAACCGCATCGAGAGCTCGCCCACCGCAACGTCGACGGCGTCGAGGTCGTGCTCTTCTGGCATCAGACCACCGACGAGCTGACGGTCACCGTCTCGGACGAACGGAACGGCGCCTACTTCGAGCTCGCCGCCGAGCCGCACCAGGCACTCGACGTGTTCAACCACCCCTACGCGCATGCCGCGTTTCAAGGGCTTCCCGACCCGGAGGCGTCTCTACGGGTCCTCGACCTCCCGGGCGTCTAGCTGGTCTTTCATGAGCTGGATGATCGTGTCCTCGCCCGCCGGCTCCTCGTCGTCGGCGGGCTCGTCGTCTCCGTTCTCGCCGACCGCGAAGTCGAGAGCGAGCTTGCGGCCGGTCACCTCGTAGAGCGCTTCCGCGAGCAGCGTTGCGTTCTTCGGCTCCTCGGCGAGCTGCCGGTGGAACGACGCCGCCGCGGGGAACTCGACGGTCAGCCTGTCCTCGTCGAGCTGCGAAGGATGCGCCTCGCGGAGCATCGAGGCGGCCGGGATCGACTTCTGCTCGACGGCCGGCAAGATCGTCCGCTGCCAGGCCTCCTGAAGCTGCGAGAGCTCGACCGAAGGCGGCTCGCTCGCGGTACTCGCCGGGACAGGCGCCACCTCCTCCTGGGCTTGTAACAGACTGTTACTTGGTTCGGTGGGGGCGCTACCGTGGGTGCGCTGCTCCAGTTGCTCGAGGCGGTACGCGATCGACTCGCGTTCCAGGTCCGCCGCCGGCCGTGTGACTTTGACGAGCGCGAGCTCGAGCGGAAGGCGCGGATCTCCGCCCTGGCGCATGTCGTCGACGGCGACTGCGAGCAGGTCGCAGAGCCGCAGCACGGTCGCCTCGCCAAGCTGGTTCGCCTGGGCGCGCAGCCGTTCCCGCATCTCGTCCGTGAGCGGCAGCGAGGCCGGCACCTCGCCCATGTGCTGGACGAGGAGGATGTAACGCAAGTGCTCGAGGAGGTCCGTGACCAGCCGGCCGAGATCCTGGCCCTGTTCGGCGAGCTCCTCGAGGAACGTCAGCGCCCCGGCCGTGTCGCGGTCGACGACGAAGTCGCAGATTCGGAACAGCGCCTCCTCCTCGACCGCGCCGAGGAGCTGGAGCACGGCCTGCACGGTCACCTTGCCCTCGGTCGCAGCGGAGAGCTGGTCGAGCGTGGACACCGCGTCGCGGAAGCTTCCGCGCGCCGAGCGGGCGACGAGCGCGAGCGCCGCCTCGGGCGCCTCGATCTCCTCGCCCTCGGCCACCGTCTTCAGGTAGCGGACGATCTCAGGCAGCCGCGGCCGCGAGAGCACAAACGTCTGGCAGCGCGACCGGACGGTGCCCAGCATCTTCTGGAGCTCGGTCGTGCAGAAGACGAAGACGAGGTGGGGCGGAGGCTCCTCGATCAGCTTCAGGAGCGCGTTGAAGGCGGCATCGGTGAGCTGGTGCGCCTCGTCGAGGATGTAGACCTTGTAGCGGCCCTCGACCGGCTGCAGGACGACGCGCTCGCGGATCTCGCGGATGTCGTCGATGCCGCGCTGCGAGGCGGCGTCCATCTCGACGACGTCGAGCGAGGTTCCGGCCGCGATCGCGAGGCAGGCGTGGCACGTTCCGTCCGGGTCCGGTGTCGGCCCGTGGGCGCAGTTGAGCGCCTTGGCGAGGATTCGCGCGAGCGAAGTCTTGCCCGTTCCGCGCGGCCCGGCGAACAGGTAGGCCTGCCGCACGTTCCCGGCCGAGACCGCGTTCCTCAGGGTGCGGACGACCGGCTCCTGGCCGACCACGTCGTCGAACCCTTGCGGACGATATTTGCGGTAGAGCGCGGTCAAGAACGGCCTGCGGCGATTGAATCAGATATGCCCGGTCACGCACCCTCTTCCGAAGGCTCGACCGAGCCGGTGCGTTGCTTCGATTGCTCGGGCCAGGCTGACCCGCGGCACCTGGAAGGGATTGCTTAGCGCTGCTTCCTCCCGGATCTGACGCGGTTCGCAAGCTCCCAGTGCGCGGAACCTGGCCGTCGACGCTCACGACGCAGGCCCGTGTCTCGAACGATGCCCCCTCGAGTGGGAATTCGGCCCCGCTGAAGCGGATTGCGGGTTCAGGGAACCGCTAGCTCCCCGCCTAGCGCGACCGGGCAATCGCAGCGTAGCACCGGCTAATCTGAGCAGCCCGAGGGCGCGTAGCTCAGCGGGAGAGCGCCCGCTTCACACGCGGGAGGTCCCTGGTTCGATCCCAGGCGCGCCCACTGAGAAACCCGCTGGGATCGGTGGGTTTTCTCATGCCCCAGGTTGCAAGCCGTGCAGGATGATCGGCTTTGGAAACGCCGGCGCGCGCTCAGCGCCCCGCGTGCGGCTGGCGCACCCACTGCCGGCCGGGGTTGAACACCGGATTCGGGAGCCGCAGCGACTCTTCTCTGCCGGAGTGGCCCACGCGATCCGCACCTTCCGTCGCCTGCGCTTCAAGGTACTCCTTGGCCCCGTAACCCTTGGCCCCGTAACCCTTGGCCCCGTAACTCCGTTTCGTTGAGCGCCCGCGCCCTTGTAGTTCGCGTGAAAAGGTTGTAGAAACTCTGCTGTCGGCTGCCAATTGGCAGCGGGTACTGCGGTAGGAGGTTCTTCAGGTCTCATGCGATACGGCGGTGTCATTGCGGTCTCGCTGGCTTTGCTGTTTGCGGCGGCCGGAGCGCCCACTGCTCAGGCGTCGTCAGGGCGCCAGGCGAGTCGCGGTGTAGAGCACCGGCCGTCCCTGCAGTTCGGGTCCAGCTTCGTCCTGCCCGGCCTCGTCCTAGCGACCGCCGATCTCCAGATCTTCAAGACCGATTCGTTCGACCCGGTGTCCACTGGAAGCTCGTTCACGTACAGGCTCGACGTCTTCAACAGCGGTCCGGACGCTGCGACCAACGTCACCGTGACGGACACTCTTCCCGCGGGCGTCACACCGGTGACGGTCACTCCGAGCCAGGGCACGTGCCTCCCGCCCGCAGCGACGATCACGTGCAACCTGGGGTCGATGCCCGAGTTCGAGGAGGCGACTGTCCAGATCGCTGTGACCGCACCTAACGTGACCGGGCAGATCACGAACACCGCCAGCGTGACGGCGTCGGAGAGCGATCCGAACCCTTCGGACAACACAGCATCGGAGGAGACGACGGTTGTCGCTCCCGGCGCCGATCTGAGTATCTTCAAGACGGCCGATCCCGATCCTGCGCCGACGAGTTCGCAGCTCGTATACACGCTCAGCGTCTCGAACTTCGGGCCGGACGACGCGACGGGCGTCATCGTGACCGACACGTTGCCGCCCGAAGTCACCTTCGTCAGCGCGCCCGGCTGCTCACAGTCGTCCGGCGTCGTCACGTGCGCGTTGGGTGGGCTCGCGCGGGACGACACCACGGAGGCGACGATCACCGTGACGACGCCGTCGACGCCCGGATCGGTCACGAACACCGCGACCGTCACCGGAAACCAAACGGATCCTGACACGACGAACAACGAGAGTACGATCGAGACGCTCGTTCGGGACCCTGCGGATCTCGGGGTGACCGTGAGCGACTCGCCTGACCCGGTCACGACCGGTTCGACGCTCACCTACACGACCGTCGTCCTTGGCGTCGATGACGCAGACCCTCCACCGCAGGACGACGTTCGTCTCCGCGACGCCGACGGCGGGCACTTGCAGCGAAGCCAGCCGCATCGTTAGCTGCGACCTGGGGACGATCAACAGTGGCGACAGCGTGACGATCACGATCACCGTCACGAAGAGCAGTGGCGGCGTGATCTTGAGCACAGCGGCAGTGACCGGCGACGTCGGCGACGCGAATCCGGCGAACGACTCCGAGACCGAGTTCACGAACAAGCCGACTGCGCTCGACCTCGCCAACGCGATTGCGCAGACGCCCGGAATCGTCGCAGGGGCGAGCTTCGTCTCGCAACCTCCGAACGGGCTGCCGCATGACGTGCAGACGACGAGCCTTGGCGGCTTCCCGACAGATGCGTCGACGTACGCGATCCTCACGAGCGGCGACGCGACGCTCGCGGACACTCCGAACTCCGCCCCAAACAGCGGCGCGAACGACGTGGGACCGAACGTTCGCGGCAATACCGACTTTGACGTCACGGTTCTCAAGGTCGACCTCAACGTGCCCGTGGGCCCGAACTGCCTATCGCTCGACTTCCGCTTCCTCTCGGACGAGTACCCAGAGTTCGTGCACACGGACTTCAACGACGCGTTCATCGCCGAGCTCGACATCTCGGACTGGACGACCTCGGGCTCCGAGATCACCGCGCCCCACAACTTCGCGTTCGACCCGGCCCACAACGAGATCTCGATCAACGCCGCCGGCGCCGCCAGCATGAGCGCGGGCGAAGCAGCCGGCACGACGTACGACGGCGCAACGCCGCTCCTCAGCGCGTCAACCCCGATCACGTCCGGCGCGCACAGCCTCTACCTCTCGATCTTCGACCAGGGCGACCACATCTACGACTCGGCGATCTTCCTGGACAAGCTCCGTCTTGGAACGGCCGCGGGAGGGACGTGCCAGACAGGCGCGACCGTTCTCTCGGCTGCGAAGACGGCGGACAGCCCGACGACCCCCGCGGGCGGTCAGAACGGCTACACCATCACGATCTCGAACCCCAGCGCGCAGGCCGCAACCCTGACGACGATCAGCGACCAACTTCCGACGGGTTTCACGTACGTCCTCGGCTCGAGCAGCGGAGCGACGACAGCCGACCCGACGATCGTGGGCCAGAGCCTGAGCTGGGGGCCGGGGCCGTTCGTCGTGCCTCCCGCGTCGGGCTCGCCAGGGACCCTGTCATTGCATTTCAACGTCACTGTCTCCGGTACGCCGGGCACGTACCTCAACAATGCAGGAGCCGCCGGGCCACAGGTCTCGGTGACTCCGACCGGCCCGACTGCGCCAATCGAGGTGACAGGTGGACCTCCACCACCGCCACCACCGCCACCTCCTCCGCCGCCGCCACCTCCT